>Ga0068855_100003266_pt1 | contig 19846 bp, 20 predicted proteins | sample KBSCornC52_FD_66592 | JGI IMG/M metagenome (GOLD analysis project Ga0068855, IMG submission 66592) | Corn rhizosphere microbial communities from Kellogg Biological Station, Michigan, USA - KBS Corn C5-2 | ecosystem: Host-associated > Plants > Roots > Rhizosphere > Soil ...
GTCTGTCAGCTGACAGATGGCCTGGGCAACAGTAGTTTTGCCTGCCCCCGGGTACCCGACGAAGATGTAAAGTGTTGGCGTGCTCATAACTATTTATTGTACGTTTTTGGCGGCCGCTAAGAAAGTGGCGGTGCTTTAAAAGTCGATGCCTTTGTTGGCCAGAAACTTGTCGTCGAAGTGATGTTTTAGCTTTGACATGTTTGTGGCAATATCAACATGCTTGAGCAGTTTCTCGGGAAAGTCGCGGCCAGTAAAGCAGAGGCTGGTCTGAGGTGCGCGGGCAGTAATCAGTGCTAGCAGTTGCGCTTCGGTGACCAATCCATCGTGGACGGCATTATTAATTTCATCACAGATTACGAGGTCGTAGTCACCGCTTGTGGCGGCTGATAAAGCTTGGTCATAGGTTAAGGTGGCGGCTTTGCGGTGCTCGGCTTCGGTGATGTGCCGTTCGCTCAGTTCCCCGGCCTTAAAAAAGCCTTTGCCACCTTTGTAAAAATATAGGCGCTCTTTAAACAGTGGCATGATGTCGCGGATAAAAACATGCTCGCCGACGCCCCAGTATTTGATGAACTGGATGAAAGCGACCTTCCAACGGTTGCCAAGGGCGCGGCTCATCAGGCCGACGGCGGCGCTGGTTTTACCCTTGCCTTCGCCGGTGTAGACAATTACAACCGATTCTTTGGTTTTGTAGTCCTCAAATGCCATGTAGTGGCAGTTTACGCCACTAGTTTTGCTTGGCGCAAGGCTGCGTCAATCTTGGGTCGGTCGAAACCGAGAATGATGGTGCCATCGATGTCAATAACGGGTATGCCGCGCTGACCGGACTTGGTAACAGCTTCTTCGGTAAACTTTGGATCGCTCTCGACGTCGCGGTCTTCGAACTCAACTTTCTTATTAGCTAAGTACTCTTTGGCGGCGTGGCAAAAGGCACACCAGGTGGCGGAATATACGATAACTTTGGATTGATTGTCTGTGCTCATATGTACCTATATTGTATCACTATACAATGTAAAGTAAAAGGCCTCGCCAGGCCTTGAATAACAGATCAGAAGTTGTTACACTATGGAGGAATGAGAGAGACTCAACAGCCAGTTTTTACACCGACTGATACTAAAGGTGGTGATAAGACATTGATTGATCCGCAGCAATCTGCCTCAGCCAGGCAGAATTTTGTGGCTATGGCCCTAACTATGGGCTGGCAGCTGGCTTTGGCTGTGCTGGTGCCGGTTATAGGTGGTGCCGAGATTGATAAAGCACGCGGCAATTCTTCTACATTTACGCTGATTGGACTTGGCGTTGCAGTAGTTGTTTCTGGCCTTGTCATGTGGCGCACTATCAAGTCCGCCAATAAGCTGCCCGTCCCCAAGCTCACCGATGAGCAAAGAAAAGCCGTTCAAAAAAGCTACGAAGAGGATGACGAGTAATGTTTGCCCTACTGACTCATTTTGCCGAAGATGGTCCGACTGTGCATGTTGCACCGGCGCAGGATTTTACGCTGTTTGGCCTGCACATCACCAACTCCATTCTGTATGGCTGGATTGTGTCGCTATTTTTGATTGTCTGGCTAATTTGGGTCGCCCGCCGCGTGACCGTTCGACCAAAAGGCGGCGCGATTCAATATGTTGAGGCCGGCATCGATTTTGTGTCGAATCTTGTCGAGGGGGCTTTTGACGACAAAAAAGTTGGTCGTAAATACGTCGCCTTTTTTGTGACCCTGTTCTTCGTGGTACTACTCAATAACTGGGCCGGGCTTGTACCGCTGGTGGGCGATAGTTTACAGATACACGGCCATCCACTGCTGCGGCCGATGACGGGCGACCTAAACGCTACGCTGAGTATGGGTTTGCTGACGATGATAGTGGTGTACGTAGCATCTATCCGAGAGGTTGGCGGGTTCCGCAAATACATTAGCCACTTCTTTATCGGTAGCCCACTGAATCCGCTGTACTTAGTGATCGGCATAATCGAAATGATTACCGACATCACCAGGGTGTTAAGCCTAAGCTTGCGTCTCTTCTTGAACGTCACAATCGGCGAAATTGTGATTGCTGTATTTGCATTCCTGGGCGGCTTGTTAGCGCCGGCTAGTGTTTTGTCGCCGATTACCGCTCTGCCCTTTACGCTGCTTGAGCTCGGTGTTGGCGCCTTGCAGGCCTACATTTTCGTCATCCTGGGAGTGAACTACTTGGCAATTGCCGTCAATAGCGCTCACGCTCATGATGATACGGCGGAGGATGACTTGACCGAAGAAGCGACACCTGAAACAATAAGAGCAGTTAGAGGTGCGTGAGAATTAACGGTGGCGTGTTTGCATTTGTGCCGCAAAGAATTAATTAATGAACAGTAATAGGAGAAACAGCAGATGATTTTACCACTAACAACCCTAGCAGCTACGATTACTCCGATGCAGTCTTTGGCGCACGGTATTATGATCGGCGGCGGCTTTATTGGACCAACAATCGGTATTGGCCTAGTTGGCGCTAACTACTTGCAGGCAGTTGGCCGTAACCCAGAAGCATCTAAGTTCTTGGGTCAGGCGCTAGTGTTCGTCGGTCTGGTTGAGGTCTACGGACTTTTGGCCTTCGCCGCTACATTCTTCGTAAAATAATTAGGAATCTACATTGACTTTACTTAGCTCACAATTTGCAGACAGTTCATCCGGCATTGGTGCACTTGGTATTGACGGTAAAGCGTTGATTATTCAGCTGGTCACTTTTGTGCTGGCTTTTTGGGTGCTGCAACACTGGGCATTTAAGCCAATCATAGCGATGTTGCAACGCCGCCGCGAGACAATTGAAAGTGGTGTAGCGTTAGGCGAAAAAATGCAGAAAGACCAAGCCGCGCTGCAGCAAAAAGTTGCCGAAGAATTGCACGCCGCTCGTGTTAAAGCTGATGGCATTGTTGCCGAAGCCCACGAAGCTGCCCGCGATACCGTTCGCGAAGCCGAAGACAAGGCCCGCGACAAAGCGGCCGGTATTTTGAAGGAGGCTGACGCCCGGATTGCCACTGACACGCAGCGGGCTCGCCGCGAACTCGAAAGCGAACTGGTGAGCTTGATTTCTGACGCCACCGAAACAATCATCGACGAAAAGCTTGATGACAAAAAAGATGCTGCTCTGATTGACCGCGCGTTGCAGGAGCAACGCAGTTAATGGGCATCCCTCGTCACATTATTGCCGCAACTTTAGCTCAGCGCTCGCTGGGCTCAATTGACAAGCCGCACTTTGCGACCGAAATTGCCGCTTACCTGATTGACACACATCGGAGCGGCGAGCTCGAATCTCTACTGCGCGATATCATGCAGTACCGCGCCGATCACGGCATCGTCGAAGTTATTGCTGTTAGCGCTACGCCCTTGCAGCCCAATGTTAAAACAGAGATCGAGACGCAAATCCGCCAGCTATACCCGCAGGCCAAACAAGTTATTATTACGCCCGAGCATGACCCTATTGTAGTGGGCGGCGTCCGCTTACAACTGGCAAATCAGCAACTCGACCTCAGTGTCCGAGCCAAGTTAAACCGCTTTAAACAACTGACTACAGCAGGAAAGGAATAATCTATGGCCGAATTATCCATCAAAGAATTATCGAGCGACATCCGGGCGGCAATTGCCGAACTTAAGAGTCGTCCCGAAATCGAAAACGTCGGCATCGTCACTCGCGTGGGTGATGGTATTGCCTGGGTATACGGCCTGGCCAGCGCCGGTTATAACGAAATGCTCGAAATTGAAGGAGCTAATGGCCAAAACATCACAGCTTTTGCCTTGAACCTTGGCGAGGATGAGATTGGTGCCGTTCTGCTCGGCGATGACACGCTGGTACGAGCCGGCGCCAAAGTCCGCTTAAGCGGTAAAGTGCTTGAAGTGCCGGTTGGCCCAGAGCTGATTGGCCGTGTGGTAGATCCGCTTGGTAACCCACTAGATGGTGGGCCTGCTATTAAGACAAAGCAAACTAGCCGCGTAGAGCGAACTGCCCCGGGCGTTTTAGCTCGTAAAAGTGTCTTTGAACCATTGATGACTGGTCTGATGGCCATCGACGCCATCGTGCCAATTGGCCGCGGCCAGCGCGAGCTGATTATTGGCGACCGCCAAACCGGTAAAACCGCCATCGCTGTGGATACGATGGTAAACCAGTATCGCCAAAAAACAGGCGTTATTAACGTGTATGTCGCGATTGGCCAGAAGTCTTCTAAAGTAGCCGCACTGCAGGAGCGTTTGAAGCGCGAAGGCGTGATGGACCAGACAATCATTGTTGCTACCAGCCCGGCTGATCCAGCCGCCATGCTCTACCTGGCTCCCTACACCGGTGCCTCAATTGGTGAATATTTCCGCGACAACAAGCAACACGCCTTGATCATCTACGATGACCTAACCAAGCATGCTGCCGCTTACCGCCAAATGTCATTGTTGCTGCGCCGCCCACCGGGCCGCGAAGCTTACCCGGGCGATGTCTTTTACCTGCACTCTCGCCTCCTGGAACGCGCTGCCAAACTAAACGACGACCTTGGCGGCGGGTCGCTAACTGCGCTGCCTATTATTGAGACGCAGGCAGGTGATATCTCCGCTTACATTCCGACTAACGTCATCTCGATTACCGATGGTCAGATTTTCCTCGAAACCAGCCTGTTTTACCAGGGTATCCGACCGGCTATTTCGGTTGGTTTATCGGTTTCCCGCGTTGGTGGCGCAGCCCAGACCAAGGCTATTAAGGCTGTTGGTGGTGGTCTAAAACTGAGCCTGGCTCAGTTCCGTGAGCTAGCCGCCTTTAGTCAGTTCTCGACCGATCTTGATCCTGAAACTCGTCAAACCATAGAGCGCGGCCAACGTCTCACAGAGCTGCTTAAGCAGGCTCAGTACAGCCCTTACGCTATCTGGGAAATGTACGTTTCCCTGTTGGCTGCTACCAATGGTGTCTTTGACAAAGTCCCGATCGACAAGGTCAAGGTGGCCGAAGAGGCTTTGCACCGCGAGCTTAAATCCAAGCATGCTAAGTTGACCGAAGAGCTCAACACCGGCGACAAGCCAACTGACAAGCAAAATGAAGCTATCTTAAAAGTCGCCACCAGCATCGCAGCCAGCTACACCGACAACAGTAAGGCCGATAAGGAATAAAGACGGATGCCGAGCACCATTGCCTTAAAGCGCCAGATCACCTCGATCAAAAATACGAGGCAGATCACCAAGGCCATGCAACTGGTTTCGGCCAGCAAAATGCGCCGTGCCCAAGAGGCCGCCTATGCTAGCCGCGATTACCGCGAGGTGGCTTATGCTCTGCTCGGCGATCTTAATAATGTGCGCGAAGTTGCCCGCGAGCCATTGTTCCGAACCCGGACGGTGCAGACTCGGCTCTATGTCGTCATCACTAGTAACAGCGGTTTAGCCGGTGCTTACAACGCCAACGTGCTCAAGCTGCTTTTTAAAGGCATCGAAGCAGATCAAAAGGCTAAAGTTAAGAGCCAAGTCATCGCCATTGGTAGCAAAGGCGCTCAATTTGTCCGTCGCTTGAAAGAAGTCGAGCTAGTGGCGGTTTATGCGGCGCTCGGTGAGCACCCAACTACTAATGATGTTCGACCTATTCTGAATACTGTCATTGACTTATTTAAGGACGAAGCCGTCGATGAAGTTCAGCTTATTTACACCGAGTTTAAATCCACTATTACGCAAGTTGCGCAGGTGCAGCAACTTTTACCGGCTTGCAAAGACGACATTGTCACCTCCGACAAGGCTAATCCGGTGCTCAACTTCGAGCCCGATGTCGAAACCGTTATTGACCAAGTTGCTACCCGCTTAATAGAGGCGCAGCTCTGGCAAGCCGTTTTGGAAAGTCGCGCCAGTGAGCACTCGATGCGCATGCTGGCCATGAAAAATGCTACCGATAATGCTAAAGATTTGATCGACGATTACACCTTGGAGCTGAACACTGCTCGCCAAGCCAGTATTACGCAGGAACTGGCTGAGATTAGTGGTGGTGCGGAGGCGCTAAATGGGTAAAACTAATCTTAAAGAAGCTATTGAGCAGATTGTTGATGAGGAAACCAAGCCGTTGCGCGCTGTCCCCAACGCTGATTACAGAAGTCTTATGGGTTTCGGTGTGCTAGCCAGAACATCAGTTAGCCGCGCAGCATATATTACAGCTCGCGAAACCAGAACCAAGACAGTTAGCGAAATAGCTGGCTTACTTGGTGTCGGTATTGCTGGACCGCTAGATAGCGCATTGCCTGGTCGTGTATTTGAAGAGAAAATTGACGCTTCTAGGAGAAAATACTATGGCTATGGCGATTTGCCTGATGCCCTCATCCGCACGGTTGAACGCAGTATCGACAGATTGACGCCTGAACATAGCTCGCTCAATACGAGTACTCGACGCTTTGCGGCTGTTGCCATGAATGCGGTCAGTCATAACCCATCTGTACTTTTACATGACATCTGGTCTAGTATTGCTACTAACGAAGAACTTCTAGCAATTTTACCAGCAAACATGCAGCCGACTGACGTGATCGCTTTAGATGGCGTCGTTAAGGCTGCCCAGTTTCATGCCGCCGAATATTTTACAGCTAACCCAGAACAAGGAGAATAATAATGGCACAAGCGACACAGACGAATACTAAAACCGGAAAAATCACTGCCATTGTTGGCGTGGTGATTGACGTTGAATTTAGCACCGGCAACTTGCCGGCGATCTTTAATGCGCTGAAAGTTAAGAATGGCGATGCCGAGCTGACGCTCGAAGTTGCCCAGCACCTCAGCGAATCAAGCATCCGCGCTATTTCCCTCGGCTCGACTGACGGTCTAGAGCGTGGAGCTGAAGTCACTGACACAGGTGCGGCTATTAGCGTGCCGATTGGCGACAAAACGCTTGGTCGAATGTTCAATGTGACTGGTGAACCTATTGATGACCAAGGCGGTACATTTACCGAAAAAGCGCCTATCCACCGCGATCCGCCACCACTTATGGATCAATCCGGCAAGATCGAAGTTCTCGAAACCGGTATCAAAGTGATTGACTTAATTGCCCCAATTACCAAGGGTGGTAAGGTTGGTTTGTTTGGTGGTGCCGGTGTTGGTAAAACTGTGCTTATCCAGGAGCTGATTAACAACATCGCCAAGTTCCACAGCGGTTACTCGGTGTTTGCCGGCGTTGGTGAGCGTACCCGCGAAGGTAATGACCTCTACTACGAGATGAAGGAAGCCGACGTGCTCAAGAACACCAGCCTTGTCTTTGGCCAGATGAACGAGCCACCTGGTGCCCGTTTGCGCGTGGCATTAAGCGGTCTGACGATTGCCGAGGGCTTCCGCGATAAAGGTTCAGACACGCTACTTTTCATTGATAACATTTTTCGCTTTACGCAGGCCGGTGCCGAGGTATCAGCCCTGCTCGGCCGCTTGCCTTCGGCTGTGGGTTATCAGCCAACACTGGCCCAAGAAATGGGTGCTTTGCAGGAGCGCATTACTTCGACCAAAAAGGGTTCAATTACTTCGATCCAGGCTGTCTATGTGCCAGCCGACGACTTGACCGACCCGGCCCCTGCTACAACCTTCGCTCACCTTGACTCAACAATTACGCTAAACCGCGCACTAACTGAGATTGGTATTTACCCAGCGGTCGATCCGCTCGACTCCAGCTCGACCATTTTGGACCCTGAAATTGTTGGCGAAGACCACTACAATGTGGCCCGCGAAGTGCAACGTGTGCTGCAGCGCTACAAAGACCTGCAGGACATCATCGCCATTCTTGGTATGGAAGAACTGTCTGACGAAGATAAGCAAACCGTTGCCCGCGCTCGCCGCATCCAACGCTTCCTCAGCCAGCCATTCTTTGTGGCTGAGAAGTTTACTGGTAACCCTGGCCAATACGTGAAATTAAGCGACACAGTCCAGAGCTTTAAGGAAATCCTTGAAGGTAAATACGACGACCTGCCAGAAAGCGCCTTCTACATGAAGGGCGGCATTGACCAGGTTAAAAAGGCTAAATAGTGATCCATTTGCAATTAGTAACGCTCAGTGGCACTAAATTCGATGACGATGTCTATGAAGTTACGCTGCCTACGTTGGACGGCGAAATTGGCGTGCTGGGCGATCACATGCCGCTCGTTTCGGTTGCTAAACCGGGCGTTGTCGCAATCCGTCGCAATGCGCAAGATCCGGATCGTATGCTCGAATATTTTGCGATTAATGGCGGTGCTATTGAAGTCGCTAGCAACGTGCTACGTGTGTTAGTAGACGACGCCGACCATGCTGACGACATCAACGAAGCTGAGGCTGAAGCAGCGATTGAACGCGCCAAGCAAATGAAGGCCGAAGCCAAAGACCAAGTTAGTCTTGAGCATGCACAATCGATGGTTGATCGACACACGGTTCGCTTGCAAGTAGCTGGCTTAAAGCGTCGCCATCAGAATCGCCGTTAGCTCGTATGCTTCTCGACCCCCCTTTACAAATGCTGATAATCACGATACGCTTAACATATATTAGCCGCAGTAGCGGTAAATAAGTGGAGGTCTCACATATGTTCGGAAGAAATAAAATAGCCATGCTGGTGGCCGAGTTTCTTGGTACCGCATTCTTAACGTTGGTTGTACTAGGCGTACAACGTTCAACACTTGGACTGCCCTACTTTATCGCTTTGGCAGCCGGCCTAACAGTTGCCTTTGGCGTCTACACATTTGGTGGCGTTTCAGGCGGTCAATTTAACCCAGCTTTAACGCTTGGTTTGCTAGTTGCGCGACGCATTAAAGTTGCGGCTGCAGTTTTGTACGTTGGTGTACAGCTGCTTGGTGGTTGGGCTGCATACGCGGTTTACCACTACTTTGTAAACACGCAAGTACAAGCCATTCACAGCACCTTCTCATGGCGGCTTTTGCTAGCCGAAGCACTTGGTGCAATGATTTTTGCAATGGGTTGGGCAGCCGCTGCTTACAACCGATTTGAGAGTGGCAAGTTCGCTGCCGTTGCTGGTTTGTCATTTGCCATCGGTATCGTTGTAGCATCAGCCGTTTCAGTTGGTGTTATCAACCCAGCTGTTGCACTTGGCGTGCGAGCTTGGGCATGGGGTACTTATGTACTGGGCCCAGTTTTGGGTGCAGTCGTGGGTGTAAATCTTTACGGTTTACTATTCGCTCCTGAAGAGGTTATTACAGACGCTGCAGTTACGACTGCACGATCAAGCCGCAGCACAGCTGTTGTAGCCGCTAAGCCAGTTCGCAGTACTGCTACTAAGAAGCGTACTACTACTGCAAAAAAGCGCACCACACGACGCTAAAGTTTTAGTAAGTTTTATTAAATCGCCCTCGTATGAGGGCGATTTTTTATAGCTTGCCGTCGAGCAAATCTTGCTCGAACTGACGCATTGCCGTGACTGTATCGCCGTAGCCCTGAGTGCTCGGGAATGAAAGATTGTGCACATGTTGCCATAAGCTATGAAGCAAACTTTGGGTTCGCTTTACTTCGGTCTCGTTAAAGTCTAAGTCAAGCGTATGTATGCGACCTTGGTCGGGCTCAACAAACTCCAACCTACCCTGCGTTACGCGGTAGCCTTTGTAACTACGGGAATTTTCAACCAGAAGCTTGTAGCAGTAAAGTTGCAAACTATATAAATGTAAACGTGTGTCACTATTGTTCCAGCGTGCGTGCGTGTTGCCTGTTTTATAATCGACGACGGTGATTTCTTTTTTGGCGTGATCGATCTCAAGCTTGTCGATTTTGCCGGCCAGGTGAACGTCCTCCAAGAACACGTTCTCGTTGCGAAAATTTCTTTCAGCGACATTGCCGACTTTAAAGCTAGTACGACGTTCTTTCAGATAGGTTGTCAGTGCCTTTTGCCCCCGGTCCAATTGCACTTGGTAAATATTTTCGAGTAAGCGAGCCCGTCGCAAACATTTCTGAAAATGACTGATGACAGCTTTGCTGTCGGGCAATGCTTCATGTTCGTTGAGTTGATGTTGTAGCCATTCTAAAGTTTCGTGAATAGCTGTGCCAAACTCGCTATCCGGCGTGGGAGCGGATGGAAAATGCAGCAAGGTACGCAGGAAAAAACTTTCCGGACCGTTATATTGTAAGTCTAAAAATGTTGTTAAGTGGGTTGGGCTTAGTTGATAGCGCTCCAGTCGTTCACTTAACAAATCATGCAGGCTCGTGAGTGTGTCCTGGTTTATATGGCGATTATGCCAATTTAGCTCGAGTAATTGTAAGGCAGGTGCCGTTGTATCCGGCTGGCTGACCATTTGGTATGGCTCTGGCAAGGCATGCGCCACCAGACCGTCGTCGCTTGGGCGAACATCCAGATATTTGAGCGGCGTGGATGTTTTGCCATTGTAATTGTTAGCAAAGCTAGTCAGGTGTAAGCCATACTTTGCCCTGGTGAGGGCTACGAAGAATATGCGTAGCCGCTCATCTTCGGTTGCGCCGGCATGACGGATCGGTACCAGGTTAGCCGGTAATGTCAGTTTATTGCTATTAGCTCGCGACGAATTTCCCCACACGTCATCCTGACAGCTCACCAAAAAGACATGCTCAAACTCGAGCCCTTTGGCCTTAAATACAGTCATTATTTGTACAGAGTTAGCCTGTTGGTGGTACGGGCTGCTATTGAGCATTGGTTGCTCGGCCGCTTCGTACAGTTCGACAAAGCGCAGCAGATCGGCTAGGCCAAGCACGGCCTCCGAACTTATTTGGTAGTCACGAAGCTTTTCGCGTAGCACCGTTAAATGCGACAGCGTGTCATAAAACAAAGTTGGCTGCTCACGTTGTATTTGAGCACTTGTATAGTAGTCACGCAGTGGCGACGAAACAGTTGGATGGTTGGGATCGTTTGTGGGCAAAATAACACTCCCCATCAGATAATCGAGAATTGTTTCGCAACTTTCGGTATCGACCTTGCCGGCCACTGTTAAGAAGAGCAATGCTGCGCGGCTAAACTGCGGTTTTGACAGCATACTTTTTGTCCAGTTAGCCTGCCGGCTATCACTTAGTTCCCATGACAGTTGCCATATTTCGGTTACCGGTATTTGCCAGAAATCAAAACTCAGTACTTCAGGCCAGAGCGCATTAGCAAGTTCATCTTGCCGGTTGCGTAAGGCCAGCGTCAGGCGGCTCATGGTCAGCAACTGACGTACAATAACGGTTTGCAAGATGTCTTCCCGCTTCTCATAACTGACAGCAATGTTTCTGTCATTGAGGTATGGGACCAGTGGTTCGAGCTGACGGTGCCACGGTGCCAAAACTGCAATCTGTTCTGGTGCAACGCCGCTTTTAATAAGCGATTCTATACGTGCCGCGACGCCGTCGTACTGTGCGAGCGGGCTTAAGTACTGCGTGCTGTCAATTTCAACTGGGGGGAGCGAATCATTGGCCGCCACCAGTTGTTTAGTTATCGAGAAGGTTGTCGTTAGCCGGCTTTCAATTGAGTCTGCTATGTTGCTGGCGGCACTTAAGATTGCTGGTTGCGAGCGGTAATTTTCGGTTAAATTAATGACTTTGACATCGCGGTATAAATTGTAGAAATCGAGCATGTTGGAATACTCGGCGCCTTGAAATGAGTAGATTGCTTGGTCGTCGTCGCCGACTGCCATGACGTTGGGTCGGCCTTCGTTTACTGGGTTATTGGTCAGCAGCTGGACTAATTTGGCTTGGGCAGCATTAGTGTCCTGGAACTCATCGAGCAAAATGTATAAGTATTGCTCTTGTAAGCTAAAACGAAAGTTATCGTATTGCTCAAGTGCAGTTATGGAGCGCAGAATCATATCGTCAAAATCGTACAAACCACGGGCCGCTAGTGCATCTTGATATTGATCGAGCACTATTGCTAAGGCCAGCATCCGCCGGCTTTCTAACTCGCCGCTTAAACAAAATTTATTGTTGCTGTCTTTCTCAAGCCATTTATTTTTCCAATCGGTGAGAGGTTTGGTCTTGCCTAGTTCGGTAGCTTCAGCCAGGGCTTTATCGAGTGACTGCAGCGCTACAACTGACAGAGACTCGAGTTGCTGATAGTTGTGCTTGGTTGCGAGAGGCTGCAATACAGCTCTTGCCGCTTCAAAATATGGCAGCGCTTTAGTGAGGTTGCTGGGCATGCGGACAAAATCTGCAAAAGCCGTTTCGATAGGTTTTTTGGTGGCTTCCAAAAATTTTAAATTTTCCTGGGCTAACTTTGTAAGCATGGGGCCGTCGAGCAAGGCGCGCTTAACCTCGCTAATGGTGCTGATTAAGTCACCAATGTGATGTCGCGTTTGCTTGAGCGGATTGTCATAGCGCATATTTTCAACGATTGCGCTGACAATTTGATGCTGGCCAAGCCGATCGACCGGCGTTTGCAAGCGCGTCTCACTAAAATATTCGGGGAAACGTCGAATCAGTTCACCGCCAAAAGCGTGATACGTGCTGATGTTTACATCGTAAGCCGTTTGTCCAATAAACTGCGTCAAACGACTGCGCATATTCGCTGCGCCGTTCTCAGTAAATGTCAGACACAAAATATTCGTGGCCGGCGTATCGGTTTTTAGCAAAATGTTAGCTACGCGGGCGCTCAGCAGCTGCGTTTTGCCAGTGCCTGGGCCAGCAATCACTAGCATTGGTCCGTCGGTGGTATCAACCGCTTCTCGCTGAGCCTTATTCAGACTCTTATACACTGCTGCAAAAGACTCATCCATTGCCTATCATTATCGCAGCTGTAGCTCAGTAAAGAAAGCAGCCTATTCGGATTGGCTAGCAGCGGCGCACACTGGGCAACTGTCTTGTGTTTCGAACTCGGTCAGCCACTGCTTGCCGGCTTTCCACCATGGCTCGTAGTCGTGAAAGGCTATAAGGTCAGCTGCTTCGCGTAGCATCCAGCCGATCCAGCCATAGAGCCGGAACTGTCCATAATTGACGGCTGCCCAGCGATGTCCGGCGGGGATGACGGTGATCGGACGCTTTGGCCGGTAACTTCGTGGTGTTTTGCCCGAAAGCTGGCGCCTCAGGTTGTGAGCCACAAACACACCATCATATAAAGCCGTTTGGGCTAAACCGCTATAGGGGGTATTAGCATTGTCGCCGATGACGTAAATGTTATCTTCGGCCTGTAAATAAACATCGGTCATAACTTTGCCGCGGATATTTATGGTGAAGTTATTTTCTTTAAAAAAGGGGTGATTCGAGACGCCGGCTGTCCAAATAACAGTGTGACTGCGCACTGGCTTGCCGTTTACTGTCAGCTCATCGGCGGTTTCACCCTGCACGGTTTGCCCTAAAAACAGCTTAATGCCCAACTTTTTAAGCTGTTTAGCAACGGCACGGGAGGTGTCACGCGGCATACGAGGCAATAAGCGTGGCGCAGCTTCAATTAAATCTACATGAAGCGGTTTATGGGCGACCCCATGAAGCTTCATGATGTGTCGCAAGTAATCTGGTAACGAACCAGCCAGTTCAATACCGGTAGGACCGGCCCCAACAATGACGTAATTTAAGTCCGGTTTATGCTCATCTTGGATCTGCTTGTGCAGGTGAGCCTTAAGGCGCTCCACTTCCTCGCTACTTTTAATGCCATATGAGTAGTCACTGAGTCCCTGGATACCGAAGTAATTGGTCACGACGCCCAGCGCTAAAATTAAACTGTCATAGGGTAGTTTTTGGCCATCGTCTGTCAGGACTAACTTGCCTTTTTTGTCCAGCGAAACGACGGTTTTCTCGATAAGCTCGACGTTTTCGGGCAGAATTTCCTTAAGCGGGATGCTTGAGTTGCGCGCTGTGCCACCTGTGGCAGTATGGTACAAACTGGGGTAATAGCGGAAATTTGCCTTGTCCGACACTAGCTGCACCGCGAAGCGATCATCTTTTGCGAGCATTAAGGCAGCTTTAACGCCACCAAACCCGCCACCAACTATTACAATTTTGTTTTTTGCCATATAGGCTCAGTTTACCGTAAAGCATGAGCTCCTTGCAAGAAGTAGCCATAAGCAGTTAAACTAGTCAGTATCCATGGATGAAATTAAACAGGCGCTGCTGGAAGCTAAATTTAAAGGTGAATTGGACGACGACGCACCGACACTCGATTTTTATAGTCACGACGCCTCGATGTTTGAACTGCGGCCACAACTCGTTGTCAGGCCAAAAGACGCCAAAGATGTTGAGACGCTGGTCAAGCTGGTCTCTAAGCGTAAACCTGGCAACCCCGATCTGTCGCTGACGGCTCGTAGTGCAGGTACCGACATGTCTGGAGGGGCCATTAACGACTCGATTATTGTCGATTTTCTGAAGCATTTCAACAAGGTAGAAAAAGTCACGAAAACGACGGCTCAAGTCCAGCCGGGTGTTTTGTACCGTAACTTTGAGCCGGAAACGCTTAAGCAAGGTGCTCTGATGCCGACCTACCCCGCCTCGCGCGACCTCGCGAGTATCGGTGGCCTGGTCAATAACAACTCTGGCGGCGAAAAATCGCTCGAGTACGGCAAAACCGAAGATTTTGTGACCGAGCTGTCATTTGTGTTCGCTGACGGCGTTGAACGAACTGTAAAACCACTCAATAAGGCCGAGTTGGTGCGTAAAATGGGCCAAAAAGATTTTGAAGGCAAAGTCTATAAGCAGCTGTTTGATCTGATTGAAAAGCATTACGACCAGATCAAAGCAGCCAAGCCAAATGTCTCTAAAAACTCGACCGGTTATTACTTGTGGGATGTGTGGGACCGTGAAACCGGCATTTTTGATCTAACCAAGCTGATCGTGGGCGCTCAAGGCACACTTGGTTTTGTAACGGACGTCCACTTTAAGCTTGTGCCACACCGGCCGCACTCTGGCTTACTCGTTCTGTTTATGAAAAATATCGACGACTTAGGTGAGCTGATTCCCACCGTACTCAAGCATAATCCGGCCACCTTTGAATCGTTCGATGACGCTACCCTACTTTTGTCGATCAAATTTATGCCCTATTTCTTAAAGATTTTAGGTCCCAGTAAGTTTATAAAACTGTTGATTGGACTAATCCCCGATGCCTTGCAGCTCCTGCGTGGCATCCCAAAGCTCGTGCTGATGGTTGAGTTTAACGGTGAAACTGAAGATGAAGTACGCGCCAAAATTAAGGCGCTGCACGCTGAGCTTGGTATGCACCGTGCGCGTTACGAAATTAACGGTTTCGAAGAAGATCCTACCGAGCTTAAAAGTGAAAAGTTCTGGACGATGCGTCGCCAAAGTTTTAATCTGTTGCGTAGCAAGGTCAAAGACAAGCACACCGCACCATTTATTGACGATTTAATTGTCCGACCGGAATATTTGGTTGAATTTTTGCCTAAGCTGCGCGTCATTATTAAGAAGTACAAGCTATTTGCCACCATTGCCGGTCACATGGGCGACGGCAACTTCCACATTATCCCTCTCATGAAGATCGAAGAGCCGTCGGAGCGTGCTAAACTGCTCCCGGCTATGAAAGAGGTTGATAATCTGGTTCTGAAATATCATGGCTCGCTGAGTGCCGAACACAATGACGGTCTGGTGCGTGGCCCCTGGCTGGTCGAGCAGTATGGCAAAGAAGTGCTCGACCTATTTAAAGAAGCCAAGCGCATTATGGATCCCCAAGGCATTTTTAACCCGCACAAGAAAGCCACAGCCGACTGGGATTACTCATTTAGTCACATCCGCGAACACTTCTAAAACAGCTGTTGTTACGACTTAAATGTGCTAAGCTAAGAGCATAGTGATTCTTCTTATGCTACGAGGCGAGGGTGTATTCCGGGCATGAATAAAAAGAGATTATCTCTGATTCTTATAGGTGTGGCTGTAGCCATTACGCTGGCGGCTGTTTTCTTGCATGGACATAATTTTGCAGTCCTTAATCCGCAGGGTGAAGTCGGGCGTAAAGAGCGCAACCTGATGTACGTTGCTCTAGTCATGTCACTCGTCGTGGTGATTCCGGTGTTTGTGATGCTGTTTGGCTTTGCCTGGACATATCGGGAGGGCAACAAAAAAGCCATGTACAAGCCCAACTGGGATCATAATCGAACGATTGAAAGCATTTGGTGGGGTGTGCCGACGCTGTTAATAACCATCTTGGCGGTAATAGCCTGGAACAGCTCGCACGACCTTGATCCGTACAAAGCGCTTGTTTCAAATAAGCAGCCAATCCAGGTCGAAGTCGTGGCTCTAGACTGGAAATGGCTCTTTATATATCCGCAGCAAAACATAGCATCGGTTAATTTTTTGCAATTCCCTGTCGATACGCCGGTAAATTACACCATAACGTCGGACGCACCAATGAACTCGTTTTGGATCCCAAGCTTGGGCGGTCAGGTTTATGCCATGAGCGGCATGACGACCCAGCTGCACCTGATGGCTAACAAGATCGGCGACTTTGAAGGTTCCTCAGCTAACATTAGTGGCACGGGGTTTGCCGGCATGCGTTTTGTTGCCAGAGCAAGCTCGCAGGCCGACTTTGATAGTTGGGTTGCCATGGTCAAGGGTCAAGATACACCGCTGAACACTACCGATTATAAAAACCTCGCCAAACCGAGCGAGAATAACCCGGCGTCTTATTACTCGAGCGTGCAAAGCAATTTGTTTGATGACATACTTTTGAAGTATATGGCGCCAGGATCAACCGTACATAATGGCTCGATGGCCGGGATGAGCATGTGATGTTTCATTTTGCCTCTGCCCTGACTGGCCGTATGAATATGCAGGCTTTCCCGCGCGACACGATTACGGCCGGTGGTGCCTTATCAATGGTGTTTGCGCTTATTGCCATCGCCGCTTTTCTTACCTATAAAAAGCGCTGGAAGTGGCTGTGGAAGGAGTGGCTGACGTCGCTTGACCCAAAGCGGATCGGCGTCATGTACATTATTGTTGCGCTCGTCATGTTGCTACGTGGCTTAGGCGATGTTCTGCTCATTCGCACTCAGCAAGCTACCTCGGTAGGCTCGTCACACGGCATCCTTAACTCTGACCATTTTCAGCAAATCTTTTCGGCCCATGGCTCAATTATGATCTTCTTCGTCGCTATGGGGCTGATGTTTGGGCTGATTAACCTGATATTGCCACTGCACATTGGGGCTCGCGACGTGGCCTTCCCTTTCCTAAACTCAGTGGCCTTTTGGCTATTTGTTGCCGGCATGGCACTGATGAACCTCTCGATTATATTCGGCGAATTTTCAGCTGCCGGTTGGCTGGCTTATCCGCCCTTGTCAGAGCTGCAGTATAGTCCTGGTGTCGGGGTTGATTATTGGATCTGGAGCTTGCAAATTGCCGGTGTCGGGAGCCTCTTATCCGGCGTGAACTTCTTGACGACGATCTTCAAAATGCGCGCCCCGGGTATGACAATGATGAAAATGCCGATCTTTGTCTGGAGCGTCCTTTGCTCGATGTTGTTGGTCGTTTTTGCCTTCCCGATTCTAACGGTGACGTTAGCGCTGCTCTATTTTGATCGATCGCTCGGCATGCACTTCTTTACCTCGACCGGCGGGGGCAATCCGATGATGTACGTGAACTTGATTTGGGCGTGGGGTCACCCCGAAGTTTATATTTTGGTGTTGCCAGCCTTCGGTATATATTCGGAAGTCGTGGCGACGTTTGCCCGCAAGCGGCTCTTTGGTTATAAGTCGATGGTCTGGGCGCTGGGCGCAATTACATTCCTGTCATTTAGTGTTTGGCTGCACCACTTCTTTACGATGGGTGCTGGTGCCGATGTGAATGCTTTCTTTGGCATCATGACGATGGTGATTGCCGTACCGACCGGTGTGAAGATATTTAACTGGCTTTTTACGATGTATCATGGCCGCATTCTGTTTGCCACGCCCATGCTGTGGTTTATGGGCTTTATTGCCACCTTCACAGTCGGTGGTGTGGCCGGTGTTTTGATGGCCGTGCCGCCAGCCGATTTCCAGATACATAACAGTCTCTTTTTGGTCGCCCATTTCCATACTATGATTATTGGTGGGGTTGTCTTTGGCTACTTTGCCGGCATTACGTACTGGTTCCCTAAAATCTTCGGCTTTAAGCTTAACGAACGGCTCGGGCGCTACGCCTTTTGGAGCTGGTTAGTCGGTTTCCTGCTGGCTTTTATTCCGCTGTACATACTCGGCTTCATGGGCGCCACGCGCCGGCTGGATCACTATAGCGCTTCCGAAGGCTGGCAGGGACTGTTTATAGTTGCCGGCGTTGGCGTTTTATTTGTACTGCTCGGTGTTGGCTTCCAAATCCTGCAGTTTATTGTCAGTATTATCCAGCGCAAGCAGAACATTGATGCCACCGGCGATCCATGGAATGGTCGCACGCTTGAGTGGTCTGCGCCATCGCCTGTACCTTTTTATAACTTTACGACCATTCCGGAAGTTCATAGCCGCGACGCTTTTTGGGAGACTAAACGGGCTAAGATTAGCATGCCCCCTCGCTACGAAGATATAACGTTGCCAAAAAATAGCCCGATGGGTATTTTCATTGCCGCCTTCGCGTTTATGGTCGGCTTTGGTTGCATCTGGCATATTGTCTGGCTGATCGTGCTAGGTTTGATTGGCGTTGTGATCACTGTTTTAGTTCGTTCGGCCGATGAAGATACTGAAGAAACAACCACGGCTGCCGAAGTTAAGCGGCTTGACCGGGTCGCCAGAAAGGTAGCCGCATGAGTGAAGCCATGGTAGCGCACCAATCTCACCCTGACGACTCAAAGTCGATCCTCGGCTTTTGGATCTATATCATGACCGACTGCGTGCTATTTGCCAGTTTGTTTGCGGTTTTTGCTGTTATGCGCAACGCAACCTTTGGTGGACCAAATGGCCACGAGTTGTTTAGCTTGCCGTTTGTGCTTGCCGAAACGATGTTATTGCTAACCAGTAGTTTTACGTGCGGGCTCATGGTGCTAGCGGGACGTGTTCGTAGCAAGCAGTGGGTTATGCTGGCGCTGGGCGTCACCTTTTTGCTCGGTTTGTCATTTGTCTGTCTAGAAGTCTCTGAGTTCCGACACCTCGTCATTGAGGGCAATAGTTGGCGACGGAGCGGCTTTTTGTCAGCTTACTTTACATTGGTAGCAACACACGGTTTGCACGTTAGCATTGGTCTACTCTGGCTAGTGGTAAATGGCTGGCGTATTGTTAAGCGCGGTTTAGGCGACGTTACGCAGAAAAGACTGACCCTGTTCAGTTTGTTTTGGCACTTCCTGGACATTATCTGGATTATCATCTTTAGCATGGTTTATTTAGTGGGGGTACGCTAATCATGAACGCTGACAAATCGCGCGCTGCGATTGCTGGGCCGCTGCAGGCATATATAACTGGTTTCATTCTATCGATTGCACTAACGCTACTTGCTTATAGCTTGACAGTGCATCATGTTGTGGCTGGCAATGCATTCATCCTGGTGATTGCCAGTCTGGCGATGATTCAGCTGGCGATTCAGCTGCTCTTCTTCCTGCATTTGAGTCAAGAGTCGCGCCCGCGTTGGCGGCTATTAGTGTTTGGATTTATGGTTATGGTAGTAGCGATTCTGGTATACGGTAGCGTTTGGATCATGAATAACCTTAACTACAATATGATGACGCCAAGCCAGCTCAAAACGTTTATGCATCAAAACGAAGGGCTATAGTTACGGAGCGACTGCGAACCTACTATCAGCTAACTAAGCCAGGCATCATTTATGGCAACATTCTGACGGCCGCTGCTGGTTTTTTACTGGCCGCCAAAGATCACGTTGATATTTGGCTTTTCCTGGCGACAATGGTCGGCACATCGCTCATTATTGCCTCGGCCTGCGTTTTCAATAACTACATTGATCGCGGCATTGATGTTGTTATGGCCCGCACCAAACGCCGCGCCCTCGTGACGGGTGAAATTTCTAAGCCTGCAGCCCTAGGGTATGGATTAGTATTAGGCGTGCTCGGGTTTGCAATTGTCTTTATATACACTA
>Ga0068855_100003267_pt1 | contig 19844 bp, 9 predicted proteins | sample KBSCornC52_FD_66592 | JGI IMG/M metagenome (GOLD analysis project Ga0068855, IMG submission 66592) | Corn rhizosphere microbial communities from Kellogg Biological Station, Michigan, USA - KBS Corn C5-2 | ecosystem: Host-associated > Plants > Roots > Rhizosphere > Soil ...
GATCAACGAAGAATTCGACACCAGCTTTCCGCTCTCGGTGTTCTTTCGAGCGCAGACGATAGAACGTCTGGCCACTCTGGTCCGCGAGGCGAGGACACCAGCCGCGCAACCCTCTTCGAAAGACACGACCGAGGCCACGGCCGACCGCGCGCTTGTGCCGTCATTCGCTCAGCAGCGCCTCTGGTTCCTCGAGCAATTGGCGGATCTGGGCGCCACTTACAACATGACCGCGACGCTGCATCTGCGGGGCAGGTTGGATCGCTCGGCCCTGAGAAAGGCTTTGCGCGCCCTGGTCGAGCGCCATACGAGTCTGCGACTGCGTTTCCCCGCCGCATCCGGGCGGATGAGCGTCGCAATTCTGACCTCCTACGATCCGCTCACGGTCGGTGATCTGAGCCGAGTACCCGCAACCGAACGGCAAGGCAAGCTGCTGAGCGCCGCGCGAGCGCATGCGGACGCACCGTTTGATCTTTACACCGGGCCCCTGTTCAGAGCTCATCTCGTGAAGCTGGGCGATGAGGAACATGGCCTTTTCTTCAGTTTGCATCACATCATTTCCGACGGCTGGTCGATCGCGGTGCTGACGGACGAGTTGCAGGAGCTCTACGGCGCATACCATGCTGGCACGGCGCCGGCATTGCAGCCGCTTCCCTTACAATATCCGGATCATGCCGCGAGCGAGCGCGCACGCTTGCAGGGAGATCCCTTGCAGCGCCAACTCGACTATTGGCGAGAGCAGTTGGACGGCGCGCCGGCGCTGTTGGCGCTGCCTACCGATTTTGCCAAACCAGCAGCTCAAAGCTATCGCGGGGCACACCTGAACCGTCGTTTGGGTGCGGAGTTGACCGCGGGAATCAAGCGTTTGGCCGCGGCTCACGAGAATACGCTCTTCATGACGCTGCTCGCCGCTTATGCAGCGTTGTTGTCCAGGTACAGCGGCCACGCAGACCTCTGCATTGGAACACCCGTTGCCAATCGGAACGCGCAGACTGATAAATTGATTGGCTTCTTTGTCAACATGCTGGTCTTGCGCGTGCGGGCCGGTGCCGCGAGCAGCTTCGCCGAGTTGCTCGAGCAGGTACGCCTGACCTCGCTCGACGCGTACGACAACCAGGACATCCCATTTGATTATCTGATCGAGCAGCTCAACCCGACCCGCAGTCCGAGCTACAACCCCCTGTTCCAGGTGTTATTCGCGATGCAAGGCTCGCCGGAGCGCACGCTGCAACTGCCGGGCCTGCTGACGACCTCGTTGGCACTGGACAGGCCGACGGCGAAATTCGATCTGACGCTGCGAGTCGAGCCGGTGCAGGACGGACTGAGCTGCACGTGGGAATTTGCTACCGATCTGTTTCGTCCTGAGACGATCGAGCGCATGCACGAGCACTTCGAAACTCTCCTGACAATCGCCGTGGCTGACCCACAGGCGCCCCTGAGCAGAGCCCCGTTGCCGAGCGACACGGAGCGGCTGCAGTTGCTCGAGGAATGGAACGACACCCGGACCGATTCGGGACCGCCGCATACGCTGGGTGTGCTGCTGGATGAGCAGGTGCGCAGAACCCCGGAAGCCATCGCCGTTGTCTTTGCGGAGCGTTCGCTCAGCTATCGTGAAATGGATGCGCTGGCGAGCGGGACGGCCATGCAGTTGCAGGAGCGGGGAGTGGGTCCCGACTGTCTGGTGGCTATCTACATGCAGCGGTCGATTGAAACGCTCGTGGCATTGTGGGCGATCCTCAAAGCGGGCGGGGCTTATGTGCCGCTCGATCCTCAGTGGCCACAGGAGCGCCTGCAGTGGGTGCTCGAAGACTGCAAGCCCGCGCTGGTTCTGACCACGACCGGGTTGCTCGATGAAGCGCGGGAAAAACTCGGCTTGTTACAGGAGCGCGTGTGCCCCATCGACTGTCAGATGTCAGGGAAGACGCTGCCGGAACACAAGCCCACAGTGAGCGAGGTATCTGCGGATCATCTTGCCTATGTGATGTACACCTCAGGGTCCACCGGCAAACCCAAAGGCGTCATGGTCTCGCATGGAGCGGTCGTCGCCAGGCTGCGGTGGTATCAAAGGGCACATTCCTTGGCGTCGCAGGAGACAGGTTCCCAGGATGTCCTGCTGCAGAAGATGCCATTGACATTCGATCCTTCGGTGAAGGAAATATTCTGGCCGCTGCTGGCCGGCGCCCGAGTGGTGCTCGCACGTCCGGAGGATGACAAAGATCCAACGTATCTGGCTCAGGTCATCGCGGAGACGAATGTGACTATACTCTGCTTTGTTCCTTCCCTGTTGCAATCGTTCCTGCAGGGTGCCGATCTGCGCAAATGCAAGTCGGTGCGACGAGTGTTTTGCGGCGGGGAAAAGCTCACGCGCACGCTGCAGGAGCAGTTCTTCGCAGCTTTCCCGGCAGAGGTAGAGCTGTGCAATGTCTACGGTCCCACCGAGGGGACGATCAATGCGACGAGTTGGAACTGCGAGAGCAGCGCTGCGCTGCCATGCGTGCCCATCGGTCGCCCGGTTGACAACACGAGAGCGTACATCCTCGATGAGGCGTTGGAGCTTGTTCCGATGGGTATGCCCGGGGAGCTTTGCATCGGCGCGGCAGGTCTCGCACGAGGTTATCTGAATCGGCCGGGTTTGACGGCGCAGCGGTTTGTTCCGAACCCCTTTGTTGCCGGCGAACGGCTGTACCGCACCGGTGATCGTGCGCGCTATCGCTTCGACGGAACGATCGAGTTCGTAGGTCGTGTGGACGAGCAGGTGAAGATCCATGGTGTACGTATCGAGCCGGATGAGATCGAGGCGGCGCTCGTCCGGTGTGCCGGAGTGCGCGAGGCGGTGGTTCTGGCACGCGAAGACGAGCCGGGAGAAGTGCGGTTAGTGGCCTATGTAACAGGGCACGAGCGCGAGGAGCTGTTGGAACCGGAGGTTCTGAGGGCACAGTTGTCCCGTTCGCTACCTCAATACATGGTGCCGAAGGTATACGTGCGGCTCGAGACCCTGCCCGTGACAGCCAACGGGAAGGTCGATCGACGTGCACTGCCTATTCCGGACAGCAGTGCGTTGGCGTTGCAAGCCTACGAGGCTCCGAAAGATGAGATCGAGCAGGCGGTCGCGGGAATCTGGCAAGACCTCCTGCACGTGGCCCGAGTCGGCCGGAACGATGATTTCTTTGCGCTCGGAGGACATTCGCTATTGGGGATGCAGCTGGTCAACCGCGTGCGCGCGAGCCTCGGTGTCGACCTCCCGTTGCTGGAGATATTCGCTCATCCGACGTTGGCCGAATTGTCCCAGGCGATCGCGGCTCAACGCCCCAACGGCTTCGACCCGGTCGATGTCCAGAGTCTTGCGGACGAAATCGCCGGACTATCCGAGGATGAGCTGCGCAAGCTGCTGGACCAGGAAGCCGGCTGAAGGAGAGGACGATGGTCGACCAGAAGATGTGCGGGGACGAGGGGCCTGCGCAGACGCTTGCGGCTCTCAGGCACGAGGTCTTGCGACGGCGATTGAAGAGTGAGGCTGCGCGACGGGAAGCCTCGACGGCCGGTCCGCTGTTAGTGCGCGTAGATCGCTCCCACGACCTGCCACTCTCATTCCCTCAGGAGCGGCTTTGGTTTCTTGCCCAGCTCGATGAGCGGGCGAGCGCCGCCTATCACGTTCACACCGGCTTGCGGATTCTCGGCGCATTGAATGTACCCGCCTTGCGGGCAGCGTTGGCTGCGATCGTGGCGCGGCACGAGGTTCTGCGCACCCATTTCGAGCAGGTTGCGGGACGGGTTGTGCAGAGAATCGGACCGGCAAAGAGCGGCTTTTCGCTTCGCGAGAACGACCTGACAGGCGAGGACCTGCACGGTGATGCGCTGCGCGGGCTGGTCAATGAGGAGTTGTGCACACGGTTTGACTTGTCGAGCGGCCCTCTGGCCCGCGGGCGGCTCATCAGGCTGTCAGACCAGGAGCACGTGCTGCTGGTGACGATGCACCACATTGTGTGTGATGGCTGGTCAACCGCAGTGTTCTTTCGCGAGCTTGCGGCACTGTACGAAGCCCACCGCCAAGGACGGGGTGATCCGCTGCCACCGCTGCCCGTTCAATATGCCGATTATGCATTTTGGCAGCGCCAGTGGGTCAGCGGCGAGCGGCAACGAAAACAGTTGCAATACTGGGTCGAGGAGCTACGCGACACCGAGCTGTTGGAGCTGCCGACGGATCGTGCGCGGGAGAACGTACAGACCTACTCAGGCGATGCCGTGAATGTGAGGCTCGATGAACGCCTGATTCGCGGCCTGAAGGAATTGAATCGCACCTGCGGCGCGACCCTGTACATGAGTTTACTGGCCGGTTGGGCGGTGGTTCTGTCGCGTCTCTCGGGGCAGCCCGAGGTGGTGATTGGCACTCCGGCGGCCAGTCGCAATCGGGTCGAGCTGGAGGGCCTGATCGGATTCTTCGTGGACACGCTGGCCTTGCGGATCGGGGTGTCGACACTGGCTAGTGCGAGAGAGCTGCTGCGACACGTCAAACACGTGGTCTTGCAAGGGCAAGCTCATCGAGACATCCCGTTCGAGCAGGTGGTGGAGGCGGTGAGACCGGTGCGCTCGCTTGCGCACAACCCGCTCTTTCAAGTGATGTTTTCCTTTGACAGCGGGCCGCTGGAGCCCTCGAGCTTTTCTGACCTGCGCCTGCAGACCCTGAAGAGCCCGGAGGGAGCCGACGAGAGAGCTCATTTTGATTTGTCACTGGTCGCACGAGAGGCCGACGGACAGGTCATGGCGTCACTGACGTATGCGACAAGTTTGTACGAGCGCGCAACAATCGAGCGGTACCTGGAGTATTGGCAGCGGGTACTGCGGGCGATGGTGGCGGACGCCGATCGAGCGGTCGGGTCGTTGGATCTGGTAGGACCGGAAGAGCTAGAGAAAGTGCTATACGACTGGAATGCGACCCACTCGGCCTATCCAGACAGTCGTTGTCTGCACGAGTTGTTCGAAGAACAGGTGCGTAACACACCCGAAGCCGTCGCGGTGACGTCCGGGTCCGAGTCGCTGAGCTACAGAGAGCTCGATGAGCACGCGAACCGCCTGGCGCATCAGCTGGCGAGCCTCGGAGTCGGCCCCGAGGTGATCGTAGGTTTGTGCGTGGAGCGCTCTCTGGAAATGGTGATTGGGGTTCTGGGGGTGTTGAAGGCGGGCGGCGCCTACTTGCCGTTGGATCCTAACCATCCGCCCGAGCGGTTGCGGTACATGCTCGCGGACGCTGGCGCGCGGGTACTGTTGCGGCGGCGGAGCTTTGCGCTCGAATCGACCGAGGCGGTACCCGTCTTCCTGGAGATTGCTCAGATACAGCAGCAATCTCCAGGTCGTGTAGCCAGTGACGTACATCCGGACAATCTCGCCTACGTGATCTACACCTCCGGCTCCACAGGAAAGCCTAAGGGAGTCATGGTTCCGCACCGTGGAGCCGTCAATTATCTCAACTGGGCGGCGAGGGCCTACGCGCAGGAGTCGTTGACCGGCTCCGTCATTGTCACACCACTCGTTTTTGATGCCACCGTGACCAGCCTGTTTACACCGCTCATTTGCGGTCGCACGGTGCATCTGATTCCCGATGACCGTGATCCGATGCCGCAGGTGGTGGAGCATCTGACGGCGAAGGAATCACGCTTCCTGTTCAAGCTGACACCGGCACATCTCGACCTGCTACGAGCCTCGGAGGAGGCGGTGCGACAGGCCACTGCGGGATCGACATTCATCGTCGGTGGTGAGGCGCTGCTAGCTCATCATGTCGAGCCCTGGCGGTCGGGTGAATCGATCCGCATCGTCAATGAATATGGACCCACCGAGACCGTCGTTGGTTGTTGTGTTCACGAGGTGGGTGCCGCGACGCCCCGCACGGGCAATGTACCGATTGGCCGGCCGATAGCCAACGCCCGGCTCTACATTTTGGACCCGAGGCTACGCCCCTTGCCGCGGGGCGCGGCGGGGGAGTTATACATCGGCGGAGTCGGGGTGACCCGTGGATATCGAAATCGTCCCGGTCTGACGGCACAAGCTTTCGTCGCCGACCCGTTTGGCATGCCTGGCGGGCGGTTATATCGCACGGGAGATCGGGTGCGCTATCGGGCAGATAACCAGTTGGAATATCTCGGCCGTATGGATCATCAGATCAAGATCCGGGGATTTCGGGTCGAGCTCGGAGAGATCGAAGCGGCCCTGCTGCAATGTCCGGGTGTACGCGAGGCGGTGGTTATCGCGCGCGAGGACGGAACCTCTACATCGTACGCAGGCGAAGCCCGCCCGGCGCACAAGCGTTTGGTGGCCTACATCACAGCGCAGACCGAAGAGGCTTCCAGCTCCTGGTCGCAATCGTTGCGAGCGCAGCTGTCCATGAGACTGCCTGAATATATGGTGCCCGCCGCTTATGTGCGACTGGACTGCCTGCCGCTGACGGTCAATGGAAAGGTTGACCGGCGCGCACTGCCGTTGCCGGATGATACAGCGTTGAGCTTTCAACCTTACGAGGCGCCCGAAGATGACATTGAGGAGGCGCTTGCTGCGATCTGGCGCGATCTCCTGCACGTGCAGCGCGTGGGCCGCTCTGACAGCTTCTTCGATCTCGGCGGTCACTCGCTGCTGGCGATCGAGGCGACCTACAGAATCAAGCAGTTCGCGGGGGGCCTGCGACTGGCTGATATCTATCAGTATCCCACGATAGAGCGGTTGGCGAGGCGAATCCGCGGCGAGGCGATCCGGGCAGAGCACGTCAACCTGTCGGAAGAGACACTATTGGACGCTGCGATTACTTCAAACAGTGAAGATTGCTACCCGTCGGCAACGACGAATGCCGTCCTCTTGACCGGTGGCACTGGTTTTGTCGGACGCTTCCTGCTTTCGCAACTATTGCAAGACACGGATGCCACGCTCTATTGCCTGGTGCGGGCGGCGAACCGCGCGCACGCGCTCGAGAGAATCCGCGGTACTTTGTTGAAATGGAGCCTGTGGCGGGATGACTTCGCCGCGCGCATCGTCGCAATAACGGGCGATATCGCTCGTCCGCGACTCGGGCTCGATGATACGACCTATGAAGCGGTGTGCCGGAATGTCGCGAGCATCTATCACTGCGCCGCAAGCGTTAATTTTCTGCAAACCTACGCACTCGTAAGGGCGGTAAATGTCGAGAGCGCGCGCGAGGTGCTGAGGATCGCCGTGACCGGCCGGCCAAAGACCGTCCACCACATCTCCTCTCTGGGGGTATTTGCCGAGTCGGCCGATGGCGATCGGCTCGTGAACGAGGACAGCTCGATCGAGCATGAGCGTCACTCGCCTTCTCAGGGATATGCGGCCAGCAAGTGGGTCGCCGAGCGTATCTTCATGAAAGCACAGGAGCGGGGGATTGCGTGCAACATCCTGCGGCTGGGTTTGATCTGTGCAGACTCCCGGCAGGGCCGCTACGACGAGCGGCAATGGAATTACAGGCTGGTCAAGACCTGTCTACTTTCCGGGTACGGGATCCGCCATTACCGGTATCTGTTGCCGCCCACTCCGGTCGACTATGCCGCGAGGGCTATCGTGCACCTCGCAGGCAGTCACCCTGAAGGACGCGGCGTCTTTCATATCTCCTCGCCCGCCGAGATGCTCGGTGAGGGGCTGTTCGAGAATTGCAACGAAATCGGCAGGTTGGCTCTCGAGCTGCTGCCCCGCCAGGACTGGCCGAGCCAGATCCGCCGGATTCACGCAGGGGGACGAGTGCTGCCGATGCTACCGCTCCTCGAACGTTCATCCCCCGAGAACGCGGTGCCAGCGGACCCTCCTCAGTCGGCGCGTAATGAAAGTCAGATTCGGTTCGATTGCACGCAGACCTACCGGGAGCTCGCGGCGGCGGGGATCGTAATGCCCGCGTTCGACCGGCAGTTGCTGGGCGTGTTTTTGCGAAGCCTGCTGGCAACGGATCCCGATCTACGCGAGGGCCAGTGGCGCGCGCCGGCGGAGGGCCGGCTCGGTTGGAGGAATGACCATGACGGATGCGGCATCAATCATTCAGAGGAAACTCGACGAGCTGCAAGTACAGGGCTACACGGCCATTCCGCAGGCCCCGGACCCCGACTTGGTGGCGGAGGGACTGCGCAACATCGAAAACCTGCGTACCCGTGGTGAAGGCATCAGCGTCACTGACGGCGCAGGACGGCTGGCCGGAACAAAGGAGGATATATGACGAGCACGGTGATAGATACGAGACTCGAGGAGTTGCGAGCACAGGGCTACACGATCGTCCGGAAGGCCCTGGCGGGCGACATGGTCGCCCAAGGATTGCAGCTCATCGAAGACCTGCATGCACAGCATGAATTCATCGAATTCGCGGGCGGGACGCTGGTGCCTTACCTGTGCCACAAGTCTGCATGGTTCGTGCGTCCGTTCGAGCAGCCGGTGCTCGAGGAGATTTTCAAGCGTGTGCTGAATGATCCGGACTATGGCACGATTCCTTCAGAGCAACCTAACTACATCATCGGTGAGCTGGCGGCGCGCTCCAACGGGCCCGGCGGGCTCAAGCTACATTACGACTGCACGCGAGCTTTGACGGGCCCGAAAGCCCTGCAGCTCACCGCGGCGATCGCGCTGGAGGATCGCGATGAGGCGCAAGGGTGCACGATCATGATCCCGGGGTCCCATCTCGATGGACAGGAACATTCCGATCCGAGTCTGGATCCTGAGCGCGCCGTCTCAGTTCCTTTACGAGCCGGGGATGCGCTGATCTGGGATGCCCGGATCAAACATGGCGCTCATCCGCGACGCTCGCAGGAGAAGGGCTGGCTCCTGATTGCAGGCCTGCAGCTGTGGGCATTGAAGCAGCGCAGCGATCTCACCACGGCGCTGCCGGAGCGGATCTATCGGAGGCTGACCCCCAAGCAAAAAGCCCTGCTCGGGTTTTGCTCCATCCCGCCCTATGACACGAGCGGCGCGCCCTACATGGGAGGTGTTCATTTGTCCAACAAGGGCTATGAGTACCTGGATGGCTTGAAGCGCGACCAGTGGCCGCGGCTTTGATCAAATTTGACAGGAGGGCACTATGAGCGATACGCGTGATGCAGACCGCGCCGTGTACCAGGTGTTGGTCAACGACGAGGAACAGTATTCGTTGTGGCCGAAGGAGAATCGGCTGCTCCCGCGCGGCTGGCGTACGACTGGCAAGGAGGGCAGTCGCGACGAATGCTCCAGATATGTCGATGAAGTCTGGACGGACATGCGGCCCCTGAGTCTGCGCAAACAAATGGGGCAGGAGAGCAGATAAATGGGCGACATTCGCGTGGTAGTCAGGCGTTTTATCGTAGAAAATTTCGCCTCGGAGGAGGAGGAGCAATACATTTATGACAACACGCAACTGCAGGCGGCCGGAATCCTCGACTCCCTGTGTACCCTGAAACTGATGTCGTTTCTGCAGCAGCAGTTCGACATCGATGTCGAGTTGCAGGATCTCGACTCGGGCCGATTGGTGTCGATCGAGACTATCGAGCGCCTGGTCGAGTCCAAAACAGCGGCCAAAGTGTGATCACATGAGCGCCGATCACCGCAACGTCACTGCAGCTCCTACGCATCCTGAGCCTGTCGGCGATCCAGGCGTGTCGGTCCCCACCGATGAATTGTTCCGGCAGCTCGCGGGCGTCGCATCCCGAGAATCGCGGCGCATCGCCGTGGTAGACCGCACCTCGGAGCTGTCCTACCCGGAATTGGTGCAACGGGCAGGAGAATTCTGTGCAGCTCTCGAGGTATGCGGTATCGGCACAGGCGACCGGGTCGCGCTGATTCTTGGCAACAGCACCGAGTTCCTGGTGGCCGCCTTTGGAGTCTGGAAACGCGGTGCCATTCTCCTGCCGCTGAACCCGCAGCTGCAGGAGCCTGAGCTGCTGAAGTATCTACTCGAGGTGTCACCACGAGGAATCGTGACGACTTGCCGAAATGCATCCCAGTTGAGGGCTCTGGAAGCTGCCGGGGCGCTCTTCGATCATGCTTGGCTTTGCCCCGCCGAAGGGAATCCATGGACGTATCGGGCCGGGGAGGCCGGGCGTGCTCGCACTGTGAGGGAGTCGGAGAAGGGAGCAAGTGCTGCGTCCGATTGGGCAGCCATTACGCAATACTCCACCGGCTCTACTGGACACCCGAAGTCCGTGACGCGAACACACGGGCAGCTGTTGGGTGAATTCCACTCTGTTGCCAGCGTACTGAATGTGACACCTGGAGAGCGTCTTGCCGCGGTGACGCCGTTCTTTCACAGCCACGGCTTGATGAATGGCGCTGTCCTGACACTGCTCTCGGGCGGCACGCTATATGTCGCAGACCACTTGTTGCCCCAAGAACTGGCTCGCCTCCTCGAGCGCGAGCAAATCTGCGGCATTCCGGGCGTTCCCTATCTGTTTCAGCTGTTGACGGAAGTTCGCGAGCGGCGCGATTTCTCGAGCCTGCGTTTTGCTCTCTCCGCGGGCGCTGCGCTGCCGGAGGAAACGGCACGTCAGTTTTGCGCGCTTTATGGCGCAAAGATACGACAGCTCTATGGGTCCACGGAAACAGGCGTCATTGCTATTGCAGATGAGCTTGCCGGAATCGGTGCAGCCGGCGCGGTTGGGCTGCCTATCCCGCAAGTCTCAGTGGCAGTTGTAAATGAGCGGGGGCAGCCGGTCGCCCCGGGAGTTGAAGGTTGCGTTCGAGTGGCCAGCCCGTTTGCAGCCTCGAGATACGATGGCGCCAAGGAGAGTCGTGAGTCCTATTTTCGCGGGCCCTACTTTTTCCCTGGAGATACGGGGAGGCTTTCGGCGGCGGGCGAGCTCACTCTCTCGGGGAGGCGGCGCGGGTTCATCAACGTCAGCGGCAACAAAGTGGATCCCACGGAAGTTGAAACTGCGTTGTCGCAACTGCCTGGCATATCGGCAGCCGTTGTATTTGGAGTACCTGACGGAGCCGCAGGTGAGAAGGTCAAGGCCGTCGTGGTCGCCTCCGGGGGCGTGACACAGGAAGACGTGCGCGCGCACTGCATACGACGACTGGCGGCGTTCAAACATCCCAGAATCATCGAATTCCGCAAGCACTTACCGAAGAGCCCATTGGGAAAGATTCTGCGTAAGTACCTCATGGATGAAGCTGCGACCTCGCCACGCCCCAAGCGCGCATTTGAGACGCGTCTGGGCTTTGGAGTGCTCGGCAACGACACGGCAAGTGCCCATGAACCGCTGGAGGTCTCGACCTTACCAGCGTTTCTGCGCGTACTTCTGGTAACGGATGGAACCGTCACCCGGACCCTGGAGGCCTACTTTCTGGAGCCCATTGAAGTAGACATTCTGAGCCATGCCGTGATCGAGAGCGAACGAGGGTACCCGCAGATCGAAGTGGCTCCTGGAGATACGGTTCTCAGGCGCCACGTGGTATTGCGTGGTGGATTCACCAGATCGGCCTACGCGTTCGCCGAGAGCATCATCGGCGCCAACCGCATGCCTCCGCAGCTCATGGACGAGCTGGTGCAGAAAAAGAAGGGTATTGGCGAGCTGCTGTGCGAATATCGATTGGAAACACATCGCGAGGTGTTGGGTATCTGGCGCCATGAAGCCGGTGCGCGGGCGGTCCACCTCGACGTCGAAAAGAGCGAGCCCGTTTGTAGCCGAAGCTACAAAATATGTCACGAGGGCCGGGCTGCCATGCAAATCGAGGAGGTGTTTCCGGAAGCGCGCTTTGGGGTCTGTTGAAGGTCGGGAGCCTGGTCATATGGGAGGAGACAGGGACAGGGCTGCTGGTTATATCGCGCCCGGTACGGCGCACCGGGATCGGGCGAGGTGATCGGTCGACGAGAGGCAACCCTGAAAGCTTGAGCGGAGCGGGGTGGCCGGTTGCGCTGATCAGCCGTCGTTTCTCATCAGGCACAGCTCATGCTCCGGGCTACCGGTCTCACTGAACAAGTAACTTGGGGGGCTGATGAATGGGGCGCCAGAGCGCTTCGCCTCGAGGGGTCTCACCCGTATGTCCTGGCATGTCGCGCAGAGTAGCGGCTGCAGCGCTGATTGCGGTGCTAGCGCTCACCGCAGGCCTCAACGGATGTTCTCGGAGCGGTTCGAACCCTTCCGCAAACAGTAGCTCGATGCCTTCTCCGAGCGGCCCGCCGGGGTCAGCACCGCGCATTACCATCGCACCCACCCGAGCATCTCTTACACGTGGGCAGAAAATTTCGCTCACCGCGATGACCAATGACTCGGCAGGTGTGACGTGGAGCGTCAGTTCGAACGCCGCATCTCTGGACGCACGGACGAGTCGGAATGGGCAAGCGATCCACTTCACGGCACCGGACACTGCCGGTGTCTACACCGTCAAAGCCACGAGCACCACTGACTCGACGCGGAGCAGCTCTGTAACGATCAGCGTGACAGATCTTCCCGGCGTCTATACCTATCACAATGACCTTGGTCGCACCGGAGTCAACGATAAGGAATACGCGCTGACGACAGCCAACGTCAACACAGACAGTTTCGGCAAGCTCTTCTCTTGCTACGTCGATGGCGCGATCTATACCCAGCCCCTCTGGGTATCCAATCTGAAGATCGATGGAGGGGCGCATAACGCGGTGTTCGTGGGAACCGCCCACGATAGCTTGTACGCGTTCGATGCCGACACCACCCCCTGCTCTCGGCTCTGGAAGGCGAACCTCATTGACACCGCTCACGGCGGAACAGGCGGAGAGAAAACGGTGCCTGGGGACATCGTGGGCCGAGGCGATAAAGACGTCCTGCCTGAGATCGGTATCACCGGCACGCCTGTGATCGATCCGGTGCGCGCGGTGCTCTATGTAGTTTCCAAGTCAATGAATTCCGCTGGCACGGCTTTCTATCAGCGCCTGCACGCCATTGATCTCGCGACCGGCAACGAAAAATCCGGATCGCCGATCAACATTGCCGCGACATATCCCGGTACCGGCGACGGCGGCTCACAGGTGACATTCAACTCACGACAGGAACATCAACGCGCGGCTCTCGCACTCGTGAACGGGATCGTATACGTCGCATGGGGATCGCACGAAGATCGTTCGCCGTTTTACGGTTGGATCATGGGGTACACCTACGACGGTGCGCGGTTCAATCGAGCCTACGTTGTGAACGTCGCACCAAATACCCGGGAAGCCGGGATCTGGATGAGTGGTGCCGCTCCTGCCGCAGACGCGGGCGATTTGTACGTGGTTACGGGCAATGGTGGCTTCGACGCGCCGAACACGAAAGGCCCAAATAACGATTACGGTAATTCGCTCCTGAAGCTCTCCGGCAACCTGAAGGTCTTGGAATACTTCACGCCCACCAACCAACAGGTCAACAACGCGACCAACAACGACTTCGGTGCGGGCGGAGCGGCCGTGCTCGATAACCTGCCCGCGGGTAGTCCGATTACTCACATTGCGATCGCCGGCGGCAAAGACGGGAGTCTCTATGTCGTGAATCGTGACTCTCTCGGCGGGTTTGGTGATGCCAAAGCATGGCAGCAGATTAGCATTGGCACCGAAGGTGATCTCAACGAGGACACACCCGGGGTGATTTTCTCCGTGCCAGCGCTGTGGAACAACTATCTATACATCGCCGGTGCTGGAGGACCGCTCAAAGCCTTCCGGCTCGATCCGACCACTGCACGACTCAGTCCAGCCAGCGCGACAACGGTCCCCGCTGCAGGATTTTCCTATCCGGGGAGTACACCCTCGGTCTCGTCACAAGGAACTTCCAACGGGATCGTCTGGATACTCGACAATGGCCGCTACTGCACTCCGCCATCATCCGGCTGTGGCCCTTCAGTCCTGCACGCCTACGACGCGACCAACGTTGCCATTGAGCTGTGGAACAGCTCGAAGGTAGCTGCCGACGCAGCCGGCTATGCCGTCAAATTCACAGTACCCACGATTGCGAATGGCAAAGTGTACGTGGGCACACGTGGCACCAACAAAGGAGCCCGGTACCGCCCGATGGCCAACTCCGGAGAGCTCGATGTCTACGGACTGAAGCCGAACTGAGCGGCCCGGATTGCCCAGGCCTCTGCCGAAAAGAAGCTGGTACTGAAGCTGGACATAGCAGCTGTTGCAGTTATGTCTGGAAAGGCGTCTGATACGGCGCGCTCGAAATCGACGGGCGAGGGGGCTCACATGAGATCCATTCACTGGCTTTGCGCGCTCGCCGCTGTCTTTGGTTTGGACAACTCCCTATCCGCCGCGGACCCACCGCCTGGTCCATCCGCAATGCAACACGCCGCGGCCGATAAATCGCCCCAGACGGACGAGGAGCTGATTGGGAGCGCCATGAAAGCCGCGCCCAGGAAAATTGCCGAGCACGCCACCATCGTTGCTCCTGAGGCCAAGGGGGGCATGCGGGTTCTGCGCAAGGGGACCAACGGCTTCACATGTATGCCTGACAACCCCACGACGCCGGGGCCTGATCCGATGTGTTGGGACAAAAATGCCGGCGAGTGGATCGATGCCTATATGAAGCACCAGACACCACCCGCTGGAAAAGTCGGGCTGATGTACATGGTGGCGGGCGGCACGGACGCCAGCAACACGGACCCGTACGCCCAGAAACCCACCGCGTCCAATCATTGGATCAAGACGGGCCCGCACATCATGATCGTGGGCGCCGACGCCTCCTTCTACGACACGTACCCGAAGGGCGCGGATCCTGACACCAGCAGCCCATATGTGATGTGGGCCGGTACGCCGTACCAACACCTGATGGCCCCGATTCACTAGCAAACAACAGGAGAGTGCCTATGCGTTTCCTGCTACACATCTCCCTGCCTGTCGAGAAGTTCAATGTGGCCGTGCGTGATGGAACTGCCGGCGAGAAAATCCGCCAGATCCTCGAGGAGGTGAAGCCCGAGGCGGCTTACTTCTGCGCGAAGGACGGCAAACGTGGCGGGTTCCTGGTCGTCGATGTGTCAGATCCGTCCGAAATACCTCGACTCGCCGAGCCGTGGTTCCTGCAGTTCGACGCGTCGGTGGAGTTTCTGCCGGCCATGGTGCCGCAGGACTTGCAGCGCGCCGGTCTCGACAAACTCGGCAAGCAGTGGCGGTGACATCGGCGTTTGCGCCTGAGAGGTCTCGGGCGGGGGCATCCCGCAGGGCCCCCATCCACTGATTACCCCAACGGTGGGCTCGCGGGGGTGCTATTCTTCGCATCCCCGATACAGGTTTCCTCACCCGTTAGACGGTAATTCCCTACGGCGGTACCTCAGTCGGCGGCAATGTTTACCAAGTTGTAGTCGAGCGATTGAGTTCCAACCAGCGCTCCATTTGGCTCAGCCGATTGCGCCTCTTGAGTTTGGCTGCCTTGCTCGGTATATCCCAGTTGCCGGGAAGGGCACATGCCCAGCAACTCGCTGAGCCGCGCGGAGCCCTCCGGACTGGCTCCGCAGCGGACACACGTGCCGGCTCCGAACCTCCGGATTGGCTTTTTCCCGTCAGCAGGCTGGACGAGGCGCTCCCGAAGTGGTTGCAGATCGGCGGCGAATATCGCAACCGACTCGAGCTACCCGCAGGAATTGCCCGCGCGCCAGTCAGCGACTCCTACCTCCTGAACCGCTTGCGGGTGAACGCAACGATCCAACCCGCGCCGTGGCTCGGCTTCCACGGCGAGGTGCAGGATGCCCGCATCTTTTACAACCGCCACACCGCGGCGAGCAGCTCTTACGAGGACACCTGGACACTTTGGGAGGGTTACGTCCAGGCGGGCCGTTCCAAAGAAGGTTGGGTGGATGTCCTGGCCGGACGCCAAGCGCTGCGCTTCGGCGATGAGCGCGTGATCGGCCCCTCCAATTGGTTGAACGTCGGCCGGACATTCAACGTCGGCCGGATCGACGTGCATCATGACAACTACCGGGTCAGCCTCTTCGCCGCTTCAGTGGTGCCCGGCGACGGCGCGGAGCTGCACAGCGTACTCCCAGGAAATAACCTGTATGGAATATACGCAAGTCTTCAAAACATCATCCCGGAAGCAACTCTCGAGCCCTACGTTCTCTGGCGGCTCGCCCCCGCAAACGCAGCCCTTCCGGAAACCCTCGGGCGTGGACATCTCCGGGAGGTCACCACCGGCCTGCATTGGCATGGGACACTGCCGGCGGGCTTCGACTACGATACCGAGATCGACTGGCAAGGGGGCTCCTTGGGAAGCGCCTCCATCGATGCGCGGGCAGCCTATGCCGCAGTGGGCCGGAGATTTGGCTCCGTCACTGCAACCCCACGGATATTTCTCGAGGCGAACTATGCCTCGGGCACGAAGGACCGGACTCGGGATCGCTGGAGCACTTTCGATCAGCTCTATCCATCCAATCACGATAAGTTCGGCTTCGCCGACCAGGTCGGCCGGCGCAACCTCGTGCAATTCCGGTTGGGCGCGGAGGAAAATCCGGCCAGGACGTGGAAGCTCAAGCAGGCAGTGGAGGGCTACTGGTTGGCCACTGCATCCGACAACTTCTACGGCAGCAGTGGTGCCGTTGCGGTTGCCACGCATCCCGGTGCCGGCCGGCGCATCGGTACCGAGCTGGACCTCGTTGCGGAATATCAATGGGTCCCCGGACTGAGCTTCGGGTTTGGTTATGCGCGGCTGTTCACTGGCTCCTTTCTCAAGCGCACGACGCCGGGGCGGGATTACGTCTATCCCTACGCTTACCTGCAATATAACTTCTCGCCGTCGTCCCGCGGTCTTCACCCATAGGCGCGATTCGCACGATCCAGCGTGAGTTCTCGTTGGAGAGCGCAACGATCCTACCTCACCGCGGGTCAGAAGCCAGCGGTAGGTGTCCCGCATGTCCGCGGGGCGGCTACATCGCGGGGACCAGCGGCAAGACAGGCCAAAAAAACGGCCCCTGGTCAAAACTGGAAGGCACCGTTCCAAATACCGAGACTGCCAATCTCGGAGCATCCCGGCTAGCCTAAGTGGTGGATTTCGTAGGCTCGGCGTCGTGATTCCGCCGCCGGAATTCAAAGGAGGGGCCGCGACCAGAAAAACAACAGCATGAGCGGGAGTCGATGAATGCGACGCGTCGGGCACCGGCACGGGTCGGTGCCGTTGTGTTGTCGGACCAACCGGCGCCGCGTCCACGCGCGTTTATCTGGACGGGGTGGATCAACGAAGCGCGCTGACGCGGCATCGCAGGTCGCGGCTACCCAGAAGTTAAGTCAACCGATTGCACATTCCAGGGTGAGGGGGGCGAATGATGAAGTTGCAGCGACTTTCTGCGGGTGCGGATCATGCCTGCGCGCGACGGGGTTGGGTAGGAGCGTTCACGATCATCTGCGCAGGTGGATCGTGCGCCGGGGCCCAAGCCCAAACCGCCGATGACTCCAATGTCAGCATGCTGCAGGAGGTGGTCGTCAGTGCTCAGCGTCAGGGCCCCCAACCGATCAGCCGCGTCCCGATGAGCATCACGGCCGAGACACAGAAGACTCTCGATGATCTGGGCATCAAAACGGCCCAGGACCTGGCGAGAATCGTGCCAGCGCTCAATGTATCCTCGAACGGCCCCACGGGCGTGAACATTTCGATTCGCGGCATTGCTTCCGGCAACGGAGCAGCAACCACGGGTGTCTATCTCGATGACAGCGCTCTGCAAACCCGCAACCTATTAGGCATTGCGACTGGCGGCGGCGTCTTTCTCCCGCAGTTGTTTGATCTCGAAAGGGTCGAGGTATTGAAGGGTCCGCAAGGCACGCTATATGGCGGCTCTTCAGAGGGAGGCACTCTTCGCTTCATCACACCTGAACCGAGTCTGACCTCATTCAGCGGTTACGTGAAGGGAGAAGCCAACACGATCAACGACGGTAGTCCGGGCGGTGAGCTGGGAGCGGCCGTCGGCGGCCCCTTGATAGAGGGCAAGCTCGGTTTCCGCTTCAGTGCCTGGGGGCGCCGCATTGGGGGCTGGGTCGATCACGTCGATTGGCGGAACCCTGCAGATCGAATCGCCGACGACACGAACAGTGAGGATCAGCAAGCCTACCGTCTGGCGTTGAAATTCGTGCCGATCGATTCCTTGTCAGTGACGCCGGCGCTCTACTACGGTTCGGACCGGAAGGCCGACAGCGACACTGTGTACGAGAGCATTCCGTCGTTTACGACACCCGCGTTCGGCACTGTGGTGTCCAGCGGAGCCCCCATTGCCAATGGCGGGCTGTTGCCGACGGGCTATAGCCCGTCGGGAGCGGTCCCATGCTCGAATAATGCTAGTGTAACGCGGTGTTATACGAATGTGCCTGGATACGTCGGACGGCAGGTATACATCCATCCCGCTCACACCTACCAGGCAGTCAATCTTGGTAAATACGACACCATTGTCAACACGATGGTCGGCGACAGCTATAGCGGTGTTGTGGCGGCGCAAAGGTCCCCGCGCACGTCTTCGCTGTTTCTGCCCAGCCTGGCAATCGAGCTCCATGCAGGGCCGGTAGCGATCAAGTCGATCACGACGTATGTTCACGACAAGACAGACGGCGACCTGAATCTCACCGCGCAGGAGATTCCGAATGCCACGGCGACCGCGGGCTACAACTATCAGGTCCAGTCGCCCTACATCTTCGATCTCGCCGATCCGTTCCAGGGTCATTACTACTATCACGCACACCGCAATGGCATCGCAGAAGAGCTGCGGGCGTCTTCCGCACCCGACAGCAGCCGCCTGAGCTGGATTGCAGGAATTTACGAGAACCACGCAAGGACCTTCTCGAGTAACTTCGCGCCCGAGAACCGCTCGGCTTTCCAGCAAGCTCTATTCGGACACCCGCAAGCCTATGTGGGGGTCACGCAGGACGAGATCGACACACAAGATCAGGTCTCGACCAACCAGTGGCTCGAGGAGAACCAGACCGCCGCTTTCGGCGAGGCCAATCTCAAGGTAACCGAGGAACTGAAACTCACCGCGGGAGTACGGGTATCGCGCGAGGAGATCGAGTACACGTCACACACATGGGGCCTCATCTATCGCAGCCCTGCCGCACATCCGGTGGTCGCTTCCGGCGATATCGTCGAGCACCCGGTGACCCCCAAACTCGGCATCTCCTATCAGGCGACAGCGAACGATCTGCTCTATCTCACCGCAGCGAAGGGCTACCGAGCCGGCGGCGTCCAGTCTCAGGCCAGCCCGGTGCAGTGTGCCGCCGATCTGGCGGCACTGGGTATCACCTCAACGCCGAGCTCCTACGGATCGGACTCAGTGTGGAGCTACGAGGGGGGCGCCAAGATCAGCGCCCTCGACGGGCGCGCGCGCCTGGCCGGGAGTGTTTTCTACGTCAACTGGAACAGGCCGCAGACGCCGTACACGTTGCCCACCTGCGTGTTCAACTACATTACGAACATCGGCAAGGCGGTGAGCCAAGGGTTCGATCTCGAAGGCGCGGTGAGCCCGGTCGCGGGCCTCACCCTCAACCTCGCGATGGCCTACACAGACGCTCACTACACGCAGCAGATCAATGCGGTGAACGGCGCGCTTCTGGTCGCAAAAGGTCAGGACTTCGTCGGAATTCCCAACTGGACGGGAGATGCGGGTGGCCGCTACGAATTCCCCCTCGGTGCCGTCCATAAGGGATACATCCAGGCCGACTACCGCTACACCGGCCGCTTCAAGAACTCGAGCGGGCCGGGCACGAGCTCGTACTCACCGGACTTCTTCGAGACTCCAGCGATGGGTCTGGTGAGCGCGCGTCTCGGCGTGTTGTGGAATGACTATGACATTTCCCTGTTTGCCGACAACCTGCTCAACCAGGACACGTTGATTCCGAGCGCGCTGAGCGGACGCTACGGCTGCCGCAATGCCGCCTGTACCGTATTCGGCTCAAATTACGAGGACGTGAAAGGGACGAAGTTCCGGCC
>Ga0068855_100003268_pt1 | contig 19840 bp, 17 predicted proteins | sample KBSCornC52_FD_66592 | JGI IMG/M metagenome (GOLD analysis project Ga0068855, IMG submission 66592) | Corn rhizosphere microbial communities from Kellogg Biological Station, Michigan, USA - KBS Corn C5-2 | ecosystem: Host-associated > Plants > Roots > Rhizosphere > Soil ...
AAGTCACCAATGAAACCGCCCACATCGATGACCACCGGGTTCGGCGGGACAGACAGATCCCGTATATAGCAATCATCGAGAAAGATTTCGGCGATTGTCATCGCATCGCCATAGTTCTGCCGGATCGTGATCGTGAGTCCGTCGATCGTGCGCAAGTCCACGGACGATGTCACACTTTTTGCGTGCAGGGCCTCATTGAACTGATGAGCATTCACGAAGTATCGACGCGCGCCACGATAGACACGGCGGATATGATAGGCCTCCCGCGCCGCGCAATAGATGCGCCTCGAAACATTATTGGTTGTCAAAATCTTGCGTATGGTGGCGTTCATGAGGGTGCCTCGCCTGCGAAACCATGAAGCGTTTGCAGTCTGCTGCTTTGTGGCTTACGCGATCGGCCCCGTGGAAACAAGAGTCGGAATCGCCGAGTCAGCCGCTGTGCGCGTCTTCGTTGCAAATCCGACTACTTCCGCAGCCACTTTCTCCTGCTGCGCAAGCTTCAACTGCGGATACATTGGCAGTGAGACGATTTCCGCCGCTGCACTCTCGGTCACAGGAAAATCGCCTGCCCCGTAGTTGAGCGACATGTAGGCGCGCTGCAGGTGTAGTGGCACCGGATAGTGAATTGCCGATCCGATTCCCGCTTCCTTCAAATGCTTCATCATGCCTTCGCGGTCGCTGGTCCGAATCACATACAGGTGGTACACGCCGCGAGACCAAGACGGTTCCCATGGCAGACTGATGGCATCGCAGCCTGACAGGAGCCGGTTGTACTCAACGGCCTTTGCGTGGCGCTGTTCATTCCACACTTTCAGGTGCCCGAGCTTCACATGCAGAATCCCTGCCTGCAGCGCATCTAGCCTCCCGTTATATCCCTCGATATCGTGATGGTACTTCCGGCTCTGGCCGTGATCGCGAAGCATCTTCATCTTTTCGGCCATGCCCGTATCGTTCGTGGTGATCGCACCGGCTTCGCCACATGCTCCCAGATTCTTTCCTGGATAGAAGCTGAACGCGGCAGCACGCCCAATCGAGCCCGCTTTCATCCAACGGTTCTGCTTCTTAGAGAAGTACTCTGCCCCATGCGCCTGGCACGCATCCTCGATCACGATCAAGTTGTATTCATCCGCGAGTTCGAGGATCCCATCCATATCCGCCATCTGCCCGTACAGATGTACCGGAACGACGGCCGTTACTGGCCTTCCGCTCCTCAGGCTCACAAGCTGCCCCGACCTGTCGCGAACGCATTTCTTCTCGAGATATCGTCTCAGCATGACGACGGACATGTTGTAGGTCTGCTCATCCACGTCAACGAACTCTGGAATCGCGCGGGCCTGCGAGATCGCCTCAGTGGTGGCAATGAATGTATTCGGAACCGTAAGCACAACGTCGCCTGCCTGCACTCCACTTGCGATGATCGCAAAGCGCAACGCATCAGTTCCGCTATTGACCGCAATGGAGTGACGCGTATCGCAGAACTCCGCAAACGCAGTCTCGAAATTCTCGACCATCGGACCACCAATGAATCCGGCCGAATGCAGCACACGGCGGAATAAGGCCGTGAGTTCCTCTTCGAGTTCAACATGCGGAGTTACAAGGTCGAGGAACGGAATTGATACGTCAGTATTCATACTCTCTCCTGACTCATGATTGATGAGACGTGCAGCTAACGGCTTTGAAACTCCGTTGATTCAGAATGCGGATCCGGCTAACTGTTTTGCTGCAGCCGATCTCTTCAGAGATCTGCAGTGCTGACTTCGTCTTTCTTCGCCGCATCCAGGTAGCGCAATACTCGCGCCGGATTGCCGGCAACGACTGCACCGGGGGGAACATCGCGTGTAATGACACTCCCCGCTCCAACGATCGCGTTTTCTCCGATGGATAGATTGGGAAGAATCGTCGCGCCCGTGCCGATCGAAGCACCGCGTTTTACTATCGTCTTCTCGACCTTCCAGTCCGCCTCGGTCTGCAGCCCGCCATCGGAAGTGGTTGCGCGCGGGTAAATATCGTTGGTAAACATAACGCCGTGACCGATGAAAACATTGTCCTCGATCTCGACTCCTTCACAGATGAACGAGTGGCTTGAAATCTTGCAACGCTTGCCCACCTTGGCGTTCTTCTGTATCTCCACGAAGGCGCCAATCTTGCTCTCGTCCCCGATCTCGCATCCGTAAAGATTGATGAATTTTGCCAGGCGAACGTTCGCCCCCAGCTTAACGTCATCCGCAATGCTGTTGAAGGTGTTCACAGGTAGACCAGCGCCCCCCGCTTCTTCAGCGACTCGTTCGCAGTCTCCAGCATGCGGACCACCCGCAGCCCGGCACACCCGTCATTGAAAGGTCTCTGTCCGTTGGCGACGCAATCGACGAAATACGTCATCTCTTGCCGCAGTGCTTCTCCCTGTTCCAACTGCGGAGACCACATATCTCCAGATCGATAGCTCACGAGCAGTTCGTAAACGCCTTCTCGGCTGCCTATCTGCACGCCCTTGTCGTAAATCTTCAACTTCTCATCGGCTTCAAGGTCGTTCCACACCAGCATCCGCTTCTCGCCGCCGATCAGGGTTGTCCTTACCTTGACGGGCGAGAGCCAGTTCACATTGATGTGGGCGATTACCTTTTCGGGGAAGTAGAGAGTCATGAATGCAACATCTTCATGGCCATTCAAATGACCTTGCCCCGTAGCCACGATGGCCTGCGGATCGCCCTTCAGCAGGTAATCCATGATCGACAGATCGTGCGGAGCCAGATCCCACAGCACATTACAATCGTGCTGGAACAATCCAAGATTGACCCGCGTCGAATCGTAGTAGTACAGGCTTCCCAGAGCGCCGTCATCAACCAGTTGCTTGATCTTCCTTACAGCTCCCGTAAACAGGAACGTATGGTCAACCATGATCGTCAGGTTTTTCTGGGCGGCGAGGTTGATCAATTCTTCACCCTGGGCCGATGTGCTCGTGAACGGTTTCTCAACGAAGACATGCTTTCCGTTTTCCAGTGCAGCCTTGGCCAGTTCGTAATGCGTCCACACCGGTGAAACGACGGCAACTGCGTCGATCTCGGGTGACGTCGTCACCTCGCTTGCACTCGAAACTACCTTCACTCCGGGATGTGCCTTTTGGGCTCGAAGACGAGCCTGGGGGCTTATCTCCGCAATAGCCAGAACCTGAGATCCCTCGAGATTCATGAGGTTTCTCACAATGTTCGGGCCCCAGTAGCCGTAACCAATGACGCCAAACTTCATGATTCGCCGACTTTCCGCAGAATCGCTGACTGGTTGGGGGATGACGTGCGCAGGTTTCCAGACCGGGATCAGTGATGATCTCTGCCAGCTAAACGAAAGAAATTGACTGTGAATAGAAAGGACTGTTTAGTACGCGCCGGATCCGCGGATCACTGCGAGAGGTGTCCGCAGGAGAATCTTCAAATCGAGCAACGGACTCCACGATGTCGCGTACTTCAGATCAAGCCGCACCATCGCATCGAAGTCGACTGTACTTCTGCCTGTAACCTGCCAGAGTCCGGTAATGCCCGGCTTCACTTCCAACAGTCTGCGCCGATGCCATGTTTGGTAAGCAGCCAGTTCATAAGGAATCGGAGGCCGCGGGCCAACAAGGGACATGTCGCCGAGCAGAACATTGATGAACTGGGGCAACTCGTCCAAACTGGTCTTCCTCAGAAAACGGCCCACCGGTGTAATTCGTTTGTCACCCGTCAGTTTGTACACATTCCCCTGGGTTTCCTCGGCCGGAGCTCCCTTTCTGATCAGTTTCGTCACATACTCCTGGTGAACCCGAGCATCATTCTGCGCATACATCGAACGGAACTTCAAAAACTCAAACTGCCGTCCGTGCTGTCCCACCCGCATCTGTCGAAATAAAATCGGTCCCTTCGACGTAAGCTTGATTACAAGCGCAATCAGAACACAGAATGGGAAGAACACGGCGATGAGAATCAGGCTTCCCACGATGTCGATGGTCCGTTTCAGTACAAGCATCGGTTGCTTGTTGCTGGCCTGCTTCGAGAGATCCGGATAAAGCGCGGGATTGCTCGGCCGCCCCGGCCCGTTTTCATCCCAGTCATCGGGATAGTAGTGCAAAGAAATACTGATGAGGTTGAATTGCTCGAAACTCAATTCTTCCCGAAGCGTACTTGTGGCCCGGGTCAGAATCGTCATCAGAATGGCGCTTTTTTCTCCCGAAACAAGTCCGGTAAACACCGCTCCAATCGTCGACGCCCCCTTGTACCACCCCACCACATCGGTATCGCGGCTCGATGCCAGCAATGCTGCCATCACCGTTTCCAGAGCCGGCGCGGATTTTGCGCTACTCTGATTGGCAACCTCAACGAGCATCAGGACAAATGGAGCCTTCGAGCGCTCTGTCCGCTTTCGCTCAATCGCGATCACCCGCCTGAAACTCTCCTCGTCAAGGGCCCTGCGCTCTACTGCCGGTTCGCTGAGGGGATCATTTAGACTGACTGGCCGACCTTGTCTTCCCGTGTTCACTAGTCCTCCCAAGGCGTACGTCCATCTTCCAGTTACAGCAGATAATTTGCTTACTTTTCATACCATCCGTTGCAAAGGAAGCACCGGAGCGCATCGGAATTTTCTTCCAGAACTACAGAACCTGCAACGCTTCGTCAGAATCAAGCTTTCACAGCTTAGTGAAAGAGATCAGGCTTCCGCATCGTCGTTTGGTAACCGATTTTCGGGGCGATAGTAATAATCTGCATGGGCAACCGCCTTCGCGCTGTTCAAAACTGCTCCAATCACCTTCTGATTGGCCAAAGCTTCCAGTCCGCGCTTAAGCTGCTGCTTCCGTGTCGTCCCTTGCCGGGTCACAAGTAGAATCCCATCCGCCATGTTTGTCCAGATACTCGTGTCGGCGAGTGGGAGGATCGGTGGCGAGTCAATCACGACCCAGTCGAACCAGTCCGTAAGCTGTTCCATCATCGGGATCGCCCGGCCGGACTGCAGCAGTTCCAGTGAATTTCCCGTGGCATTGCCTGCCGGCAGAATCCAAATTCCAGGACCCTCGAGCCGGTACATGCTTTTCACCAGGGGTCTCTCACCGCTCAGCCATTCGCAGATGCCCGGCTTGCTTGGAATCCCGAAGATCTTCGATTGCGTGGGCCGCCGAACGTCACCTTCAAGCAGCAGAACCTTTTGTTGCGTACGAAGAGCGAGGGTGCAGGCCAGGTTTGCCGCCACCATGCTCTTCCCTTCCTGCGGAATCGAGCTCGTAACCAACACCTTTTTCAAGGGGCGCTGCCGGCGCATGTGGCGCAAACGCACGCCGAGAAGATGGAATGCTTCTCCGGCATGACTCTCTGCGTCCGGCAAAGAAACGAGGTGGCTCTCTTCCGCCGGAGCGATGCTCAATACCTCACACTGTGCGGGACCTTCGACCCGGTCCGCCGGCGGCAAAGCCGTTATCGTCGTCTTCAGAACGGTTGCTACAGGGTGAGGCGCGGCGCTGGTATCTGCGAGTGGATCCGCAACTCCAATCGAACTCTCCTGTGCGAGGGGAGTCGTCCATCCGTCAGGCTGGCTTGAGGACGTCCGGCCTGTCGATGCGTCGCGCTCAGCGCGCCTCAGCATCTCCGTAGCGCGCAATTCCGCAAGGGCGTCTTGCCCGCCGCGCTCCGCCTCGGAACGCTGTAACGCATCAAAGATTTGGCTCATGTTCCCCCGCTTTAACCGTAATAGGCATATTCATTTCCGAAGTGGTTCCTCCGCCCCTCTGGGTTGCCGCATAGAGATCCAGGAAGAAATTCTTTGCCCGTTCCAGATCCTGGTCGCCGTCGCCAAGACCGTTCTTGGCAAGCTTGGAGCCGTTTGTATTGAGATGGAAGTCTCGCGCTACCCCTAGAATCACTTCCTGGTCGATCGTCTTCAGCTGCCGGGCATACCCGGTGATCAACGCGTTCTCGCAGATTGTATTGATGAGTCGCGGAAAGCCCCTTGAGTACTGGTGGATTGCCTTCACTGCGTCGGGTGCGAACAGCGGCTCGGTCCGCGCATTCCCTCCCGCGATCGTTAACCGCTCCTGGATGTACCGGTCTGTATCCTGCTCGTCGAGCGGGGTGAGGTGCGCCCGGAGTGCAATTCTTTGTTTTAACGGCCTAAGTTCGAACGAATCCAGCTTCAGGTCCAACTCGGGCTGGCCGACAAGCACGATCTGAAGAAGCTTGTCGTCGTTGGTCTCCAGGTTCGAAAGCAGCCGGATTTCTTCGAGCAGTTCCATCGAGAGGTTGTGCGCCTCGTCGATAACCAGTACCGTGGTCAAGCCCTGTAGTCCGCGCGAAGTCACATATTTGCTCAGATCCAGCAATAATGTGCTCTTGCTTTGGTGTTCGTCGGCCTTCAACCCAAAATCCGCTGCTGCATAGTGCAGGAATTCGTGGGCCGACAACCGGCAGTTAAACAGGTAGGCATACGAAATCTCGCTGCTTTCCTTGAAGAGCTGCAACAGGCATCGCAGCATAAGCGTCTTGCCTGTTCCTACCTCTCCCGTCACGACGACAACACCCTTGTGGCGCCGAATGCCGTAGTAGAGCGCAGCCAAGGCCTCGTTGTGCCGTACTGTCGGCACGAAGCATGTCGGATCCGGGGTGAGGTCGAACGGGCTGCGGGTCAAATTGTAAAAGCTTTTGTACATGAAGATTCTCGAACTATCCTCGCAGGAAGCTGAACGCGGATCCAAGGCCGATGCAAATGCACACAACCGCCGTTAACGCCCAACCGAGCACATTGCGCCTCTTGTGCTTCTTTTCATCCGACGGACTCTGTACCTCCGGAATTTCCGCCAGTACGTTGATTCCCAGAAGAGCCTTGATGTCTTTCTCCCCGTGCATGCGATCATCGAGAAACTCAGAGAGAAACACGACCAAGGCGCCCAGCGCCATACCTGCCAAAACTCCGAGGCCGCAGAACTTCAGACGGTTCGGAAAGTCCGGCTTTACAGGAAGGCTTGGCGGATCGAGCATCGTGAACCGTTCTCCCTGTTGCAACTGCTCCATGCTCGTTGCCATGGCTGATGCGTTCTTCTTTTTGAACAGGTCATCGTAGTTTGCCTTCGACTGCTCATATCCGCGCGTGAGCTCGGCCAGCTGCTGTTCTGTTGCAGGTTCCGAGTTCAGACGTCCCTGATACTCGTTGATTCGCGTCTCTAGACCGCTGATGGCTCTCTCCCGGCTGGCGATCTCCAGCTGGTTCGCCTGCAGCTGGCTTTGCAGTTGCAGCAGTGGAGTCGATTCCACATCCACACCCTGCTTGCCCCCGGTTTTCGGAGCAGCCAGCAGCACCTGTCGCTGCCGTTCGGTGTCTGCAATCTGCGCCTTCAACTTCTGCACGTCGGGATAGGAATCGGTATAACGCGCCTTTAAGTCCGTGAGCTGCGACCTCAATTTCGCCAGTTCGCCATCGATCGCGCTGACCTCCGATGGGCCACCGTCGACCGAACGCCCCGACGCATGAAGGTTCTTGTATTGCTCAATGAGCGTTTGGAAATAGACGCGCTGTTGCTTGGCCGTATTGAGCGAGTCCTGCTGACTCTGTAACTGGCCTTGCAGGCCGGCCAGGATTTGAAGATTGCTCGTCTGCTGGCTTGGCAAAGCTCCCTCATGGATCGCTTCAAATTGCTTGACCTTAGCCTCCTGAGCGGCGAGTGCTACGCGGGCCTCCTCAAGCTGATCGGCAAGGAAGTTCGTCGTTCCTTCAGATTGCTGCTGCCGCACTTTATTGCTCTCAGAAATGAATAATTGTGTCAGCTCATAACTTACCTTCTGAGCCATACGGGGATCGCGCGCCGAGAAATTTACGCGAAACGCTGTGATCTCCTGATTCCGGTTGTCGCGTACCAGGTCGACGGTGATGTCTTTGCGCATCGCGTCCACTTTGTCATCCGGCGACTTCTGGTCTGGATAAAGCCCAAGCTTATCGATGATCGAAAGTAAGCGCGTTCTGCTCAGGATCTGCTGCGAGATGCTCTGTAGCCGGTCCTGCAGATTCTGGCTGACGTTTGGAGCCACGTAGGTTGACGGCATCGTGGGCTCTTCTACAAGAATCAGTGTGCTCGATTTGTACATCGCCGGCAGAATCCAGCTGACTCCCCACACAACCAGCCAACCGAGAAACAGCGGCACAAGGAAGTAAATGTGCCGACGGCGAATCAGGTCGACGTATCGATCGAAATCGGGTTGTGCTTGTTCCTGGTCTTCGAGTAGTTCAGGCATGCTTATCGTCCTAAGGGCCGGCTGAATTGATAAGAGATGGAGCCATATGCTCGGTTCGATCCGAGAAATGACGACGCCACCGCAATGTTCCCGTAGCTCTGATGGAAATGTTGATAGCCGGCTTCCATATAGATTTTTTCCGTAATCCTGTGCTGCACGCTCGTTCCGCCAGTTACCGTGTGCCCACCTGCATAAGCGGAGAACTGAGACGCGTTCGGATGAACGTTCTTGAACTGCATGTAATCCACATGCGCCTCGGCGCCCCACGTCTGGGACAGAGCTATTTGGCCATTGAGACTGCCAACGTTCGAATGATACGTGCCGATCAACCCTCCAGCTCCCGTGACCACATGCGACAGGCTTGCTGAAAGATTGGTGTGCTGCCTTTGCCAGCCTATGCTTCCTTGAATCGCCGGCGTCCACGCCCCTTGCTTGGCAACTGTCTGGGTCCAGGTGGTGTAGTGTTCCGGCCCCCCAAGAATGGATAACGAAAACCGGTTCGTGAAGTAGTGAGTGTAGAAACCGAACACCGTATTGGAAACTGTATATGTGTCGATCGGGTGAGTGATGAATTTCGAGAACTGGTAGGTAAGACCCACGTATTGCGATCTCGCAATTCTTCGCGCGAAGAACGCGTTTCCATCCGTCGTGTCCTGGTTATTCAAGCCGGGAACATCGGAAAGGTTCGAGTACTGCATAAAAGAATATGCAGCACTGCCGCCGATCATCGCGTTTCGTCCGTACTGGTAGTCAATTCCCGCGTTTGTCGAATTGCCCAGCTGGTTCGCAAATGGCGCAATCAGCGCGTTCGGCGAACTTGGCGAGCCAGAAACTCCACCGCCAGCAAAAGGATTACCCTGGTTATACAGGTTGTAGTTTTGCTGGAAAGTATCGTTTATCGAAATCACCGCGTACGGACTCAGATGGAAGCGATAGCCGGCTGATCCATCCTGGCTCACCGAATTGAGTTTGCTCGTGTTCTGATAGAGCGCAAATCCCGAACTATAGTGCAGCGACTCCCCCTGCTTCGGTGTCCGGCGCTCCAGACCAATAGTAGGAAGAAACGTATAAGTCTCGTCCGAGATGGGCCCGCTATTGTTCACGAGCATCAGATTGTCTGAATACGCCGCGGTAAACACCAGGCCGCCCGACAGGAAATTCGATCGCTCTTCCGAACCCACCATCACCGGATACGCGTCCCGGCTCACCGGAGGCGGCGTCATCATGTGCTCGTCGTCCAGGTCGAATCCACCACCCGAGGCGCTAGGTTCAACCTGCGACCACAGCGGCGTTGACGCTGCAACGGCCAGACAAAGACAGGCAATAAACTTCAACATGACTCTCACCATTACGGAACGATGATTGTGTCGTTCGGTTCGACTTTGATGTTCTGGCTGGTGTTTTTGCCCTTCAGGAAGTCCTTGTAGTTAAACTTCAACCGCTCCTGCTGACCACCGGAGCTTTTGCGCAGAACATAGATGCCCGTCTTCTTCGCAAAATCGCGAAGGCCGCCCGCCGTCGCAATTGCATCCACAATCGTGGTTGCAGCAGTCAAAGGATACGCACCCGGCTTTCCCACCTGTCCCAAAATATTGAATTTCCTGCTGAGAACCTGCTGCACAATCACCGTTACTTCGGGCGCCGTAATGAAGTTCTTCAGCTTATCGCTGATATCTCGCTCCAACTGCATCGGCGTCTTCCCGGCTGCCTGCATCTCGCCCGCCAGCGGAAGTGAAATCTTCCCATCGGAGCGGACTGGGACTGACTTCGTAAGATTTGGCTCATTCCAGACGCTGATTGCCAACACATCGTCATTGCCGATTACGAACTTCTCATCATGGGGCTTGTCGCTCGCCATTGAGCCAGATTGCGGAGTCGAGTTCGCTTCGCTGTTTTCACTTGGCGCTGACTGGGCTTGGACCGCTTGGGAACCTGTGAACACAACAAGGATTCCTAGAACCAACGCTTGCAGGGTATTCAGCTTCATTGCTACTCCTGTCGATCTTCTTCGCGCCCTCAATCGCGTTCCTGCGGCCTGGCGCTTTCGTGTACGACTTCGAGCCCCTAAACTCACCGAAAAACTGAAAGCATTTGCACTTCTCAATCGCCCGCCAATGAGACGCAATGCGGGCTCTCCAGTGGTTGCTCCCCGCCCATTCCCAAGGCGACCACGTTTCGCTCAACTACCGGAACAACATCCAGCGCATCTATTTCAACTGCTACCGACTGCGCCAGCATCTCTACGGAAAGAACCAGCCTATACAAGTTCTTTTTCCGCGTCAGAACTCCTTCAACACCCTCGAGCGACCCTCGGACCACCCGCACGCGCTCACCGCAACGTAGGAAAGGGTGCGGCTCAACCCTAAAATGCCCTTGAACCGTCCGCCGGATCGCATCGATCTCCGCGTCGGGCACCGTCGCGACCCGCTCGCCGCGGCTGATGATCATGTGCACCCCGGGGGTGGTGAGCACGGGCAGTCGCCGTTCGATCGCTCCGCGCACAAATACGTAACACGGGAAAAGTGGCAGCGAAAGAACCTTGCGCCGGTCCTTCCACTTGCGCGTTGAGTCGTACAGCGGGAGAAAAACCTCAAATCCCTTCGACTCGAGCATCTCGCTGACGGTCTTTTCGTGCTGATGTCTCGTATACACCGCACACCAGGCTGAGCTCTCCACCTGCCCATCTATGGTCTTAAAGATCAATAGCTTACGCTCCCTGTCTTTTCCATGCCGGACATAGCTTCGCCCTGTGAGCTACATGCTCAATGTTTTTTTTACCCGAATACCAATCCCAAGAATCCTCACTCTTGCGTCGAACTCAGATCAGGCGAGGAATCCTGCTCAATAGTCGGTGACCCTGCTACCTTCCACAATGCCCTATTAGGGTCGCACCATTACCGCTCAGGTAACCTATGCAAATTACCCGCAGTAACCATCCCTCGCTTACCGGGGTTCTTCCTAAAATTGTGATTACACGTCTGATATCGTTTCATCCCTTCTGCGGAATGTATTGCCCGCGTGGGAACTGCTTCTGGTTACTTCCGGGTTAACTGTCGCCGTCGATCCACATCGACCTCTAAATCCTCCTACTAGAGCGCCTTTGCCGATCGCTATTCCCGTAAACTGCGCGATGCCGCCTCTCTTTCGGAGTGACGTCGAGTTGACTCATGAACTCCATGCCAATCGCCTCTTCCGTTCCGAAGATCACGATTCGCGCTACCCAGTTCTCCAGTTCCCGAATGTTCCCCGGCCAACTCCATTGCTGAAACGCCTCCAGCACGTACGGACTCAACGATGGCGCGGGCCGTCCGAAACTCCGCGCGAATTTATCAACCAGGTACGCGCAGAGCTTCGGAATGTCTTCCTTGCGCTCCCTCAGCGGCAACAGCCTTACACGATCACCAAACGCCCGCGCCAAACTCCCCAAAATTCGGCCGCTTCCCAGCGCTTTGTCCAATTCCAGCCGCGAGGCACACACAACGCGCGCGTGTCCCGTGCCCTCTATCCCAGGACTGGAGGTCTGGAGCACATCTACGAGTCTCCGCTGTAGCCTTAAATCCAAATCTGCAATCTCATCCAGGAACAACGTGCCGCCCGCTGCCATCCCCATTGAGGTAGCATGCGATCTGTCCTGCCGCTTCCCGCTCGCATCTACGCTCCCGAACATCTCTTCTTCCAGGAGCCGCGCCGGTATTGCTCCGCAGTTCACCCGCACAAACGCACCTTCGGCTCTCCGGGAGTGCACATGGAAATGACGCGCTACGACTTCTTTTCCAGTACCGTTTTCACCTTCAATGAACAGCGGAGAACCTTCGGCCTGCGCCTGTTCGACCCTGAACCGAACGTCGCGCATGGCCGGAGTGCTCCCGAAGATGGAATCTGCAGGCGGTAACTTGGCTGATTGGGTGGCTTCTACGACCATGCTGGCTGGATCCTGCCAACCCAATAGCAACAGCATGACCAAACATGATGAAAACAAGGAAAACAAATCTCTGCTTTAGGATCGATTTTGGCCGAAATTAACGTTGCTTTTGCCAGAAGCGATCTGGAGCAATGGAAGTATGCAAAGATTTGCACACACTTACCAAAATAGTATGCAAACTCTTGCGTCTTCGCAGGATTCACGATGCGAACGCGGCCGACGGCAGTTGCGTCCTCAACGCGATAGGCTCAGCGGCCTCTTCCGCCCGGGTGTTCCCCGCCTCAGAATCGTACGGTCACAACGAGGGACGGCTCGTCGTCGATGACCTCGGCGACAATCCGTGCTGCTGGATCTTATAAAGGAGGCCGCGATAACTGATGTTTAGGGCTCGGGCAGCATGACGTCGGTTCCAGCCGCTGGCCGCCAGCGCTTCCCTAATCATCTGGACCTCGGCACGATCCTTCATCTCCCGCACCACAGAACGCATGCCGGCGCTCTCCGGAAGGAACGGTACGGCTTCCTCTTCCTGCTCTGATCCGTGCCCGGCAGCAATCTTTTGCTCCAACTCGTCAATCGCGGTGCCGGCATCACGCATCGTCATCGTGCGCGTCACAAAATTGCGCAACTCACGAACATTCCCGCGCCAGGAATAGAGCAAAACAGCATCCATCAAACGCGACGAGAAGGTCACATCACTGCCGGTCCGCAACTCCTCGGGGGACCGCTTTACGATCTCCTCGATCAGGTACGGAATCTCTTCCCGCCGCGCACGCAAAGGCGGCACATTGATTGTGAAAACATTCAGCCTATAGTAGAGATCCTCCCTGAATGTCTTGCCCACCAGCGCCGTTTCAATTGCCACGTTCGTCGCCGCCAGAACGCGCACATCCACTCTGCTCGTCTCGCGCGCCCCCAGCCGATTGAACTGTCCATCCTGCAGCACGTGCAGCAGCTTTGCCTGCATCTGTGCGCTCATCTCTCCAATCTCGTCCAGCAACAGAGTGCCGCGATTGGCAAGCTCAAATTTTCCGGGTTTGTCCTTGATAGCGCCCGTGAACGCGCCCTGCTGGTATCCGAACAGTTCGCTCTCCAGCAAATCTGCAGGCAGCGCCGCGCAATTGACGTTTACAAATCGATGATGCGAACGACGCGAATGCTTGTGGATGAGGTGCGCGATGACCTCCTTGCCCGTTCCGCTCTCGCCCAGAATCAAAACCGGGGCATCCACCTCGGCAAGAAGATGCACCTGCCGATGAATCTTCAGCATAGAGGGCGAAGCCGCGAGGAAATATCTCCCGTCTTCAAGCTCTTCGATGATCGCTTTGCCCGGCAGCGCCGTCGAATCTTTCAGCTCGCCAAACAATGAAGAACTCGCCGCGGGCTCCTTTTTATCTGGCACTCCGCAAACCCCCGCCAGCAACTCCGCTAGTTCGCCTCCGACTAATGGGCGACTCAGGATGCGGGTGACCCCGAGTTGTTTCGCCGCATCTCTAAGCCTCTGCTCGCCCGGTCCGCAGAGCAGGCAGACAGGCACCGGCGAAGCCGCCCGAACCATCTCGCGCAGATCGTAAGAACTCCCCGAATTCGCCGCCTCAAAAACGACGAAATCAGGTTCAACACCATTATTCAGAAGTATCCGCGCCTGTTCGTAGCTCGCGGTCTGCACCAGCTTGTGGCCGGCGCCGCTGAGAACGCTGCCGAAGAGGGATCGCGTTTCAGCAGAACGAAAAACGCCCAGAACAAGAAGAGTTGGTCTCACAAGGCACCCGAGGGGAAACTCGCTGCAAACAACCGCCGTTCGTGTCATCGGTGAAATCACCACGGCTAGTGACACGAGCTTCGCTTGTAAATGTCCGCTGGGATCGTCTCAGTCTGAGGATCTCGGGTAGACTGAACGAAAGAGGTCCGGCTGTGGCGCCGGATCCTCAAAAACCTCACTGTCTCGGAGACGCCGATGGCGAGCCGGAGACGAGAAAAACAAGGCGGACGGGACGTGGCCGGCTTTCTTCCAAAGGTTCTAGCATCGAACCCCATGGAGTCCTTACAGTAGGGTAAGCACGATAATGAGTCAATGAAACTTTGGTAACACTTAACGATCTAAGTCTCACAAAACAGTAAGCTTTTCAAGCGCTTAGGCGCAACCTGCCCCGCAGTTTCCAATCCGGAAATCTGATCCCTCACGGATCAGGCACGCGCATCTTGCTACAGCCGCGACGCTGTCAAGGAAACGGACATCGTGTGCGATCGACCTGTGTCCAGGTGGACAGGTTGACCGAGCACATTGCCTCCTTCAGCGCACAGCATGCCTTGCCACTCCTCGTCCCCAAAATCCGCCAGCGCAGCAGCCCCATTGCTCCACGGATTCCAGACGATGGTCGAGACCGACTTTTGTTTCTCGGTCACGAGTCTGCGACCAAGCACCGGATCCACAATCTCGACCGCGCCGGTTGCGTCCAGGTAGGCATTGTCGGTCTGTTTGGTCAAGATCAGTCCCCCATCCTGCAGTTTCTCTCGGTTTCCATCCCGATTGTCGAGATATCGGACGCCGTCCAGCCCCTTCACCGTCACCCTCTGAACGTCCCCAACTCTGAAATACGTATGCAATGCCTCCTGAAACTGCAGTTCCCCATCCCCAGTGTTTTGCATCTTCAACTCAAGCGTGAGTGTTTTCCAAACCGTTATTGCGTACTCCAGGCGAAACCGATATGGCCACCAGCGTCGGCTCTCCGCATCGCTTTCTGTAGAGAGAATCACAGTCACAGCGTCATTCTCCTCGCGCCGGATCGCATTCAATGTCCATTCCTTCGTCCTCACGAAGCCATGCGTCGGGGCCTGTTTGTCGTCCGGCTTCCCGCGAAACCACGGAAAACACACTGGAATCCCGCCGCGAATCGGCTTTCCTTCCTGCCAATGCGACTTCTCGCTCAGAAATAGAACCTCGTCAAACCCCGCAGGCACCCACGACGTCACTTGTGCCCCATACAGATACACATCGGCGCTCGCCGACTTCGTCTCGATCCGCACTTTAGGCAATCCGCCGTTCCCTGCCTCGATACGCGCGATTCCCGTCAATCCGTGCCGCTCATTCAGTGCTGCAATTTTTGAGTCGTTTCTCATACTTCCGCGATTCTATCCAACACTCCTTCCATAAATGGACAACAGTACGCTAACTTCATCGCATCCACTCCTTCAGGTCGCATCATGAGCACCTGCCAATGAATCTCGCCGTCAATCCGCCGATCCTTCCCATGCTCGCCAAGCGCGTTGAGCAGATCCCGACAGAAGGCAACTGGATCTACGAGCCCAAGTGGGATGGCTTTCGCGTACTCGTTTTCCGCGATGGCGATGAAGTTCTTCTTCAGAGCCGCGACGAAAAATCCCTCAACCGCTACTTCCCCGAGATGCTCGATCCGCTTCGCGAGCAGCTTCCCGACAAATGCGTCCTCGATGGCGAACTCGTCATCGCGAACGGCGCCCATCTCGATTTCGATGCTCTGCAACTTCGCATTCATCCTGCGGCCTCACGCGTGAAGCTACTCGCCGCGCAGACTCCCGCCTCATGTGTATTCTTTGACGTGCTCTGCAAGGGTCAGCACGACCTGCGCACCTCTCCCTTCAGCAAGCGCCGCGCTGAACTCGAAACACTCCTGAAATCCGCGAAGCCTCCTATCCACATCACACCCGCAACCACCGATCGCAGCCTCGCCTCGAACTGGTTCAAACGCTTCGAGGGCGCCGGTCTTGACGGGGTCGTTGCCAAGCCCCTCAACCTCGCATATCAGCCCGACAAGCGCGTCATGCTCAAGATCAAGCATGAGCGCGACTGCGACTGCGTCGTCGCTGGCTTCCGCTGGTACAAAGAGGCAGCAGGCAAGGCGATCGGTTCTCTTCTCCTCGGCCTTTACGACGACGCGAAGATTCTCCAGCACGTTGGCGTTTGCGCAAGCTTCACCGCCCCAATGCGCCGCGAACTGCTCCAATTCCTCACACCCTACCGCAAAGACGCGCTGCGCAATCATCCATGGAAAGACTGGGAGAGCCCCGAAGAAGCCTCCTCATCTGGAGAACACCGCATGCCCGGCGGCAAGAGCCGTTGGAGCCGCGGCAAGAACCTCGAATGGGAACCGCTTCGCCCTGAACTCGTCGCGGAAGTCGCCTACGAGCACATGCAGAGCGGACGCTTCCGCCACATGGCCCACTTCCGCCGCTGGCGAACCGACCGCAAGCCGGGAACCTGCACCTTCGCTCAGCTCGAAGTCGTCGCCCCCGAAGAACTTAAAACCATCTTCAAGCGCGGGCGATAACCAGACATCGTTTCTCGATGCACCGATCAGTCTTAAAGATTACAAACTAGAGACAACACCGGGAGAACATTTGGGAGACGATCGCTTAGCTTCTTCTGATGTTTCCCGGATATCTGCGGATCTTTCACATGCAATAAGACGGAGGGCTCTAATTGACTCTGCGCTTCCTGACGTTCTAGAGTCTGTGGGCGGCATAGCCCTACCTACAATCCGAGGAGCGGCGGACACCCTGAAAAATGGGTCAAAAAAGTGTTTCCCTTATACCCGAGGTATTTGATCCCAATCTTGCTCGTAAAAAAGCCATCCGCCGTCATATTCCGCAGCAATGAAAAGAACTCTACCGCTCTCGTCAAGCGCTCATCCTTCTCCGCATTCTTCCGATAAGCAATCAAGTCCAGAATCTCGATCTGCTGCTCCTGCAGGCACTCCATATATCGCTTGCTGTATCGCATCTCGCATGCCTCGTCGAGCCATTTCAACCCGCCACCCAACGTAGTCTGATATTCCTCATTCTCGCTCGTCAGCAAATCAATGAACTCCGGCGCGCCCGCCTCCACGGCTCCGCCCGCCTCCGCATCTGCAGGAATGATCGTCTCGCACAATGTCTGAATCATTTTGTACGAAGCCGCAGGGAAGTACTTCGGTGTGTACGCGCCTGCAATCTCCTTCTCCGCTTCGATTATGTGATGTGCGTGCTCGGCGGCTTCCAGCGGAATAGCACGCATCACCGAGCCCGCAACGGTCCCCACCATGAGCGACTTCAAAACTGCGCGACGTGTTACAGAATCTGTCGACATACGCCTCGGCTACAACTCCATCTTCTTCGCTTGTTCCAGCAGATACTCTGACGTTCTCCACGCCAGAGCCATAATCGTCAGCGTCGGGTTCTTGTCTGGATTCGTCACAAACGGGGCCGCATCCGCTACAAACAGATTCTTCACCTCATGCGCCTGGCAGTGGCCATTCAATGCTGAACTCCTGGCATCGTTCCCCATCCGCACCGCGCCTAGTTCGTGAATGATTGCGCCCCCCGTCGAGATCGTGCTCGACTGCTGCTGCACATCCCCGCTTGGTTTCGAGTGCCGCCGCGCTCCCACAACCACCCTCCCACCTGCGGTTTCAATGATCGACCGGAAAGTCTCCTGCATGTCCGACGCCATCTTCAATTCATTCTCGCCCCACTTCCAATGGAACCGCAGCACCGGAATCCCCCACTGATCCTTCACCTCCGGGTCAAGTTCGCAGAAGCAGTTCTCGTTGGGAATCATCTCGCCGCGTCCGCTGAACCCGATGAACGATCCGTACACGCTCCTGCACTTCTGCTTCAGCGCCGCGCCGTATCCTTCCTGTGCTTCGCACACGTAATCGAACTCGCCCACGCCCGGCATATTCCTTCCCCCGCCGAACTCAATGTGATACCCGCGCAGAAATTCGTTCTTCTGGCCGAACCGCCACCACGGCATATAGAGATGCATCCCTCCGACGCCATCGTGGTTATGCGCCGGCATCTTCTCAAGCTGAGGAAAATGCCCAACCAGATCGCTCCCCGCTGAATCCGTCAGATACCGCCCCACCACTCCTGACCCGTTCGCAATTCCATTCGGAAACTGCGCCGACTTCGAATTCAGCAACAGCCGCGCCGATTCGCATGCACTCGCAGCTACCACTACGGTCTTCGCATAAACGCGCTGTTCCGTCTTTGTACTCTTGTCGACGTACGACACGGCCTCAGCTTTCCCATTCTGGCCGATGAGAATCTCCCGCGCCATCGCGTTCGCGATCATCGTCAGCCGTCCCGTTTTGACCGCCGGGGGAATCATCACCTGGCTTGAACTGAAATTCGAAGCCGACCTGCATCCACGCCCGCACTGCGCACAATAGTGGCATGGATCACGTCCATTCAATTCCTTCGTAAGAATCGCCAGCCGCGACGGGATACACGTAATGTGCAGTTGATCGCACGCCTTCTTCACCAGCGTTTCGGTGCAACGCGGCCGCGGCGGTGCTTGAAAGATTCCATCCGGTGAATTCGGCACGTTCTCTTTCGTCCCAAAAACACCGATATAAGACTCCACCTTGTCGTAGTACGGCGCCAGTTCCTCATATGTGATTGGCCAGTCGTCACCCATTCCGTCCGTCGAGTGCGCCCTGAAATCCGCCGGCCCAAATCGCAGCGCAATGCGGCCCCAGTGGTTTGTTCTTCCGCCCTCAATGCGCGACCGAAACCACCGAAACGCCGATCCATTCGCAACCGTGTAAGGCTCTCCTTGGATCTCCCAGAACCCGTTCGGCGCCATGAACTCATCACCGATCCCGCGCTGCCGCCCGCCGACACCCACACCACGATGCGGCAGTTGATACGGCCACATATGTTCTTTAAAGTCCTTGTCCGGATCGAGCCGCGGCCCCGCCTCCAACATCACCACATTCAGTCCGCCTTCGGTCAATACCTTCGCAGCGGTCCCACCGCCTGCACCCGACCCAACAATGCAGACGTCATAAACCTTCCTGGCCGGCCCAACTTGCAGCATCAACGACTCCCCGGAGAAAAATGTCTCTGCGCAATCGACACAACTATACCGCCCTTACCCAACAGAGGTCCTCTTGGGCTCAGCCCCGTTTATCGCAGCTTCATCCCAATGCCGATTTCGGCGCAGCCTCGAGGGAGCCACGACCTTAGCCCCCTGACCGTTAACTGGCACCGGTGCAGCCAGATGCTTGAAAATCACGCATACCTCACCGAATAATCCCGAAGCCCACCCCATACCATGTACGCTGGACAGTTCAGGAAGACTTTTCATGCCTGTCAAAACCATCATCGAGCCTTTCCGCATTAAGAGCGTCGAACCTATCCGCTGGAACACCCGCGCCCAACGTGAAGAGCTCCTCAAAGCGGCCCATTACAACCTCTTTCTACTCCACGCCGATGACGTACTCATCGACCTGCTCACAGACTCCGGTACTGGCGCCATGTCAACCCATCAATGGGCCGCCGTCATGGAAGGCGACGAGAGCTACGCGGGCAGCCGTAGCTTCGATCGCTTCCGCACGTCGGTGCAGGACATCGTTGGCTACACCCACGTCATCCCCACTCACCAGGGCCGTGCTGCCGAACGCATCCTCTTCGGCGTCACCTGCAGAAAAGGAGACGTAGTTCCCAATAACACCCACTTCGATACCACACGTGCCAACGTCGAGTTTGTCGGCGCCGAAGCCGTCGATCTGCTCATTCCCGAAGGCCGCCAGCCTTCGCTAACCTACCCGTTCAAAGGCAACATGGACGTCAACGCACTCGAAGCTCTCATTGCCCGCGTGGGTCGCGAACACGTCCCCCTCGTCATGCTCACCGTCACCAACAACTCCGGCGGCGGCCAGCC
>Ga0068855_100003270_pt1 | contig 19832 bp, 17 predicted proteins | sample KBSCornC52_FD_66592 | JGI IMG/M metagenome (GOLD analysis project Ga0068855, IMG submission 66592) | Corn rhizosphere microbial communities from Kellogg Biological Station, Michigan, USA - KBS Corn C5-2 | ecosystem: Host-associated > Plants > Roots > Rhizosphere > Soil ...
ACCGCAACTGTCGTCGCTGGATATTGCTGAACTTTCGCAACGCGTACAATTGATTCACATGCAAGACTGAGAAAATGTCAGCACAGATGAACCCAAACGGGCCGCCGCCTGCCGGCCAATCCGTCGTCGCGCACATCAGCGACTTGCACATCGGCGGCAGCACCGGTGCCGAACCGCGACTCGAACTGACTGCGTCGTATTTGCGGGCGAGGGCCTCGGGGCTTGCAGCCGTTGTGGTGACCGGCGACATTGCAGACCACGGGAATCCATCCGAATACGCGGCCGTCCGCAAGCTGCTCGACCTCGATGTGCCGATGGTATTCGTGCCTGGCAACCACGACGACCGCGCAGCGATGCGAGGTGCCTTCGAGGGCCTTCCCGGCGTCGGCGACGAGCCGCTCGACCAGGTCGTCAACCTCGGCAACCTGGCGATCGTTGCCTGCGACGTCACGGTGCCTGGTCATGCCTACGGGGCGGTTGACGATCGTGTTGTCGGCTGGCTCGAACGAGTGCTCGTCCAGCTGACCGGAACGCCGATATTGTTGTGCATGCATCATCACCCGGTCGATTCGACGATCGCGTGGCTCGATGCGATCGCGTTGCGTGACAGCAAGCGTCTTGAAGCCGTAGTTATCTCGAACCGAGATGTCGTCGCGGTTCTTGCCGGGCATCTGCACAGTGCGATGTCGTCGACGTTTGCGGATCGGCCACTCGTCGTCGCGCCCGGTGTCTCGACGACTGCCGTATTGCCGTGGGAAGAGTCGGAGACATCGATGCATTCGGCCGAGCCGCCCGGCGTCGCCTTTCACGTGGTCACCGAGCACCAGGTTGTGACGCACTTTCGCACGGCCCAACCGCCTGCCTGAGCAGTCACCGCGAATCTCCGAGGACGGGCGAGCATACCTGCGGGAAGGACCGGGAAATGTCAGCGGCACCACGCGCTCGTTGGCACCCGGATCCTCGATTGGGCCGCACCGTCGCGTATCGCCGGATTCAACGGTGGCGTGTCGTTTGCTCGCCTTCCGACTTCACGGAGGTTTCGTGCTGGCAGCGGTTGCGATCGTCGTCCACCCGCGTTCATCCAAGGACCGGCCGTAGAAAAAGCGATGCTGCGGCGTGCATTTGTCTCGCGGGCCGATTGCTGTGCGCCGGGTCACGACCTGACGAGGCGGGCAATCGCATCGGATGCTTCACGGATCTTTGCCTGCGCTGCTGGGTCGTCAGGGCCACCCGACGAGATCGCGTGGCTCACGCAGTGGCCGAGATGGTCTTCGAGCAACGACAGCGCCACTGCCTGCAAAGCCTTGGTAGCCGCTGAAACCTGGGTCAGGACGTCGATGCAGTACATGTCGTCGCTGACCATGCGCTGCAATCCTCGCACCTGGCCTTCGATGCGCCGCAGCCGCCTCAGGACGGCTTCCTTATTGTCGCTGTATCCAGGCGCTGACACGTAAATCTCCTCGTAGCGGTACTGACGGGACGGATGGTCTCGAGGCACTGTGTACTATACCCCTAGGGGGTAGTTACTACGTAACTGTAAACGACACCTGACGCTGGCCGGAGAGCACCTCATGCAAACTCAGATCTTCATCGTCAACGGAATGACCTGCGAGCACTGCGTTGCGGCCGTCACCGCCGAGTTGAGCCGACTCGACGGAGCTGAAGCGGTTCGGATCGATCTTGCGACAGGCGAGGTGACCGTCGACAGCAAACATGGGCTCGACCTCGACGACGTCGCGGCCGCCGTCGACGAGGCTGGCTACCAGCTAGGACGATGACGAAGATGACACCGAGCGCTTCGACGCGAAATAGTGTCGAGCTGGAGATCGCCGGCATGACGTGTGCCTCGTGCGCGGCGCGAATCGGCAAGCGCCTCAACAGGATCGACGGCGTCGAAGCGAACGTCAGCTACGCCACCGAACGCGCAAGTATTGTCATGACCGACACATCGGTGACCGTCGATGATGTGATCGCACAGATTGAGGCTATCGGTTATCGCGCCACACCTCCGCCGAGCCAGTCGACGTCGGACGATGCAACCGTTGCCGGCACCGAGTCGGCCGCAGATTCGCTGCGAGTCAGGCTGGTCGTGTCGGCCACGCTGGCCGCGCCGGTGCTCGCCCTTTCGATGGTACCTGCATTGCAATTCGTCTATTGGCAATGGGTCGCTTTAGCGCTCGCGACGCCGGTCGTGGCGTGGGGCGCGTTGCCGTTTCACCGCGCTGCACTGACGAATCTGCGGCACCGCGCAACCACAATGGACACGTTGGTCTCGCTCGGAACACTCGCAGCTTTTGGCTGGAGCGTGTACGCCCTCATCTGGGGTGGCGCAGGCACACGCGGCATGAAGATGCGCTTCTCGCTCGAGGTCGAAGCTGGCAACGGCAGCGATCAGCTCTATCTCGAAGTCGCATCGGTTGTCACTACCTTCCTGCTTGCAGGCCGATACTTCGAAGCGCGCGCCAAGCGCCGATCGGGCGCTGCGTTGCGCGCATTGGTTGGCCTCGGCGCGAAACATGCCGCAGTGCTACGTGACGGCATGGAATGTCGCGTGCCCGTCGCCGATCTCGTCGTCGGCGAGCGGTTCGTCGTGCGGCCCGGAGAGAAGATCGCCACAGATGGCGTTGTCGAAGAAGGTTCGTCTGCTCTCGATTCGTCGCTGCTGACGGGCGAATCCGTGCCGGTCGACGTCTCGCCGGGCGACACCGTTGTCGGCGCCACGATCAATACCAGCGGCAGATTGGTGATCCGGGCAACGCGCGTCGGCGACGACACTGCGCTCGCTCAACTAGCTCGCCTCGTCACGGCGGCGCAAAGCGGCAAGGCGCCGGTGCAACGCCTGGCTGACCGGATCTCTGCCGTGTTCGTGCCAACCATCATGGTGATTGCTCTTGGTACGACCGCCGGTTGGTTGATATCCGGAGCAGGCGTGTCGTCCGCGGTCGCGGCCGGGGTCGCGGTGCTTATCGTCGCCTGCCCGTGCGCACTCGGGCTCGCCACACCGACTGCGCTGCTGGTCGGTACGGGGCGTGGTGCGCAGCTCGGCATCGTTATCAAGGGGCCAGAAATTCTGGAATCGACGCGCCAAGCCGACACCATCGTGCTCGACAAGACCGGTACCGTCACGTCGGGCGAAATGTCGCTCGTAGGTGTCGTCGTCGATTCGGCCGATGCCGACCCAGCAGCAGCGCACGACACACTCCGGCTAGCGGGCTCGCTTGAAGCGGCCTCAGAACACCCGATCGCGAAGGCAATCGCGTCCGCTGCGCGGGAGCAGTTCGGACAGCTAGCTGCCGTGGACCGATTCGTCAGCTTGCAAGGTTTGGGCGTGTCGGGAGTCATCGAAGGCCGGCCGTTGCTGATCGGCCGTTCGACACTGCTGGCTGAGCGCGGTATCGCCATCGCACCGAAGCTTCGCCAGGCCGCGGCTGAGGCCGCAACGGTCGGTCGAACGCCCGTATTCGTGGCGGATGACGCCCGGGCAATCGCCCTCCTCGTGGTCGCAGATGCGGTGCGGACGACAAGCGCCGAAGCAGTGCAACAGTTGCGCCGACTCGGGTTGCGGCCGATCCTGCTCACAGGTGACAACGAACGGGCAGCAACAGCAGTCGCTACTCAGGTCGGTATCGAGCCAGATGATGTCCTCGCCGGCGTTCTGCCGGCGCAGAAGGTCGAGGCCGTACGTCAGTTGCAGGCCGAAGGCAAGACCGTCGCGATGGTGGGCGATGGCATCAACGATGCGGCCGCGCTCGCGCAAGCCAATCTCGGCATCGCGATGGGGACGGGCACTGACGTTGCGATTGAAGCGAGCGATCTCACCCTCGTGCGGGCTGACCTGCTCGCCGCAGTAGACGCGATCCGGCTCTCGCGGCGAACACTGCGCACGATCAAAGCCAATCTGGCATGGGCGTTCGGCTACAACATTGCGGCTATTCCGTTGGCGGCAGCCGGTGTGCTGAATCCGCTCATTGCCGGAGGCGCGATGGCACTGTCGAGCGTGTTCGTCGTCTCGAACAGTCTGCGGCTACGAGGGTTCAGACCCATCTCGTAGCATCGGGGTCCTGGCTTGTGTTGCGTAGCTTCGAAGTACGGCCAACATGGTGGCGTGTGCGACTGGTTGGCTACGGCGCTATCGCGGCCAGGCAGTTGATGTCGGCGGTCGCTGGTCAGCCGACCGGTTCGGTCGGCAGTGACGCAGCGTCGCCCGCGGCCAGGCAACGCCGTCCGACTCGATAGGGTCGAGTCAGGAACCGGATGAGTCGTGCCGGCCAAGTGGCGGGCCGTGCGGGACAGAAGGGAATCGCCGTGGCGTGGTTGCTGACCGGAGGGGCCGGATACATCGGGGCGCACGTCGTGCGGGCGATGATCGCCAGCGGTCACGAGGTCGCCGTGCTCGACGATCTTTCCAGCGGCCATCGCGAATTTGTGCCCGCCGAGGTCGCGTTCGTGACCGGCTCCGTCACTGACGCGCAGCTCGTGCGCCAGACGCTGGCCGAGCACCACGTCGACGGCGTGATTCATCTTGCGGGCTACAAATACGCGGGCGAGTCGGTCAAGAATCCCTTGCACACCTACACCCAAAACGTCGTCGGGGCGCACGTGTTGTTGCACGAATGTCTCGAAGCAGGCGTCGAGCGTTTCGTCTTCTCCTCGAGCGCAGCGGTCTACGGCACGCCCGCCGTCGATATCGTCGACGAGCACACCGACACGCATCCGGAGTCGCCTTACGGCGAATCGAAGCTCATCACCGAGTGGCTGCTGCGAGACGTGGCGAGGGTCACTGCAATGCAACAGACAAGCCTTCGATACTTCAACGTGGTTGGTTCGGGTTACACCGACATCTACGATTCGAGCCCGCACAACCTTTTCCCGCTGGTCTTTCGGGCGTTAGTAGACGGACGACGGCCGTGCATCTACGGCACCGATTACCCGACAGCCGACGGTACCTGCGTGCGCGACTACGTCGACGTCGGGGCACTTGCGCAAGCGCACGTGGCTGCGGCAACCGCACTCGCGGCAGGTCGAGGCCTCGAACCCGTCTACAACCTTGGAAGCGGCACCGGTTCGTCAGTCCGCCAGATCATGGAAGCGATCGGTCGCGGTACGGGCATCGATTTCGAACCCGATATCGCACCCCGTCGTCCAGGTGATCCGGCACGCATCGTGGCGTCGGGAGAACTGGCGGCTCGCGACCTGGGCTGGGCTTCGGACCAAGACCTCGACGCCATGGTGGCCGGAGCCTGGAAAGCGTTCCCCAAGCAGCGACCCGACGTGTAGCGTAGCCCGCCCGCCTCTCAGCTCGTCGGGAACAGCAGCCGGACCATGATGCCCCGGTGGTCGGATCCCGGCACAGCGATCGTGTGCACGCTGGTCGCAACCGCGCCCTTGGTGAGCACATGGTCGATGCCGGCGAGCGGCGGAAGCGGCGTATCCGTAGGAAATGTTCGGATCAAACCCGCACCCGACTGTCGGGTCGCATCTGCGTAGCCGGTGCGATCGAGCAGTTGCCTGAACTGCGGCAGGTCTAGCGTCGAATTGAAGTCGCCCGCGTCGACGGTGGTGCCTCGCTCTGAGCCGATGAGCACGCCGAGCTTGGTGAGTTCGTGTACCCACAGGCTCGTCGGCCCCGGCCATGGTGCGACGACATGGGTCGAGAACATTGTGAACGTCTTGCCCGGATCGTTTGGGTCGAAGGCTATCTCCGCCGACACCTGGTGGAACGTGAATCCACCGTAGCTTTGCTTGTCCGACATCGGTCGCTTGCTCCACAACCCGACGCCGGTGGCATCAGGGCCAGCGGCTAGTTGCGCGAAGGGAAAATCGCGGTCGAGGCCCGCGTCGTGGAGCCGCCGCACCTCTTCGGGCGTGAGTTCTTGTAGTGCCACCGCATCGACGTGCTGTGACCTCGCGACATCGACGAGATGCGTCGCGTCGGCGTTGCCGTAGCGCAGGTTCGCGCTCAGTACCGTGAAGCCGATGGCGTCCTTTGGCCGACTGCCGTGGGTGAAATACAGGGGAACCTGCACGGCAACGGTGACCACAACTAACACGATCGCGATCGCGATACCGGGCCGTGATCGGCCAACGGCGTGCGCCGCGAGCGCGACGATCGCGAGCACGACGCCATAGGGGATCAGCACGGCAAGGACGACGAACAGCTGCAGGCTGGCGTCGAATTGTCGCGACACCAGGCCGACGGTCGTGACGACGACAAGGAGCCAACCGAACCCGACCAACGCGAGCCGACCGTTCATTGTCAACGCGCCGCCGTAGGTTTGCAGCAGTTGCCCTGAAGCCTCACTAATGCGGTCGCCTCGATGGCATGATCTGGAGGACCGCCGGGCATCGAGCGGTAAGAACTCGATGACAACAGGCCGAGAAAGAGAGCGGGTTGTGGTCGTGCTGGCTCGAAGCGCCGTTTGCCGGTGCGGTCACGGTCGCGAAGCACACGAGCATTACCGAAGCGGCAGCGAGTGCTCCCTTTGCGGGTGCCGCCGTTTCCGGCGTCGCTGGTTTCGTGGCTTGGGGCGCGGAGCGAGTTGATCACGGCTCGTATCGCAGCCAGTCGACCACCATCGACGCGCTCGCAGGAGTGCCAGGTGTCGGTGCACCGGGCCAAAAGCCGCCGACCGCGACGTTCAACAGTGCCGCCATCGGCTCGTCGAAGACCCAGCGCTGGCCGGGTTTCAACGCACTTCTCGTCAGGTGCCCGATCACAATGCCATCAATACGTGCGGTGATCGAGCCTGGCGCACGCGTTACCGAGTAGACGTGGAAGCCGTCGCCGAAGGATTTATCGGCACTGCTCGCGCCGTAGTCTCCTCGCCCGACGGGAAAGCTGCTGGCCTGCCGGTGGCCGCTGATGGTCCAGAATTTGCCCGCATCGTCTGGTCCGTGCACCGAGGTGTATTCGGTGTCGCCGGAGTTCACGGTTTCGACGACGTCGATTTCGCCACACGCGGGCCAGCCCACCTTGTCGATGTTCGTGCCGACGAGCCAGAACGCGGGCCAAAGCCCCGCGCCGGTTGGCAACTGGATACGAGCCGAGAGCGTTCCGGTCTCGAACGACCAATGACCGAGAGTCGTCAGTCTCGCCGACGTGTAGTGGCGGGGCGTACCGTCGCTGCCGGTGAAATTCTCGTGCCGCATCGTCAGGACGAGGTCGCCGTGGCCGTCGAGGGAGGCGTTCTGCGGCCGATCGGTGTATGTCTCAACCTCTTTGTTGCCCCAACCATTTCCGCCAGTCTGGAACGAAAACAAGCTTGGCTCCGGCAGCGTGCCGCGCGGCCCGTCGAAGTCTTCGGACCAGGCACGCGAGTCACCGAAGCTCGGGCTAGCGGTCGAGCGAGGTGGTGATGACGTCGACGATCGCTCCGGCGTGACTGATGGAATGGCTGAACCCATTTCCGAGGGCAGTCGTGTTGGCAGTCGCCCGAGCGAGTTCCCGAGCGCCTGCTGGCCGCCAGCCGGATGGTTGTCGCAACCGGCCGTCGCCGCCAAAAGTGCGGCGACGGCCACTATTGCCAGCGCCGTCGCGCGCGCACGATGAATGGACAAGGAACTCAATGATTGACGCCGCTTTTTCGCGGTTGCTCAGGCAGGCGCGCCGGGCCTGCCGACCGGGCTCCGGGTTTGAAATCGAACCACCGTGCAGCTGCCGTTGCCATCTCGACGCGGCGATCGAGTGCGTGAGTCCTCAGCTGCGTCCTCAGCTCGGTCGACTCGAGCAGTCGCCGAACGCCCTCCACGATTTGCCTCGCGCTGACGGTACGGAATTCTGCAACAGCATCGGGCAAGCCGACTTGCGTCATGACCCCTTGGGTCTTCGCGGTCAGGTACGACACCGCGAACGTAGGAGTGCCCGCGTTTAGGGCAAGTATCGCGGCGTGTAGTCGGACGGCGACGACGGCCGCCATCTCGCCGTAGAACGCTGACAGTTCAGCTGGCGTCGCGTCGTCGTCGATCAACGTGACCGGCAGATCGTGCAAGGCTTCGGCCAGTTGAGCGCTGACCGGCCGATCGTCTTCGATCGGCGTCGGGCCGGTTGTATGCGCCACCACCGCGACGCCGTCGACGTCACCATTCGCAATGAGCGCCCGCGCCGCCTCGGCGAATTCAGTGACCAGACGCTGGTCGTGGATGGCAATGTGGGTCGGGTGCTGACGAACTGACAGCACAAGCGTGCGCGAAGGTGTTGCGGGGAGCCGCCGAAGCATCTCGGCTACTCTCGGCGTGCGGGCAGGCGTCAACGCAAACGCCATGTCGGGCGCTTCTTCGACCCGGCGGATGCCGAGTTCCTGGGCGACGCGTATGGAGCCTGCTTCGCGCACGACGGCGAGGTCGGCGCCGCGCAGCATCCGCGCGGCGATCCGGCGTCCGACCCAGTGGTCGAACGGGCCGAGGGTGTGGCCGAGCAGCACTACCGGCCGGCCAACGCGGGTTGCCGTGTATGCAGCGCCGAGGACGCCGATCAAACGAGGAATTCCGAGCGCTGCCGGGACGCTGGCGTCGTCGAAGACGTTCGAGCCACCGACGAGCACGACGAGGTCGTGGTCGACAACGTGCTTCTTCCAGGCCCGTAGCGGTAAGCCGGAAACGATGGACACCAGCGACGGCACGGTGCGAAGCCACAGAAGTGCCGTGTCGACAAGGATTCTGGCGGTGCTTCGTCGGCCGGTTCGGCCGCGCAGCTCGGTCGGTGCTGGGCTGGGTGTGACGGTAAGATCGTCGAACGCGTTGTGTAGGTGCCGCCCACAGCCTTGCCAGAGATCGCCGGCTTCGGCAAGAGTGGTTATGGTGACACCGATTGCTGACGAGCGTCCACGCAGCAAGGTGAGAATTCCTTGCGTGATTGCGCTGTCGCCACGGTTGTCATCATGCCAGTGGTTTGCGAGCAGCACACGGATCGCGGGCTTGCCCGTCATGCCGGTACTCCGATCGAGCGGGCCTTGCTGACAAGAGTGTCGAGTAGGTCGGCGTATTGTGCGGCCTGGCCGGCAAGGGTGTGTGCCTGCTCAACGTGTGCGCGGCCAGCAGTGCCGAGCCTGTGGCGTAGCGCGGGGTCGCGTACCAAGGCGGCGATGTGGCGACCGAGTTCGGCGGCATCATGTGCGGGAGCGAGCAAGCCGGTCTGGCCGTGGCGCACCGCTTCGGGGACGCCCGCGACTCGATAAGCGACCACTGGCAGCCCGGCCGCTTGCGCCTCGAGCAGACCGAGCGGCATTCCCTCGACGACGCCAGCGTGCACTAGGACGTCACTGGAGTTGAGCAGCGCGAGCACGTCTTCTCGGCGTCCGGCGAAGGTCACCCTGCCTGGCAATTCGCGAGCAGCGAGCGCGCGGACGTGCAACGCGTAGTCGGGGTACGACGACGTTTCGCCAGCAATTGCAAGGTGCCAACCGCCGACGTCGCGCAGTGGCGTCACAGCCTGGATCAAGTCTTCGATCCGCTTCTCGGGATCTAGTCGAGTAAGTGCAAGCAGGACGATGTCAACTGCTTGAGCACCGAGCGACTGCCTAACGTCGGCGTGCGCCGGGCCTGGGCGAATCGCACTCGTGTCGACGCCGTTGGTGATGACGCTTACCTTGCGTCGCAACGGTTTCGCGAGCCCGTTCGCAACGGCCTGACTCACCGCGACGCTCGAATCGGCGAGCCCAACAGCGGTAGACCGCAGTGCGCGACCGAACAGTTGTGGCATTTCTTCGTGCAGATGAAGCACGACCGGCAGCTTCGCGCGACGGCCAGCGAAGGCCGCGTCAAGATGAATGCCGTGGCCGTTGGCGTGAATCACGTCGCAGCTGTGCGCCATTGCGGCCCGCGCGATCAGCTGGCTAGTAGCACGCATAGTGCGGGCTTCACCTGCCATTGCCCGCGCGCTCAAGCGGCCGCTCTCGCCGTTAGTTCGCACCGAACGTTGCGTCGGCAGTGCCAGGTCGACGTGCTCGAGACCGGTTTCGACCCAAGCCCTCGACAGATCGAGGCCGGCTGGCGCGCCGAGAACCAGATCGATGCCGAGGTCGTGCAGTGGGCCGGCCAGTCGCAGCAGGTAGCGTTGCGCGCCCCACACCCCGACAGCCTGGTCGAGCACCAGAAGTCTGGTGGTGGTTGTCATGCAAGGCTCCCGTCATGCAGTTCGGAAAGTGCTGAGCGGACGGAGGTTCTGCCAACGTCGCGGCATCGGCGTGTCGAGTCAGCGAGCAGAGACACCGGGTCCGCAACGATCAGATCGAGCACTCGCTCGACGTCGACAGGATCGACGACGCTCGCGTGCGCGGTAGCCGACAGGTGCAGGCTGTGGCCGGTCTGCGTCGTGGCGACTGTGATGCCGTGCGGATCGGCGGGATCGATGCTGCCGGCGTACATCGGATTCGTGCCCGGTAAAAACTGCAGTCTTTCGATTGCCTGCGGCCGACCGATATGGGTAAACGCCAAGCGAGGTAGCGCATTCGCGAGCCTGGTGGTTGGTTTTGCAGCTGGGCGACGCCTCGTCAGCAGATCGACGCCGAGCGCAGTCAGCGGCCGGCCATTCTCGGCCGCGGTCGCTATCGCATCGCCTACCTCAGCCACCGAATTGGCGGCAGTGAGGGGCAGCAACAAACCGACGACAAAGTTTCCGTCGACCTGATGCCTCGGCAAATACCGGCGGACGTCGAAAAGCGTGAGCACCTCGTCGCGTAGATCGAGGCCAATGTGCCGAAAGGCCTGCAGTAGCAGGGTGAGTTCGAGGGCGGGCATGGACGCGCCGGGCGCGTGCAGCGCGCGCCAGGCCCGAACGCTGTCAAGCGACTCTCGCGCGACCCGGCGATAGACGGTGACCGGCTCTGGTCTCCACGTCACTCGTGGCGCGTCCCGTCTAGGTCGGCGAGCCGGACGAACCGCTCGTGCCGCCGCAACCACTTTGCGTGGGGAGTGACCAAAGAACGCTTGCAGCGCCTTGCGATACGGATGCGAGATCCCGCGATCCTTCGGCCAATCCGGAAGCGCACCGGTTTGTGCTGCGCTGACAACGCCTGACATGAACTGCGTGATCGCACGCCCGTCGCCGATACCGTGCGAAAGGCTCAGGCCGAGATGGTTCGGCGCGAGCAGAAAAGCAGCAGGCGAGGGTAGGTCATCGCGATTGCCGAACCTCGTGAGGAAATGACTGTAGTCGTCGAGGGGATCGTCGTCGGTGGAAAGGACCAGTCGCTCAGCCAGCGCGCGGATCTCGCCCGGTGACCAAATCCAAGACGTGGTTGACTCGTCGAGTTGCCAACCGAGGCGGCTGTTCGGAAATGCGCAGGCCAGTTCGACAATCGCATCGACGACCGCTGCCCGTTCAGGCAGGTGCACCGGACCCACCAGCGAAGCCGTTGATGCACCCGCCCATGGTCGGTCGAGTGCGCTAACCTGCCGCGTCTGGGCTGTCGTGCCCGTCATTTCGCTTCTGCTGCTGCCGGCCTGATGGCCGCCGGCTCCGTGGACGACGTGGCGGTCTCGAACACGATGAACTCGGTGCTGTTGAACACCACGGTCCATCGAGGGTCTTTCAGCATCCGGTCCCGCAGGTTCTGCAGCGCATCAGGCGGCAGAATACCGAAATACGTGTCGTAAATCTCCATCTGCCTGCTGATAATGAGGTAGGTGGGGCCACCCTTTCGGTCGGCAATGAGGTGGATGAATGCGTCGTAGTCCTTCTCGTTGTCAAAATGCGATCCGACGAGCTTTGCGGCATAGACCATCGGGTAGTCGTAGCCGGTTTTGAAGCGCGCGAAATCGACATACCGTGCAGTCGGGCGCTCGGGCCACACGGGTGCGGCCACGGTCAGGTACGACGGGTACGTCGCGCGTTGCAGGAGTTGTTCGGAGAACTTGACCTGGTCAGGTGTCATCCGGTTGGCGAACCAACCGCCGTAATAGCCCTGCGCTGATGCGGCCACCGCCACCAGAGCAGCGACGGTGACGACGCTCCTCGCGACGATGCGCCCCTGCAACATGCGCACCGCCAATGGTGCGGCGAGCAGTGCGCAGCCCGGTAGTGCGTAAAGAAATACTCGGAAGATCGCCTCGCCACCATAGCCCTGGCCACCAAGCAAGATGAACGAACTAAACGCGAGGATCACCCGTGCGAGGACCGGTCGGCGGTTGCGGCGCTCGATCACCGCGCTGATGGCTGCCGTCGCCCAGAAGCTGAGGGAGAGGACCCGAACGACCCGGCTCGTCACAACCTGGCCGAACGAGCCGGCGGTGGTGATGTTCGACTGCGCGTTGGCTACCGGGTTGAGTGATAGCAACGGAAACTGGCTCGCTACGTGCCAGTTCAGGAGCAGGTAGCCGCCTGCGATAACGGCGAGTATGCCTGGTAGCCACCATGGCTTGAGTCGCTTTGTCACGGCGAGAAGCCCCGTTGCTAGCAATAGCCAATACGGCGTCAGCTGATGAGTCATCGTGATGGCGGCGAACAACGCGACGATCAGCCACGGCGCAACCGGCTTCTCACGGCACAGTCCGACGACGATGAGCAGGCCGATCGCGAGCACGAGGGCGGTTGCCTGCGGGGAGTAGTAGTCCTGTCCGACCCAGTTGAGGCTCTCGACGAGAAATGAGGCCGTGACGGCGACGAGCGGTCGCGCGCCCCAGGTCCGCGCCATCACAATGACGAGGGCGACGAGCGCAAGATGCATAGCCGGGGTGAACCAGTGCGCGATCGTCATCGGCGCCACGCCACTGACTTTCGAAAACCACGCGGTAGCCGCGAACAGGCCCGGCCAGCCCTGGTAGATGTCGACACCGTTGGCGACATGGCCGTGCGCGCCTATGTAGTCGACGACGCCGAGGTGCTTGTAGGTCCACGAGTACAGCGGCACTGTGGTCGCCGCCGATACGGTGACTCGCTGCACGATCACCATGCAGACGGCTGCCGCGGTCGCCGCGCGTACCTGGCCGTGTCGCACGGCAACCGCGAACCCGAGAACGACGAGCAGGATCGATACGATCAATGCCGGAGACCCGCTCGCAAGCAAACCGAACTGTGAGACGCCTGCGCGAGACAGGGTCGGCAACGCGATTGCCCACGCCGCGATCGCTACGGCCAACACGAGCCAAGGCAACCCATTCCAGCGGCCTCGCTCGCTAACCGCTGCTGCCTCATGCGCACCCGCCGTCGTGGTTCGAGTGGAGAGCAGTGTCATGAGGCGGCACCCGCATGCCTTGGAGCTGCCTGCTTTGTCTTTGCCCATAACGCAATCGCGATTGCCAATACGGCGAGCACGATCAGCGTCAGCCGAGGCTGCCACGCGCCGATCAAAGAGGCAGTGCCGGTCACCATCAAAATGACGGCGAGCCCGGTTACCGGAACGAGTGCGGCCACCGTGTTGGACGGAAGGGTGCGAGCCCACGAGAGGATGGCAGCGCCCGGCGCAACGAACACGAAGGCTGCGAGAAGCACACCTCGGGCAACGCTCGGAAGTGCGGGAATCGCCGCGAGCAATCCGCAGACCGCGCCGGCGACGGCCCAGGCGGGCAATGCCGACCGCGTGAACATCGCGATCCGGATCGACGAAAACGCAGATGTCGTCACAGTGCTACCTCCACATATGCAGCCGCGTCGGAGTCGGTACTTTCGTCCTTCAACGGCCGGGCCTTTGCGCCCGAGACCTGGGCGCGAAGTAGAGCCAACGGGCCGCGCAAGATGGCCATTCGTTCGATGCGGGCGAGATCAGCGAAGTCGAACTCTGCCGCCTCGGCAGGCATGTCGACCCTGGTGATCCGCCAGAGATGCCGAACACCAGGAACGATGCGCCGCAGCATCATTCGTGCGGTTGACGGATTGAGCGCGAGTTTGGCGAACCATGCTCCGAGCCCGGTGCCGTAATCGCGAATTTGGCTCGACAGGCCCGCAAGATCACTGCGGTGCCGATGCCAGACCAAGGCGGCGGGTTCGTAGACTAGTTTGCTCCCTGCGAGCAGCACCCGAACGAAGATGTCGATATCTTCGCCGCCACCGGTTGGCGAGCCGATGCCAAGCCGTTCGTCGAAGCCGTCAACCCCGATCACGACGTCGCGCCGGACGGCGAAGTTGGCGCCCGTGCCGAAGTGCCCTACTTGGAAGGGGAAAAGCGGCTCCTGCGGCCGCCGCACATCGAGTGAGTAGACCATGGCGCGACAGTTGCGCGCCCACTGAACGCGTCGGTCGAAGTACGCCTGCGACACGGAGGCAAGTTCGCCGCTCGCGACCATGCCACATACGCAAGCCACGTGCGGCGCGGCCGCGAAGCCGTCGGCAATGCCATGCAGCCACCAGCGATCAACGACCACGTCGTCGTCGGTGAACGCGACGATCGGATGCCGTGCTGCGAGCAGGCCGATGTTTCTCGCGCGCGCAAGGCCCTGCACGGGTGCGTCGACGAGCCGCACCCGGCGATCGACGACCGAGTCGATAACTGCACGCGTCAGGCCGCTGGCCGGCCCGTTGTCGATGACGACGACCTCGAAGTCGGGATAGTCGAGTGCGAGAACCGAGGTGAGGGCTGCCTGCAAATGGCGAGGCCGATCGCGGGTGCAGATCACGACACTGATTGCTGGCGCGTGCTTTCTCGCGATCGGCGCACTCGGCACCGCAATCTCGTCGGCGGCTCGTCGCAGCGAGTCGCCGTCGATGACGCCATGACGAACAGATAGCTGCACGAACCCGCACGGCACTCGGCCCTGCCGCACCAGAATGCGCGCTTTTCGATATCCGGCGCCGCCTTCGAGAACGACATCATCACGCACGATTCTGCGCCGGTCGATCGAGCCGACCCACACCGCATTCGTCCAGCTGCTGGTGGCCTCGATGGGCATCGCGGGAGTGAGATAGTGCGTAGTTTCACGTGTGAGGTTGCGCATGGTCAGCGTCCCCCTGCGGTCGGCACGAGTTCGGCGGTGACGTCGGCAACCGTCGAGGTTGCCTCGCGTTGCGCGGTATCGGTAACCGAAAAGGTCGCGTGAGTAGCTCGCTGCCGTCGGACGCTGGCAAGCACGTGCAGGCCGGCGCCGATGCTGAGCACGGTTTGTGCCGAAGCAAGCGACAGCGCCGCCCCGACGGCACCCCATCTGTCACAGAGCAATGGGAGTGACACATACAAGGTGAGCGCGCCAGCTGTGTTGAGAATCAGCACTGGACGCAGCTGCCTGCGCGCCCGTTGAAGCGCTGACCACGTCACGAAACCGGTGCGCAACAGCGATCCTGCGCAGAGAATCGCGATGACTTCGATGCCACGGAGGTGCAGGTACGTGGGATTCATGATGCGCAGCACGAGGGGCGACGCGATGACGAGCGCGATCGCACCTGCACCGACGATCGACGCAGCTCGGCGGAGCACCTCTCGGGCCATTCGGGCACCGTCGGCCCCAGGCGCAGACGCGTGGACGACGAGTGAGACTCCGAGTGCAGAGCCCACGAAGTCGAGGCTTTGGTTGACGCTGAGACAAAGTGCGAAAACCGCGCCCTGGACGGGTCCGCCGATCACTGTCACGACGAACGGCAGGAACGTGAGGGATCCCAAAGTGAGCGCAACCGACGAGGTCGTGCGAAGCGTCAGCGAGTCGAACTGACGGGTGACGGCACGTCGGCTCGCGTGCGTCGGGTAGTCGGCTGCGGGAACACTCGCGTCGGCCCCCCGGGCCATCGCCCTTAGCTTCGGCAGCACTACCGCGACGGCCGCCGCAGCAGGCACGATCGTGGCGACGAGCATCGGCAGCCCGAGCGCGATCGCCGCAAGCGCCGGAAAGATGGCCAGCTTCAGCGCGCTGACGGCACCGTTTTCGAATGGCAGCCAGCGTGCTCGGCCCATGCTGGTAAGCGCGGGATCCTGCACCGTGAACAACGCCCAGATCACGGTTCCGACGAGCACGACGCAGGCAACCGCTATCGAGCCGCGTACCTGATGCAAGACCGAGACGGAAACGCTCGCGGCGACCAGGCCTGCAATTACCGACAAGGTCAGCACAATGCGGTAGCCACGACGCAGCACGCTTGCTCGCAAGCCACTCGCGGCAGGCAAGACCGCCGTGAACGCATCACCGACGCCCGAAGCGATCACGATCGCCGGGGCGGTGATTGCTGACAGCAATGCGGTTTGCACGCCGAGCTTGCTCGGTGGGAGCAATCGAGCGGCGACAATCCAGAATGCGACACCGAGCAATGCCGTGAGCATCGACGACGACGCGAGAGAGGTCGCGTCGCGGTAGAGCCGCACGTTTCCTGGTCGAGGCTGGCGCGTGTCACGTCGACGTCGGACGGCGAAGTAGGTCATTGTGATCGTGCTTTCAACTGGTTAGCCGTGCGGCGGGCCCGCAGATAAAGCCACGGCCCTTGTGCCATGGCCTTCTTCTTGGCACGCAATAGTTCGCGGGGGAACGAGTCGGGAACCGTGTGGGCGCCACCCCCGCGTCGGGTGTCGCGCAGCGCCTGCGGCGCCAGCCGCAACAGCGGACCGAGCAGCCGCCAGTTGGACCTGAGCAGGCTTGCGTAATAAGCCGTGAGTCCGACGCCGTACCCGCGCATCTGATGGACAAGGCCGGCGTAGTCAGGACGGTGAAAGTGCCGGGTCACCGATGTAGGCGAGTAGACGATCACGCCGGCGGACAGCAGCAACTGCGAGAACGCGAGGGTGTCCTCGCCGCCTTGGGTCAAGGTGCCCGCGCCGAGCGCAGTATCGAAGCCGCCGATCGCGCGCAGTTTCTGCACGTCGAACGACATGTTGGCACCAACGCCGAAGGGCGGCAGCGGATAGAGCGGGTTCTGCCCACCCGGCCGCTGCGCGTCGGCCGCGGTGAACCGGTCGGGGCGGAAACCTCGACCTTTGCTGTGGCCGCCGAACTCTTCGAACCACAGTTGCGGCAGAGTGCGAAGCTCAGCGGGTACAACAACCCCCGAAACGGCTGCGGCATCGGGGTTCTGGCAATACGCGGCTGCCGCTTCCATCAGCCAGTGCCGGTCGGCAATTTCATCGTCATCGAGCCAGGCGACGACCGGCGTCGTCACGACGCCGAGCGCGCAGTTGCGTGCCCACGATAGGCCGGGTCGGGGTTCAGCGACGTATTCGATCCGCTCGTCCGCTGGCCGCGACATCACCATCGCGCGCGTGCTGTCGTCGGATGGCGCGTTGTCGACGACGAGCACCTTGAAATGCTGGTAACTCTGATCGCGCAACGAGTCCAACGCCCGCCGTAGGTCGGCGGCGCGGTTGCGCGTGCAGATGGTCACCGTCATTTCCGGGCCTTGGGCGCGCCATCTTTCGTGCGCGGCCAAGAATTGCGGCGTGCGCGCCACTGCGGTGCCGTCGCCTGCAAGCGCCGAGCCGGCATCGCCGCCGGCGTCATTGATGCGGGCCATCGCGATCTCACCGCAGTCCGCAACGATCGCGTCGGCGATCGCTGGGCCATCGAGCCGATCGCTTCCTGGTGGGAAAGGGATCTTCACCAGTGCGATCGGCTCTTCGAAGATCCGAACCAGTAACCAAGCTTCGCGATATGACTTGCCGCCGTCGTGACGCAGGATCTCATGGATCGGCGCCGAGAGTTCGACGTCGAGCACGATCGCTGGAAGTGTGCCCGAAAGCTGCGCCGTGGCTGCCGCGGCGGGTGCCGGATCGCGACGCACGTCGTCGCTTGCGTGGACGGTCACGACACCGGCTCCACAGCGCCAGCCGCTTCGATAGGCGCGGCGCTCGGGCTTGCGTCGGCCACCTCGTTGGTTACCGTGCGCGTACCTCTACCAACTCTGCCATGAGCAGCGAAGAGCGCAGCGGTGGCGCCCGCACCGGCAGCCACGACACCGACGAGGATGGCGCCCGAGCGTGCGAAACCACGACCGCCCTCACGCAGGTGCTTGACGAATCCTCTGGGCAGTGTGCGCGTTAGATAGCTGCTCTCGTTCGCGAGTGTGTCGGCATGGCGGTCACCGCCGACGCCGGTCGCCAGTTGCGCGCGCATCTCGATTTTACCTTTGCCTTCGGCAAAGCTGCGCCGGACGAAGAATGCGAACGTGCTGCGATTGCCAGGCACGTCGTGATTGATGACTGCGTCGGGGAGGTAAACCCAATGCCCGCCACTCGCCGTGGCGACCCTGATGCAAAGGTCGGTATCTTCGGGTCGCGACTGACCCGCAAGTTTGCCGAAGCCGCTGCGGAATCCACCGACTGCGTGAAACGCCGCGGTGCGCACCGCCATGTTTCCCGACCACACGTTGCGTGCGCAGGCCCGTTCGGTCGGCATCCCCGTGAACGATCCGCCGACGGCCCACGCGAACTCGTCGGGAAACCAGGATGGCTTTCCGGCGAGCCAGTTTGGTCGGTACAGGCCGCCCGTGCCGACGACGGCTTGGTCGGCGAACGGTGCAATCAGTCGGCTGATCCACTCAACCGTCGCGGTTTCGTCGTCATCGAGAAACGCGACGAACGCGGTTCGGGCGACTGCTGCGCCTGCGTTTCGCGTTGCCGAGGCGCCTCGGTGCGGTGATTCGTTCTCGACGACCGTGACATCCTCGAGTTCGAGGCGCAGCCGCTCGGCGAGTGCATGGTTGTGATCGACGGAGACCACGATCGATGCGGGCCGAAGGTCTTGTCTGCGAACAGATTCGGCGGCAGCGACGATGCTGTGCCAGCGGTCTTCGGTGTGACAGGCCAGTATGACCGTGATGTCAGCGGTCGCGTCTGTTTGAACTGCGCTCACGCTGTTTCCTGCACAAGTTCGGATGCGTCGAGCAGGCTCTCCGCCAGCGTGAGGTCGATCGTTTGGTCTGCTGCTCGGCTGATGGTCAGCGGGATGCCCTTGCGTGAGAGCCGCTTCTCTTCCAAGAGCGTTCGAAGTACGCGCAGGCCGTCCTTGACGGCGTGGAGATTGCTCTCGCCGAAGACGCGGATCCGCTCGACGCTCGGGACTTCGGCGATCGCAAGGCCGGCGGTAGCGACCCTGCAATTGATCATCGTCTCGATCTCGAAGCCATCGCCGCGGACCTTCCGGCTGCCGATTGCCTCGACGTGGTGTGCCGGCAGTGCGAGCACCGGGACGACGTAGCGCCAGAACGCGTTGTAGCCGTAGCACAGGTCGGTGAACGACGTACCGAACATCTGGTTGGTCAGCCCGTTGAGGAATGCGTTGCCGAGCCGCCGAATGCGGGTGATGTCGTGGCTGCCGCCCCCGTCGCAGAATCGACTGCCTTTGGCAAAGTCGGCGCCGTCGACCAATGCCCTGACGAAGCGCGGGATCTCGGCCGGGTCGGCAGATCCATCGGCGTCGAACATGACGACGATGTCGCCGGTCGCTGCCGCGAAGCCGCATGCGAGCGCGTTGCCCTTCCCGCGCCGGGTCTGGTGGACGACGCGAATCGACGGCATCAACCTTCGCGCAGTCGCAACCGTGTCGTCGACCGAGTGACCGTCGACGAGGATGACCTCGTGCACCTCGGGAAGTTCGGGGAGCACGACCTCCAGGTTTCGGGCCTCGTTGCGTGCCGGCACGATGATCGACAGCCGTGGCTGCGGTGGCGCGTGGAGCGCTGGTTGGGGCACGACGATGCCTCCAACGCGAGAATCGCGCGTCATCACTTCCTCCTCCGTGTTCAGGCCATCTAAATCAGGCCCGTTGAACTGTTGATGGTCATCTTGGCCGAGTAGGCGGATAGGGCCGAGCCGAGTTCGGCCCGGCCGGCCGCACACATGGAAGCAGGCTGTGCCCGGCGCGCGGCAAAGCAATTTCCAAAAACTGTTAAAGGAACGTATTGCGCAATCCTGGGTCTAAGTGAAGGCAGCAATCATGGACGCAAGGCGGCAATCATGGACGCGTCGCGCTCGTGGCGACACGTTATTCGC
>Ga0068855_100003273_pt1 | contig 19827 bp, 14 predicted proteins | sample KBSCornC52_FD_66592 | JGI IMG/M metagenome (GOLD analysis project Ga0068855, IMG submission 66592) | Corn rhizosphere microbial communities from Kellogg Biological Station, Michigan, USA - KBS Corn C5-2 | ecosystem: Host-associated > Plants > Roots > Rhizosphere > Soil ...
CGACGGCCACCGCTCGCTTCGTCACGGTCGACGATCCTCCGCCCGATCCGGTGCTCAAGAACCCGGCGCTGCAATCATTCGTGGTGCAGAACTTCTTCGCTGACCTGAAGCGGCACGATCTCGGGCCCAACTTCTGGGAGCGTAATTTCGACGGCTCGATCCAGAAATTGGCCATGACCGAGCCGCTTTGGGGCGTGGCGACCACGGCGCCGTACGGCCATGACGGCCGCAGCCAGACGCTGGAAGAAGTAATCTTGCGTCATGGCGGCGAGGCTCAAGCGGCTCGCGACAACTTCAACGCGCAGTCGCGCGCCAACAAGGATTTCTTGTTGGCGTTCTTGAACAGCCTAGTTTTGTTCTCGCCGGACGACACGGCTTCGAACCTTGCGCCCATCAATCCAGCCGCCGCCAACTTCCCGCAGAACGGCCATGGTGCGATCGCGCTGACCGTCCTCTTCAACAACACCACCGATCGGGAATAGCGACGTGGCAGCGCGTAGCATGCAGCGAATTGCGTGGTACGCCGGGGTTTTCAGCCTCGGAGTGGGCGCCCTTTACTGGGCGCTCGCTCCCGAGGCTGAGCACACGCGGCCCGCGCGATCTTCCGTCCACGCGCCGGCCGCTTCCGGCACGGCGCATCTTCAAGAGGTCACCGCGCTCGCGCGCGGCGCGGAACACGGCGCTGCGCCGCGCCTCGTGGCCGCGTACGACGATTGGGCCCGAGAACCCGACGCGCTCGCCGCGCGAAAGCTCGCGCTCGACGCGCTGTTTGCCGAGCCGAACCTGCCGAAGAAGCTGAGCTCGGTGCTCGAGGCGGTGGAGGCGGACCCAACTCCACCGGAACGCGACCCGTTGTGGCAACCGCTGGTGGCGTCCTTGGCCGACGTTTGGCGCGGCGATGCGCTCAATCACGGTCTGGATTTGATGATCGCGGAGACGCGGCCACGTGCGCGGCGGGCGCTGATTTCGTCTTTTGCATGGTTGGCCAATTCGCCGCGCGCGCGTGAGCTCAGCCCGGCGCAGAGCCAAACCTTGGGCAATGACTTCATCGACTTGTACCAGCAATTGCCGCCGAGCCAAAAGCCCGAGGTGCTGGCGGCACTGCGCAACGTCTCGGGTCGCGACGCTGCGGATATTCTGGAAGGGCACAGCAGCGAGCTCGAGCGTCAGTACCAGCGCGCGCTCGAAGACAGCCAAGCGCTCGCGCAAAAGGCCGCGCAAAATTCGGGGCAACCATGAGGGCCCTCGGCTCCGCGCGGTCTTGCGCGCGCACCTTCGCCTGGCTCGTGCTACCGGGCGCGTTCAGTCTATTGCACTGCCGCAGCGAGCCGAAGCCGGAGCGCGCTTCGGCCGCGCAGCAGAGCGCGCCCGCGCGCTCGGTCGCCCAGGATCGCGCGGAGCGGCCGCCCGCGCTGCCTGCAACATTGCCGGCGCCTGTAGCCAGCGGCTCGCTCGCACTCGATACCACCGACGCGCCGAGCCCGACGCTCCACGCTGGGTTAAATCAATCGCTGGAGGCCTCGCTGTATCGGTTCAAAGTGGTGTCGATGCGACATTGCTCCGGCTCTGCGCCGGTCGCTGCGGCTTCGGTCAGCGCGCAAGGTAGCGATTTGCGCCTGACCGTGAACGTCAGCATCACGGCCAAGGTCGACTCGCTCTTGGCGTCGCCGCGCGACATCACGCTCGAACGCGACGGGGTCATTCTGCAACCCGAATTGCAGCCGAGCGCGGCTTGTGGCGCGCTGTTGCCCACCAAGCAATTGCGCCGCGGCGAAACTGCGGCTGGCGCGGTGAACTTCGTTTTGCCGAGCCGTGATTTCGACAAAGGGTTGAAGCTGCATTTTTCGCCGACGCGCTGGGGCGGCGCGCCGGCGGCGACCGTCGAGTTGCCCGCATGTCTGGCTGATTGCGCCGGCGCGAGCGCGACAGCAGGGTAGTGGCAGAGACGCGCCATGCGCTCGCGTTTCCTTTCCCAGCTGCTCGAGTGGCGTTGGGCTCCGTGCGCGGGCCTCGTGCTCGGTTCAGGCGCATTCGTGGTGCTGGCCGTCGCACTGATTCCAGAGCACTTCGCTGAGGTCTCTGCGCCGAGCGCCCAGCAGCTGACTTCGCCGGCAGAGCCCGCGCAGCGCTCAGCGCCGGCAATGGCCGCCGTGCCCGAGCCAGCGGAAGCGAGCGACACGAGCGGCGCGCCGAGCCCGTCCGAGCGTCACGCGCGCCGTCGCCAGCACCGAACTTTGGCCGCTTCTGCGCCGAGCACGACCAGCGATCCGGTGCCTTCGTTCTTTCCCGAAGCCCCGCCGGAGGCGTTGCCGCCGCCTCTGCCCGACACTCCGCCGCCCCCCGAACCGCCCACGCCTGCTGCGAACCCTCGGGAGTAGCTCGGGTCCGTTCGTTGTTCGCTCAATCAGGAAATCGTCCGCGCCGCCGAAGGCTGCGCCGGCCTGTGACGGCCGCGTGACCATCAACCCAAACACGAATTTTACGTACCGCGCTCGTTCGAGCGTCTGAAAGTTTGCACGCCACTCGGCGCTAGGGCGCGGAGAAATCGAGCAAGTTGCCGGTCAGCATCAGCAGCGACAGCGCGGTCCAGCTCTTTTGGTAATAGATGGTGCCCGCGCTCAACTTCAATGTTGCAAGCTCGGCGTAGGCTTGATCGATGAACGATTGATATTGCGCGCTGTGCATGGCGCCCACGCCGGCGGGCCCCACGAACGAAGCGGCCTGTAGCCCCGCCGGGAAGACTTTTTCTGGATGCGGCGTGCCGTTCAAATCGTAGCCGTTGGTGATGTTGGCGACGCCCACGCCGGCGTAAAACGAGCTGATTTTGCCGAGGTAGGTCTTGGCGCGCGCTTCGTTCGAAAAGCAGTAATCCTCCGCGATGCGGAAGGGGGTGCGCGTGGCGTCGTTTTGAAAATTGAGCGGTGCGCCGGCCGCGCCTCCGGGGACGCCGCTCGAGCTGCACCAAGCCGGAACCAGGCCATTGTCGGCGTTGCCGCTGGCCGTGTTGAGGCTCTTTTCCAAGATGGCGTAGCTCGTATCGAGCACGCGGGTCCATTCGGCGGTCTTGCCCGTGAGCGGCCCGAATACTCGGTAATAGGCAGGCGCGAAGTAGGACGGATTCGTTACGTCTACGTCGCCCCATTGATCGCCGGGCTTCAGCATGTCTTGCCGGCTGTGATCGACTTCGAAGTTCCAGATTGCGTCGATCAGTTTTTTGGCGTGGTTCAGGTACGTGTCGCTGAGCGTGCCGCGTCCGCCCCATTGCAGATCGGCCATCGCCAGCGCAAAGGCCATGTCTTCGTCTCCGTCCGTGGCGCCGCCGGAGCCACCCGCGGTCACGCCTCCGTCCGGGCTGATTTCCCAATTCATCAGCCCATTGCCGTTCAGGTGAATCTGCTCGTACTTCCACAGGGCGTCGAACAGCGGCTGATCGTCCATGTACACGGCGAGCAGCATGCCGTAGCCCATGCCTTCGGAGACGGTGGAGCCGATTACCGTTCCTGAGTCGGGCTTCTTCACGCGCAAAAAGCCGCCCGCGCCGTCGGCGGTGACGACGGTGTTCTTCCAGTCCTGATACGCGGCCATGACGTCTGCGTTGTTTGCGTTCGTGGGATAAGTGCAGAACGCGCTCTTCTTGGCTTGCGGAAAGGGATGCTTCGCCGTGCTCGCGGGGTTCGTCATGCCGCCCGCGCCGGCAGCGCTGGCAGCGCCGGATTGCCCGCCGGTTCCGGACTGCCCGCCCAATGGTGCATTTCCGCCTGAGCCGCCGCCTTGTGAGCCGATGGCGCCGCTCGCGCCGCCGAGTGCAGCCAGCGCGCCGGCACTGCCGCCAGTATTCGCTCGGCCGGCAGTGCCGCCCGGGTCGTTGCCGGTCGAGCCGCTACAAGCGAGCGCGCTGCTCGCGCACACGGCGGCGCAGGCAAGCAAGCGGCGGAGCCGCGCTGGCGACTCGGCGCGTCGGGGCTCGAAGCTCGTCGTGCTCACGCAGCCGCATTGTAGTCCTGGACGCGCGCCGACGCATGCCGAAGCCGCGCTGCGCTGTCCGCGGCAGCTGCACGCGAAAAATCGTGGATGAATGGTTTTCGTTCGTGCGAGGCGGCCTGAAAGCGACACTTCGCTCTTGCAGAGCAGGCGCCGCGCCGACGCGCTCACTCTTCGGGGGCAGGAGGCGCGTCGGGCTCCAGCACTTCGGGCAGCGGAGTCAGACCCTGACTCGTGCGGTAGGCCGCGCGCCGGCGCGCTTGCTCTGCGTCGCTGAGCTGCGTGATGGTCGAATCGGCACTGAGCGCCACGCCTCCGTCGATGTCGGCCTCCCGCAGCGCGCGCAGCGCCGCGGTGCCATTCGCTTCGCGAGTCGTTTCGCCCGCATAAATGCCGCGAACCAGCGCGAGCTCGGGCGGCCGGCGCGCCACGCGCGGCGCGAGCGGTGCATCGGCGCCCAAGTGAGCGGGGTGGAGCACGCTCAGCGCGTCCCTCCGCAAGTGGATCTTTCCGGTTCTGTCCGCTTGATACAGCCCGGCCGCCGCGAGGCCCAAGGCCACGAGCAACACGCCCGGCCAGCGCGCGTGCACGCCCGCAATGCGGATCTTTTCGTCGTCGCCTTCGAACGCGGTTGCCGCTGATTCGAGTGCGGGCGCGGCCAATCCGAGTGCTTCCTGCTCGTCGTCTGCGGGGACAGGCACCGTTTGCGGTAAAGCGGCGTCGCGCCGGTCAGCGAGGTAACCGCTGAGCGCGGCGGCCAAGTCTGCCATCGATGCGTAGCGATCATCGGCTTTCTTTTCCAGACAGCGCGCGACGATTGCTTCCAGCGCTGGATCGAACTCGCGCTCGGGCAGGGCTTGGCTGAGCGGCTTGGGCGGCGCGCTCAGCACGTGGCTCAGCACCTCGATGATGCTGCTGCCGTCGAACGGCAACGCAGCCGTGAGCAAGTGATGCAAGACGACGCCGAGCGACCAGACGTCGGTGCGCGAGTCGATGCTCTGCGGCGTCGTGATTTGCTCGGGCGACATGTAACAAGGCGAGCCGATGCTGTCTTGCGGGCCCGTCATGGCCATCGCTCTTTGGCCGCCGAATTGCTTGGCCAGACCAAAATCGAGCACCTTGACGATGTCCTTGCCCGGACCTCCCGACCACAAGAACAAGTTCTCCGGTTTGATGTCGCGGTGCACGATGCCGAGCGCGTGCGCCTCCGCGAGCGGCTCGCAAACTTGCAGCGCAAAGCTCACTGCGGTCTCGACACTGAGCGGTCCATCCCGGCTGATCAGCGCGCCGAGGTCGATCCCTTCCAGGTGCTCCATCACCAAATAGGGCCGCCCCGATTCGAGCTGCCCCACGTCCATGACCTTCACGACGTGCTCGCTGCGCAGCGCGGCGAGCGCGCGGCCCTCGTTCAAAAAGCGATCGACGACCGAAGCTTTGCCAGCCAGCGCGTGGCGCAGAAACTTGATCGCGACCGGCTGTTCGAGCTGCGCGTGGCGCCCGAGGCACACGACGCCCATGCCGCCCTCGGCGAAAATACGCTCGACGACGTAGCGCCCGCCGACCAGCTCACCCGCAGGAACGGGCAGCTCCGTCTCCGGCGTCTCATCGATCTCGTTCGTGTCCGACGAGCGAACGCCGGGCTCGGAAGGCGGGTTGCCCTCGCTCGAAAACGCGGCGCGTGGTCGCGCCTCGCGAAGCCCCGTGCGAGCGAGCTCCTCGGCGGGAGAAAGCGTCGGCGCTGCTGCGTTCAAGTTTTGATTGCTCAAGATGGCCTTTTCAAGATGCCTCATTGCTTGCGAGGCTCGTGCCTGACCTCGCGCCCGTCCTGCTCGGAGGAATCGAGGTTCTGTCGCAGGAAACAGCCCGCGCTCGCTGTCTGCCGCGTCGCCGAGATGGACTTTTTGTCACATACGGCGCGATTTCTGACCTCGGGTTGGCTTGGGTTTTGATGGTCACGGAGCTCGGCCAACTGCGGCCCAGCCTTCGGCGGCGAGGAGCGAGCACGCAATTCGACGCTGCCGCGGGCAGGTGAGTCGAGTAAGGTCAGCCAACTTCGATGAGCACTCACCCTGCTGAAGCCGCGGCGAACGTGGAGCACCGCCGCTGGCTGATCGGGCTCGGTGTCTCGGTTTCGTTCGGCTTGTTCGGCGCGGTCATGGCCTGGCTCAGCTACTCGGCGAGAACGCGGCCGCTCGCGCCCGCCGCCGCCCAGGTCAGCGCACCGTCGAACGGTGGCGCAGAGCCGGCCAAGCATCGCCATCGCAGCCCGCGTGACCGCGACTAGGGCCCGCGAATGGTTCGAGCTCGGGGAGAGAAAGCAGACCAAACGTCGGTTTGTGGCATAGAAGCCCGGGCTCGAAGCCACTCTATTGGCTGTGACCAACCTCGAAGTGCGTTCACTCCTTGGATCGACCCGCGGGCTCGGCCTGTTCATTTTGGCTCTCAGCGCGCTCGGCTGCTCGAAAAGCAGCTCCGGAGTTTCCGCCGGATCGGCCGGTGCTGGCGCGACCGCGGGCCAAATCGGGGGCGGCGGAGCCAACGCGGGCAGCCCGGGCGCGTCCGGCGGCTCTAGCGGCGGCGGCGCCGGCGGGCTCGCCGCGCTTGGCGGCTCGAGCGGCGCGGCGGGATCCGCCGGAACCGCCACTGGGCCCGAGATCCCGGTCCTGACTGTGCCGGGAGGGATGCTGAAGCTCGAGGTCTGCGCCGACAACATCGTGCGTGTGGCCTTCGCTGCGGCACCCTCGTTTTTCACGCGCTCGAGTTTGACCGTGGCCGCCAAGCAGTGCGTCGCGACGTCCTATACGGTCACGACCAGCGCGAGCGAGACCGCCATTGCGACGGCCAAGTTGAAAGTCACGGTCGACACCGCGAGCGGTGGAATCACCTTTGCCGACCCTGCCGGGCAGCCCGTGTTGGCGGAGAAGGCCGGCGGCGGCAGAACCATCACTGCCGCCACCGTGCACGGCGAGGCGACGAGCAACGTCCGCCAAGAGTGGGCACCGAACGACGGCGAATCCCTGTACGGCCTCGGTCAACACCAACACGGGCTACTCGACATCAAAGATACCGATCTCGATCTGCACCAATACAATACCGAGATCGTCATCCCGTTCCTGGTTTCGAGTCGTGGTTACGGTGTCCTTTGGGACAATACGTCGTTCTCGCGCTTCGGCGATCTGAGCGCGCCCCAGCCGCTGCCCGGCTTGACTGGGCTCTACGCGAGCGGCGGCGAGCCTGGGGACGTCACCGCAACTTCGGGCAGCGTCGATTTTACCGGTAACGTGATGGTGCCGACCACGGGCGATTATACCTTTCGCACCTTCTCGTCCGGCCTGACGCAGCTAACGGTGAACGGCCAATTGCTGATCGATCATTGGCGCCAGGGTTGGCTGCCCAATGACGATCTGGCGCACGTGCAGCTCACCGCCGGCCAATCGGTGCCGGTGCATTTGAAGTGGACCGCGGACAGCAACGTCAACATCCTGCGCTTGCTCTGGAAGCCGCCCGTGGCAAACCGCACGACCTCTCTTTGGTCGCAAGTCGGCGACGGCATCGATTACTATTTCGTGTATGGGCCCGAGCTCGACACGGTGGTCGCTGGCTACCGCCGCCTGACCGGGCAAGCGCCGATGCCTCCGGCCTGGGCGTTCGGCCTTTGGCAATCACGCGAGCGCTACCAGTCGTCACAAGACATTCTGGACGCCGTGCAGGGCTATCGCAGCCGCAGCGCGCCGCTCGATAACATCGTGCAAGATTGGCAGTATTGGCAAATGCCGGCCTGGGGCTCGCATGAGTTCGACCCCACGCGCTATCCCGACCCGGCCGGCATGATCAAGACGCTGCACGAGACCGATCATGCTCACTTCATGATCTCCGTCTGGCCCAAATTCTACACCGGGACCGCGAACTTCAGCGCGCTGAACGCAAAGCCCGGTTACCTCTATCAGGCCAACCTGACCGAGATGAAGAAGGATTTCGTGTACGCCAACGTGGCGGGCACCACGCCCTCCTTCACCTTTTACGATGCGTTCAATCCGGGCGCGCGGCAGCTCTATTGGTCTCAAATCAACACGGCCCTGTTTTCGAAGTCGGTCGACGCATGGTGGCTCGACGCGACCGAGCCCGATATCGTGGAGGGCCCGTTCACCAGCGTCGACACGCAGATCAACACCAGCCAAACGCACATGGACCCGACGGCGCTCGGCTCGGGCTCGCGCATGTTGAACGCGTTTTCGCTGGTCAACAGCCAGGCGGTGTACGAGGGGCAGCGGGCGGTTGCCGCCAATCAGCGCGTGTTCATCCTGACTCGCAACGGCTTTGCAGGTCAGCAACGCTATGGGGCCACCTCATGGTCGGGAGACATCTCGTCCACCTGGACGGCGATGAAGAAGCAGATCCCGGCCGGCCTCGGCTTCTCTCTGTCCGGCATGCCGTATTGGACGCTCGACTGCGGCGGCTTCGCCGTACCGCCTCGCTTTGCCGCCACACCGCCGACCGCAGCGGACACCACCGAGTGGCGTGAGCTCAACACGCGCTGGTTCGAGTACGCGACGTTCTTGCCGTTGACGCGCCTTCACGGGCAAGCCCCGCTGCGCGAAATTTGGCAGTTCGGCGGTGACACCAGCCCGGCATATCAGGCGATGCTGAAGTTCGACCGCATTCGCTATCAGCTGCAGCCGTATATCTACTCGCTGGCGGGCGCGGTCACTCAGCAGGCCGGCACGATCCTGCGGCCTCTGGTGATGGATTTTCGCGGCGACGAGGCCGCGCGTAAGATCACCGATCAATACCTGTTCGGCCCCGCGCTGCTCGTGAGCCCGGTCACCACCTACAAAGCGACGGCACGCTCCGTCTATCTGCCCACCGCAGCGGGTTGGTATGATTTCTGGACGGGCACACACGCGGCGGGCGGTGCGACGGTGATGGCGGCCGCTGCCTTCGATTCCATTCCGGTCTACGCGCGCGCCGGCTCGATCGTCCCCGTTGGCCCGGACTTGCAGTACGTCGGTGAGAAACCGGCTGATCCGCTCACGCTTTACGTCTATGCCGGCGCAGACGCGACGTTCACGCTGTACGAGGATCAAGGGACGACCTACGACTACGAGCACGGCGAGCTGGCCACGATTCCGCTCCACTGGAATGATGCGACGCAAACGCTGACCATTGGCGCGCGCAGCGGCAGCTTCCCGGGCATGCTCGCGTCGCGCAAGTTCCAACTCATCCTGGTGAGCCCGACCAAGGCCGTCGGCTTCTCGCTCACGCCCACGCCGGACCAAACCGTGACTTATACGGGCGCCGCGCAGGACGTCCCGCTGCACTGAACGGGCGCGGGGGCCTGCCCCCCGTAAACGTGCCCGTGCCCGTGCCCGTGCCCGAAAGAGGTAACGAAGCGATCTTCGCCCACTTCCGATCGTCCAATGGGAGTCGAACCACCGACTCCCATCAAGCACACGTGCCACACGGGCATGGGCACGGGCACGGGCACGGGCACGGGCACGGGCATGGGGAAGACCCCCATTTGCGCAAATCGCCTCGCCCTGGGATGATTCGGCCAGCTCCGAATGTTTGAAAGGTGCCCATGAATCCATATAATCCGTACGCACCCGGGATCGACCGCGCCCAACCGGTCGTCGATACCAACGCGTTCCTGCGCAAAGTCTACGCGTTCATGGCAGCCGGCCTGTTTGCGACTGGGGTGACCGCCACCGCCGTCGCCTCCAGCGAAACGCTGCTCGATCTCATCGTCGGCAACCGGATCGTGTTCTACGGTCTGATCTTCGCCGAATTGGGGATGGTGCTCGCCTTCACCGCGGCGGCCCGTAGGCTGAGCACGGCAGCTGCGGCCGCGCTGTTCTTCGCGTACTCGATCGTCAACGGCGCGACGCTTTCCATCATCTTTCTCAGTTACACGGCCTCGTCCATCGGCAGCACGTTCTTCGTCACCGCAGGGACGTTCGGCGCGATCAGCGCCTTCGGTTACGCCACCAAGCGTGACCTGTCCGGCGTGGGCAACTTCGCGCTCATGGGCCTGATCGGGCTGATCATCGCCTCGGTCGTGAACATCTTCCTGCACAGCCCGATGGTCTACTGGCTGACGACCTTCGTCGGCGTGATCGTGTTCACGTGTCTGACGGCGTACGATACGCAGCGACTGAAGCAATACGCCGCGAGCAGCACGAGCCCGGGCGATGAGACCAAGATCGCCATGCAGGGCGCGCTCATGTTGTATCTCGATTTCATCAATCTGTTCTTGTACCTGCTCCGTCTGTTCGGGCGGCGCCGCTGAGCACGAGCGCCGACGCGCAGCGGAAGGCCGCACAGGTCTTCCGCTGCCGCAGCGCCTGAGCCTCAAGGCACAAACGCGATGTCGTCGATGGCGAAGCTGATGTCGCCGGGCACGGCCGAATAGCCCGCGTCCTCATTGCCGGTGTAGGTCAGGGCCATGAGCAGCGTGAAGCCGGTAACATTGTCGCCGTTCGCGACGACCGGCGTCGCGCCGGACAGCCCGCCCGCCAGATCCGCCCAAAGGATCGACACCTGCGTCCAATCGACCCCGATCGGAATGTCGGATTTGCTGGGCGCTTTGCATGTGTCGGCGGTTCCCGGGCATGTGCCGCCCGCCGCAGCGTTCATCGCGTCGGGCAGCGTCGTGCTGTCCATATTGAGCGAGAACGAAAAGACTCCGCTCGGCACGGTGCCGCGTACCCAGAACGTCACGCCCTTGTATGCGGAAGCATTCACGCAGCCCATCCAGAAGCCGAGCCCTTGTCCCCAATTGGTGGCGTTCATGGTGCTCTCGGTGAGCCCGTAGTTTCCGGCGTGACCGGCCAAGATGGCGAGCGACACCATGTCAGTCCCGCCGGCATAGCCGTACGGGCCGCCATACACGCCAGCCGTGCCGTTGACCGCGCCGCCGAAGGCGAACGCGTACTTGTCGATCGCCGTGGTGCCGTTGAAATTTTCGAAGTCGGCGATCTGCGTGCTCGCCGCCGTGACTTTGCTGGCGCACAACTTGGCAGGCGCAGCGCCGCCTGCTCCGCTCGCGCCGGGATTGCCCGCGCCTCCGCTCAGCCCACCCACGCCGCTCGACCCGCCGACGCTGGTTCCGGCACCACCGTTGATCGAGCCGCCGCTGCTGCCGTTGATTGAACCGCCGCTGCTCGCGCCGGCCGCCGCGGTTCCGGCCGCGCCGAGCGTTCCGGCCGCGCCCGGGCTCGTTCCGCCCTGTCCGGACTGTCCGCTGCTGCTTTGCGAGCTACAGCCGCCGGACGCGATCGCCGCGCCGGCGATGACCGAAAGTGTCACGCAGAGTCCGTTTTTGAATGCCTGATGCATGATGCTTCTTCCTATCCAATCACTGGACACGGCAATAAAAGCCGTTCGTTTGCAGTTGCCCGTTGCCCGTGTAGACCTCGGTGCCGGCTTGAACCGAGGTCAGATATTTGTCTTTGCTGATCCAACCGCGGCTCACCAAATCACGCATGAAATCCAGCATGTTGAGCGCGGAGGTTTGCGCGTTCGCCACGCGCACGTACGAGTAAACGTTCCACGAGTTGTTCATGCCTTTGTGCAGCTCCCACGAGGTGCCGCCGAGCGTTGCCGTGGCTGCGGTCGCACCGATCGGGGCCGCGCCGTTCGCGCGGTACAGCCAAACCATGATCTCGTCGGTCGGATTATCGGTGCTGCCGGGGTTGGCAATCGCGTGCGCGAACATGTCGTAGGACACGTTGATGGTGATCGTGCCGCTCGGGGTGACCGTAAAATCCCAACCGCAATTGACGGCCTTGGTCGTCGAGAGCTGCAGTGGGAGGCCGGTGTTTTGCACCTTCCAACCCCATTGCCAGCCGAAGACCACACTGGCGTAGGTCTTCACCGCGTTCGCGGTCCCGGTCCAATCGAAGGACGTGCCCCAGCCGATCAGATCCCCTGTCTGGCAAGTGCTCCAGATGCACTGCGTGCCCGAGCCGCTCATGCTGCCCCACTGGTTGTTGTTCACCCAGTATTTGCCGAGCGAAATCGAGCCGTCTTTGGCGCAGGAGTTGTTCGCTTTCGCGCCCGTGCAGCTCACGCTGCTCGGATCGATGCACGCGCCGTAGAGGCAGCTCGTGCTGCCGGAGCAGGTCTTGCCGCACGCGCCGCAGTTTTTGCTGTCCGAATTTTCGTCCACGCATTTGCCGCTGCAGGCGGTTTGCCCGGCGGGGCACGCGCACGCTCCGTTCGTGCACTGAGCTCCGCTCGCGCAGGCGTTGCCGCACGTTCCGCAATTGACGGTGCTCGAAAGCACGTCGACACACGCTTTGTTGGCGCCACAGGCGCCTTGCCCAGTCGCGCAGCGACAGCTGCCCATCCAGCAACTCTGATCGACCGGGCAGGCATTGCCGCACGTTCCGCAATTGGCCGCGCTGCCCATCAGATCGACACATGCGGCGCCGCATTTGCTGAGCCCAGACGCGCAGCCCGAGCCGCATTTCCCGAGCGAGCAAACCTGACCCGACGTGCACGCGGTGCCGCACGCACCGCAATTATTGGCATTCGACTGAGTGTCGACACAGCTCGCGCCGCACGCCGTGGTGCTCGCCGAGCAGCCGCATTTTCCGCCGCTGCAAGCCTGACCGGCGGTGCACGCGCTGCCGCACGCGCCGCAGTTCGCGGCGTCCGTGCTCAAATTGCGGCAATCACTGCCGCAAGGCACGCTGCCGCTCGCGCACGTGGCGTTGCCACCGCCGCTCACTCCATTGCTGCCACTCGCGCCCCCGGCGCCTCCGGCAGTGCTCGGCGCGCTGCCGGCGGCGCCGCTCGTGCCCGCGCTGCCCGACTCAGATTGCGTGCCCGCTCCCGCCGCGGCCGGCGCGGGGCCCGCGGAGCTGGCGCAGCCGAAAACAGCTCCGCTCAGCACACTCGAGATGAGCGCCGCGCGGCAGAAGAAGCGAGAGCGGTTGAGCATGAGTTTGACTCCGGGCTACGAATTGCGAAGTGTTGTTAACTTATTGATTACGACGCAGCGCAGCCGACCGCGCCCGCGGAAAACATCACTCAAACATATCATTCGCGACACTGATTCGCTAGCAGCGCTCAGAGCGATCAGTGCGGTAATCCGTGAGTCGAAGACTCGCTGCGACCACCGCTGTGCGCTGCCAACCACCTTGTGACCTCGACGCACGCCACGCGAGGTGCGTCGCGCGTGCTTCCACGCATGCCTGGCAAGCAGCGTCGCAAGCCGAACCGAGACGCCGAAGGCTCTGCCGCAACCTGCCGCCACACGTGACCATCAACAATCAAACTCGAGACTTGGTTTTTTTTGTTTGATGGTCACTCGGCACGCGCAGCGCGTCGCAGCCTTCGGCGTCGCGGACGTGAACGCGCCTGGCCGCGCGCGGGAGTCACTCGCTCGGCGCGAACGAGCCGAGCGAACAGTCCAAGCAACAGCGCGCACTGTTCGCCCGGACGCGGTGCCTCCACTCGAATTCGCACAAGCGTGAAGCGCGGCACTCCTGCGCGAATGCCTTGCCGGCAAGGAGGACGAAGCGCCGGTGTCTTGCAGGGAAGGGAATTCAACGCGATTGAAGCGCGGCGCCTTGCGGGCAAGGAACTTTCAATGAGATCGAACCGCGAAGCCTGCGAGCAAAGCCCCGCTTTTTTAGGGCGCTGGCGGTTTAACGCGAGGCAGGCGGAAAGAGCCAAGTGTCGTGGACGACGCTGCTCGAGAGATCGATCTCGGCGATCACACCGCGCATCCCGATGTACGCCTTCTGATTGGCACCGAGTACGATGGTGCTCGGATACAGCCTGCCCCAGTCCGCCTTGAGCATTGATTGAACGGCGAAATCCGGCGCGAGTTTGACGAGGCCTTTCATCGTTGCCACGAGCACCGCGCCATTGGGTTCAGGTACCGCTGCTCGTGGCGCGCTCCCGAGATCAACCGCGCGCTTCAGCTCGAAACGCTGCCCGGACTCGACGATCTCCACGGCTCGCCCGTGATCGTCGCCAAGGTGGGCGATCCCGACGAAGACGAGGATCGCGCTCGGCAGCGCCAAAATTTGCACCACGTTTTCGTCGAGCAATCTGCTGCGGAAGGAGCCGTCACTGCCGTACCAAAGCAGCGTGCCGCCCCATTCGCCGCGGTTGAAACCGACCAGAGTTCCGGGGCCTCCTTGCCGTACGGCGCGCGGTCGCCCGAATGTTCGGGGGAGCTGCAGACCGCGTGGTACCTCGGGCGAAATTGGCTGATAGGGGGCCGGAATGGGCACCCCGTCCTGAACCGTCACTGACCAAGTGCAGGGTGAGTAGTTGAGCGCAGACAATTCGTCGTATGAGAGCGTGGCGGGATCAACGCGCTTCCAGTCGCGCAGGCCGGGCGTGACAGGTGGGCAGCTGTCTGCCAGAAAAGGAACTGGATCGTGCGGCGCCGGCGGCATGGGATCCGCCTGGGAAGAACTCGGCGCAGGCAGCTCGCGCGACGGTTTTGCGGTGGCCGCGTGACGTTCCGCGGATGGCGCAATGCAGGCCGCGAGCGCCAAGGCCGTCAGCGCGGGGGGGATCCTCATGCACCAGGCAGACAGCGAGCCGTTCACGAAGTTCCCTTGAGCTTATCTCCGGGGCGAGCCTTTACGCGAACCGGCGACCTTCATGGACGCTTCAGCGCGCGCGGAGCGGAGCTAAGCGCTTTCGCCGGCTCGCGAGGAGAGCCAGCGTGCCCAGCGCAGCCCACAACGCGCCGCGCTGAGCATTGCTAGCGCGCGCCGGGGCGCCCGCGACTTTGCAGCTACAGCCGGACGAGTCAGCGCTGGCTACGTTTGCGCTGCTGCCCGCCGTGGCGAGCCCGTCGTTGCCGGCGAGCCCGTCGTTGCCGGCGTTGCCGCTCGGCTGAGTGCCGCCCGCGTTGGTTGCGCCGCTCACGCCGGGCATCCCGCCGGCGGTGCCGTTGCCGCCTGCGGGCGAACCGGGGGTGCCCGCGGCGCCGGAGCCACCGGCGCCCGCCATCCCCAGCGCGCCCGCTGCTCCGCCTGCGCTCGCGCCGGCCGTGCCGCTTGCTCCGCCCGAGCTGATCGCGCCGTATTCGTAGGCGCCGAGATCGGGCGCCGCGCCGGCGAACGGTAAGCCTACGTCCGTGCCTTTGTCGATCAGCTTGCTGCCGGCGGGGAGCTTCATGAAATCGAGATTGGGTAAGCTGCCGTCGGCTTGGCGTGGCCCCATTGCGCCCGTGTCGGAGACACTCGCAAAATCGCTAGCGGCGGGCGTGATGTTCAGATCCCAGTTGTTGAACGCGCTATCGACCCCGCCCATATTGCTGTTCTTGTTCGGAAAGCCGATATTGTTACGCATCTTGTGCGCGAGAGAGCCCATCAAGATGATGGTGATCGACGAGTCGCTCGGATCGCTCGCGAGCATGTTGTATTGCGTGCCGTTGCTGTAAGAGGTGTTGTTGAACCAATCGTTTCCGCCGGAGGAGTGGTTCGCGTAAAAGCCCGAGGCCACGTTCTTCCAGGCCACGTTGTTGCGGAGGATGTGCCGCACGCCGGTCTTGCTGCTGCCGACCTTGAAGCCGTTGCCGTTGCCGGCTCCCGGTCGGGCCGTGCCGGATTTGATGTAGCCGTTGCTGAAGGCCCAGCTATTTTCGATGACGCCCGGCACTTCTTGATTGATGAAATCGTAGCCGTCGTCGGAGTTCCACCACGCGCGGCAGCCGCGGAAGGTCGAGACGGCGCCGCTCGTTTGGTAGTGGAGGCCAAAGCCGTCCGCGTTTTGGCCGTCACCCTGGGTCGATGTCGGATCGTAGTTGTCGTGCGCATCGCAATTGAGGACCAAGTGCCCGCCGCTGCCCGCGCCGATGAAGATCCCGTTGCCGCTGTTGTGATGCATGTTCAAGAGCTCGAAGATGTCGTGCCCCCCGCCGTTTACGGCCACGCCATTGTTCGAGCGGGTGTTCATCGGCACGCCCTTGATCTCGAGTCCCTTGAAGTGCAACCAGCTCCCGGTCACGACGAAGCCGTGCGTGTAGCCGGTGGTCGAGATCGCCATTTGGGAGAAATCGAACACCGGGACTTCGCCGCTGTATGCCCAGTAGCGAATGCGATTCGTATCCGAGGTCCCGCTCTTCGTGAAGGTGATGCCCGCGCCGCTGGTCGCCGGTGTGACGATGCCATACGTCCCGCCGCGGATGTAGACCGTGTCTCCGGCCTGCGCGACGTTTGCTCCCTTCTGCAAACTGGCAAAAGGCGCTGCCATGGTGCCCGGGTTGGCATCGCTGCCGGCGGGCGCGACGTAATAATCGGTGGCCAGGGCGTTTACCGGGCTCAGCAGGCCCCAGCTCAGCGTCAGGACATAGAGAGCCGGGCGATTGGCTGAGCGGTCCAGGGATGTCATCGGAGCCTCCAGCGGGGAAAGGGGCCCGGAAGAGGTGACCTTTCCGCGATCGCGCGCGCAAGTGCAGCGGGCGCTAGTTGGCGCCCGCGTCTCGCTCGGTGCGGGATCGGAGCTCGCCCCCCTGATCGGTCACAGCTTGTTGAGCGTGACCATCACGGTCGACTTGATCGCCGGCACACGGTCGGCGTGGCTGGCGTGGTCACTCAAGCTGGCGGTCAGGGCGACCTGCTTGCCGAAGATCGCTACTTTGCAGAAGCTGAGGTTGACCGAGCTGTCGGCCTCGTTGTCTGGGCCGACCGAGAAGATCACCTGATTGTAAAATGGCGTGGCGCGACAATTGTTGCTGTCCTCGTCGTCCACATTCAGATGAATGTGCCCACAGTTGAGGTCGGTGCCGCAGGTGCCAGTCGGCTTGACCGTGAGATGATTGATCCGGACCGCCACTTCGACGAGATTCGTCGAGTCGACGCCGATCTCCGCGCCGTTCGCGGGCGCCAGGATTTCAATCGTGGGTGTGTTGTCGTTGAGGTGCTGGCACAGATCGCAGCTCTGCACGCCGCAGTTCTCGAAATCTTGCAGCGCGCCGGCGTCGCTCGTGACGCAGGTTCCGGCGTCCGGCTCGGTGCAGCCGAGCCAATCTGGGACGCCCGCGCTGCACGCGGAGTCGGCTTGGCAGGCCGTGACCTGCGCGGAGCAGTTGCGCGCCATGCAATCGGCGCATGCGCCCTCTGGCAGTAAGCTCACTGGGCCGGCGCCGGCTTCGCCTGCTTGGGCGCTGTTCGTCCCGCCATTGCTGTTCTGGCCGCCGGTTGTGTTTGCGCCCCCGGTTCCGGATTTGCCGCCGCTGCCTTTGCCGCTCGCGCCAGCAGTGGTGTCGGAGCCGCCACTACTGGATATTTCGCCGCTGCTGCCGCCACTGCCACCTGCGCTACCGCTGTCGGGTGCCTCTTTGCCCGGCGTAATGCCGAGGATGGAACGGCAAGAGCTGCTGAGCACGACGAGCCCAGTTAGCGGCAGCAACCACGCGAGCCGACGGCGCATCAGAAGCTCCCTCGAACGAACAGAGTATTGAGACCCAATCCGACTTGTGTCTGCGCTCGAGCGCTCTCGCGATGATCGCTCGGTGCCGTGAGCCACAAGACTGCGCCGCCGACCGCCGCTGCCGCACCGACGATCGAGACCACGGTGGCCGCGTCGGCGAGCGAGACTGCGCGGTTGCGATCCGCGAGGCCCGCCTTCGAGCAGAAGTTCGCCGAATCGCACTCGCCAGAGCGTTTGGAGTCGGTGTTCGCCCCCTTCGCCAAAACTGCGAGCACACCGCTCACGCCCAGCGCCGCGACGCCGCTGGCTGCAACGACCACGCCCACGGTGCGCTGCGTGTGGGAGTTCGCTGCCGGCGCGGGAGGCGGCTCGGGAGCGGCCGATGCTGGCGGCGGCGCGGGGGCAGGTGCCGGCGCTGGCGCGGGCGTTTCCGCAACGGGCGCGGCTTCGAGCGCGGGCACCCGTTCGGTCACGCTGGCGCCGTTCGGCACCTCGACGGTGTGCGACCAATCGCGGCGGCCAGGCGCGGACGCGCGGATCTCGTAGCTGCCGGGATCGACCGGCACGGACAAGCCCCATTGACCGGATCCGATCGGGACATCGCCGCGGCGTACGGTGAGGCCGGGCAGCGCGCGGTCTTCGACCTCGACACTGAGGTGAGAGAGCTTGCTTTCGAGCGCGTTGGCGCGCGTGCGCGCGGCCTTCTCTTTGCCGAGATCGCCGGCCAAGCGCTCTTTGTCTGCGACCTCGGTGAAGTTTGCCCAGGCGCTCGCGGTCCGTCCGACCTTCTCGTAACAATCCGCCAAGTAATATTGCGCGCCGAGCGAGGGCTCGAGCCGGAGGCTCTCCTCGAACTTCGGACACGCACCCTTGAAGTCATTGGCCTTCGACAGCCGCATGGCTTCGCGAAATAGCGCTTCCGCGGCAGCTTTATCGCTTTGAGCGAAGGCCGTGCCGCTCAGCGAGATGAGCAGCGCCGACAACAAGCCGAGTGGCCAGCGCAGCCGGAGCAACGCGCGCAGGAGCGGGGACTTTCGTGACTTCAACGGACTCCTCCAAAAGGATCGGGGGTAGCGTGCGCTGCGGGGCGGCTGGGGCGTGCAGGCACGGCGGACGTGGGGCGAGCCAATGGCTTGACCGCTGGCGCGGCGTGCGGCTCGGCGATCGCAGCTGAACTCGCGGGCGCGGCAGAAACCAGAGGCGGCGCGGCTGAGCTCGCGACCGTCGGCGCAGGTTCGATGCTTACGCTGGGCGGCGCGCTGCTCGCGACGCTGGGCGGCGCGGCGGCGAGTGCAGCCGAAGGCGCCGGCGCGGCGACTCCGTGGCTGCGGAGTAGGATGGCTGCGGCAATTCCGATCACCGCGATCACGCCGAGCGCTGCAACCAGCAGCGCGGCGCGCCCGCTCTTCTTCGTCGATTGCAGAGTCATGGTCGCCCCGGGCGCCGTGGCGCTGCCGGACGAGATCGCGGAGACTGGGCCCTGAGCGCTGGCGGACGCTGCGCCCCAAGCTGCCGAGGATCCCGAGGCGGAGCCCGCGGCCTGACTGCCACTCTGCCGATTCAGGGTGCCCAGGATCACCTGCAGTGAATAGCGCCCGCCTTCCGGCGCGTACGGCGCCAAACGTCGACTGAATTCGGCCACGTTTTGGATGCGCTGCGTGCGATCTTTGACCAGCGTGGCTTCGACCAGCTGAGCGATTTCCGCGGGTAAATCCGGGCGCACGCTGCTGAGCGAGGGCGGCGCGGAGTGCAAGATGTGGGCGATCAGCTGCGGCGCGTCCTCGGCGTCGAAGGGATAGCGCCGGGTCAAGAGCTCGAACAAAATCACGCCGAGTGTCCACACGTCCGAGCGCGCGTCCACGTCTCGCGATTGCACGAGCTGATCCGGTGACATGTAATACGGTGAGCCCATCAGCGCGTTGGTCTTGGTCATGGCCTGACCGCCCTCGCCGACCAGCTTGGAGATCCCGAAATCGAGCACTTTGACGCACGGTTGGCCGTCACGGCGCGTGGTCAAAAATAAGTTTGCGGGTTTCAGGTCGCGATGCACGATGCCAAGCGAGTGCGCTTCTGCGATCGCTTCGCACGCCTGTAGCAGGTAAAGCGCGGCGAGTTCGAGCGGGAGCGGCCCGCGCTGGGCGAGCAGCTCCGATAAATCTTGCCCCTCGAGCAGCTCCATCACGATGTACGGCTCGCCCGTTTCGAGGCGCGCGACGTCGAGCACGCGCACGACGTGCTCGTTCTTGATCTTGCTTGCGAGCTTGGCCTCGCGCACGAACCGCGCCACGAAGTCGGCGACCTTCGGCCCGTCATCGGACAAGATCAGCTTGATGGCGACGCGCTCATCCAGCTCGATGTGCCGCGCGGCCAAAACGACGCCCATGCCGCCGCGGCCGACCACCGCCAAAATCGCGTATTTGCCCGCGAATATTTCCCCGACGG
>Ga0068855_100003274_pt1 | contig 19826 bp, 15 predicted proteins | sample KBSCornC52_FD_66592 | JGI IMG/M metagenome (GOLD analysis project Ga0068855, IMG submission 66592) | Corn rhizosphere microbial communities from Kellogg Biological Station, Michigan, USA - KBS Corn C5-2 | ecosystem: Host-associated > Plants > Roots > Rhizosphere > Soil ...
CAATGCTGTAATCGAGTGGCCCTGTGTGCAAAGCTCGGCGCAAAGCGGCCGGCCCAGGAACCCTGTTGCGCCCGTGATAACTATGTCCATAGACAGTGTTTACCCAAGTCGATCAGACGGACAAGTCCGCACCCTGCGGTGCCAAGAGAGGAAGGATTCCCGGCCGATTGTCATCTCCAGCCTGTCTTAGCTGGAGCCTCCGGCCGCAGGCCTGCACGTTCGGGCAAGGTCTGCAAATGCCTGAGCCTCCGCCAGGCGGCGGGCCGGCCATGCTCCGACCACAATAATCCGGAGATCGGAAGCATTTCTTGATCCAGGCTTCCGAGCGCATCGATTTCCACCTGTGGCAATGAAATCAAAATGACATAAGCATTCCGCCTATCGGCGGCAAGCTTCAACGCGTGGCGGACACTGAGAACATAGATCCAGGCCATCGTAATGGCGAACGCTCCGAGACCAAAGAAGGCGCGTGTATTCGGCATCGTCCGCGTTGCAATAAAGTATATCAGGAGCGGCCAGAACCAGACGGTTAGTAGAAGGGTCAGTGGCAGTGGGCGCAGCCACAATCGGCGAACCGTCTTCTCAATTTCACGATTTTCGCCCTTGGACAGCGGGCGCTCTCCCTTTTTGAAGAACCCATCCGGTACACTCGACGTGGTCCCACCCGTTGCGTCAATACTAGCTGTGGTCTGCGGCACGCTCGCAGTCTCGCCGATCACAGCCTGAGTCCAGACGGGCGGAACTTCCCCATTCACCAGGAGTATGCGCCGGGCCAAGGGCAAGACTTCAATCGTCTGGGGGGCCATGGGATCGATACGCAAGAGTGTCTTGCCGCCGCGCTCAGATAGCAGTGAGCTCTGAACGAGGTCCTGCTTGTCGGCGCTGGGCAATACGCCAGAGAAACGCAAAACAACATCTTGTTTCAGATCGCGAAAGAGCGCCAAACCCCGCTTGCCCTCCTGCACTGTCGTGAGACTGACAACGGCGAGAACGATTAAGCTCACCAGAAAGATCGGCATGAACAAGGGATTCGCATCGGATCCGTTTCCCTTGTCCAGAGACATCAATCCCATCAGCATCGCAATGAACAGGATTGGCGTTGCGATCCAGAGCAGGCAATACAGGCGCTTTCGTGTCGCCTCCTTGCGAAGGGTGTTTCGCTCTGAAGCCTCGAGCGCGCGACGGCCAATCATAGGCAAGCCACAGCACCAGAGCGTGACGTCGGCGCCTTCCAACGAGGGTCCTTCTGCCATTCAGCGCAGCCTCCAGCACGTCATAATCGCGGCAATCGTTCATTTTGGCGATTGACGCACTGCCGCAGTATAGCATACAAGATTTGTGAACGTGCATTGGCAGCACTGTGCGAATGCGGCTCGCACCCTTTGTTGTCTCGGCGCTTATGGCGACCACGATCACGACGGGAGCGTTATCGATTTCCATCTCCGCCTCTGGAATTAAGGTAAACTTAATCCCTCGCTTTTCGAGGTCGACCGAACCGTTCTCTAAACGAGCGGGCATCTAAGTCCAGGATTCGAGCATCATACCGATAAGTGATGAGAGCCGCCGCGAGAGCGGCAAAAGCAAGAGAGGATGAGAAGGAATGATCGTGGTTATGGCGGCCCATGCGTCGCCCGAGCAGATTAAGGATGTAGAGCAGCGCATACAGGATTGGGGCTATGGTGTCCATCCGATATACGGACAGGCGCGGACCGTCATTGGCGCAACCGGGGTGCCGGAAGCGGACAAGGGCCGGTACATGGAGTCGCTGGAGGCCCTTCCCTACGTCGAGCAGGTGATCGCGATCCTGCGGCCGTACAAATTTGCGAGCCGTGAGATCCACCCAGACGGCACCGTCATCGATGTCCGCGGCGTAAAGGTGGGCGGCAGCCATATTGCCTTGATGGCGGGACCGTGCACGGTTGAGACTTACGAGCAGACCTGGGAGTCGGCAGTGACGTGTAAGGAAGCCGGCGCGACCATTCTGCGCGGAGGGGCCTATAAGCCAAGCACCTCGCCCTACTCATTCCAGGGTCTGGGCGAAGAAGGCTTGAAGATTCTGAAAGACATCGCGGATAAACTGGATATGCGCGTGATCACTGAGGTGATGGATCTCCGCAATGTCGAGATGGTCGCCCAGTACGCGGACATCCTGCAGATCGGCACGCGCAATATGCAGAACTACGATCTGCTTCGCGAGGTTGGTAAAGTGAAGACCCCCATCTGCCTGAAGCGTGGCATGTCGGCAAAGATCGAGGAGTGGCTTCAGGCGGCGGAGTACATATTGCTTGGAGGGAATCCGAACGTGATGCTGTGCGAGCGCGGCATCCGAACGTTCGAAACCTACACCCGTAACACGCTCGACCTCTCGGCCGTTCCGGCACTCAAGGAGCTATCCCACCTTCCCGTGATCGTCGATCCCAGTCAGGGCACCGGACGCCGCAGCCTCGTAATCGCCATGACGAAGGCAGCGGTCGCAGTGGGCGCAGACGGCCTGCTCATCGAGGTCCACCCTCACCCCGACAAAGCGCTCAAGGACGGGGCACAGTCTCTCACTCGCGAGCACTTCACTCAACTGGCAGCGGACTTGCGGCCGATAGCAGCCGCAGTCGGCCGGTCGATCTAAACGCCGAGTCTCGCTCGGGGAGATCGCCCCACAAGGGCCTATTCCGATCGGGGGCGCGAGCGTCCCGCGAGCCAGGCTCGGCAGGAGGCGTCCCCTTGCGATTGGGATAGCCCTCCCCGGCAGCGTGATCGCGTCAACCCGCCGCAGAGCATGGCGCCGAATAGGAGGAGTTTCCGTGCAGCCTGACTGTCCTGCTTTTGCCCCGGAATTGTGCCACGCCAGCTTGTTGGAATCTTTGAAGCCTGAGCTGGCCCACCGCGGAGAACGGGACTTCGACGCGTGGCGCATGGCGGTTTCGGCAAAGCTGCGCGAACTCGTTGGAACGCGACCTGAAATCGTGCCACTCGACCTTCAAAAGGAAGAGCCGATCGATCACGAGGAGTTCAGAGAGACCCGGTTCCGATACACTTCGGAATTGGGAGCGGATGTCCCCTGCCACCTGTTGACGCCGCTCAACGGTGAAGGTCCGTTCCCAATTGTGATCTGTCTGCAAGGTCACACGAGCGGAATGCATATCTCGCTTGGCCGGACGAAATCCGATGCGGACATCCAGATGGTGAAGGAGGGCGATCGAGACTTCGCGCTCCAGGCCGTGCGAGAAGGATATGCTGCGCTGGTAATGGAGCAGCGCTGCTTCGGCGAGCGCGCCGACTCGCGAGCGCAGGACGTTCGGCACAATCGCAGCGGCTGCCATCACGCCAGCATGGTATCGCTCTTGCTCGGCCGTACGATGATCGGCGAGCGGGTGTGGGATGTCAGCCGCGCCATCGATGCTCTTGCGGATTTTCCACACATCGACTCCAGCCGGGTCGGGGTAATGGGCAACTCAGGCGGCGCAACAATCTCCTATTTCGCCGCCTGTCTTGAGCCGCGCATCTCCATCGCTATGCCCTCGTGCTATGTCTGCTCGTTCCGCCACTCGATCACTCAGATCGACCACTGTGCCGACAACTACATCCCAGGCTTCCTCCGCTGGTTCGATCTCGGCGACATCGCCTGTCTCATCGCCCCGAGGCCGCTCATCGTCGTCGCTGGCGCAACCGATCCCATCTTCCCACTCGACGGCGTGTATACCGCGTTTGAAACGATCCAACAGATCTACGGTCGCGCCGGTGCACCGGACAATTGTAAGCTTGTCATTGGCAACGGTGGCCATCGGTTCTTCGCAGCACAGTCCTGGCCGGTGTTCCGCCAGCTCTCTGCTTGGTGATCTACTTGTCGCGAAATAACCCGCGCGTGGGATGTTTCGCGATAAGAGTATATCCAGGATCGACAACGGGCCAAGAGCGTGTAACCAGAATCACCCATCACGTATCACCCGAACGGTTTTGTTATCCGGCATTATCAAACGAAGCATTCAGCAACGTTTTCAGATCTGCCGACGTCCTGGATCTTATTCCGGCCGAAGACTTACGGCTATTGATCTTTGAACCGGAAGCGGAGGAGGTTAAAAGATGGATTCCTGCCCTGATTTGAGGGAGACCCTTAAAGCGATTCTTAGAGAATACGCAAAATACAAGATCTCATACGGCGAAGTCGAGACTGAAACCATATTTGACGATTCCACGGGACATTATGAGCTAGTCCATCAGGGGTGGATTGGCCATCGACGAATCCACGGTTGTCTTGTACATGCCGACATTCAGGGTGATAAAATATGGATTCAGCACGATGGCACAAATCCCGGTATTGCGATTGAGCTCGCAGATGCGGGTATCCCTCGCGATCGCATAGTGCTCGCGTTCCACCACCCTGACACACGGAAGCTCACGGACTTTGCGGTCGCGTAGCTTCGGCCCCAACTTCAAATCGCGCCACCAGCCTTGCTATGTCTGATTGATTGCTTCTCGCTTCTTCCTTTTTTCATGCGGGACGAGTAACTTCATTGTCTGCGTTTTCGTCCTATCCCCGGACTAACTGTCAGGAGGATGCAGCTATGCGGGCGGTCGAAACCTTGCTTGTCGTGTTGTTGCTGACATTATCGTGCGGCATTGTCGAGTCACAGCCATCTCAGCTTCCCGAACAGAGAGAGGTCTTCGCAAGCAACCCAAAGTTGCAGCGGAAGGTCGCGGTTCACTGCGAGGGGATGGCGGTTGGCGAGCTGCTCGCTCTGCTCTCGGTGAAGTGCCGCGTCGATCTGACCGCGGACCGGGCGGTGGCGGACAACAAAGTGGTTGTCTTCAGTCCGGCGCGCCCGCTCCGCGAGACACTGGTGGATCTGGCGATCCTGTTTCATGATGGCTGGCAGCACATTAAGACCGCGGAGGGCCAAGACCGGTATGTACTGCAGCAGACGCGCCAGTCGCGTGAGTACGAACAGGGCCTTTATCGCGCGGCGAACGCTCGATCGATGGCGATGCTGGACGAGCAGGTCAAAGCGCTGGGCGAAACTCCCGAGCAGCTTGCGAAACGACCGGAGTCAGATCCCATCCGCAAGAGCCTGAGCGATCCGGAGAAGCGAACCGCCACGCAGATCTACGCGGCGCTCACACCTGAACAGCGTGATGCGCTGTTCGAGCGAAGGATGCTCAGTTTCTCCAGCTCAGCAGTCAGCCCGCAGCTGCTCGCTCCTGTAACGAGCCTCTATCAGCTGAGCCTCACGATGATGTCCCGAATACGGCGCCCCGGACCTGGACAGCCCGCCGAAAGAATCGAGGATTACGCGCGAAACGGCGTCCAGTTCGTTCTGCATAGCAGCGGCGGCCATGTGGTGCCAGCGGTCCAGGTATACGGCATCGGCTCCATGCATGCCAGCCTCTTCGCAGAGGTGGATGGTCGTCCGAGGTTGCTGCTTCCCATCCACGGTAATCCATATAACAGAGCGACGATCGGCAATTTCGACGCACTGCCGGAGCCCGGCAAGATTCAAGAAGCGCAGCGCGAGATGCAGTTTGTGGATCGCCTGCGGAAGCTGGCCGAGCTAACCGGGGCGCCCGTGCTTTCCGATCTGTATCGCTGCCATCAGGTGAACGAGACTATGGATACAGAAGCCGCTGCCCAGGACAAGGCCGCTCCGGCCCGCCCTGAAGTCGCGGCGCTGGACGCTCTTTGCCGGCCGATCGGGTATCTCTGGTGGGCGCGCGCGGGCGGCGGCTTATATCTCCGCAAGCGCGACTGGTACGAGCAGCAGCTTTACGAAGTGCCGGACCGCTGGCTGGTCGAGGCGGTCGCTCAACTCAAGGCGGAGAAGAATGTTGCCACCATCGCAGACGCCCTGCACGCAAAGGAGCTGACAACCAAGCAAGTCCTCGGCCTGAATGGCCTTAACGTAGGCAAAGGATATAGCTATTCCGAGATGGAAACAGCCGGCACGCCGGAACTGCTCGCCTTCCTGGACAGTGAGTTACGAAACCCGACGGCAGGCGTTACTCCGGAAGGCTGGGAAAAGAAGAATCGGTACGAGCGCAAGGACGTGGCTGCGCTCATCAAGGACGCGTCGTTCATGAAGTTTCTGAACGCGCAGTCACATCCGGTACCAGCGCAGTGCCTACAGTACTTCAGTGTAGAAATGGACAAAGTGGACCGCCAGCCCGCACCGCCGGAGGGATTTAAGGACGCTCCAGTTCAGCTGAACTGGAGCGTAGGCTCTGGCATCTTCGGCAGCCATAGCCTTTTGCTGCCTCTGGTGATTCCCGACGATCGGCGAGATAAGACCAGGATTGAACTTGAATGAGTCACGAGGTTATTGCTAAAGTCGAAGGGCAGATTGCACCTGCCAGCAGTAGGCGTAATTCAATCAGTCTGCGCCCGCCACACTACTCAACACATTATTCATGTTTGCTAACAAGGTACAGGGCGCTGCTTTCCTGTCTCCTTGTACCTTGCTAGCGCTCTCTGCATAGTTCGTGTTCAGAAGAGCCAGGGCGAGGTCGACACTGTGGACGCGGTGGACCTAGTGGACACTGCGGACTAGGCCGCGCGCATGGGGCGCCAGGCGGCGCCATCCCAAGCGATGCCGCCGCCGGAGCGGCGCCCTCCAAGCCCTCAACCATGAATCATCAACCTACCACGCATAATCTTCCGGCGCCGTCTTATGCCCGGGGAAGATCTCGTTTATCTTCTTGTTCGCTTCCTCGTCTAGCTTGATGTCGAGCGTGCGCAGAGAGCCGTCAAGCTGATCCTTCGTGCGCGGGCCGATGATCGGAGCAGTAATCCGTTTGTCCTGGAGCATCCAGGCGAGGGCGACATCTGCTGGCTTCTCGCCTAGCTCGCGGCACAGGTTCTCCCACGATTCTAGCTTCGCCCGATGCTTTTCGACCTCTTTTTGAACGCCCTCGGATGCTCGCCGCCCTTGCTCCGCCTTCTCCAGCACTCCGCCGAGCAAGCCGCCTCCTAGCGGGCTCCAGGGGATCACGCCGAGTCCATACGCCTCGCAAGCTGGAAGCACGTCGGTCTCTATTTGTCTGCGCAGCAGGTGGTAGATGCTCTGTTCAGAGACCAGCCCCAGGAAGTTGCGTCGCTTCGCCGCCTCGTTTGCCTGGGCTATATGCCATCCGGCAAAGTTGGAAGACCCGACGTAAAGCACTTTGCCCTGCTGAACCGCTCCCTCGCAGAACTCCCAGATCTCGTCCCACGTCGACTCACGCCAAACATGATGGAACTGATACAGATCGATGAAATCGGTTTTCAAGCGCTTAAGACTGTCATCGAGCGCACGACGCATGTGCAGCTTGGAGAGGCGGGATGTGTTCGGCCAATCGCCCATATCGCCGTAGACTTTCGTGGCGATCACGACCTTATCGCGGCGGCCACCGCCCTGATCCCACCAGCGCCCAACGATTTGCTCTGTGACGCCCTCGCCCTTCTTCCAACCGTACACATTGGCCGTATCGAAGAAGTTGATGCCGACCTCTAATGCGTGATCCATGATTGCATAGCTGTCTTCTTCGGTCGTCTGCGGGCCGAAGTTCATTGTGCCAAGGCAGAGTCTGCTAACCTTGAGCGCCGTTCGTCCCAGATTGACGTATTGCATCGTTCCCCTCCTTTGTGATGAGTTCCCACGCTAATACGCATGGGCGCCAGGGATTGTCTCAATGTGCCATTGTTCGTACCTTGGTCGCCTGCACTGTAACGCACATTGCGACAGGTTGGGCAGGAGACCTGGGCAATTGATTGCAAATAATGGCAATGGAACAATCGCAATCGAACGAACTTGGGCAATAAGCGTATCTCAATTCGAATGAGCGAGGTGGATACATTGATACGAATCCCTCGCCGAAGCCCGCCTGCTGTCCTCGATAGAGTTTCCCCGACCGATGAAAGGAGTAAGAACATGAGACTACGCCCGTTTTTCCTGGCCACCGCCGGCTGCCTCGCTGCCGCGGGTTCCGCGATCGCTCTGGCACGAGCCGGAAAGAATCTTGTCTACCATGGCTCTGTCGTTTCCTCGGATGTCACTATAATTAGCGGACGCGCTTATGTGCCGCTCTCCGACGTGGCGAAAGCGCTTGGTGGCAAGGCTGTGACGCGCGCAAACGGATACGAGATTGTGAGCGGCTCTGGCGGAGAGGAGGCGCATGGCAATGCACCGGGCGGTGCGAATGAGGTCCGCGGCCAGACCGGCAAGATAGGAGATTGGTTCTTTAACGGCTACTGGCGCTTTAAGGTCGTCAGCATGCAGCGGACGGATAAGTATGACCTCCGATACACGTCGTACCCGGGCACGATCAAGCCGAACGGACCGAACGATGAGCTGGTCGTGATCGACTGCCAGATTAAGAACGGCCATCAACAATCCGAAGAGCCGATCCTGACGCCGAACGGACTAGCCTCACAAAAGACTGCGCTCGCTGACAATCAGGGCCAGTCCTATCCGCCGCTCAACTTTGACGTGCGGCCAGGCAACCTTGCGCAGGGGGCAGGCAAGTCATTCGCCGTATTCTTCTCTGTTCCGAAAGGTACCGAATTCAAGGACCTGATTTTCACGATCTACGGCTTCGGCGTAACTTCCACGAAAGCAACGACCGTGCGGGTTTCGCTGGCTCAGTAGAATACATGTGGAACACTATGTTTCTGCATCGGAGCGCTGAAAGAATTCCGCGTTGAGCGTCACATAGTGTTCCCACTTCTTCGGAACGTCCACGTCCGCGAACACCGCCCCGACCGGGCACGCTTCCTCGCACAGGCCACAGTCGATACACGGCTCAGGGTCAATGAAAAGCATATCATAGACTTGGCCCTGGCGTTCAAGCGTACCCTCCTGAATACAATCACACGGGCAGACCGCCATGCATTCTTTATCCTTTACGCCGATACACGGCTCTGTGATCACATAAGCCATCGCTGTGTTTCTCCCTGTCTCCCAGTATCGCGTTAGATCGTGCTGAAGTGTTACAATGCTATCATGACTCTGGACACGTCTTTCGGCGATGACTTTGGTCATATCGGAGAACACATTGACTCCAATCGCTGCGCTGCGTCGCATTACGTTTCTGAAAGGGCTTCCCGATCAACTTTTGGTGGATGTGGCGACAAAAGGGGGAACTCGCAAGCTAGGCCCTGCTGAGACGCTGTTTGCCGAACACCAGCGGTGTATCGGGTTGCTCGTGGTGCTCACGGGAGCCGTTCGAGTGTACTCGCTGGACAGGCGCGGTCGTGAAATAACGCTCGACCGCCAGGAGCCGGGAGAGAGTATTCTCGAGTTGCCGCTGTTCGACGGCGGCAACTACCCTGCGAGCGCAGTCGCCGCGACAAACGACACGTCCGTCTTCATTTTGCCCAGGGCCGACTTTCAGCAGCTGATGCTCGACCATCCGGAGCTGGCCGGTTCGGCGTTGCGGTATCTCGCAATCCGAATGCGTCGCCTCCTGAAGATGCTTGAAGCGCAGGCGCTCCATACGGTCCAGGCGAGACTGGCTGCCTATCTTATTCATGTTTCAGCGGGCAGCACGGAATTCAGGCTGACAGCCACAAATGAGGCGATCGGAAGCAGCATCGGAACGGTCCGGGATGTCGTCTCTCGCACTCTGCGCAGCCTGAAGGAGCAGGGTGCGATCAGCCTGAAGGGGCGAACCATTGTAATCACGAATAGAGAACTGCTGCGAAAGATTGCAGAATTGTGAGAGGGGCACACCGATGAGCGTCATTTCTCTAGATACGCTGCCAGCGTCCATGCGGGCAGTCCGATGTTACGGACCGGAGGATTATCGGCTGGAGGAGATCGCCGTACCGTCACCCGGTCCCGGAGAGGTTCTCATCAAGCTGGACGCGTGCGGAATCTGCGCGTCTGATGTCAAGTGCTTCATCGGAGCGCCGCTTTTCTGGGGCGACGCTCATCGAGCCGCGTATATTCAGGCTCCTGTCACCGCCGGGCACGAGTTGATCGGCACGGTGTGGGCGCTGGGCGAAGGAGCGGGCGAAAAGTACGGGCTAAAACCAGGGGACCGCGCGATTTCCGAGCAGATCGTTCCCTGTGACCAATGCCGCTACTGTGCCAGGGGGCAGTACCACCTGTGCGACGTCCACGATATCTACGGCTTCCACACCTACACGCAGGGCGGCATGGCGGATTTCATGCTATTTCCGGCACGCGCACGCAATTACAAAGTGCCCGCCGAACTTCCGGTCGAGATCGCGGCGCTGATCGAGCCCTTGGCCTGCTCGATGCACGCGGTAGAGCGCGCTCAGATCGCATTCGGGGACGTCTGCGCGGTCGCGGGGGCGGGAACGCTGGGCCTTGGAATGATCGCCTGTGCGCGTCTAAAGAACCCGGGAGTGCTGGTTTCGATCGATCCGATCGAGCAGCGACTGGAGCTGGCCAGGGATCTCGGGGCGGACGTCACACTGAACCCAAATCAGTGCGATGTCGCGCAAGCACTCCGCGATATGACCGACGGATATGGCTGCGATGTGTATATCGAAGCGACCGGCCACCCTGAAGCCGTCAATCAGGGTCTGCGGGCGATTCGAAAGGGTGGTAACTTCGTTGAGTTCTCAGTAATGAAGGATCCCACGTCCACAGATTGGACGATCATCGGCGACTCGAAGGAGCTGAACATCTTTGGAGCCCATCTTGGACCCAATTGTTATGCCAAAGTGATCGATTACCTGCATCGCGGATTGCTGAAGGTGGACGGCATCGTAACGCACCAACTGCCGCTGGAAAGCTATCTGGAAGGATTCCACCTGGTCCATTCGGGAACGGATTCGCTCAAAGTTCTCCTGCGTCCGTAATGGGTCCCGGGTGTTATGGGTCCCGGTTGAGAGAGTGAGGCTCGAGGGCCAGGGAGATTTCTTCCAGCGCCTGTTCCAGGCGACCCAGCGCCTCATCAAGCGACATCGACCAACCCTCGGTATGCTGCTCCTGATATTTCTGCTTGCCAAGAACGCACTGTAGATCGGCCTGCTTCCTTTCATACTGCTCCCGATCTACAGGCGACATTGGATAGTCCAGCTCCTCTCGCGCCCTCTCAAGCGCGCCGTACAAGGCAGCAGCAGTCCCATGTTCCCCGTGCGCTGATACGGCCTCCACCATGATGTGGAGAATTTCGACCTGCGTTGTGACCACTCTGTTTTCGCGCGCCATCGCCAGACTCTCGCGCGCATAGGCGATGGCGGCGGCATAATCGTTCTGCTGTATCGCCACCTCGGCCAGGCCTGCGAGTGATGAGCTGATTCCGAAATGGTCCGCCAGCTCACGCTTTATCGCCAGGCTCTGCTCGTAATAACCTCTTGCTTCCTCAAGCAGCCCCGCCGACGACGACGCATTCGCTAAGTTGTGGAGCGTTCTCGCCTCGCCCACCCCATCGCCAATTTCACGCCAGAGCTCGAGGCTCTCTCCGTTCAGCGCAAGTGATTCCTCATTTCTGCCGGTAATTTGTGCAACGCTCGCCAAATTCGTAAGCGCGCTAGCGATCCGAGGCTGACTGCCGATCTGGCGAGCGAGCTCAAGCGCGACCTGGTAGTGAGCTCGCGCCTGCTCCGGGTCGCCTCGCCGATATGCCGCGTTTCCGAGCTCGCTGTGCACCGTTGCCAGGAGCGGCTCGTCGCCCAGAGTTCCAGCCAGCAGCCGGCACCTCTCCAGCAGCGGGGCAGAAACCTGGAAATCACCGGAGAGCGCTGCCAACGCCGCAGCGCCATAGAGGCACCATGCCAGCGGTACGGTGGGTTCCGGCCCGGCGCGCTCCAGCAGCCGCGCGTACCATTCGCGACCCTCCTGCAGGTGTCCGCGCACTCTCCAAAACGAGACCATGCTGCCTGCAATTTCAAGCCCGGCCTCAATGTCGCTTCCAGGCTCCAGAGACCAGCTCAGTGCAGCTCGGAGGTTGTCCAGGTCCTCTTCAATCCCGTCCGACCACAGATTCCGTCCCGTCCCGGGCGCAGTCAAGCCCGTGACCCGCTTCTGAAAATAGTCGGCATGCCGCCTCGCGAGCCCGGCGGCTTCATCCCCGACCAGCTGCTCTCCTGCGAATTCCCGAATTGTGTCCAGCATGCGAAATCGGAGCGCTGTCGCGCTCTCGCTGGCCAGGATGAGTGAATGACCTCGCAGCTGCGATAGGTATTCGAGAGCATCCGGTTCCTGGCACACCTCCTCCGCTGCCTCTAGGGTCCAGCCACCTCGAAATATACTCAATCGAGTGAAGAGCCGCTTCAACGCATTCGGGAGCAGATTGTAGCTCCAGTCGATGGCAGCCCATAGGGATCGATGCCGTTCCGGCCGGTCCGTCGCTGACCCGTCGGTGAGCTCTAACGGTGCGGCCAGGCGTTCCAGAATTTGAGCGGGAGCGAGCGCCTTCATCCGGGCGGCCGTAAGCTCGATCGCAAGCGGAATACCTTCCAATTTTCTGCAGATTTCTGCGATCACGGTTGCATTTGTGGCTGTGATTTGAAAATCTGATCGTACGGACTGGGCGCGGTCTACAAAGAGCGCGATGCTGGGATAAGTCAGCAGCGCGGGCACGAGCGCCGGCTTCTGAGGCGTCTCCTGTGCAACCCCGGGGATCGGCAGAGGATCGAGCGATACCTCTCGCTCGCCGGGAAGCGACAAAAGGCGACGGGAGGTAATGAGACAGCGCAGTCGAGGGCTTCGGCTTAATAAGGTCCAAATAACGGGCGCGCCGCCAGCAGTTATCTGTTCAAAATTATCGAGGACAATAAGCGCGGGTTCGTCTCGACCGTTCAAATAGTCGGTGATCTGATCAATTGCGGGCTTGCTAGCCTGTCTCGGAAGATCCAGAAAGTCGCGGATCGCCTCGCCTAGATGTGTCGCATCTAACAGATCCGCAAGTGGCACGAACCAGATTCCGCCGCTAAATCGCTGCTTTACTCGAGTCGTGGCTTCGATTGAGAGCCGAGTCTTGCCGGTGCCACCCGGCCCCGTGACAGTGACGAGACGGGGAGAATTAGAATGGTCGGTAACCGCCTGGACGCTGCTGTTCCCGGGCCCGTCCGGGCTGTCAGGCTGCGGCCCGAGCAGCGATGTAATGCGATCGAGCTCAGACTCCCGACCAAAGAAGCGTGTAAACTGGACCGGGATACGATGAGGCCACGCCTCAGGCGCCTGCGGTCGGTCGCCATTCACCTTCGGCGATGGTGTCGAGATCGCGGAAGGCACGACTGAGTTCAACGGGCGAGTCGGCGGAGCGAAATTGGGGATTCTGGCAGCAAACTCCCTGATCGGCTCGGACGGGATGGTATGAAGCTCTCGTTCGAGAAGATCCTCCAGCGCCCTAAACTGGCCTAGGGCAGCCTCCGGTCGTCCCGTTCTAACGTAGAGCCGCATGAGGGTCATGTAGGCGGATTCGCGCAGCGGCGCGGCCTGAACAATGCGGTGGACAAACTCGATTGCCGGCTCAAATTGCCGCGATTCAATCAGCGCCTTCGCAATGCTCGAGAGCGATGATAGGTAGGTGTCTCTCAGCAGCTCGCGCTCAGTGAAGATCCAGTCATCGTAGAACCCTGGCAGCAGGTCTCCACGGTACAACGCCAGCGCCCGTTCGAGCCGATCGATCCGAGCCCGTTGATCCGCTTCCTGCTCTGCTTCGCGCGCGAGGCGGAGGAACTGGTCAACATCTGTTTGACATAGGTCTGGGTTCAGTCGAATATGAGATCGATCGGCGATGAGGGCGGTGTTGGCGGGCGCGCCTATTTGAAGGAGATGATTCTTGAGGGCATTAAGAGCGACGCTAAGATTCGACCTGGCGGCATCGAGCGCGCTGTCCGGCCAGAACAGCTCGACAAGGGCGTCCCTTGGATGCGACCGTTCCCGATAGAACGCGAGGTAAGCCAGGAGCGCGGCAGTCTTGTGCGTGCGGAAGCGCTGAACGGAGCGTCCTTCCATGGCCACGCACAGTTGCCCTAACATGTCGATGCGGAGGACAGTTTCCATCAGGCCAATGATACCACGCGAATGGCGCCGTCACGAGCGCAGCTATAGTAAACCGTGCGCGGTCTGCTCCGCCGTCTGCGCTGCATTCTTCCGAGCATTCATCTGCGCGGGAAGCAGCTTTATGTCTTCGGCCGCAATTGCGCGCCTGAATTCAGCAACTGCGCTCAATGCCGCGTTTGCCGCCTGCTTCGCCCCGACATCGTCCCCCTGCGCTTTACGAAGCTGTGCGAGCGCGATCCAGGCATCGAACTTATCTTCGATAGGCGCCGACACGGTCCATTGTGTCGCCCACTTTATCGCGTCCGGCCACCTCTGGGACAACTGAGCGGATTGAACGAGATAGCGAAGCGCTTCGGACCGATAAATGCTGTTTGGCACGCGCTGCTGCAGCTCTACATAAGCGGCCTCGGCGTCGGCGGGACGGCCGGCATCCAAATAGGACCGCGCAGACTGTCGGAGCGCAAACGCGACATAGGGGCTGTTGGGATATTTGTCCACAACCAGCCTGTAATACCGGATGGCATCTTCGATTTTCGTCTGGCGGCGCGCTTCCATCCGTGCGAGCGCGTCTGCGGCGCTCGGCGCCCAGACGCTGTTCGGAGATTTCGTCACGATATCGATCAGCTGGCGCCGATGCTTATCCGTGTCGCCAATAACGTCTGCATCGTCTCCCTCGGGCATCCGCCAGGGGTTATTCATGTCGCCCAGATAATGCGCGAAATCCCAGCCAAAGAGTGCCGCAACCGGAATGGGGCCGTAGGGCGCAAATTGATGCCGGAACCAGCCGACGTCGTTCGGCGCAAGCTTTCCGCGATTGGCATATCCGTACCCGACTCGCAGAAGCGCTCCCGTGACAAGGTAGAACCCGAGGATGCTGACCGCCAGCGTAAGGGCGCGCCGGCGCATTCGCTTCGTCTGCGGAGACCCTAGCGTAAACACGATCTTGGAGTGATAGACGTACAGTGCCAATGCCAGCGCCAGCAAAACGATTTTCGAGATCCACCATTCCTTTACGAAGGTGTGCTGATCGACCGCTTCATATACCGAATAGTATGCCGTAAGCCCTCGGAGCGAGAGATACGGGTTGATCGGCGGGCCGGGAAGGATGTCCATAACCCAATAGAGAGCCGCCACGCCGAATCCAGCCAGCGAATGCCGGAACAGTGTCGCAAAGGTGAGCGCAAGCATCGCCAGGAACAGGGTTGACGGAATGCACGCTGCGATCGGCCGTTTCATATCGAACGGACGCATCCCGTAGGTATATGCGATGAGCGAGATCATCGCCAGGCCCCAGACGAGCAGCAGCATCACGAACAGGCGCAAAACGACGATTCTTCCTATATTGACCGGTCGGGACGCGAGCAGCGCGCCGATGCGTGAACGATACTCCGCGGAGAGCAGATGCGCGCCAAGAAATGCCCCCAAAAGCGGCGTGATCAGCTCGACGCTCATCGTGGGCAAGTCTGGGCTGAATTGCGGTCGCGTCAGGATCAGCCAGAAAACCGTGAGCTGACTGACCGCGATCGGAAACGCGACCAGCCAGCGGTTGTTCAGCATCATGATGCGAAAGTTGTATCGCAATAAAGTCGTCTGGCTCATAGGGTTCGCTCGATCATCGCTTATTTAGGCTCTTCTTTTAGACGGTCTTGAACACGAGATAGCACGCCTGCGCCGTCGTAGGATTCTATTCCAGAGAGGATATCTTTCACGTTGCGCCTTCGGTCTGTGATGATGACCGTCGGCAGCGTCGTCGTGCGGTAGGCCGTCGCGATCGGCGAGAAGTCCGTTCCACGCGGGGCATTGTAGGTGCCCCAGTCAGCGACGACCGGATACCGGAGGGCCTCTCCCCGCGCAAACGTTGCGGTGGCTCCCGTATCCTCGCAAATCGTGACGGCGATCGGCTGTACACCCTGGCTTGCAAATCTCGCTTGTATCTCGTTCAGCCTGTCCAACAGCATGACCGAATCCGGATCGCGTGGAGACCAGAGCGCAATGACAAGGATTTTGCCGTTGAAGTCGGACAGGCCCGTGAGCTTGCCATTTTGATCCGGCAGCAGAAACCCCGCAGCGCGCAATCCCACGGCGGCATCCTGATCCCCCATTCGCTCCATCGCCGGATTCAGCCATACTTCGGGATCGTGACCGTTTCGAATCACGGTCCAGAACTGCCAGGCTGCGATCAGCGCAAAAACGGGCACGCCGTAGCTTACCCATACTGCGGGCAGGCGGTTGCCCCGTCGCGATTTCCGGTAGAAGTAGAGTGTCGCGCACAACAGCGCTAATCCCAGAGGAATATAGGCGGCCAGATTCTGGCTGTAGGTAGGGAAATAGAATTTGCCCAGAAACGACTTTCCGGATTGTATTAGCAGCCAGTACAGGCCGACCGTAGTACCCGCGAGGGCGCTGTCAAATAGAAGGGCAAGCATGTAGGCGGCTGTCGATGCGAAGAATAGGACGGCGGCCGCACGGAAGTATTGAACGATATAGGCCTCGAAACCGAGCAGACCGCCCGCGAACATACGGCTGATCATGCTGCCGATAAACATCGCCAGGAGAAACGCGAGCAGCTGCAGGTAGGCGCCGACGAACTTCGATAAAGCCAGCCACTCGCCCGGCTGAGGCTTGGAAAAGACAAGGATGTCCGTTCGCAGCGTGGTTTCCCGAACCGCAACCAGCGACATCCAGACAATCGCGCCGAAACCCAGATAGAGGCAGGCCGCCTCGGCTGTGGAGTAGGCCGAAAGCGCGACTCCGCGGCCGGGCTCTCCACCGATAGAGAATCCGTATAGCGCCACAGCCGAAACAATCAGCCGAAACATCAGCGTGCGCCAGCCAATCTTCCACTCCATAATCGAGAGCGAAAGAATGGACGTCAGTGATTTGCCGGTACCGCTAGTTGGCGCCATTCTTACCCTCGCGCATCAGCCAGATGTAGGCATCTTCCAGCGTGGGCTCGACCTTGCGGAAACTCGGGCCCTCCGGGTTCTCGGCGACCACCCGAATGTGCAATCTGCCCCCTTCGCGGAGGAGTCCCGTCTCGAGGTACTTGCCGCGCAGGCCCGGAAGCTCTTCGGGCGAGGCATCGATCTGCCATACTTTATCGCGGACTTCCGCCAGCATGCCTGCGACGTCACCGACGAACCGGACTTCCCCTTTATGAAGAATGGCGACCTTGTCTGCAACCGCTTCGACGTCCTCGATAAGGTGGGTTGAGAGCAAGATCACGCGTTCGCCCCCGAGCTCTGCCAGCATCGACCGTACGCGGATGCGCTCTTCAGGGTCGAGGCCCGCGGTCGGTTCGTCCACAATGAGCAGCTTGGGAGAGTTGAGCAGCGCCTGCGCAAGCCCAACGCGCTGGCGCATGCCACCGGAGAATCCACCGACTGCACGATCGCGGACGCTGGTGAGATTCATCCGCTCAAGCAGCATGTCGATTCGGGCCTTGCGGTCGGCTGGGTCGAGTATATTGCAAAGAAGGGCCATATAGTCCAGCGTCTCGTAGGCGGACAGAACCGGGTAGAGACCGAAGTCCTGCGGGAGGTACCCGAGCAGCTGGCGAATGGCGTCCTTCTCTCGGCGGACATCGTGGCCGTCAATGAGAGCCGTCCCGTCGGTTGGGTCGATGAGGGTTGCGAGGATCGACATGAGCGTGCTCTTGCCGGCGCCGTTTGGACCGAGCAGAGCGAACACGCCATCGGTGATCGTCAGATCGGTGCCCTGAAGTCCGACGACGCCGTTATCGTACTCTTTGCGCAGCTTTTGGATCTCGATTTTCAGCTCAATCCTCCTGTTTCAACCCTGGCACGCTAGTTCGAGTTCAATTCGGAAATATCGACGCGACGGATACAGTTGTTCGATGTATCCGCGACGAAGACGTTATGTTTGCCATCCGTAACAACTCCGCCCAATTTCCCGAACAGAGCTAACTGGCCGTTGGCATCGCGAAATCCACGATTTGGCCCGGCGGAGCTGCAGTAGCCGGCAAGCACGCGCGCTTTACCGTTCACGATCATCAGCACGGCGCCATGATCGTTGTCGGTTGCCAGCCAGTTGGATCCCCACGCATAGATCGATTCCGGGTGCTTGAGCGTTAACTTCGCAGCCTGATCAGCTGGGACCTCGTCTGTCTGATCAAAAGGAGTGTTCTTGAAAGTCTTGCCGCCTAGAATCAACGTTCCGGCTGATGGGATGGCAACGCCCTCGGGAGCGCCGAACACGGAAGTTGGACCGCCGGGCATCTTACGGTCGCTTTGAGGCTTGCCGTCGACCGAGCAGAGGATGAGGTTTTCCGCGCCGGCATCCGCCACGAGTAAGGATGGAGATGCGCCTGGCGCAAACGCAACCCCGACGGGCAGCTTCAACTTGCCCTCAGCCGGGACTCCATTGGCCAGCGCCATGTCTCCGACCGTCGAAACCTGACCGTCCTTTATCTTGCGTATGCAATGATTGCCGGTATCCGCGACGTACAGCGCGCCATCCGGACTGAGACAGATTCCGCACGGGGCATTGAACCTCGCCTGGGCCGCGGGGCCGTCGGCGTAGCCAGGTTCACCGCCCGCGAAGGTACTGGTTTCTCCTGAAGGCAACACCTTTCTAATGCGATGATTGCCGGTGTCCGCTACAAAGAGTGCGCCGCTCGGATCGATCGCCAGGCCGGTAGGTCGGTCGAATTTCGCTGCATAGGCGGGTCCGTCCGTCGCGCCTGGCTGTTCAACGCCCGCGAACGTGCGCACGAGCACATCCGCCCGGCCAAAAATGTGAGTCTCAGGAATGCCCGCCGCGCCTCCGCCAGCCAACGGACCGCCAGGGGTTCCGTGCGGCCGGTAAACGAGAAAGCGCCACCAGATGAATTGCACGGCTCCGAGTACCAGGAAAATGAGCAAAGCGGACGCAGCAGGATGTACCTGGCGCTGAGCGGCGCTCTTGGGCGTAGTACTCATGGCAGGGCGGTCCGGTAAATCGGAGTGGTCTTATCGACGCCTTCGGGCTGCAGCAGAATCTCGCCATTGCCTACGGCTACCGCCCTGTAGCCTGCGGGGAGCGGCAGTGATTGCGGCATGCCGCCGGGAGCGCCGATGGGCCACGCGGACGCGCTATAGCTCCCGTCGATATAGCAAAGTGTGGGACCGGAGGCGAACAGCCGGCCGCCGCTGGGAAGCCAGTCCTGGATCGGCTCCGGCTTGCCGTCCCGGCCAAGCCTCCAGACACACACGGCCTTGTCCGGCTGGGCATCTTCTCGGCTTGGAGATGTCCAATAAAGGGTTCCGTCGGGAGACAACAGGGCGCTGTGGTCACCTACCTCGCCGATAATTCGCTTCGAAGGTCCGCCCTTCAAGGGAATCTCGTAGACCGTCGTAATATCCTTGAATGCTCCTCGGTTGGCCGCGGCATACAGCCGGTCATCATGAATGCCGAGGATTTTCCGCCCCACCGGCTCCATGATGGAGCCTAACGCAGTCGGTGCGGCGCCGGCTGCCAATGGCGCGGACACCACTTTCAGCGTCGGGCCTAGCGGCGGCATCGGCCCGCTCTCCGGAACCGCGGCCGGGACTTGCTCCAACCAGTAGAGCTTATCGTCCGCAAGATAGAGGCCGCTCGGTTCGCGATCGCCAGACCAGATGCCAGCCCTTGCCGAGCCGTCGATGCCCTCTACGCTGATGCTCCAGGTCTTGCCATCTCCCGCTATCCAAGCGATTTTGCCGTGCCCGACAGAGAACGATCGGACCTGTTCGGTGGAGGCTACGCCCGCTATCGACGAGCCAGTGGCGCGCACCAGGTGAGCACCCGGTGAATTCATGCCCTCGATCCAGTACCACGCGCCATCGGCGAATTCGGCTGAAGCGATCCCCTGGCTGGACTTTGAAAGCAGGGTGGGAG
>Ga0068855_100003278_pt1 | contig 19819 bp, 17 predicted proteins | sample KBSCornC52_FD_66592 | JGI IMG/M metagenome (GOLD analysis project Ga0068855, IMG submission 66592) | Corn rhizosphere microbial communities from Kellogg Biological Station, Michigan, USA - KBS Corn C5-2 | ecosystem: Host-associated > Plants > Roots > Rhizosphere > Soil ...
GCGACTTTGCGACCGTCGGGAGAGACCCGCGGGAAATCCATCTGGACCGCCGGCGCGGCAATCACGTCCGTCGCACCGTCGAGCGCGACGGACAGCAGCTTCGCTACCCACCAGTTGTTGTCGCCGTTACCCGGCGCGGCCGTTGCAACAAAGCCGTGGCCATCAGGCATCCAACCATACTCATACACAAACAGCCCGTCAGGCGACACGAAATGCAGCTCACCACCGATGGCATTCACCGTCGCGATACGTTGGAAATCCTCGTTCTGACCAATCTCGCCCACCTCACGGGCACCCGCTTGGGTCGCGCCGATTTCTTTGTGTGCACTCGCGGTCGCCAATACCGAAACAGTCCGGCTGTCGGGCGACCAGCGCGGGGTCGAGAGAAGGCCTTTGATCCCGGTGATCCTGCTCGCGACAAAGTCAGACTTCCGAATGGGGTCAGGCATCGCTCCATAGAGGGTCGCCGTGCCCTTGACGCTCCCCACGAAGGCCAGTCTCAGCCCCCGCGGCGACCACGCGATCCCGGAGTAGCGGCAGTTCCCACAAGGGTCCAACCGAGCGAGGACCTCGCCGGCGGCACTGCGGACCACCACGGCGCCATGCTCCTCGGTGGTCGCATAGGGCTGCCTGACCGTTTCGACGCTTGCAATCCTCTGGCCATCGGCACTCAAAGCGACCGCGGCATATTGGTGAAGCACACCCAGGTTGGGCGCGGCGGTGAGCGCCAAACCCAGCAGCGGTAAAAAGGAAGTGATCATCCTTGTCCTTCACTTGCAGATGATGGAGTAGCATACCGCTAGCGAGCAGCAGCGGAGCAGCGCATGGCCAAGAATGTAGCGGCAACAGAGGGGGTCCTGCTGGCTATCGACCAGGGTACGAGCTCCAGCCGGGCGATTGCCTTCAAGCCCGACGGGACCGTACTCGCCACCGAGCAGCAGACTTTCGAGCAGATTTATCCGGCTTCGGGTTGGGTCGAGCACGACGCGGAAGTCATCTGGGCCACCGTGGTCTCCACAACGCGTGCGGTCATGGAACGCCTGCGTGCGCAGAAGCAGCCCGTAATCGCCCTCGGCCTCACGAACCAACGCGAGACAACCGTGGTCTGGGATCGCCGCAGCGGCATCCCGCTGCACAATGCGATCGTCTGGCAGGACCGGCGCACCGCTGCGCAATGCCGCAAGCTCGCCGAACAGGGACACGAGGCCGAAGTCGCCGAGAAAACCGGATTGCGGCTGGACCCCTACTTCTCCGCCACCAAGCTCGCCTGGTTGCTGGAGCATGTTCCCGGGTTGCGCGAGCTGGCCAAGGCCGGGCATGTTGCCTTCGGCACCGTGGATACGTTTCTGATCTGGCGGCTCACGGGCGGGCAGTTGCACGTCACGGACGCCACGAATGCGAGCCGCACCGCGCTCTATGACATCCGGTCGGGTCGTTGGGATGAATCGCTCTGCGCGATGTTCGACATCCCCATGAGCTGTTTGCCGGAAGTTCGCGACAGCGCCGGGGACTTCGGGATGACCGACGTACGTGTGCTCGGTGAGTCGTTACCGATTCGCGGCGTAGCCGGCGACCAACAAGCCGCGCTCATTGGACAAGCGTGTTTCCTGGCTGGTGAGCTGAAGAGCACCTACGGGACCGGAGCGTTCCTGGTCCTCAACACAGGCAAGCAACTGGTGCGCTCGTCGAACCGGATGCTCAGCACGATCGCCTACCGGCTCGGTGGTCAGATCACTTATGCGCTGGAGGGCTCTATCCTGTCGGCTGGAGCGACGATCCAATGGCTGCGCGACGGGCTGGGATTGGTCTCGCGCGCGCACGAGGTCGAGGCGCTAGCGCGGTCAGTAGCTGATACAGGTGGGGTATACCTGGTGCCGGCCTTCACGGGGCTGGGCGCGCCCTATTGGGACCCCGACGCGCGCGGTGCACTCATTGGTCTTACTCGCGGGTGCGGCCGCGGAGAGATCGCGCGTGCGGGACTCGATAGCGTCACCTACCAGACACGCGATCTGTTGGATGCGATGGCTGCGGATGGGATTCGACCCGCCACCCTGAAGGTGGACGGAGGGATGGCGCAAAATGGGCTGTTTCTGCAGCGGCTGGCAGACATTCTGGACCTGCCGATCTTGCGTCCCGCGATGGCCGAATCCACGGCGTTTGGTGCGGCCTGTCTTGCGGGACTAGGCAGCGGGACGTATTCATCTCTCGACGAGATAACGCGATTATGGAAGTCGGATGCGCGTTGTGTGCCGCAAATGGATCCAGGTACGCGGGAGCGGGAGATCGCAGGTTGGCGCGAGGCGGTTAAACGCGTGCGGACCAGTTAGCGCGGCGCGCGGGAGACCGTCAGCGCGTGCGGACAGCTAGCACAACGCACGACGGTGCGCGGCGCACTGCTGTCAGGCACCAAACCAGTCCTTGACTGCCGCTCTCGCCTGCGCGTCGAGGTGCAAGCCCAACTTCGAGCGCCGCCACAATGCATCATCCCCCGTGCGCGCCCACTCCTCGCGCCGCATGAGATCCAACTCCGCCTCATAGACCTGAGGGGCGACTTCCGCCCCCAGATCACTCGTCCGCTTGGCGTTCCCAAGGATGTGTTCGATGCGCGTTCCATACGCTCGGCACAATCTGCGCACAAGAGCGGCCGGCGCGTAGGCATGCTGGCGCAGCTCCTCGGCCAGAAACGCCTCGAAATCGGCGTTGGGTATATCCCCACCCGGCAGCGTCGCACCTGCAGTCCAGGGCTGAGCGTCCACCTTCATAAGAGGAAGCAGCCTGGACAGCGCATGCTCCGCAAGCTTGCGATAGGTCGTCAACTTGCCTCCGAAGACAGACAACAGCGGCGCCTGTTCGTTTGGCGCATCTACGTCGAAGGCGTAGTCGCGAGTTACCGTGGAGGCGCTCGATTCCCCATTATCGTGCAGAGGACGCACGCCCGAATAGGTCCAAACAACGTCCGCAGGGGTCACCGGTGTTTTCAGGTAACCCGAGATGAGTCCGCACAAATATTCGACCTCGTTGCTATCCGCCCGCACTTCTCCCGGATCGCCGGAGAACGGGGTGTCGGTGGTTCCGATGAGAGTAAAGTCATCCTCGTAGGGTATGGCGAACACGACGCGGCCATCTGCGTTCTGCAATGTGTACGCTTGCGCTCCGTCGTAGAGCCGTCGGACAACGAGGTGACTTCCCTTCACCAGGCGCACGGCGCGATGTTGGTGAGTGCCGGTAGCACGCAGAGTCTGTTCAACCCACGGTCCTGTCGCGTTGACGAGCGCACGGGCCAGAACGGCTCGGCTCTCCCCTGACTGGGAGGTCATGGTTGCTTTCCAAAGCGAGCCTTCCCGGTGAGCACTGTTCACAGTCCAGCCCGGCTCGATGCGCGCGCCCCGTTGTTGTGCGTCAAGCGCATTGACCACGACGAGTCGCGCGTCGTCGGTCCAACAATCGGAGTACTCGAAGCCTAGCTGATAACTGTCCGCCAGCCCGTCAAATACGGAATCGCGATCCCGATGCACCGTGCGCGTCGGCGGCAGTCGCTTACGTCCACCGATATTGTCATATAAGAACAGGCCGAGCCGGAGCAACCAGGGCGGGCGCAGTCCGGCATGCACCGGCAGGACGAATCGCAGCGGCCGCACGATGTAGGGCGCCGCGGCGAGCAACACTTCCCGCTCAGCGAGGCTCTCGTGGACCAGGCGGAATTCGTACTGCTCGAGATACCGCAGGCCGCCATGTATGAGTTTGGAAGAGGCTGACGAAGTCGCGCCAGCCAGGTCACCCCGCTCGACCAGCAGCACGGCAAGACCGCGGCCCGCGGCGTCTCTTGCGATACCAACTCCATTGATCCCGCCGCCGATCACCAATAGATCCACGGGCGAGTCTTCGACCCGGGACGATCCACCCCCCGCCAACGTTGATTCCACTTCACCCCGCCTGCGGATCGAACCACGACCCTTGAACCCCTGCGACATCAACCGACATGGCGTACAGCGCGCCGCCCGGTCCGCCTTTTTTATCATGCGCCGTCGTGACGAAAAGCGTCTTTCGATCGGGCCCACCAAAAGCCGGCATAGTGGGGTTCAAGGCGGGAACCGGGTAGTCCGCCATCATCTTGCCATCGGGGTCGAATCTGCGAATGCGTGAGCCTTCGTAAAGGGAGCTCCAGTAGCACCCTTCCTCGTCGACCGCCGCGCCATCCGGCCGGCCTCGATCGGTCGCCGTCGGCTCGATACGCGCAAAGACACGCCGGTTCGTAGCCTCGCCAGAGGCTGGATCATAATCAAAGCGATAGATCACGAAGCGGGGGGTATCCGAGAAATAAAGCGTGCCCCCATCGGGAGAAAATGCGAGTCCATTCGAGGTCATGACCCCTTCCATCACCTGCGTCATACCCTTTTTGTCGTAGCGAAAGAGCGCGGCGTTACCCGCCGCTTTCGTCTCATCGAGCGTACCGGTGAAGTAGCGGCCGCTCGGATCCACACGACCGTCATTGAAGCGGTTGGTCGCCGGATTCTGCGGATTCGGCGCCAGCTGGCGCACCTTGGCGCCTTTGGCATCCAACAGCCAGAGCCCGGAGCGCAATCCGGCGAGGTAACCACCGCTCTTGGCAGGCGCGACGCAGCCGATGTCCTCTGCGACGCTGTCAACCTCATGCCGCCGGGTGAGCGGATCGAAGCGATGCAGACGACGGCCGGAGATATCGACAAATACCAACTGGCCGAGCTCGGCGCACCACACCGGCGACTCGCCCAGCGTGCATTGGGCATCCAGTACCAGGGTGAATTCGGCGCTCACGGGTCACCTCTCGCTCATTTCGCTCAGTGTCGCTCCAGCGTGAAATCTTATATCTTATGAAAGATAGAAGCTCGGCGGATAGGTGGCAAAGTCATGGAAATCAGACCTCACCTCCTGGTGCACGACCACCGCGACAATGTGGGCGTCGTCGTTGTCGAGAACCTGGCGGCCGGCACTGAAATGCTGTGTGTGCTCACGGAGGACAACAGCGAGTTTCGTGCCACAATCCGTCAGGACGTACCGATCGGACACAAGGTCGCATTGCGCGATCTCGCTGTCGGCGACACCGTGATCAAGTACGGCCAGGATATAGGCCGTGTGGTGGTCCCGATCCGCAAAGGAGACCACGTTCACACCCACAATTTGAAGACCAAGCGCTGGTGAGCCCATGAAACTCTCGGAACGGACCGTCTGGGGTTATCGACGTGAGAACGGTCGGGTCGGTGTGCGGAACTACGTCGCCATACTTCCCCTCGACGACATTTCCAACGCCGCATGCGAGGCCGTGGCCGCACACATTCAGGGAACGATCGCGTTATCGCACGCCTATGGCCGTCTTCAATTCGGCGAAGATCTGGAATTGCACTTCCGGACCATGATCGGCACGGGTGCCAACCCGAACGTGGCGGCCTGCGTCGTCATCGGCATCGAGCCGTCGTGGACTCAGAAAGTTGTCGACGGAATCGCCGCCACCGGCAAGCCGGTCGCGGGCTTCTCGATTGAGGGTAACGGCGATATCGCCACGGTTGCGGCCGCTTCCCGCCAAGCGAAACAATTCGTGCACCACGCGACGGAGCAGATTCGCGTGGAGTGTCCGCTCACCGAGGTCTGGGTGGCGGCCAAATGCGGCGAGAGTGATACCACGACGGGTCTTGCCTCCTGCCCCACAGTCGGGAACATGTATGACAAGTTGGTTCCGTTGGGTTTGTACGGCTGCTTCGGGGAGACCTCAGAGCTGACCGGCGCCGAGCATCTGGCTGCCGCGCGCGCGGTATCGCCGGAGATTGCCGAGAAGTTCATGCGGACCTGGTCCGCCTATCAGCGGGAGGTCATCGAAGCCCACAAGACATCCGACCTTTCCGACAGCCAGCCCACCAAGGGCAACATCGCCGGTGGTCTCACCACCATCGAAGAGAAAGCGCTGGGGAATCTGGAAAAGATCGGCAAGCAGGTGAAATTCGTCGACGTGCTCCAGCCGGCGGAAGCGCCCGCGCGCGGACCCGGGCTGTACTTCATGGACACCTCGTCGGCCGCGGCCGAGTGCTGCACACTGCAGGCCGCCGCGGGTTATGTCGTGCACTGTTTTCCCACCGGACAAGGGAATGTCATCGGCAACCCGATCATGCCGGTCATCAAAATCAGCGGAAATCCCCGCACGGTTCGCCTCATGAGCGAGCACATCGATGTGGATGTGTCGGGCATCGTCAAGCGTGAGCTGACCATTCCACAGGCGGGCGATCTCATGATCGAGAGCATCGTAAGAACTGCGAATGGGCGGTTTACGGCGGCGGAGGCTCTGGGTCATCGCGAGTTTGTCATGACCAAGTTGTATCGGAGCGCCTGACTTGTACAACCCGCCGCAGTTTGCGACCACCGACCTGAGCTGGCTGGACTGGCTGGCGGAGCATCACCCCTTCGGGACACTGGTCTCTCAGGCCGATGGCGCGCCTTGCGCCTCTCACCTGCCTGTGCTGTATCGCCGGGCGGACTCCAATGTCGTCCTGACAGGCCACTGGGCCCGTCCAAATCCGCAATGGCGCGAGATCGGGACGCAGCGCGTGTTATTCATTTATCACGGACCGCACGCCTACATCTCGCCGCAGTGGTATACCGATCCGGAGAAACAGGTTCCCACCTGGAACTACGTCACTGCGCATGTCTACGGCACGATCCGCACGATTCAGGACGTGGATGAGTTGGAACGGATCGTCACCTCTTTGGCGGGTCGCTTCGAGTCGTCCACGGCTACACCTTGGAAGTTGAATCGCGAAGATCCGTCGAATCGCGCGCGGCTCAGGGGTATCGTTGGCTTCGAGTTGCAGTCCGATAGTGTTCAGGTCAAAGTCAAACTCAACCAGAATCATCCTCAGGCGAACGTCGCTGGTGCCATCAACGGCCTACGCGCCACCGGATCCGAAGAGTCCGCTGCCGTCGCCACCCTCATGCAGAAAGAGCTCGATCGCAGGTAGCCGACCCAATCGACCCCGTCCAGGAAAGCCGCCGCGACGCGGCTTTCATTTAACCGACCGTCAAGCCACCGTCCACCACGAGCGTATGGCCAGTGACGTAGGAGGCCGCATCGGAGCAGAGCCAGAGGATGGCTCGAGCGGTTTCTTCAGGGGCGGAGATGCGCCGCATCGGGACTGCGTCAGCAATGACGGAGAGGTCCATGTGGCCGCCTACCATGCGTTGGAGTAGGCCTGTATTGACGGGGCCGGGGGCGACAGCGTTGACGCGGATGTTGGATTGCGCGAGCTCCAGGGCGGTAGCTTTTGTAAGGCCTACAACGCCGTGTTTGCTCGCGGTGTAGACGGCCACGTTGGCGATGCCGGTGACGCCGGCGCTCGAGGCTGTGTTGACGATGGCGCCGCCGCCGTGGGTGAGCATGTGGGGAATTTCATATTTGAGACCAAGCCAGACGCCTTTCAGATTGACGCTGATGATGCGGTCGAACTCGGTTTCGGGAAGCTCGTGGACGGGGCCGTAGCGGCCCTCGATGCCGGCATTGTTGACAGCGGCATGGATGCGACCGAAGCGCTCAGCGGCGAGGCCCAAAACGGAACGCACTTCGTTCTCGCGAGTCACATCGGCTTCCACGAAAACCGCTTCCCTGCCCAGGGCGCGTACTTCGGCCTCGACCTCCTGACCTGCAGCGTTACCCAAGCCGACAATGAGGACATTCGCCCCGGCACTGGCGAACGCGACGGCGGTCGCACGGCCGATACCGGTGGTACCCCCCATGACGAGTGCATTCTTTCCGGCAAAGGAAGAGTGAGCCATTGATATCGTCCAAGCGGGTCGTTGTGGCGCAAAACATTGGTCTGCGCTACTGCAGTCACCAATCAGTCAATAAACAATACTGCCAATAGATGTGCCGCCGCAAACAAAGAGGGTTTGTCCGGTCACGAATCCCGCCTCCGGGGCGATGAAGAACAGCGCCGCGCGCACCACGTCTTCGGGGCGACCGAGCCGCTTGACTGGAATAGCATCGATGATTCCCGGCAGCTTCGGGCTGTCCGGGGGAATGAGCTCCTGAAACATCTCAGTCGCTGCAATCGGACCGGGAGCGATCACGTTCACCGTGATGCCATAGGCCCCCAACTCCAGCGCCCAGGTGCGCGCCAGACCCAGCATGCCGGCCTTGGTTGCTGCGTAGGCGGTGCGTCGCGCCAACCCTAACACGGCGCGCGTTGAAATCAACACGACCCGACCATGATGCCGCTCTTTCATGGTCGGCAAGGTCGCTTGCATGAGCGAGAGTGCCGCCCCCAGATGCAGGTCCGTCAGCGAATGCAGATCCTCCAGCGTGACTTCCTCGAGCGCCTTCTCGCGAATTGCACCGGCATTGTGGATCAAGGTCGTGATCGGAAACCGGCGCACGACCTCGTTCGCGGCCTCGCGCGTCGCGAGTGGGTCCGTCAGATCCACCGGGATCTCGTGTAAGCCGGGCAAAGGGACTTGCGAGGCGCGCAGTGCCAACGACACGACCTGGTAGCCACCCTCTAGCAGCGACTTGCAGATCGCCGCACCGATCCCTGAGCTTCCGCCGGTCACCAAAGCGCATTTCTCGGTCACACTGCACTCCGTTTCGTCGGCGGGCGAACTACCGCCAACTCGCGCTCCAGAGCCTTTGGATCGTCCCTCCAGCGCTGATACCAATCCTGCGCAGCCTCTCCCGGATACACATCCTCGATGCCGTCCTGCAGTGCCCTGACAATGCTCCGGGCCAGGCTTGTCGCAGTCAACGTAGCCGGCAACGACGCTTCAGCGTCCACGTCATCGACCACACCGGGGAATACATTGATGACCCGAACACCTGCGGGTTGCATGTCGGCACGCAGCGATCGAGAGAGAGAGCAGGCGGCGGCTTGCGACGCTGAAAATGTACGTTTCCCGGGCGCGCTGGACAATGCGAAAAGAGATAGCAAGTTGACCCAGGCGCAAGCCCCCCGGCCGGGCTTTGCGGCCGATCCGGCGCCCCGGGCACGCATCATCGGCCCAAATGCTTGCGCCAACCGCAACAGCCCGAAATAGCTGACATCCATTTCCAACCGGGCCGACGACAGGTCGGCGGGGTCGTGTGGCGCCGAGTGGGCCGCGGCAGTGTTGATCAGAATGTCGACCTCATTCCCGATCGCAGCCGCGGCATGGTGCACCGACTGGTCGTCAGTTATGTCCAGAGCCACCAGCTGCACGCCGTCAGGCACCGCCACGGGAGGGCCGGCATGGCCAGCCCAGACGGTTTCGGCACCGGCATCCAGCAACGACCGGACCAACGCAACGCCAACCCCAGCATCCGCACTGGTCACCAGCACCTTGCGTCCTTTCGGGTCGCACACCATCTCATTTAGAAGGCTGCTCCTGGTCATGCCGGCATTCCCGATTCTCATAACACCCTCTGCAGCGAACGCGACGAGCGCTGCCAGTCCTGCCCTGTCGAGATGCGCAGTGACCTGCACTCGCGAGGCCGACGGAAGCACGTTGTCATGGAGATAGACCACCGCGCTGGGTCCGCAATCGAGCCGTACCAATCCCAGCCGAATCGGCAAATGTTGCCGGAAATAGTCATGCTGACTATGCCGCAGAATCGTTTCCGCGAGCAGCACGCCGCGGCCGTCCTGAACCTTCCAGTGCAGGGCCGAAGAGAGGCAGCGACAGCAAGCCTCCCGCGGAGGGTATTGAACCGCGCCACACTGGCGGCAGACCTGCAGCTCCAGACGACCGACAGCAGCTCCGGCGATGAGTCCCAGAGCCGCTCGACTTCGCGCCAATGGCGGTAGCGAGGCGGTCATGTGCCTCCTCCGGCCAGGATCGCAGCCCCACAGCACAGGCCGCGATCGTAGTTGATCATGCCGAAGCCGCTCACCAGGGCCACGCGCGCGTTCGGTACGGCGGCAGCACCCAGGGGTGCCCCCGTAATCTGCCGGACCGCCTCAGTAAGCCCGAGATACCCGCCAGCGGCACCCGCCTGCCCCATGGACAGCTGTCCGCCGCAAGTATTGAGCGGGAAATCTCCGTCGACTGTGAAAGCATGATCGCGAACGAACCCGGGACCCTCCCCCTTGGCGCAAAAACCGAGGTCTTCGATCTGTATCAAACTGATGACCGGGTAATCGTCGTACGTCTGCAGCAGGTCAATGTCGTCATGACGAACTCCAGCCTGCGCAAACAACTCATCGCGGTCGAGCGCCCAGCCACCGCGGGTCTGGATGGGATCGTCGGGGAAGGCATTATGCCGCTCCATTGTCGCGAGTACCTCGGCAAAACGCAGTCCGAGGTCTACCGCGCGCCCCTTCCGCATGACCAGAAACGCCTCCGCCCCAGCGCAAGGCATGACACAGTCGAAAAGATGTAGCGGCTCGGCGATCGGACGCGCCTCCATGTACTCTTGTAACGTGAGCGGCTTATTGAACAAAGAGTGTGGAATCCGCAGAGCGTTCGTACGCTGTGCGACACAGAGCTTCCCAAAGTCTTCGCGACGGGCGCCGTACGTTCGCATGTAGTGCGCGGTCAGAAACGCGAAACTTGCATTGGGTCCCCCTGCTCCGTATGGGTACACGGCGTCCTGGGAGAAGCGACTGAAGTTTCCGAGAGTATCCCGGAAGGTATCTATCTGGTTGGTATCGGCAGCGACACAAGCGACGATGCTGGCATCGCCGGACTGTACCGCGCGTAGAGCGCGTCGCAGTGCCACGACGCCGGAGGCGCCACCCATTGGAATGTTGTCGAGCCAGCGCAAAGAGAGGCCAAGGTGCTGAGTCAAACCAACCGCCGTATCGGGGGCCAGGGTGAAACTCGATAGACACAGGCCGTCCAGATCGTCCTTCACGAGGTGACTTTGCCGGAGGATACCTTCGAGTGCACGGGCAACGAACCAATGCGCACCGTCGCTGGAGTGCCGCACATAGGGAACGGTTACGGGAGCCGTCACCACGACATCGTCGTATCGCTGAGCCCTGCTCATGCGACGGCAGCCTTTTTCAATGAGCGCACATCGACGCAGCTGGGGGTCCCCAGCAGCCGTCGCCCGAGATCTTTGAGCCGGGCCCTCTGGATTTTTTCGGTGGCCGTGAGCGGCAGGCTCTTGCAAATGGCGACGTAGCCTGGCGCCTTGAAGTACGCGACTCGCTCCAGACAGAAGCGCAGCACGTCGAGCGCGTAAGCCTCACGTTCAGTGTCGCTCAACGCGCCACGCGGTACCACACACGCCATGACTTCATCGCCCCGCACTTCATCGGGAACTGCAGTAACGCCAACGCCGGCGATCTGTGGGTGCTGTAGCAGCACGCTCTCAACTTCCGCCGCCGAGATGTTTTCGCCGCTGCGGCGGATGACGTTCTTCTTGCGATCGATGAAATGGAAATCGCCATCGGGGTCCCGTGAGACGATATCGCCAGTGTGAAAATATCCGTCTCTCCAAGCCTCCGCGGTAGCCTCGGGTTCTTTCAGGTACTCGCGAAAGAATCCGAATCGGGGCGCGGCGCCGGCGCTACGCACCAACAACTCGCCCGGCTCCCCAGCACGCACGTCGTGTCCTGCCTCATCCACGACGCGATACTCCACCCGAGGCTCAGGCTGCCCGAAGCAAGCCGTTCCGACTTTCCGAGGCTCGCGATTCGCAATGACCACTGCGCCGGCGCCCGTTTCGGTCATCGCCCAGGCTTCGAGCAGTGGAAACCCGAAGCGCGCTTCAAATGACGCGTGCAGGCGCGGCGCGACCCCCGCGCCAAAACCAAAGCGCACCGCGTGGTCACGATCGCGCCTGTCTGTAGCGGCCCCGAGCAGCATTGCCGGCATGACGCCGAGATAGTGAACCAGGGTGGCTCGCGATTCGCGCACGCTCTCCCACCAGGTGCTGGGGTGAAAGCGATCGAGTGGCACGATACAGCCGCCGCTCAACAACATGGCCAGGGTGGAAAAGGCCATGGCATTCATGTGACTCATGGGCAGCGGTGTGATCAGCCGCTCCGCGGCGGGAGTGATACGGCACAAACCACCCAGGTCAGCATACCAACGCCCGGCCCAGAGGAAGTATTCGTTGGCGAGCACACATCCCTTGGGGCGGCCCGTGGTGCCAGAGGTGTACAGCAGAGCGCACTCGGTGTTGGCGTCGGGGGCCGTGCCGTCAGCGCCGGGCATGCCGCCAGCGCGAGCCGTGCTGCCGGCGCCCGAACCACCTGCATCACTTGCGCCACATTCAGGTAACAGCGCCAAATCCGGCGTCGTCACGCCAAGAGAACGTCCCGCCTGCAAACCCGCGCGCCGCAGATCCTCCACCCGCTCGCCCGGTACTACGGCTGCGCGAATTTCCGAATGCCCCGCCAGATACTCGAGCTCAGCACTCCGCCACTCCCGGCTGATCGGCACGACGGAGGCGCCGAGGCCGTTCAACGCCAACCAATGGAAAAAGAACGCCGGGCGGTTCTCCAGCATGAGCCCAACCCGCTGGCCGGCACCGAGCCCGGCGGCGGAGTACCGCACCCTGAGGCTCTCGACTTCGCGAGCCGCGTCGGCGTAGGAGAACGAGCGGGCGTCTATCCCGTACCGGGTCGCCGTGGCCCCCTCAACACACAGAAAATCGTTGGCCGGATACCGTTGGGCGCTAGCGAGAAACGCCTCATGAACCGTACCCTGAACCAAGTACATGACGAGCAGCCGCCTATAGCAAAAGTTGGATCGACGGGAGCGCCGCGTCGCAGTTGACGAGCTCGATCTTTTTCATACGCATGCGCAAGGTACCTGCCATGACCATCAGGTGGTGGTAGACCACCCCACCGAGAATCAGCTGCCGGTCCAACTGCGACTCGAAGTACATGAAGGGAGCCCGCGTCACATAACGACCTGACTGCGGATCAGCCGTCTCCACCGAGGGTTGCTGCAGTACGTGTTGGCAAAAACTGGGTTGCTGCTGGGAATAGGCGTTCGGGTGGCGCAAGCGGTCGATGCGGACCCGCAGTAACAGCTTGTCTTCGTAGCAGAGGGAGGTAAATGTCTCACTCTCGGGCTGCCCACGAGTGAGCGGCATCCAGTAGCGTGCATCGTCCGTGAGCAGCTCGTACCACTCATCGAAGCGCTTCTCATCCAACAGACGTGCTTCGTGATAGACGAAGTCGAGCAGCTCTGCGGTGCCTACCACCCCGCCCGCGGTCATGCCGCACTCCCGCCCGCGTTCATCCCGAGAGTCATGAATTGCGCCCAGGCCCGGAACTGCCCCCGCATCGGCACCTCGTTGGTCGCGCCATACGTGCCGGCAACACTGTCCGCCTCGGCGGCGGAATAGTTGCGATGCAAGCTCACCCAATCGCCGCCGCTCGTGAGGCCCTCCTGAATCGAGCGATAACAATGGAGGTCATCGTGACCCACCATGGATGTTGGAGCATTGATCAGCCTGCTATACGTCGTCGTCCGCGCCAGCAACTCCTCGGGAGCGCCGACGAGCCGGAAGGTCCAGCTTTCTATGATGGTTTGATCGACGGCGATAGGCCGAGCGACCCGGATCGCCTGGATTGCACCCTTGATGGTGAGATTTGGATAGTACACGGTGTTGTGCCGCACCTCGCCCAGGATGCGTTGCGCACGCTCCGCGCCGTAGGCCTCCCGCATGCGCCGCTCGTACTCTCCAACCTCCGAATATTTCGAGTGGATGGAGAAGCTCACGCCGGTGTAGCTGTGCCCGTTCGCGAACACCTTGACTCCCATCTTTTCGAAAAACTCGTAGCCGTTCACGAACGGCACGAACTGTTCGATGACCATTGGAGCCGGTCCCGGCGCACCCGAGGAGTCCCATAATTTCTTCGCCGTGCCGGCGGAGGACTCGTGCGCCACCATCGGATGCATGGCATCGTTCAGGTTCTCGACAAAGAGCTTCCAGTTGCAATCGTGCAGGTAACGCAACACACCACCGGCAACCTCCAGCCGCCCTTGCGGCGAGCGCTCTACCAGGTTGTCGATCGAGGTCAGGGACTCGCCGAAGTACTCCTCGAAGCCAGGCCCTTGTCCGCTCAGCTGGGCAAACACGAAGCCCCGATAGTTGACACTGGGGATCTCACGCAATCCCTGCGCGGCCTCGGAGCTCTGGAAGGCGGTTCCGTCGTAGCCATCTTTCAGGGGGATCGTGCGTATTTTGCCGTCGAGCCGATACGTCCAGCCGTGGTAGGGGCAACGCAGAACGCCGCCGAGGCACTTGCCATGCACTGCGCTGGCAAGTCGCGTGCCCTTGTGAGCGCATCGGTTCGGCAAGACCCTCACCACACCATCACTACCCCGGATCATGATGACGAGCTCGCGCGCGAGTTGCGTCGTGTAGAAATCGCCGGGCTTCGGAACCTGGCTGTCGTGCCCGACGTAGAGCCAGGCATGCCGCCAGAGCTGCTCCATCTCCAGATCGAACAGCTCGCGGTCAAGGTAGACATCGCGATGGATCTCATCCGGACGTACGAGCGCGCGGATGGCACGAGGATCATTCCGGTAGCGGCTCATGGCGCCCCCGCATCGGCTCGAATCGAGCTACTTTAAGCCTAAACCATTTCCAGGCGCGCGGCCAGCGACCCCCGTGCTCCGCAACAGCCGCTCGCGGGTCGCCCGCACCTCGACCAGTGGATCGCGACGATAGCTGGCCACTTCCGTTGCGGTGAAGAGCCTGAAGTGCGCTGGCCTGAGGCGGCTCAGACTCTGGATCATCCAGTTCAGGAGAGCGGCGAGCTCGGCATCCGACAACCGCGACTGTGCCGCACCGGGCACCTGCACCAGAAAACGGCGCCCCTGCGCCGACAGAGCAAAGGGAGCGAGCGTTTCCCTGATGGATGGCACCCTGCCCGGCTCGCCCGAGCCGTCCGGAGTGTGGCACCCCATGCATTGAAGCATGTAGTTGATGCGCGGCTCGTAGGCATCGGCGCTCGCCCAACAAACACCCAACACGACCAGCGCGAAAGTGCCCGGCCGCATATTCCGCATACTACTTTGCGACCGCCACGATGCGTGCCGTCGAGCAATGATACGGAATGTTGGCCTTGCTGCTGCCCGAGCACCAGTTGTAGTCATTGGACTCGAATGGCGCATACAGCGGTGTGTCGCGCTCGTTGCGGTTGCAGAGACAACGCCCGCAAGTACTCTTGCCACAGCAGTCGTTGTAGGACACCACGTAGTCGCGTCCGTCGGCGGGATTGTGGCAAGTCCCGACCCAGGTGACCGCGGACTGCTCGGTGCCGGGTGGACAAGCGGTTTGCGAGCCGCCACAACAACCGCATAGATACCCGTCGATCGCACAGTGTCGCCAGTACTCGCAACTCGTCGGGTCCTGCGAATTGTCCGGCTTCGCGCCGCCCGGCTTGGCTGCTCCCTGGCTGTCGGCTGCATGCGCGCCGCGCGCCACCGGCAGGAGCAGCTGCGCGGAGGTGCCAATCAGGAATGCGCCAATCGAGCCCAGAAATCCACGCCGCGAGGTACGGTTGGCCATGGTCCGCGTGGAGCTTTCGGCAAAGGAATCCAACCATCTCATGCGCTTCACCGCCGCTATCAGGGAGTGATCAGGAGCGTAGGCGTCGTACCCACATTCTGCACCGACCGCAACCAGGCACCAGTGGTAGCATCGTACACGTCCAAGGTGGTGCTTTCGATGCAAGCCGAGAACAACAGCGGCTGCGGATCGCGTGTGACCTGGATGGAGCCGGAAGGGTTTTTCATGGCGATCTGCTGAATGCGCGCGTGCCGGGCCAGGTCGTAAACCCAGACATCCTTGCCAGGGTCCTTGTGGGTCTCGGGACCGCCGCGATGCATGATCGCATACAGCCTGTTGAGCCCGGTATGCGCTGCCAGCTGCTGGAGTCCTCCCGGCCGCCACTGCTCGGCCCGCTCCGCCGGGGTCACCAAGGGCCAGGTCGTTCCGGGTAGCAAGCCACCGTCCTTGGTGATTTCCACCGGATACATCACGGCTCCATACGAAACAAACTGCCAGGCGTCTCCGATCCGTACACCCTTCTCGGTCACCGGATCCTTGGCGACATCGAACATACGGGCCGTGCGCACCCGGGCAGTCGCGCGCCCGCTGTTGTCCAGGTGCACATTCAACAAGCTGCCATCGGCACAGATGCTGAAGAAACTCCGCGGGCCGGTCGGATAGACCAGCGCGCACCCGGCCGTCTCGATCTCCCCGGCCAGCTTGTGGCTCTGGGCGTCGACGACGGTCACCGACTGTGCCGGTGTGAAGTTGTAGATCAGGAGAAAGCGGCCGTCGTCGGTAAGCTCCGCGTCACCCATCATGGGCATGTTGGAGGAGCGCTTGGGCGGGATCGTGATTTCACCAACCGGCGCGAGACGCGTCGGATCGTACATCGTCACGACATCCGTTCGCGTGCCGCGAGTACCCCGTGAGAAATAGGTTTCCGGTGAAAACACCAACTTTCCGTCCTTGGCAAGGACCAGCCGCGAGAAGCCGTAGCCGGTGCTGAGCATTCCCAGAAAATGGCCGTTGTCACCATCCAGGAGTAACGCCTGGCCATCCGCCATGTGCGGGAATACAAAATCGTTTACCCACACCCAGTGCGGTGAGGCTGGGGGAAGGGAGACGACGGTTCCCAACGGATCGGCGGGCAACGGCGGCGGCACGGCCCACGCGGTCAGGTATCCAAGTGCCAGCAGTAGAGCGACAGCGATGCTCCCCGGGCGCGCGAAAGCGGAAGCTTTCATGGTCATTATCCCCTGGTCCACCTGTGGTCCGCCATTTAGTCCGCCATTGCGGCTGTCGCGACCCCATGCGCGCGATAGACTACACCACCTTTCATGACAAAGCTGACATGTTCGAACTGTTGGGCATCGCGGAGCGGATCACCCGCCACGGCCACAATGTCGGCATAGCGCCCTGCCTGCACCGAGCCGATCTGATCCGCGGCCCCGAGCAGATCGGCGGCATTGCGCGTAGCCGCCAGTACTGCCTGCAGCGCGGTCATGCCATTCTGCATGAGAAGCCCGAACTCCATGGCGTGATCGCCTTCACCGAGATCCGTGCCGTAGGCGATCCGCACGCCGGAGCGCACTGCCAACGACAGGTTCTGCTTTGGTAGCAGATCGTTGTGCAGCTCCTTTTCCGCAGTCCCCGGAGTCAGCAACTCAGGATGATCCCGCGCCGCCGCGTAGAACACCTCGTACACGCTCAGGGTCGGCACCAGATAGGTGCCGTGGGCTTTCATCAGGGAGAATGTCTGGGCGGTAGCAAACGAGCCATGCTCGACGGAGTCCACCCCTGCCAGCACCGCGTTCTCGATGGCCGGCGCGGGATAGATATGCGCGGCGACTTTCATACCGAGATTGTGCGCGGCCTCCACAGCGGCACGCATCTCGTCGTTGGTCATCAACTGCCGGCGCGGATCGTCGCCCGTGGAGGCAATACCGCCCGAGGGCATGAGCTTGATGAGGTCTGCTCCCCGACGTTTGTGCTCGCGGACTCGCTGTCGAGCTTCATCCGGACTGTCGACCCGGCCGTTATCCCATCCCTCGTGCTGGAGCTGCGCGTCGATACCGTTGCGAGGATCGGCGTGACCCGCCGTCGGGCCAAGCGGCTCGAGGGCGACATAGAGTCGCGGCCCCGGAACTTTGCCGGCGTCGATCGCCGCCCGTAGCGCCACCGTATCGTCTCCACCGCCGAGATCGCGAGCCGCGGTAAAGCCCTGCTGCAACATCTTTCTGACAAACAGCGCGCCGTCGAAAGCCCTGTCGATGTCGTTGTGAGTAACCCGGTCCTCGGTGGCGTTGAGGCGGCTCGGCAGCTTCGCGGAGACGTGCACGTGACAGTCGATGAATCCCGGCAGTACGGTGGCGGACGACAGGTCAATGATTTCCGCGCCCGCATGGCTACCGCTGGTATAGCCCGGCTCCACCGCAACAATCCGCTCATCGTGCACCAGGATCGAAACCTGATGGCGCGGAGTGTCTGAAACGCCATCGATGAGCGTCCCCGCATGGATGACAACATCCTTGGCTCCGCAAACGCCGCTCACCATCATAGCGACCAAACATATCAGCACCCGTACTTGCGTCACTTTTCGCGTCCGTCCCATAGGGCTTCGGGAAGTAGAGTGTAACGTGCCCCTGCTGCCGCAGAAACGGCGTGCAGACTTGCAAAGGCGCCTAGCGCGAGGCTGTGCCAAGCACCTCAGCGGCACCGCGCGCCTCGATGTGACCCTCCGCGGCAGTCCTATTCTGTGAACAGATCGCGCGCGCCAAAATTGCAGCCGGAAGCTGACCCATGTTATCTAATGGAGTCACTGCGGAACGGGGCAACCCGCCCGTGGCCAAAGAAGGGGGGGTTATTACGTGAAGAGGCAAGTTCTCGCCTGTTTGCTCACGTTTTCCGCTGTTGGCGGCGCGTGGGCGCAATCTCAGATCGACACAGTCAAGGTAACGGGAGGCAGCGTCCAAGGGGTCGCCGCGGGCAATGTCGTGTTTTTCAAGGGTATTCCTTTCGCCGCTCCACCCAGGGGACAAGACCGCTGGCGCGCGCCGCAGCCCGTGGTGAGCTGGTCGGGAGTCAAGAAGACGGACACCTTCGCGCCCAGCTGCATACAGGACCCGGCCTTGGCTCAAGTATTCGGCGCGCCCCCGAAATTCAGCGAAGACTGTCTGTATCTGAACGTCTGGACCCCCGCGCACTCGCCGAATGATCGCCTGCCGGTGATGGTTTGGATTTACGGTGGGGCATTCGCCGCTGGCATGACCAGCATTCCCTTGTATGATGGCACCAAGCTCGCCCAACAAGGTGTGGTCTTTGTCAGTATCGCCTACCGCGTTGGCCCGTTCGGCTTCCTCGCCCTGCCCCAGCTGGAGCGCGAAGGCAAGGGCTCGGGCAACTATGGCCTGCTGGACATGATCGCAGGCCTCCAGTGGGTGAAAAAGAACATCAACGCCTTCGGCGGCGATTCAACCCACGTAACGATCTTCGGCGAGTCAGCCGGTGGGATCGCAGTGAGCATGCTGGCCGCCTCCCCGCTCGCAAAAGGCCTCTTCCAGCGTGCCATCTCCGAAAGCGGCGGTTATTTGCAGCCGCCGAAGTTTGCCAACGAGGGCGGCCAGAACGGGCTGACGCTGAAGTTGGCGGAGAAGCAAGGCGAGCAGTTCTTGAGTGGCCTCGGCACACGCGACGTCGCGGCCGCACGCACGCTCAGCCCGGATTTGATCCAACGGGAAGCTGGACCTGCCCTGTCAGCTCGATTCTGGCCCGTGTACGACAACTACGTCCTCCCCGGTGACGAGTACGAGCTTTATGAGCTGAACCACTTCAATGACACGCCCGTTCTCATCGGCACGAACTCGGACGAGGGCGCCCTGTTCGCCCAGCCTGGAGTGACCAGCGCATCTTTCACGGCACAGGTGAGGCAAGGCTATGACGCCAAAGCGAACGCCATACTTGCAGCCTACCCGAGCAACACCGACGCGGAGGCAGCCACGAGCAGCAAGAACCTCTTTCGGGACACTGCATTCGCGTGGCCAACGTGGGCCTGGGCACGACTGCAATCGAGGGTCGGCAAGAATCCCGTGTTCGTCTACTACTTCGACCATCGCACGCCTTTGTCCCCCGACGGCGCCACACATGGCGCCGAAATGCCGTATGTTTTCGGGAATTTCGATCCGCGCCAGGGCACGCCGACGGCCGCGGATATCGCCCTTTCAGAGCACATGATGGCGTACTGGGTGAACTTCGCGAAGTATGGCAATCCCAACGGTAACGGGTTGCCCAACTGGCCTACATTCCAGGAGAATACCCAGCAAGTTCTCTATATCGATGGGACGCTCGCGGCCAAGCCGGTGCCAAACA
>Ga0068855_100003280_pt1 | contig 19815 bp, 21 predicted proteins | sample KBSCornC52_FD_66592 | JGI IMG/M metagenome (GOLD analysis project Ga0068855, IMG submission 66592) | Corn rhizosphere microbial communities from Kellogg Biological Station, Michigan, USA - KBS Corn C5-2 | ecosystem: Host-associated > Plants > Roots > Rhizosphere > Soil ...
CCGCGGCGCGTTCCACCCCGTGGCCGTAGGCGTTGGCCTTGAGGACCGCCCAGACCTTCGCCGCGCCGGCATGGGCGCTTGCGAGCATCAAATTGTTTGAGAAAGCGCTCGCCGAGATCAAAGCGCGGATCGGCCGGGGCATTTCACCTTATTGTGCTATAAAGCCCCGCGCCACAAAAAGATCAATCAATCCAGGGGGAAGGCAAAAAGTCTCGGCTTGATGGACGGATGAATTCCGGCTTCTACATCATCATGGCGGCGCAGTTTTTCTCGTCGCTCGCCGACAATGCCCTGCTCGTCGCGGCGATCGCGCTGCTGATGCAGGCCGACAGCCCCACCTGGCTCACGCCCTACCTCAAGTTCTTCTTCGTCGTCTCCTACGTGGTGCTCGCGCCCTGGGTCGGCGCGTTCGCCGATCGCCTGCCCAAGGGCCAGGTGATGTTCATCGCCAACACGGTGAAGATCCTCGGCTGCGTCACCATGCTCTGGGGCGCCCATCCGTTGCTCGCCTATGCCATCGTCGGCCTGGGCGCCGCAGCTTATTCGCCGGCGAAATACGGCATCCTCACCGAGTACCTGCCGCACCGCAAGCTCGTGATCGCCAACGGCTGGATCGAGGGCCTCACCGTGGCCTCGATCATCCTCGGCACGGTGCTCGGCGGCGTGCTGATCCACGTCAAGGTGTCCGGGGTGCTGCTGCACTTCGATTTCCCGTTCATCGAGACGCCGGTCGACACGCCGGCCGAAGCCGCCATCGCGACCATCGTCGGGGTCTACGCGATCGCGGCGCTGTTCAACCTGAAGGTGCCGAGCACCGGCGTGTCGCTCAAGCCGCTGCCCGCGCATCCCTGGTACACGGTCAAGGATTTCTCGCGCTGCGTGGTGCACCTGTGGCGGGACCGCCTGGGGCAGATCTCGCTCGCGGTCACCACCCTTTTCTGGGGCGCCGGCGCGACGCTGCAGTTCATCGTCATCGAATGGGCGCGCGCCACGCTCAACTTCGACCTCTCCAAGGCCGCGATCCTGCAGGGCGTGACCGCCGTGGGCATCGCGCTCGGCGCGGTGCTCGCCTCCGTCTGGGTGACGCTCGACCGCTCGGTGCGCGTCATTCCGCTCGGCATCGCGATGGGCCTCGTCGTCATGGTGATGAACTTCGTGACCGACGTAAGGATCGCCGTCGGGCTCATGGTAGTGATCGGGGCGCTGGCGGGATTCTTCGTTGTGCCGATGAACGCGCTGCTCCAGCACCGCGGCCATCACCTGGTCGGCGCCGGGCGCTCGATCGCGGTGCAGAACTTCAACGAGAACACCTCCATCCTGGTGATGATCGCGCTCTACTCGCTGCTGCTCAGCCAGGGCTACTCGATCTATTTTGTGATCACCGCCTTCGGCCTGTTCGTCGCCTGCACCATGGCCCTGGTGCAGGCGTGGTACCTCTACAACCGCCGCAAGCACCGCGCCGACGTCGAGCGGCTGCTGGCCTTCGCGAGGGCCGAAGACCCTCACCAGAAGTAGTTTCCTAAAGGGAAGCCATCGTCCTGCGTGCGAAGACGAGGTCCGCCCACGCCTTCGCCTTGTCGGGGAGGTTCCTCAGCAGGTAAGCCGGGTGGTAGGTGACGATGCAGGGGCGGCCAGCGTAGCGATGCACCCGCCCGCGCAGACTGGCGATGCTGGCGTCGGTCTCGAGGAGCGTTTGCGCCGCGAAGCGCCCCATGGCGAGGATGAGCTTGGGGTTCACCAGCTCGATCTGGCGCAGCAGGTGCGGGGAGCAGTTCGCCACCTCATCGGGCTCGGGGTTGCGGTTGCCCGGCGGCCGGCACTTGAGCACGTTGGCGATGTAGACGTTCTTCCTGCGCTCGAGGCCGATCGCGGCGAGCATGTTGTCGAGCAGCCGACCGGCCTGGCCGACGAACGGATCGCCGAGGCGGTCCTCCTCCGCGCCCGGCGCCTCGCCGATCAGCATCCAGTCCGCGGCGGCATCGCCGACGCCGAAGACCGTCTGCGTGCGCGTCTTGTGCAGGCCGCATTTCACGCAACCCGATACGAGCTGCTTCAGCTCCATCCAGTCCCTGGCCGGGTCGCCGGCAGGCGCCTCGGAAGGCATCGGCGTATCGCTCTGCGCCTCCTGCACGGCGGAGGATCCGCGTCTCAGGCGCCAGATCGGCGCCAGGCCCATCTCGGCGAGGATCGCCTCGCGCCGTCCCATCAGAGCTCGACCGTGTACACGAGCGCGTCCTCGCGCCCGAGGCGCGCCGGATAGTAGCCGCGCCGCACACCGACGTGCCGGAAGCCGAAGCGCGCATACAGCGCCTGGGCCGCGGCATTGCTCGGCCGCACTTCGAGGAACAGGCTCCTCGCGCCGCGCCGGCGCGCGAGCTCGAGCGCCTCGCGCAGCAGGGCGCTGCCGTGGCCGCCGCGCTGGTGGCGCGCGGCGATCGAGAGGTTGAGCAGATGCGCCTCGCCCGCCGCCGCCATCAGGATGAAATAGCCGAGAAGCCCGCCTTCGAGCCGCCAGGTGCGGCAATCGTAGGCCGCGCGCAGCGAGTCGCTGAAGTTGCCGCGCGTCCAGGGATGCGTGTAGAGAGCGTTCTCGATCTCGAGCACCTCGTCGAGGTCGCTTTGGCTCATGACGAACAGGCGGGGTACGTCCTTGAGTACAGCGCTCATCGGCCAAGCTCCGCCTTGGTGAACGCCACCTTGTCCCGGACATAAACCGGCGCGGCGAGCGCGGCGTCGACGCCCTCGCCCGCGGCGAGCCGCGGCGCGGCGAGGCGCGCTACGGCCATGGCGGTCGGATGCACTTCGGGCAGCACGTTCTTCAGTCCCAGGTTTCCGTACACCGCGAAGCCGTTGCCGGCGCCGATCCAGTCTCCCGGCGGCACCTCGATCGAAGCCGGCGCGGCGCATCGGGCGGCGATGATTTGACGCCACGCCGGAGCCTTCCCGCGGTCTTCGCGTTGCAGCGCCGCATAATACACTTCGCGCATCCGCGCATCGAGGCAGGCGAGCACGCGCGCCGCACCCGATTCCTCGGCGAGCACCTCGAGGGTCGATACCCCCAGCACCGGAATGCCACGTGGAAATGCGAGTCCCTGCGCGATGCCGCAGGCGATTCTCAGGCCGGTGAACGACCCGGGCCCGGCGCCGAAGGCGACCGCATCGAGTTTCTCCGGGGTGATTTGAAACTTGTTCAAAACCTGTTGAAGCATGGGGAGCGCGAGCTCGGAATGCTGGTTACCGGCCCGCCGCTCGATGCCCGCGATCTCGCCGTCGCGCCAGAGCGCGACGCTGCACCACTCGGTCGAGGTGTCGAGCGCCGCGAATCGCATGGCCAATTCTATATACTGGGGGCATGAAAGAGCACCTCATTGCGGTCATCCCCGGAGACGGCATCGGACGCGAAGTGATCCCCGAAGGCGTGCGCGTGCTGGAAGCCGTCGGCGCCAAGCACGGCCTGCGCTTCGCGTGGAAGGAATTCCCGTGGAGCTGCGACTGGTACAAGGCGCACGGCCGCATGTGTCCCGAGGACGCGCCCGACATCCTGCGCAAGTTCGACGCGGTCTATTTCGGCGCGGTCGGCAATCCGGCGCTGGTGCCCGACCACATCGCGGTGTGGGGCCTGCTCATCAACTTCCGCCGCTGGTTCGACCTCTACGTGAACCTGCGGCCGGTGCGCCTGTTCGAGGGCATGCCCTGCCCGCTCGCGGGCAGGAAGCCAGGCGACATCGACTACGTCGTGATCCGCGAGAACACCGAAGGCGAGTACGGCAACGTCGGCGGCCGGATGTACGAAGGCACCGAGCGGGAAGTCGTCACCCAGCTCGCCACGTTTTCCAGGAAGGGCACCGACCGGATCCTGAAGTACGCGTTCGAGCTGGCGCGCAAGCGCGGCAAGCACCTCACCTCGTGCACCAAATCGAACGGCATCTCGATCACGATGCCGTACTGGGACGAGCGTTTTGCCGAAATGGGCAAGAAATATCCTGACATCAAGACGGATCAATATCACGTCGACGGCCTCACCATCCAGATGGTGCTGAACCCCGACCGCTTCGACGTAATCGTGGCCTCGAACCTCTTCGGCGACATCCTCTCGGACCTCGGCCCGGCCACCGCCGGCACCATCGGCATCGCCGCCTCGGGCAACATCAATCCCGAGCGCACCGCGCCTTCCATCTTCGAGCCGGTGCACGGCTCGGCGCCGGACATCGCAGGCAGGAAGATCGCCAATCCGCTCGCCACCATCTGGTCGGGCGCGCTGATGCTCGAGCACCTCGGCCACGCCGAGGCGGCCGCCGACATCGTGCGTGCGATCGAGCGCGTGGTCATCGAAGGCCCGCACACGCCCGACATGAAAGGCAAGGCGAGCACGAGCGACGTGGGTGCGGCGGTCGCCGAAGCGATTCGCGCGGAGTCGAGAAAAGCTGCCTGAAGGGCTGCTGTACCAGGAGGGCTTCCTGCCGGCGGACGAAGAGGCTCGCCTGCTCGCCGAGATCCGCGCCCTGACGCTCGAGGAGGCGAAGTACAAAAGCTTCACCGCCAGGCGCCGCGTCGCCGCCTACGGCTCGAGCTATGACTTCGAGACCAACGTGCTCGGCCCCGCGCCCGAGATTCCACAGTTTTTGCTTCCCCTAAGAAGCCAGGTGTCCAGGCTTCTTGGGACAGAAGACACCCGCTTTGTTCACGCGCTCGTGACCGAATACCGTCCCGGCACCGAGCTCGGCTGGCATCGCGACATCGGCGAGTTCGGCATCGTGGCCGGCATTTCGCTCGCCGGCGCCTGCCGCATGCGCTTTCGCCGCTACCCTCCGGAGAAGGGCGCGAAGGTCCTCGGCCTCGATCTCGCACCGCGCTCGGTGTACGTGCTGCGCGACGAAATCCGCTGGCGCTGGCAGCATAGCGTGGCGCGCACGAAGGAGCTGCGCTACTCGATCACTTTCCGGACCTCGCGTTGAGCGACATCATCGTCACCCTCGCAGTGAACGCCGTGTTTCCGAACGGGCGCGAGGTCGCGCTGACGGCGCGCATCGGCCGCGCGCAGCCCGAGGCGAAGGACGCGTGGGTGTGCCCGGTCGAGCTGGCGCCGGTCTACGCGCAGCCGATGAGCGTCAAGGGCGTGGATTCGTTCCATGCCACGTGGCTCGCGTGCTCGCTGGTGCTGAAGCTGCTCGCGCACCTCGAGGCCGAAGGGGCGGACCTGCGCGCGAGCGACGGCAGCGCCTTTCCGCTCGAGGCCTACGTCGCCGGGCTCGGCGCCGGACCGCAGGATGCTGAAGGCCGATAGCGCCCGCAACCGGCTGACCGGCATCGCGCTGGTGTCTCTCTGCTACGTCCTGTTCACGCTGCTCGACGGCACCGCGAAGTGGCTGGTGGCGAGCCTGCCGGTGATCGTGGTGGTCTGGCTGCGCTTCCTCATGCACGCGCTGCTCGCTTCCGCCCTGCTTTTTCCCCTGCGCGGGAAGCGATTGGTCATGACCAGCCATTGGCGATGGCACCTCCTGCGCGCGTTGATGTTCGTGCTCATGACCGGAATCAACTTCTGGGCGCTCCAGTACCTGCAGCTCGCGATCACCTCGTCGATCATGTTCATCGTGCCGATCGTCACCGCGCTCATGGCCGCGCCGATGCTGGGCGAGAAGATCGACCGCGGCCGCTGGGCGGCGATCGTGGCGGGCTTCGTTGGCGTGCTGGTGATCGTGCGTCCCGGCGGCGCCGACTTCCACCCGGCCATGCTCCTCGCGCTGGTGAACGCGACCCTCTACGCGATGTTCAACCTGATGACGCGCCGCCTGGCGGCGTACGACTCGCCCGAGACCATCCAGTACCTGCCTGCGCTCGGCGCGGCGATCCTGCTCACGCCTTTCGCGCTCGCCGCCTGGCAGACGCCCTCGGGCTGGCTTGGGTGGACGCTCGCCTGCCTGATGGGGGCGCTGGGCGGCCTCGGCCACTACCTTCTCGCGGCGGCACACCGCTACGCGCCGGCCACGGTGATCGCGCCCTTTCTCTACCAGCAGGTGCTCTACATGGCGCTCTTCGGCTACGTCGTGTTCGGCGACGTGCCGGCGCCCGCGGTGTGGGTCGGCGCCGCGATCGTGGTCGGAAGCGGGCTATACCTCTTTGCGCGGGAGCGCGCGCGAGTTTGACTCTCCGAGGTCCCAGAACAGGCCGGTCATGATGCGAAGGCCCTCGCGGGCGACGCCGGCCAGCAGGTGCTCGTCCGGCGCGTGCTGCGAGCAGCCGGGATACGAATGCGGCACCCAGACAGTCGGCAGACCGAGGGTCTCGGCGAACACGTCGTTCGGCAGCGAGCCACCGAGGTTGGGCAGGATCGCCGGCCTCGCTCCCGCGGTGCGCTCGATCGAGGCTTCCGCCCAGCGCACCCACGGATGCTCGGGGTCCAGGCGCGTCGCCGCGAAGAACCCCTCGCGCGCCGGCGTCGCGCTCACCATGCCGAACCCCTCGCGCTCCAAATGCCGCCGCAGCGCAGGAACGATGTCGTCCGGGTCGATCCCCACCACGTAGCGCAGCTGGCAGTGCGCCGAGGCGCGCGGCGGGATCGCATTCACCGGGCGCTGCGGATTGCCGGTCACGAAGGCGAGCACCTCGAAGCTGCACCAGCCGAACACGCGCTCGGCGGGAGTCAAATTGGGTTCTCCCCAATCCTCGGCTCCCTCGACAGAAAGACTTTTCAGAGCCTCTCTCACGCTGGGGGTCAGGCTATTGGGTCGCCACTCCGGGACGCGGATCGCGCCGCGCCGGTCGGTGATCGAGGCGATGGCGTGGGCGAGCACGATGCCGGGGTTCGCGAGCAGCCCGCCCCAGTTGCCCGAGTGATGCCCGCCCTGGCGCAGCTCGAGCGCGAGGTCGAAGTTGAGCGCGCCGCGCGAGCCGAGGAAGAGCGTCGGGCGTTCGGCCTTGAGACGCGGGCCGTCGGAAGCGATGAACACATCCGCGCTCAGCGCGTCCTTCTCTCTTTCACACAGCGTTTTCAGTCCGGGGGAGCCGACCTCCTCCCCGGTCTCGATGAGGAGCTTCACGTTGAAGCCGAGCCGGCCGCGGGTGCGCAGGACCGTCTCCATCGCGGCGAGGTTGATCGAGTGCTGGCCCTTGTTGTCCGCCGTGCCCCGCCCGTAGAGGCGCTCGCCCTCGCGCCTGAGCTTCCAGGGATCGAGGCCGGCGCGCCAGTCGCCCTCCTGCCCGCGGATCACGTCGCCATGGCCGTAGCTCAGCAGCGTCGGCAGGCCCCGGTCCTCGATGCGCGCGGCGAGCAGAAACGGGCCGTGCTTCGCGGACGGATTGGGCACGATGCGGCACTCGAAGCCCATGCGCTCCAGGCATTCGGCGAGCTCACCCTCCAGGTACTCGGCAAGCGCCCCCTGGCGATCCGGATTCTGGCTCTCGGTGGGGATCGCCACGCGCCGCGCGAGATCGTCGAAGAAGCGCCCCTCGTCGAAGTAGCGCTCGGCGGCGAGGATGGCTTGCGCGCGGCTCATCTTGGCAGTATAGCGAGGCGCTATGGGAGAAACCCTGGCCGTCCCGGTCTGGCTCGCGCTGCCGGCGGCGCTGCTCGCCGCCTGGGCCGCGTACGACAAGCTGGTGATGCCGGCGCTGCGCTGGCTTCTGGCGCGCCCGGCGAACCAGATGATCGACGAGCTTTCGACGCGCCTTCGCATCGGCATCCGGCCGTTCCAGCGCACCCGTCGCCAGGCGCTGATCCACCGCCTGACGACCGACCCGAAAGTGCTGCAGGCGGCGGAGCGCTACGCCGCTGCGCACCGCCTCCCGCTGCCGAAGGTGATGCAGCGGGTCGAGCGCTATGCGAGGGAGATCGTGCCCGCCTTCAACGCCTACCTTTACTTCCGCTTCGGCTACTGGGCCGGGCGCAAGCTCGCGCAGTCGCTCTACCGAGTGCGCCTGGGCTACGTCGACACCGCGGGCATCGCCGCGATCGATCCCGACGCCACCGTGGTGTTCGTGATGAACCACCGCTCGAACATGGATTACGTGCTCGCGGCCTACCTGGCCGCGCAGCAGACGAGCCTCTCCTACGCGGTGGGCGAATGGGCGCGCCTGTGGCCGCTCTCGGCGCTGATCCGCGCCATGGGCGCCTATTTCGTGCGGCGCAACTCGGCCGACGAGCTCTACCGGCGCGTGCTCGAGCGCTACATCGCGATGGCGACCGAGGCCGGCGTGCCGCAGGCGGTGTTCCCGGAGGGCGGCCTGTCGCGCGACGGCCGCATGCGCGAGCCCCGGCTGGGCGTGCTCGACTACATGCTGCGCGGCTTCCGCCGCGACGGCGAGCGCGACCTGGTGTTCGTGCCGCTCGGGATCAACTACGACCGCGTGCTCGAGGATCGCACGCTCCTCGCCTCCCTCAGCGGGAGTCGCCGGGGCCGCCTGAAGACGGTCTGGGGGACGCTGCGGTTCCTGCTGCACAACCTCGGCCTGGTCCTGAGAAGCGAGTGGCACCGCTTCGGCTACGCCTGCGTGAATTTCGGCACACCGATCTCGATGCGCGGGTATGACGTCGACTTCCAGCGTCTCGGCCCTGAAGAGCGCAAGCTCGCCGTAGCGCGCCTGGGGCGCACCCTGATGGACGCGGTCGGCCGGGTCGTGCCAGTGGTGCCGGTCGCGCTGATCGCCCAGGTCTTTCTCGCGCGGCGCTCCCTTACCGCGCTCGACCTGAAGGCCGAGGCCGGCAGGCTGCTGCAGCGCCTGGAGGGCGCGCACGTCTACGTGCCGCGGCGCGACCTCGACTACGCCCTGACGGTGGGCTTGCGCATGCTGACGCTGCGCCGCCTGGTGGAGGAGCGCGAGGGCGTGTACAGCGCCCGGGAGGAAGAATTGCCGCTCCTTCGCTACTATGCGAATTCGATCGCGCATTTGCTCCAGGCCCCGGACGGCGAGATAAGGTAGATTGGCGCGCAGGGGGACTTTGGAAGGGCCATGGCGAGACGCACAAAAAAACGGCGCGCCCCGGCGAAGCCGACCGGGCAACCGCTCCTCGGCAGCCTGACGACCGACTGGTACTGGGAGCAGGACACCGCGCACCGCCTCACCCGCATCGAGCTGCGCGCCGGCGCCGGCTGCGACGATGCCTTCGCCCGCACGGCGCTGGGCAAGCGGCGCTGGGAGCTCGGCATCGAGGTTGAGGGCGGCTGGGAGGCGCACCGCGCGCTCCTCAAGAGCCGCACGCCGTTTCGCGACCTGCTCACGTGGCGCACTCGCGCGGACGGCAGCTTGCGCTATGCAAGCGTAAGCGGCGAGCCCGCCTACGACCGGCGCGGGCGCTTCGTCGGCTATCGCGGCGTGGCGCGCGACGTCACCGAGCACAAGCGCGCCGAGCAGCTCCTGCGCCTGCAGCACCTCGTCACCCGCTGCATGGCCGAGTCTCCCGGCGTGGCCGAAGGCGCCCAGAGCGCGCTGCGCGCGATCTGCGAGGCCGAGGGATGGGACCGCGGCGAGTTCTGGCGCCTCGACGAGCGCGAGCGCGCAATGCGCCGCTTCGTGCACTGGGCCAACCCCGCGGGACAGGCCTTCGCCGCCGGTTCGGGCGACATGCAGCCGCTGTCGGAACGCGGCACCGTCGCCTCGGCCTGGCAATCGGGCAAGCCGCTGTGGATCCGCGACGCCGCCAACGACCCGCGCGCCTCGGGCCCCGGCTTCGCCGCCGGCAGCGGCGTGCAATCCGCGCTGCTCTGCCCGGTGTTTTCGGGTCCGAGCCCGGTCGCCGTGCTCGCCTTCGCCAGCGGCAAGAAGCGCGCGAAGGACGACGCGCTCCTCGCGGCGCTGATGGCGCTCGCCGCCCAGCTCGCGTTGTTTCTCCCGCGCGCCGACGCCGAGGCGAGGCTGCGGCAGAGCGAGGAGCGCTTCCGCCGCACCTTCGAGCTCGCCGCCGTCGGCGTCGCGCACATCGGCCTCGACCGGTGTTTCCAGCGCGTCAACCGCCGCTTCTGCGAGATTCTCGGCTACCCCGAGTCCGAGCTCATCGGCATCCGCGGCCGCGACATCTCGCACCCCGACGACATCGACATGATGAACGCCCAGCGGCCGCAGCTCTATGCCGGCCAGATCGACGCGGCGCGCGGCGAGAAGCGCTACCTGCGCAAGGACGGCGCCGTGGTCTGGGTCGCCTACACGCTCGCGGTCGAGCGCGACGCGGCCGGCAAGGCGCTCTACGAGATCGCCGTCTACGACGACATCACCACGCGCCGGGCAATGGAGGACGCGCTGCGCAACAGCGAGGCGCACTTCCGCCAGGTGGTCGACTCGGCGAACGAGGGGATCCTCGTCTATGACCTCGATCTCAACATCGTCACGGGCAACGCCGCCGCTGCGCGCATCATCGGCCTGCCTTTGGGCGAGCTGATCGGACGCCCCGGCTTCACCTCGCTCTTCCCGTGCGTGCGCGAGGACGGCTCGCGCCTGCCGCCGGAGGACCGGCCGACGCGCCTCACGGTGCGCCGCTGCGAGCCGCTCTCCGGCCTCGTCGTGGGACTCGAGCGCCCGAACGGCGAGGTCACCTGGCTCTCGGTGAATACCGGCTTCCTGCGCCGCCCCGGCGAGAGCGAGCACTACGGCGTGGTCTCGACCATCAGCGACATCACCGACCGGCGGCGCGCCGAGCTCAAGCTGCGCGAAAGCGAGGAGCGCTTCCGCAGCCTCACGGCGATGTCGTCGGACTTTTTCTGGGAGACCGACCCGCAGCATCGCTTCGTCGAGGTGGTCCACGGCCCCGAGTACCCGGAGAGGATGGGCCGCATCATCGGCCAGGCACCCTGGGACCTCCAGCCCGTGCATCCCGACGAGCCTGCCTGGACGGCGCACCGCGCGACCATGGACGCGCACCAGGCGTTCCGCGACTTCGAGTTCGGGCGTTCGTGGGCCGACGGCACGGTGCGCTACTTCTCGATCACCGGCGAGCCGCGCTTCGAATCCGACGGCGCCTTCCTCGGCTACCGCGGCGTCGGCCGCGACGTCACGGACATCGCCCTCGCGCGAGAGCGCATCGCCACCCTGGCATACCGCGACGCGCTCACCGGCCTGGACAACCGCACCAGCCTGTTCCCGGCGCTCGAGAAGTCGGTCGAGCGCTCGCGCCGGCGTGCCACCCGGCTCGCCGGCCTGTTCCTCGACCTGGATGGCTTCAAGGAAGTGAATGACGCGCACGGCCACGACGCCGGCGACCGCCTGCTGGTCGAGGCCGCCAGGCGCCTGCGCGCCGTGCTGCGCTCGGGCGACCCCGTGGCGCGCCTCGGCGGCGACGAGTTCTTCGTGGTGTTGGAGGATCTCAACGACGCGGCGCCGGCCGAGCGCGTGGCGACGAAGCTTCTCGCGGCGCTCGCCGAGCCCTATGACATCGGCGCCGGCAAGCCGGTAGCCATTTCGGCGAGCATCGGCGTGAGCCTCTTCCCCGACGACGCGGGCGACGCCGCCACTCTGCTGAAGCACGCCGACGCGGCGATGTACTCGGCCAAGCAGGCGGGCAAGAACGCCTACCGGTTCTTCAAGTCGGTGGCGGCGGCAAACGACGGCCGCGCGGCCGCCGGCCAATCGGAAAACGCCGGCTAGCGGCGTCGTTGAGGTGGCGGCGCGCTGTTGCGCCGATAGATTTCCTTGGAGATCCGGTCGACATCGCGCCGCAGATCGCCACCCCGCTGGGGCTGGGTCTGGGTCTTCTCGATGCGCTTCCCGTTGTCGGGTTGCGCCGCGTCGAGCGGGCTCGCCGAAACGCACAGCGCGGCGGCGATGAAGAGGGCCTTCCACATGGGCACCAGCTTCGGACAGGGCGGCGTGCCCTGCTGTCCGATTGTGTAACGATTTATTTCCGCAGCTGGCGGTTCGCGTCCTCGATGTCGCGGCGCAGCTTGTCGCGCTCCTCGGGCGACATCTGGCGCGGCCGATCGGGACGCGCCTGGCGATCGCGATAGGCGTCGCGCACGTCCTCGCGCATGCGCTGGCGGTCCTCCTGCTTCATCTGGCGCTGCGGCTGCTTGCGCGCGTCGTGGCCGCCCTTGCTCTGGCCGAGCGCGCTTCCCGCGGCGAGCGCCACGGCGAGTGCGTGGAGGGCGAGCGCTTTCGTTTTCACGTCGGGATGATAAGACGCAGGGTCCCGGGCGGTGTAACAATTAGTAACCTGTCGCCCGGTTGACGCGAAAAATTCACTTAACCTAACGACCCATGGCGGAGCTCAAGACCCGCATCCTCATCGTCGACGACGACCAGCGCCTGCGCGATCTGCTGGTGCGCTACCTCGGGGGCGAAGGCTACGAGGTGAAGGCGGTCGCCGACGGGGGAGCCATGGACAAGCAGCTCGGCCGCGAGCGCTACGACCTCGTGGTCCTCGACCTGATGCTGCCGGGCGAGGACGGCCTCGCCATCTGCCGGCGCCTGCGCGGCCAGGCGAACGCGCCGGCGATCGTGATGCTCACCGCGAAGGGCGACGAGGTCGACCGCATCGTCGGCCTCGAGATGGGCGCGGACGACTACCTGCCCAAGCCGTTCAATCCGCGCGAGCTGCTCGCGCGCATCAACGCCGTGCTGCGGCGGCGCTCGCCGGCCGGGGTGCCCGGCGCGCCCAGCGCCACCGCCGAGGTGTTCCAGTTCGGCAAGTTCTCGCTCAACCTCTCCACGCGCACGCTGACCCGCGACGGCAAGTCGGTTCCGCTCACCACGGGCGAGTTCTCGGTGCTCAAGGTCCTGGTGCAGCACCCACGCGAGCCGATGTCGCGCGACAAGCTGATGGAGCTCGCGCGCGGCCGCGAGTACGAGGTGTTCGACCGCTCGATCGACGTCCAGATCTCGCGCCTGCGCAAGATCGTCGAGGAGGATCCCTCGCATCCGAAGCACATCCAGACCGTCTGGGGCTTCGGCTACGTCTTCGTGCCCGAATAAGCGCTAGTGTCACTCTTCGCGCGATCGTTCTTGCTCATCGCGCTGCTCATCGTCACCGCGGTCCTCGCCTCGTTCTGGATCTACCGCCTTTACGAGCTCGAGCCGCGCTCGCGCGAGCTCGCGCAGCAGACGGTGAGCGCGGTGAACCTCACGCGCGCCGCGCTGGTCGCGGCCGACCCCTTCCTGCGCCGCCAGCTCCTGGTCGAGCTGAACGACACCGAGGGGCTGCGCGTCTATCCCGCGACCGCGAGCGAGAAGCTGGTGGCGCTGCCCGACGAGGCGCTGTTCCAGCGCGTGGTCGGCCGGGTGCGCCAGGCGCTCGGCGGCGAGACGCGCTTCGCCTCCGAGCGCGACGGCGAGGACGGCTTCTGGGTCAGCTTCTTCATCGACTCGGACGAGTTCTGGGTGATGCTGCCGTGGGAGCGCTTCGAGCCCGCCTTCGGCCTGCAGTGGCTGGGCTGGGGGCTCGCGCTCGTCGCGCTGTCCCTAGCCGGCGCGTGGTTCATCGCCTCGAACCTCGCGCGGCCGCTCGCCGCGGTGACGCGCGCGGCGCTGCGCATCGGCGGCGGCGGGACGCACCAGCCGCTCGCCGAGGAAGGCCCGCGCGAGCTGCGCACCGTGGCTAAGGCGTTCAACCGCATGGCGAGCAGCCTGGAGAGCATGGAGCGCGAGCGCGCCATGGTGCTCGCAGGCATCTCGCACGACCTGCGCACGCCGCTCTCGCGGCTGCGCCTCGCGCTCGAAATGAGCGGCGCCGAGAGCGGCGCGAGCGAGGCCATGATCGAGGACATCGGCGAGATCGACGCCATCATCGGCCAGTTCCTCGACTTCGCCCGCGGCGAGAACGAGGAGAAATCGCGCCAGGCGCTCGACCCGCTGCTGCACGAGCTCGGCGAGCACTACCGGCGGCTGGGGAAGAACGTAAGCGTGGAGGCGGCGACCGGCACTCAGTTCGGCATCGCCCGCATGGCGCTGCACCGCGCCGTCGCCAACCTGGTCGACAACGCCCTGCGCTATGCCGGGGAGCCGATCGAAATCGAAGCGAAAAGAGCGCCGGGAAGCGTCGCGATCGAGGTGCGCGATCGCGGCCCAGGCATTCCGGCGGGGGAAGTCGAGCGCCTGAAGCGACCGTTCACGCGCCTCGACGACGCCCGCAGCGGCGCGAGCGGCGCGGGTCTCGGCCTCGCGATCGTCGAGCGCGTCGCCCGAGGCCACGGCGGCACGCTCGAGCTCCTGCCGCGCGCCGGCGGCGGGCTCGTCGCCCGCCTGACCTTGCGAGCGTGAATCGGGGTCAGACCCCTATTCCTTGGTGAAGAAGTAGTAATCCGCAGTGTAGGGGCTGCGCTCGACCGTTCCGGCGGTAGCCGCAAAGCACCCGCTGACGGGTGCCATACCGCCCCTCGTGTGCACGCGTCGAACGGTCGAGACCTGGCTGAACGTTCCAGCCGGGCCGACCGACTTCGCTCCCAGGAGCAGCCAGGGAATCGCCACCGCGTCGGGCGCCGCGGCGCTCGCGGTCACGCTGCCGACGATCTTGCTGCCGTCGACAGCCTCCCAGGAAGGCCCGGCATAGTGGCGTCCGATCTTCATCCCGCGGGGGTCGAAAAGGTCCGCCTCGGGACCGACGAGCGCCCATTCGTAGGCGCTGTTCATTCCCTTGGCCGCGCGGCATTCGTAGATCTGCACGCCTTTCGCGGCGGCGATCATGGCGAGCGACTCGTCCGCGCCCACCTTGAGCTTCTGCGCCACGCTGGCCTCCGGATTGGAGGCCTGCGCGGCCGCCGCGCAGCCAGCGAGCAGCACCGCCAGGAAGCTGCCGGCTCTGAAATGCTTCTTCATGATGTCCCCTACCCTGTGTTTGTGGAGAGAGGGTAGTTAAGCGCGCGTTCGTTTCTTCCGGATTTGGGTTCTGTTACCGGCTGGTAACTGTTTCGATTCTTTGAAACACCAATGCCAGGGCTCATACATGTAGCCGTGGCGGTTCTGGCGCGGATACGAAAGGAAGAAGCCAAAGCGCTCCGCATTCCCGCAGAGCCAGTCGAAGGCGGCGGTGCCTTCGAACTCGACCTCGAGCGCCCGCACGCCCTCGGTGGTCAGGTCGACGGCGCACCCGGTATGGTGCTCGCTGTAGCCTGGCGGCGCGCTCACGCTCAGGATCTCGTCGATCGACTGCCCGCGCGCGAGCTTCGCGCGCACGATCTCGGCCTGGCGCTCGACGCTGCGGAACGCCGAAACGATGGTGAGCACGACGCGATCGCCCTGAGCCGCCTGTCTCAGCGCACTCCACGCGCGCGCCGCGGCGGGCACGAGGAGGTGCTCCCTGCCGTTCTCGCCAGTCTCGGCTACGACCAAATTGGTAGCTTCCGGATACAGCACGAGCGAGCGTGCCGCGACGGTGTCGAGCGCGATCCCAAGCGAGGCGAGCAGTGAGTCAACCTTGTTCAACGTACCGGCTGCGAGCGGTCTACCGGAGCGCCGCGCAGAACCACCGCCGAGATGCGCCGCGAATTCCTGATGTCGTCGAGCGGGTTCGCGTCGAGCACGATGAAGTCGGCGCTCTTGCCGGCCTGCAAGGTGCCGGCGTCGGCCATGCGGAGGAACTCCGCCGAGTTTCGCGTCGCCGCCACGATCACCTGCATCGGCGTCATCCCGGCCGCGACCATGTCCTCCATCTCTTCGTGCGCACCCCACGCCCGGTTGCCGTCGGTTCCGAGCGTGATGCGGGCGCCGGCCGCGTTCAGCCGCGCGAGATTGCGCGCCTGGATGCCGTAAAAAGCCTGCGCCGCGGGCCGGTCGCTGTTCGCCTTCTCCAGCAGGGCGAACTGGTTGGGGGCGAGGCCCGGCTTGAGCCAGGAGAGGTCAGTCTTCACGCCGCGCTCAGGCAGGTTCGGCGTGAGGACCAGGTTGGGCCGCGCCTTGAACATGGCGACGAACTCGTCGTCGATGTCCCGGTCGCGGACGCCGTGCGCCAGGGCGTCGACGCCGGCCCGAAGGAGTCCCTTCGCGTCCTCGAGATCGAAGAGGTGCGCGGTGACGCGCAGGCCGCGCTTGTGCGCCTCGTCGATGATGGCGCCGTAGATCTCGGGAGTCAGCTTCTTGTACTTGCCGTCGCGGGTATCGACCCAGATCTTGACGATGTCGACCTTGTGCGCGGCGAGCTCCTCGACCGCCTTGCGGCCTTCGGCCGCGCTCGCGATCCAGTACGGCGCGGTGGTGCGCCCCGGCTCTTGCATCGTGATACCGCGTCCCGCGCTGAAGAAGCGCGCCGCGCCGGGAATCTCCTGCGTGCGCACGTCGAGCAAATCGTAGCCGTCCGTCCCAAGGCTGAGCGCGGCGCTCACGCCGTAGTAGGCGCGCTGCTTCAGGTCGCGGATGAGCGCATCGCGCTCGGTGCTGAGATGGACGTGCGTGTCGATCATCATCGGCATCACCGTCTTGCCGGCGAGATTGACGCGCGTAGCGCCGGCCGGCACCTGGACGGCGGTGCCGGCGCCGGCCTGGGCGATCCTGGTGCCCTCGACCACCAGCGTCGCGTTCTCGATTACGCGACCGTCGCCGACGATGAGCCGCGCGCCTTCATACGCGGTGGCGGGTTGCCCGCCAGGCGTAGTCGCGCAACCGGCAAGAACGCCGAGCGCAAGGATTCCTACTGCGGTCAGATGCATGCGGAACATGGCAGCCCCCTCTGATATGCGTTCGCCTCCCCGAAGAGAAAGCATGCCAGAGATTACCGGACGGCGGTCACCACAACCCTGCCGTTCTCCTTCGCGAGATCGATGATGGTGGGCTCTCCCGCGCCCTTGTCGAGCTTGAAGGTCTGCGGCACGTCCACGAAGCGCAGGTGGTAGGTGGTGGTGTGGCTCGACTGCACACCGCTGCCGTCGGGCTTCTTGCACCAGATCACCAGGGCCGAGCTCGCCGAGAACTGCACGGTGTAGGCGTCCGCGCAGCCGTCCGGCCTCGCTTCCGGGATGTGCCGGATCGAGGTGGTCTTCGCCTCCGAGCGCCGGAACGCCGCTACGCCAGACTCGATGTCGTAGGCGATGCGCGTGGCGCCGTCGGTGCACGCGCAGAGCAGCGCGGCGGACACGAGAAACGCTAGGTGTGGCGGTGCCGGCGTCCGAAAGCGTCGCGAACTACCGTCCATAGGGCAACCAAGGTGGCGACCATTGCGAGCGGCGGCATGACAAGAACGCTGAAACCGACGCGAGGGTAATGCATCAGGTACAAGATCATTTCGCCGTAGCTATTCCTAAGCGAATACCACCCGAAATCGGCGAACGAGAGAAAGACCAGACCAGAGACGAGTGCCCACCATTTCCAGGACTGGACACCCCGGATGGCGAGCACACCCGCGGCGGCGCCCGCCGCTGCGAGCGCGAGGTGAACAACTAAGAACAGCCACGCAGCGGCCGGCACACTGGCAGTCTGCGCACCAAGGTAAGCGGATGCCACGATCGCGCCGAATTGGGCGGCCCAAGCCGCGGCGATCACGACTCCAAGCACGCGCAGGGCGGTCGTCGGCGGCATGGATGGCGTCTAAACGGTCCGGATCATCGCCGGACATCATGCCGCCTTTCGCCCGTTGGACATAGGAATCAAGTCCTTAGACGCTGCGCGGACGTGCGATACGTCCTCCCGAATAGGGTCTACTTGCCGCTTAGGTCGAGCGTCACCCTCGCCTGGGCACAATTCGACGGGCTCGCGATCTCGCAGATCTGGTACACGAGCGTATAGGTTCCGGACTGCGTTTTTCGCAGCACACTCACTGAGCCATCGGACGGATCGAGCTTGATGTCGCTGCTGGGTGGCGACAGCGACATGAGCGAGAGCGTCACGTTCGCCATCGTCGCGCGCGCACTGCCCAACGAGTCGTTGGCGAGCACGCTCGCAATCGCCCTTCCAGGCGTCTTCGATGACACTCTGGCCTGGTCATTGACCGCCGACACGACGTAGGGCACGACGTTGACGGTCACCGTCGCCTGATCGCAATTAGTGGGGTTCGCCGTTTCGCACATCTGATACAGGAGCGTCTGGGTGCCGGTCGGCGTCCCTTTGGCGACGTTGACCGAGCCGGTGGCGGGATCGAGCGTGACCCCCGGGTCGGTCGACGATTGCTGCGACAACGTGACGTTGGCCGTCGTTGCAAGCCCGGCCCCCAGTATGTCGTTCGCGAGCACGCTCGCCACCGCCACGCCGCCTGTCGACGGCGACACCGTTCCCTGGTCGTTCACGGCGTTCACGACGTAGGGGGGCACGGTGACTCGCACCGCCGCCCCATCGCAATTGGCAGGATTCGCCGTGTCGCAGATCTTGTAGACGAGCGTATGCGTGGTGGCTTCCGTGCCCGCCGCTACGCGAACCGAGCCCTCGGTGGCATCGAGCGTGACCCCGGCGCTGGTCGACGATTCCTGGGACAACGTCACGATTGCCGTCGTCGCGGGCGCACCGGCATTCCAGTCATTGGCGAGGACGTTGGCGACCGCGATCCCACCCGCCGGAGACGGCACCTGGCCCGCGTCATCGTTGGCGATCACGGCCTTGTTGTCCAACCCGGTGGAGCGCCAGAGGAAGACCCCTCGGCCCGACGCGACCTCGGCCGGGTCGCTCACAGGCGCAACGCCGAACGACCCTCCGATGGACACCGACGTCGTCCCGGCTCCGACGCCCCCGGAAACAGGCAAGCCGGCAGAGTCGGTCGAGGCAGTCCAGCCGTCAACCCGCTGCGCGGTTTGATAGGTGAGGAACATCGAGAACGACGGACGGAATGCACCCAGGAACGCCGACGCCGAGAAAAAATACTGCTGGCCCGCCACCGATGAGCTCGTCAGGATGTCTTGGGTGTAGTAGCTGAACAGGTCGATCACCTGCGACTGGGTCGCCCACACCCAGCCGGTGAGATCCGGACCGGTGAAGGTCGGTCCACCGACCACGCCCGAGCACGGGGTCACACCGTCGCCGGGGCATACCAAAGCCACCTGCTTCCAGCTCAGGCCGGTCGTTTCGACCAGCTGCCGCCACTCTTTGCCGTGGTTATCGTTGACCGGCTGCGCTTTCAAAACGATCGGGAGAAAGAGCGTTGCGAATATCGCAATTCGCCGGATCACCATGAACGGTTCCTCCGCTGTGATCTGCCACAGGTGGCTGTGGTCAGTAGCGCTGCGTTATACGTGGGATAAATTCCCACGTCAAGCCCGATTCGCTGCGAGAGCGCACTTATCTCGTTGTCTTAAACTGTGCGCCGATGGCCACGCTCTCGAAGGAAGGCGACTTTCCGCTCGCACCGCCGGTCGAGCCGATGCTGGCGAAGCTCGCCGACGAGCTGCCACCGCAAGGCGAATACCTGTACGAGCCGAAGTGGGACGGCTTCCGCGCGATCGTGTTCCGCGGGTCGTCGGAGCTCTTCATCCAGAGCCGCGACCTGCGGCCGTTCGATCGCTACTTTCCCGAGCTGCACGAGACGCTGCTCGCAAGGCTGCCGCCCGGCTGCGTGCTGGACGGGGAGATCGTGATCGCGACGAAGCGCGGGCTCGATTTCGACGCGCTGCAGATGAGGCTGCATCCGGCGGAGTCGCGCGTGAGGAAGCTCGCGAACGAGACGCCCTCCTCCTTCATTGCGTTCGATCTTCTCGCGGCCGAAGGGAAGAACCTGATGTCAGCGCCGCAGGCCGAGCGCCGAGCCCGCCTGGAAAAGTTGCTGGCGAAGATCGAAAAGCCCGTCCATCTCACGCCCATGACGCGCGATCGGGCGCTGGCGCAGGACTGGCTCGAACGCTTCGAAGGCGCGGGACTGGACGGGGTCGTCGCCAAGCCGGCGGGGATCACGTATCAGCCGGGGAAGCGGGCGATGATCAAGGTGAAGCACGCGCGCACCGCCGATTGCGTGGTCGCGGGCTTTCGCTGGCACAAGAGCGGCAAGGA
>Ga0068855_100003283_pt1 | contig 19812 bp, 25 predicted proteins | sample KBSCornC52_FD_66592 | JGI IMG/M metagenome (GOLD analysis project Ga0068855, IMG submission 66592) | Corn rhizosphere microbial communities from Kellogg Biological Station, Michigan, USA - KBS Corn C5-2 | ecosystem: Host-associated > Plants > Roots > Rhizosphere > Soil ...
GCATGCTGCAGGTCCACCCAGCTCTGGATGATGTTGGGAGCTGCACGAAAGATGCCGTATCCCTTAGGGATCGGCAGGCCGCTGTGCGCTGTCGTCTGCGGTCCGTCGAAGGTGTAGGAGGTGCCACCCTGCTGCTTCTGAAACAGAGAGGCTATCCCGTTGACCAGCAGCGTTCCACCCACGGATATGAGTGCCGCACCCAAAGCTGTTGCCAGGGCCGCAGAAGAACCTCCCGCTGCGGCCAAGCTTGGGAACAGCGCCGCGCCCAGCGGGCCTCCGAAAGCCGCAGCCGCGACGGCAACTGCGATCAGGGCCACCGACTGCAGCGTCTTATTCCCCAACACCGGCATGGCGACGACACATGCATTCGGCGGAAAAGCAAGCTCGTTCAGCCGCTCCGGCGGCAACAGTTCTCCGCCATCGAGCGATAGTGCATAGTGCTCGCTCGCGAGCTTGTGCTCGGCAATGTATGCCAGCATCTCCTCACGCGTGGCGAACTCAATCTCCGTACTGCCATCGGATGGCCGGAAAGGATTCTCGCAGCGGATCAGCTTCACAGTCCCGGCCCTCCATACTCGTAGTACCCCACGAACCGCCGCGGCCACACCGGCCCCTCCAGCCGCTCCAGGCACACCTGCCCCACGTCCTCCGCCACATGGATGAAGCGGGTCGCGTTCAACATCACCGCCACATGGCCCGGCACTCCGCGGAAGAACACCAGGCATCCCGGCAGCGGCCGCTCAATCCCCACCCACTGCGCGCGCAGAATCGCCTGCATCGCCGCAAGCTGGTCCGCCTCCGCCTCTGGCGTCTCCGGGATCTTCAGGTCAATGCCGCGCCGCCGCAACACCTCCACCACCAGCCCCGCGCAGTCGTAGCTCTCTGGCCCGCGCCCGCCGCGCTTGTACGGCCTGCCGATCAGGTCATCGATCCTCATCGCACACTCACAATCCGAATGCCGTTCGAGTCGATGCCAGGGAACGCCCCGAAGCGCTCCTGATTCCCATGCGCCCGGCAGCCGTTCGTGCCATCCAGTCGCAGGCTGCAGGTCGGCAGCAGTGCATTGTGCGTGAACGTCAGCGGAATCCCCGTCCCGTCCGCCGTCGCCGCGGCCGAGAGCGTCCCGCCATAGCGGCCAGGGTCCGAGTAGTAAATCGTCACCGGGAACGAATCGAGGAAAGACCGGTCTGAGCCGCCCTGTTCCGAAGTCGTGATCTGCACTCCAAAGCCAAACTGCGCGTCATTGATGCCTGCCGGCGTCGCCGCCCATCCCCACGTGTCGGTCGGATTGCCCAGCACCGCATCCGTGATCGTCGCCAGGTTCGCGATATTCGGGTACTTAGCCAGTCCTACCCGCGCGCCGCCGCTGTACAACCACACTTCGCTCAGGATGCCTGTCCCGGCGTTCTGCCCCACCCAGTTCAGGTCTACGACGATGCCCTCGATCGTTACCCCGGACGGAATCGAGAAGCCGTACCCCTTCGTCACCACGAAGTCCAGCACCTGCCCCGCAATCACGCCGCCCTTCACGCGTAGCTGCGTGCCCACAAACTCCCACTGCGAGCTGTTGAACGTGATCTTGGTCGCGTAGTCCGACGCATTCACCGTCGACGATGGATTCCCAGCGCCTGTCGGTGTAGTCGAGATCGTGGCCACGGTCGTGCCTGTCGGAACTCCGGCGCCCGTCACCGTATCGCCCACCAGGATGCCGTCCACCTGATCGACGGTGAAGTCCACGCTGCCATTCGCCACCGAGCCCAGCGTCGTGATCGGCGTCCCGTACCCGCACTCCAGCGACTTGTACAGCCAGATGCAGCGGTTCGACGTATACACATGCCGCGGATGCAGGAAGCGGAATGGCGAAGGAGCGCCCAGGCTCAACGTCACCCACTTGGCATTGGAGCTTGAGGAGAGAATGTCGAAGTTGAGCGCAATCTCCGGCTCCAGGTTCGGATTCACCGTGTTGACAACATAGATGTTGACGCTTCCGCCCACGCCGCCGGAGAACTCCTCCAGCAAGCCCTCTACCACGCGATTCACATTGCTGCAGCGCACCGCCCACTTCGGAATCGAGCCGTCCGACTTCTCCTCCAGCGGCTCAAACTCGAAATTGAACGCGGTATACGTCTGCGCACCCAACCCGTCCTGCGCGTCAAACGTAATGTCGTCCACGTTCTGGCACAGCCGTAGATGCGTTCCGTCCGGCCAGGTGATATCGCAGAGCGCAACCCAGCGCTCGCCGGAGGATAGCTTGTATTTCTCCAGGCTGGCAGCCACGGAGATGTTCGCCAGTTCAAGCGGCATCCTAGAGCTCCGTCAGTTCAAAGCTGAAGTCGAACCGCTTCTCCCCACCCGCCCAGCCGCCATCCTTGATCGTCGGCAGCTTTGAGAAACGCACATTGAGCGTCTCTGGCGTGGCAGTCCGGTTATCGACGAAATTGAAGTTGCCCCATCCACCCTGCGCCATCGCAAACGTGCGCAGCGAATCGCGATCCGCTACCGTGCAGGCCTTGTACTGCACCTTCCACGTGCGCCGCATGCGCGAGAAGCGCGGTCGCGCGAACACGGCCCCGTTCTCCGCCTGGTCTCGGATGGTTGCGTCCTCAAGCGTCTCCTCCTCGTTCATCAGCGGAGCGCGCGAGAGGGTAGGGAAGGGTGTCGGCATACACCCCGTTTATGCCGCAGGCATCGGAAATGCAGCCAATTACGCGTGGAATCCAGTCAGCAGGCTGCGCAGGAACCCGCCCTCCTCGAAGTTGTCCTTGAGGATGCTGATCACTTGGTCCTTATCCACGTTCCCACTCGTCTTGATGTCGCCCAGCTTCAACGGCAGCCCGGACTCGTTCTCGAGCGTGATCGTGATCCCGGCGCCGCCTTTCTTCTCCGCGCCACCCAGCCCCGGAATCCCGAGCGCGGATCCGATGCTCGCCGCCGCCCGCACCGCACCGCCGCCGATGTCCGTCTTCGGATTCGCCGGCAGCGGATTCACCCCGCCAATCCCCGGATCGCCGTAGCCCTTGCTGTTCGGGATCAGCTTGCCCAGTTCCGCCTGCACAAACGGCTCGATCAGCTTCTTGTATGCCGCATCCTCGAAGATGTGCTCCACATTGCGCACGAAGCCCTCGAAGCCCTTCAGCCCCTGGTCGAGATTGTCGAACAGCGACTCGAACGCGCCGTCGAACGACTCGCGCATGTGCTGCGCCACCTCATCCACCGGCTCCTTCAGCTCGGCGATGCGCGTCTTCAGTTCGATGACTTTCTCGCTCGCCTGCAGGTCGCCGGACTGCGCCAGCTGCTCGTAGGCCTCCAGCACCGGCCCGAGCGCCCGCGCCTCCTCTTGGTCGAGCGCAATCCGCTGCCGCTGCGCGTCCAGCGTGGAGAGCGAGCCCCGCGCCTCCGCGTCCGACACCTGCGTGCGCCGCGCGTTGATGTCCGCCGCCGCCAGCCCTTCCGTCTCCTCCGCGCCCTTCGCCCGAATCTGCCCCTGCTCATTGCCAAAGGCAAAATCCGCGTCCGAGACCTCCTTGGACCCCTCGCCGAAGTTGGCGACGAGCTCCTTCCGCTTCACATCGTAGGTGTCTGCAGACTGGTGCAGCCGGTCGTCTACCGAGCCGCCCGTGATCGCCTCGCGCTTCGCTGCCAGATCATCCACCAGCAGCGCTTGCTTCACGCTCAGGTCATAGAGCTTCTGGGCTGCTTCAATCTCCGCCTTGGCTCCATCCGCGTTGATCTTCGCAATCTCTCCGTCCAGCGTCAGCCGCTTCGCCCGCAGTTCGAGGATCTTCGTCTGATCCTCCACTGCAATGGCCCGCTCTTTGGCGTTGCCGCCGTGCTTCTTGGCGTCGGCGTCCAGCTTCTCAATCTCTGCATCGATCTCTTTCTGCTTATCGACTGCCGCCTGCCGCTGCGCATCGAGCCCAGCCTTCTCAATCGCCAGCTTGTTGGCGTAGTAATCGCGGTCGCTCAGCAGGTTGCTGGCGTGGTCCGACTCAAGCTGCGCGAGCTGCCGATCCTCCGCAGCCTTGGCAATCTGCGCACGGAGTTGTGCCTCCTGCTCGGAAAGCCGCGTCCTGGCAGCCTCGCGCGCCTTGAGTGCCGCATCCAACCGGTCCGCTCCGGCGTCTCCGCTAAGATCCGGCGTCTTGAATGGCTTCGGCAGGCTGCCCGGCTCCGCACCCTTCGTCTCTGGGTGGTCGCCATGCACTTCGGCGTACATCTTCTGCGATTTCGCATAGAGCTCGCGCGCATTCGCAAGTTCTTTCTGCCGGTCCTTATTTAGCAGATCGGACGGACCCGCCCACAGATACTCAAGCGACGATGCCGTTACCAGCGCGCCTTCAGCAAGCGTGGCCAGAGTACGCGCCAACTTGTCTCCCCAAAACGCGAAGGCCTTCAAGTGATCCGGTCCGCCGATAATCACGTCCAGCATCCGATTGAAGCTCGGAATAAACCCGTCCGTGAACGCCAGGGCATCGCCGAGAAGCTCCTGCTTGAGCGTGTTCAGCTTCAGACTCAGTTGCTCCAAGGCTTCTGCCTGCGACGTGGTCATAAACACACCGGCAGCCTGAGCTTTTGCCCTGTATTCATCCCAGTGGCTTCCAATCTGCGCGAGCAATGCAATCTCTTGCTGCCCAGCGCGACCGAGAAGCTCTTTTGCAATCACAGCCTTCTGTGCGATCGGCAGGTTCGACGCCATAGCCTGCGAAACCCGCTGGAATGCGGTCTCGACTCCACCCTCCCGCTTTGCCAGGTCGCTGGCGTTCAACCCTAGTGCCTGAAACGTCGAGAGTGCCTTCTTGTTGCCTCCGTCTGCCGCCTCGCCGAGAGAGACGGCGAGCTTGCTCACCGATCTAGCGGCTCCATCGAAGTCCTCGCCGGTCAACGCTGCCGCAAAGTGCAGTGTGGAGAGCGTCTCTACTGCTAGGCCGGTGCGCTGGCTAGCGTTGATCATCTCCTGGCCGAACTCTGCAGACTTCGTGACCACTTCTTTGAAGGAATCTATTGTCTCCCGGACCCCGAGCGCGATCCCCGCATACTCCAGATAGCGCTTCGCTCGCTCACCAAGCTGGCCCAGCGCGGACTCCGTTTCGTGGGCGCGCTCGGTCGTATTCTTTAGGTGCTTCGCAATCGCCTCAAAGACTTTTCCTGTATCGTCTTGCCCGGAAACGACTACGATCACTCCGCCATTCGCCACGCGCGCACACCTCGCCTACAGGCGAGCGTGCCGCAAAACGTATAAATTCAGCCAATATCCCACTAGACTTCTGGCCGGGTCCATGTTTAACTATTTGCGCCTATGAACAGCGTCGGCGTCACCCTCTTCTCTCTCGTGGTCCTCGGATGGTGCTTCTACCTGGTCGCCAAAGGCTTCCGCTCGGCCAATGGGCCTAAAACGCATATATGCCCGAACTGTCGGAGCATCGTAAACCCGGTCAGAGTCACGCCCGGCAGCACGTTCCTCGAAGTGCTGCTCTGGCTGTGCTTCCTGCTACCGGGAATCCTCTATACCGCTTACTGCCAAGCAAACAAGCGTCGCGTCTGCCCGGTCTGCGGCGCACAGAACCCAGTCCCGCTCACCACTCCGGCTGGCCAAGCCCTCGCGCAACCGCGCTAGAACCGCAGCCCACTCGCATACGCCTGCTGCCAGTTCCGGTCCCAGTGCCGGCCAAAGCGATCGTTTGCCACTCGCTCCACCGTCCGCACCATCTCCAATCCTGACCGCTTTACCCGCGCATGCGGGATAAGCAGGTAGAACGGGTACGCATCCCGGTCCGTAAAGTAGCGGCCGAGGATCGCCATCTCGCCATGCTTCAGCTTCTGCAGGAAGAACTCGAACCCGCGGACACGCTTCTGACGCCCCGTCACCTGCTGCCCCTTGCGCCCGCGGTAGATAAACTGCCCCCCGGTTGCACCGAGCAGGTTCTTCGGCCGGAGTTCGGCCGGGATCGCTCCAGGCGCCATCTGCCGGAGGTACTTCGTCGGCACCGCAATAAACTGCCTCCCACCATACGGCACCTTCTCGCCGCCCTCTTCCTGCCGGCCAAGGTAGTCTGGTGCGCCGGTTGCGCGGTTCGCGGTGTCGGTGTGGACATCGGCCTCAATCTGGCCGTTGTTCCCCTTCTTGTCTGCCGGCTTGATGCGGATGCCGCGCTCGGTCCACGTGTTCCGCAGCTTGAATGCAGCACGCACGTTGCGCTGCACCTCCGCCTGGCCATCCTTCACGGTATCGGTCAGCGTCTTCGCCAGGATGAATGGGAGCTGCTTCGTCTCCAGATTCCTCACCCCGGCGATATACTTCGACGCATCGACACTAACCCTGAATGTTGGCATCGGCTTTCTTCGCCTTCCTCCGCAGCCGCTCCGTAATCATCTTCGCTGCCCGCTGTTGCTCCACCCATGGATCGAAGATCGGCGTCCGCTTCGGCTTCGGCTCCTTCTCACCCAGCAGCTTCGCCGGCGTCACCTTCTCCGGCTCACACCCGGCAGCCACCAGCAGGTGCGATACCACCCAGGCCTGCTCCCGCCTCCGCCCCATCGTGGCATCGGCATAGCCCTCCATCGCCGCCCGCCACTCCGCCAGCGTCATCCGCCAGAACTCGCCCGGCGTCAGCCGCAACTGCCCGAAGGCCAGGCTCAGGACTGCGCGCCAGTCCCATGCGTTTCGGCGCGTCCGCTTCCAGGAGGCACGGCCGCCGCGCCCGCGTCTGCCTCCTTTACTTCCCCCGGTACACCCAGGCTCGCCAGCACCGCTCGCGTCAACGCCTGTTGCAACTCCGGGAATGCGAACGGATTCAGCGCGGCCATCAGGCTCTCTTCCGTCTCCGCCCGGCCGCTCGTCTCCCGATCCCGCGCCAGCATCCCGTACAGCGCCGTCACCAGCTCTTTCGGCGACAGCGGCTCCAGCTTGCGGATCTTCGTGCCGTCCGGCAACTCGCCCGGCTGGCCCAGAAACCGCTCATACAGCCACAGCAGCCAGTGCGCGCCCAGCGAATGAAACAGCGCATCCGCGGCGAGCATATCGCACACCAGCGTCCGCTTCTCCCCGGCAACCCCTACCTCAACCACTCCGCGAACCGAGCTCATGCATTCCCTCGAAAAATCGGGGAGGCCTCTGCCCGAAGCCTCCCCATGCTGCCCTCTACCCCGTGGCTACAACTTCGTTTTAGGCGGCGATGACGCCCCGCGTCAGTGCGCCGCGGCCAGAGAACGTATAGTTCGACTCTTGCGCCGTAGAGCCCTTGGCACCAAACTTCAGCCCGGTAAATCGAATGGTGCCCGTGTAGTTCACCTCGCCAACCTTGTCCAGCGGCCGGAACTCCGCCTGCACGTCGATACTGCCCGAGAGCATGGCGTCGACCAGGTCTAACTGCGTCTGATCGTCGGTGAAATTCATGACATCCACGGTTCCAGAGAACTCACGGAGCCCGTCCAGCTTGTCCTTCCAGCCTTCCGTATCGTGGTCGCTTGCGTCGATCTCGTCGGCCTTGATGTCTACGTCCCAGCCTTTGCAATGTGCCAGCTTCACCCTGGTGGCTGCACGCGTGAACGTAATGGCAACGCCGGACGCGGTTGCGGTCGAAGCGACCGAGACCGTCACCGTGTTGGTGTCCGCATTGACCTGGGTGACAACCGCTCCCACACCAACACCAGTACCCGTTACGGTATCTCCGTCTGCAATGCCATCAACACCAGGCACCACAAGATCCTTTGAGCCGGTTTCCGTGTCTGCGGTTGTGACGACGCTGGCATCCCCGGCACTGAAGAAGAACAGCCCTTTGTACCCCTGAAGCTTCTGTCCCATCGTTTCTTACCCCTTCTGCGTCGGATCACCGCGCTTTGTAGCGAATATGTACTCAAACTGCATTTCCAGGCCAATAATGGCCCGCCCTCCCGGCTGGAATACCGGAGTAGAACTTACTTCGCGGACGTTGTTCACCAGGCCACCGAGCCACGCGTCGTCTCCGACGAGCTGCTGAATGGCGAACACGTAGAACGGGTCCAGCGCGGAATCATCGATCGCCACGGACGGATCGGCGTCCTCGCCTTGCTCTGTCCCGTCGTCCAGCATGGCGCGCACCATCACCGGCAGCGTCCGCGTGATCGATTCGTGATCGCCAAACTCGCCAGGATCGTCCACCTTCTCATCGCCCGGCGTGATGTCATAGCAGGGAAGCGAGGACTTCTCGACCTGGTCGACTCGCGAACGGAACACAAAGACTGCCGGGGTTCCGCTCACCTCGAGCGCCATCTTCGTCGCCTGTAGCGCCTGCTCGCGTATCGACACGCTCATTTACTTCACCTTCGGGCGGATTTTTCCGCCGCATTCTGGGCATTTCACTGGCAAAACATCCCAGTTGCCCTTCTTTTCAATCGGCGTCGGCTGCTTGCCGCAATCTACACACGCAAACGACAAATCAATCTTCTTTTTCATCGGAGAATCCTTAGCTTGAGCTCTACCGTTGCGCCATCATCGAGTGGCGTAGCAGAGCGCACCTTGTACCGCTGCCCATCCACCGTCAACACGTCACCCACTGCGGGAAACGGGTCAAGAGCCACTCCGGCCACTTCCAACCGGTATTCCTGGTCCGAGACGCTGGCCGAGTCGCCGAACACCCCATCTTTTCCAGGCGCATCGAAGTTCCCCTTCACGGCAGGCTGGCTACCGAACACCACCGAGACGCCGAAGTCGGCGAAGAACACTCCACTCGCAATGTCGGCGTCGCCCAGCGGCATACTCACTGCTTACTGTGGTTCAACTGAATCCGGCAAAGATGGCTCTGACTCCATGTGCGGATACCATGCACCGGGCCATACCTTCTCACCCTCAGGCACTCTTTCATCAAGCACGCATGGGCAAACGCACATATCTTGCCGCACACAGGCCGCAATAGCCAGGGTTTTAGATGAAAATACCCCTTCAAATTCGTGCTTTCCGTCTTCGCCCCAAGAGAACACTATCCAGAGCCTCATCACAGCTCCTCTCCCTTGGCAGCGATGGACTCCAGGGCAGCCAGACACTTTTCCTTATCGACCGAGTAAAAGGCCGTGGTTAGTGCCATCAGACGTGTGTAGAACCAGAGGTTATCGTCTTTCAGCTTCAACCACTCCGGCGAGTAGATTATGGCGCTCATTAGAACTCCACACGCGCAACCCATAATCGTGCCGCAGGTGAAAGAGCGACCCATCCAATCAATCCCCATTTTTTACGCCCTCAGTAAACCTGTTTTCGGCGGAGGGTTGTGCCGCCAGTCCTGGTATGCGGCCTCACACGACTCACGCGAGATGCCCACCACCGCATCCTCACCCAGATACAGGAAACCGGCCTCGGTGACGACGCAGCCCGGCCGGTCCTGCACCGTCGCATCCTCCGCGCCCACCACCGTGATGGTCGAGATGTTCTCAGGGTCATGCCGGATCTCGTGATGCCGATGGAATGGCCAGAGAGCGACGAGGAGCAGCGCGGCGGCAGCTTTCATGCCTTACCCTTTACCCGCATCCGCGAGAGAGTGGCCAATCGCCACGGCCATCTGCGGAACCCGCGCGGCTGGCGTCACATTCGGCATCCATCCGGTCAGCGGAGCCTGCAGAAGATCAGTTATCGCATCGTCCGGTTTGCACTCCGCCCACCTGCACACGTTGGCCGTATAGGCGTTCGTGTCGTTCTCGACCGGCGGCGCCCACCGGTTCAGCGCCTGCGATACCGTCAGCCCCGCGTACCCGCGCGACTCCAGCAGCGCGCGCATCGCCTCAAACCCCGTAGCCGCATCCGGGAACACCGCGAAGCGTCCCGCCGGCTGCTCGGCATGCGTCGCACCGTGCGCCTGCGCGAACTTCCCATACTCGATATCGCCTGGATTGTTATTCCGCTGCGGCCGCGAGCCTCTGCGATAGAAGCCCTCCATCCGCGCCATCGCTTCGAGAATGTGCATCAGGGTCTCCTAGAACGGGATGTCGTCGTCTGTGATCTCACCCGGCGTGACAGCAGGATGCATCTCGTAGCCTTCGTCTGTGGCCTGCTTTGCGCCTGCACCGCGGCTGTCCAGCAGCGTCACATCCGAAGCGATAACCTCGGTCCGGTAGCGCTTCTGGCCGCTATCTTTGTCATCCCACGAGCGCGTCCTGAGCCGTCCCTCGATGAGCAGTTTCGATCCCTTGGTGGTGTATTTCTGGATGATCTCGGCGAGCTTCCCGAAGGCCACGACGCTGTGCCACTCGGTCGCGTCCACCCACTCATTGCCGCGCTTCTCGCGCTCCGCGGTCGCAAACGTGAACGTCGCCACCGTCATACCGCCGCCCGTTGCGCGGATCTCTGCCGTCTTGCCCATGTGGCCCAAAAGCTGGACCCGATTCAAACCCTTTGCCATACCGGCCTCCGTGTTACTCGTGCATCAAATTGGTGGAGTAGGGAGGAATTGAACCTCCGAGCATGGGGTCACCACCCATGTACACCGGAATCGAACCGGCCCTGCACCCTAGGTCATAGGGTTCCCGTCCCAGCGAGTTCCTACCCCGATCTTTTTCCGCCGGCGAAGCCGCCCCGGTTCATGCAAGGAAGCCCAGCCCCTGCGCGCCCTCAGCGACGCACATGACAGCACTTACGCGGCGGGGAGCGCCGCAGCCTCGGTACACCAGGCCGGACTTACATCGCCGGCGAAACCTATTACCGGGTTGCTGACTTCGGCTTCTCCGGCTCATCAGCCATAAACTTCACGCGGCCGATGTTCTTCAGGTACAGCGCCTCATGCGGCAGGAGCTCGCAAACATCTCCAGCCTTGAGCGCCACCCCGCGAATCTTCTGGTCGATCGCCAGCTTGACGCGCTGCATCTTCGCGCCAAAGTGGAACCGATCCGCTGAAATCACTGCCATAAGACCCCCACGCTTTCCGGGTAGTGAAGCCGGCGGAGTATCTCGCTCCGCCGGCTGTGGTTACTGGTTACGTCCGGCCCTGGACTTAGGCGACCGCTACATCCTCGCAAGCGACGAAGGCGGAGATGTGGCGGATGGCGACGTCCATCAGCACGCGCTCGGTGACCACGAAGACGCCCTGACCAGCAGCGGTGTACGGATCGACGATCAGCTCGCTGGCTCCGTAGTCGGCGACGATCACCTGCGAGAAGTCGCCGAAGACGACGCCATGCAGGTCTGTGCCAGCACCGAAGTTCTTCGGCATCTGGTTGGTGACGCCAGCCTTGTAGCCGAGCGGTCCAACCTCGAGCCCGTCAGGGTCGCGCTGGTTGCTCGACCAGATAGGCATCGCATAGCCACTGGCGAACATCGGAGTGCCCTTCGCCTGCGCCCGCACTTCCGGCGTCAGCAGGAAGCCGCTGGTGGCAGAATCGGCATTGGCCGCTGCAACCGTCGACTCGAAGCTCAGCCAATCGGCATAGGAGAGAGCCTTGCCGTTGGTGAGAGTTGCGCCGGAGGCGTTGATTGTGGCGAGGCCGCTGGTGTTCAGGATGCCCACCGGCGAAGATCCGCCGCTCGGGCCAGCGAGGGCTGCGAAGTCGATTGCAAGCGAGGTGACACGGTTGCGGTCATTCGCCAGCAGATTCTCGACGTCCGCCGAGGACTCAGCCAGGAGCTCAATGGTGTACTTGTTCTGAATCGAGCCACGGCGCGGAGTGATCGACACGTAATCGGTCGTCACGTCGCTCGCAGTCACGGCAGCATTCTCAGCCAGCCATGCGAAGGTGCCCGCACCAGTCTGCCGCGGCAGGCGGATGATACCCGACAGGCCTCCGAGACGGGTCGCGCCGAGCGCCAGAACGCGCGGACGGTTGCGGTACATCTCGATCACATCGGGCTGCGTGACGGTCGAGAGCAGTGCGGTCTGGGCAGTCAGGCCCGCACCGGAGCCGGCCGAAACGGTACGGCTGACAGAGTTCGGGATGAGCAGGCCCATCGTCTTGACGCCCAGGCGCTTGCCGATCTCCTCGGAAACCTCACGCTCGAACGCGGTATCCTCACTGGCAAACGTGCCCGGCTTGGCCTGGTTGATGGCGAAGCGGTGAGCGCGTGCCAGAGAGTACTTCCGCGCGTCCTTGCCTGCCTCACGCATCACGTTCTCGCCGGCGGTGCCGACTTTGGATGCGTCATTGGCTGCGACCATCTTGCGGGAGATGGACTCGGCAAACGAGTCTGCCGCTGTTCCCTTTTCGATCGCTTCCCGTGCATCGGCGGTGGTGACAAAGCGCGAAAACTCCTTGTCGCTCGCAAGCGCCATGATGCGGTCGCGCCGCGCAAGTTCCAGTTGCCCAGCGTCGGGCGCCTGCGTCTGTTCTGCCATTTTACTTACCTCGATTACTGCTGGAATTGCCGCGGGTGCGGCGGGTTCAACTTCGGGAGCGCTGCGGCGAACCACTTCCACCACAACGGGAATCTCCTGGTCTCCAACGGCGCGGCCAACGCCCACCGTGGGATCTGCGGGGATCGTCACCAGGGAAGCCTCCATCGGCTCCCAATCGGTGACATTCAACGTGTCGTCGCCCGACGGATACTCGCCCACCTGGTCGCGCTGGATCTTGTGGATCAGGTAGCCGACGCTGGCGTCCTTCAGAATTCCGTCGGCATAGTCGCGCTTCTTCTGTTGCGCAAACTCCGACGTGGACCACTTGCCCTCGACGCGGAGCTTGCCGTCCTTGATGTTGTAGCTATCCACCACGCCCATGTGCTGGTCGCGGTCATGGTTGAACAACAGCGGAATGCCAGCTTTGAGCCGATCCTGGCGGATTGCCGCCGACTTGTGCGAGAGCACTTCGGTGCCGAACCACTGATCGGCCGGCTGCTCACTGGAGAGCGCAAAGGCGAAGCGGTTCTCGTCCGCCCCTTCAGGCTGTTCGCGCACAATCGAGATTGCGCGGAACTGACGCGGCAACTTCTCGGGAATCGGCTTGATGCTCACGTGACGGTTATGCGGGAGAAAGAAAAAACCCGGCAAATTTCGCCGGGTTCAATCGCTCAAACTTGCCTCCCGCTACTCTTGCTGCACCACGAGAGCCTGCTGCCGGACGCGCCGGGCATCCTGCACTGCAGTTTTCTTTGCCTTTTTCGGCTTAGCCTTAGCCGCTGTCTCATCCGCCGGAGCAGCCCCTCCTGACGGCGCCGGACCGTCATTCTCTTCTGACGTCGCCTCGCCGCGGATATCGGTTCCGATCACCAGACCGAGCTCATCTGCCAACTCCTGCTCGGCCTTGAGCTGTCGGAAGACGTCTCGGTAGTCTTTACCGCGGCGGCTGAGCGCCGTCTCGTGCGTCAAGAGCCCATTCTGAATGGCGTCAATGTCGGACTGCACATCCTTCAGCGGATCCACATAGTCCCATCGGCGCGGAATATAGTGCAGTGCGTCCGAGTCGAGATAGCGGTCCGGCGTAAACGGAAGGTCGATCGCCTTATTCAATAGCCCTGCGCGGATGACGTCGTGGACGACTGGATCCACGATGTCCTGGATAAGTTTCTGCTGGAGCGTCATCCAGTAATCGATTGCCTCCTGGCGTCCAAGGCGACCGCTCGAGAAGTTCACGCTGGCAAGATCATTGCCCAGCTCGTGGTAGGGCGCTCCGAGCCCAGACGCAATCAAGCGCAGTGACCGCTCGACAAACGGGTTGAATGCAGCCGTGGGGTGCTCTGGCGTCTGATTGTTGAGTGTCAGGCCTTGCGGGAGGATCGGCATGGTGCCGTTTTCCAGCTTGATCTTCGCCGAGCCATCCAGGTTCTCGCCGTCCCCGGCGTACTCACTCGTGCCCTCCTTCTGCTCGATAGTCGCCAGCAGCGTGGCGCCAATGCGCGCCGCCGTCAGTTCGGCGTCAAAGTACTTGTCGAGCATGTTCATATCCCACAACACTGGTGCAAGCAGCGGATACCCGCGGCTCTGGCCGATACGACGGGGAATAAAGGAGTGGTACACCTGTTCAGCCGGCACAAGCTTGCAGTTCGCGGCGCCGAATCCTACCTCGTTCGGATTACCGTCAAACAGGTAATAGCCTGTCGGCTTCTGGTATTGATCCAGTTCCACGCCCATACGCACCGACGGCGACTGTGGTCCGCCTATCTTGTGCATCGCCTCATTCAACTGATCCGCGTCGACGAGCTGCAGCGCGAACCCGAACGGATTCTGAGTCTTTGGCAGGTACACCTTGCGCACCAGAAAGTCGCCATCACTCCCAATGGCGTCGCACCACAGATTTAGAACATCCTGAAAACTTAGGTTTCCGTGAACTGTGCAGAACTCCGGCCGGCACCACGTCTTGAATGCCTTGGTCAGGGCTGCGCTGGTGTCCTCGTCATAGATCGACGAGCCGCGCTTGCGCTGGCGCTCAATCTTGAACTCCACCTTTACGCCATGCGCACCCACCACGTTATTCCGCAGCATCAGTAGGAACTTCGCCGCAACTGGAGAATTGAGCGCCCGTTCGCGCGCACGCGCACGGAGCCGCGTCAACCCATTGCGCAACTCCTGGTCCATCGAGCGCCGGACGGTGCTCCAGTCGTTCGTGAGCCGGTCAATCTTGGCCGACTGGAACCCGCCCACCGATCCGCCCAGCAGCGCCGCAGAATTCTGCGGACTCATCGTTCGCCGGCCGGTTTTCGAGGGTGTCCGCTTCGCCTCTGATAAATCCAACAGAACCATGTCGCTCCCTTAGAACTCGATGCGCGCCGTCGTCTTGGGCACGAACTTCCCGGCCGCAATCTGCTCATTGCGGTATTCCACCTTGAACTGCGCCCGGTATTGGAGCAGCAAGGCGCGCTCCATGTACCGAACCCGGCGTCCATGGATCTCGTACTCCTGAACGTGCGGACTGGTATCCCCGGCGATCGCGGCCTCTATCGCGTCCAGGGTCTTCTTTGCAAAACTGCGCGTGTCAGCCGCCGAGGTCGCCCCGGCGATATTCGCCAGCACTGCAACTGATTCGAGCTCGATCGTCCTCTGCTCGGATCCGTTCACCAGGATGGCGTAGATGTCGTATGTACCCGGCGTGATGCCGGTTGTCGCACTCGCTGGCACAGTGACGTCGAATGAACCATCCGTGCCTGCCTGCGCGGAATCGTCCGGCAGCGCAACTCGCGCAACCTCCGGAGCGTTGAAGACGTATTTCAGCGTCCATCCATCGGCCGGGGAATAGCCGTCGAACGCCGTGGTCCACTTCCACGAGTCTCCAGCGCGTAGCCTGACCGGTTCGCTCGGGATACCGCTCGGTGTATCGAATAGGTTGGGGGAATCCGGCGTAGTGCTCACGCTCCGACAATGCTTCGGTAGGCTCTTTTAGAGCAAGTTAGGACGAAATAACGCGCCCGCCGAACGCCTCAGCGATCTTAGAGAGCCTCTTTGGGATAGGCTTGGCCGGCGTAGTGCTTGGAGCCTCTGGGGTATTCTCCTCGGGCTGCAACTCGGGTTCTGCTGGCTTTTCGGAAGCCTCTTTGGATGTGCGCTCGAGCCATTGCTTCAGCTTCTTATAGTTAGGCCGGAGCACAGCAACGGCCGCTCTCGCATACACCGCGCAATCCAGCGCTTCATTCCTCTCGCCTTTCTTCACCCACTCCAGCTTGGTCACATAGTCCTTTGTGGTTTTCACAAGCTGTTCACTGGTGAGTTGCCTGAAGTACTCGGTATCCAGCGAGCCGGAGAAGTGCGTATACCCCGCGCCAGCTATGTCGAGCCTGAGCGACGTGTAGACGTCTTCCTTCGCGGTATCGACTCCGACACTATAGAGTGTCGCCCTGGACGGGCCTTGCTCAGTTCCACGGCTCACCAGCGGTTTACCGATACCGCCGCGGCCGACGATGGCAAACCATCGCCGCGTCTCGTTCTTCTTCGCAAATTCATAGACCCGCTGCGTGTGGTGCCCGCCGGAGTCAATCAACGCACAGACAACGTGCATCTGGACGCCGAGCTCGTGGTCTACCGGTTCGCGCAGCCATTCCTCGAGATCCGCCCACGGACTCAGCTCGCTCCGCTTCCCATCCACCACCTCCGGCAGCGACGGGTCGCCCCGGAATATCTGGTGATCGACGACCCAGCGCTCCTCATCCATCCCCCACGCCCACTTGGTCGCTTCGAGCCGATCATCCTGCACGTCGACTCCGGCCGTAAGGAACAGCGCTCCGGCTGGCAGCAGTTGCGAGAAGTCGACTTGCGCCTTCCGCTTCTCAAGCTCATGCAGGTCCGCGCCCTTGCCCCGAATCTCCCAGGTCTCCGCCAGGCGCGTATTGATGAACGTCTTCCGGCGCTCGAGCGAGCCCTTCGCCGCCAGCCACTCATTCACAATATCCAGCCACTTGATCCAGGGCGGATACAGCGCATTCAGGTGAAAGCCGGCCGTCTTCCCATCCCGGCTCCGCGCCGTCGCGCGCCACTCACCGCGGCGGATCATGTCGTGCTTGTGCCGCTCCAGAATCTCGCAGCCGTTCACGCAGACGTAGTACAGGTCCACCACTCGGCCGTTCTCGACACCACCCTCCTGCGTGTACTTCAGTCGGTTCCACTCCAGCGGCTGCATCTCGCCGCAGTGTGGGCATGGAACGTAATAGTGCCGCCGATCGCTCTCCTCGTAAGCCTTCTCGATGCGGGAGTGATCCTTGATACCCGGCGTCGACGCCAAGATCTCTTTCTTGTTCCAGAACGTCGTAGTTCGGCGCCGCGCCAAGTCTACCGGGTCGCCTTCCGTACCCGCTGAATCCGGGTAGCGATCCACCTCATCCATCTGCAGGATGCGGATCGGCATGGAGGCCAGTCCGGCCGGAGCGTTCGCGCCGGCGAGCACCAGGACTCCGCCAGGGAATTCTTTATTGAGCAGGGTATTGCCGGAGTCGCGCGCCCGCGGGGAAGGGAACAGCTTCCGCAACACCGGAGTCGACCGGATCATCTTCGATACCCGATTCTTCGAGAACTTCTCAGCCTCCCCCTCCGACGCCTGCACAAAGAGCTGAGGAGAGGGCTCATAGTGGCTGTAATAGCCAATTGCATTGAGTTGGATCTGCGTCTTGCCCGTCTGCGACGCCATGATCAGAGCGATGGCCTCGATCGCCTTATCCGTGATGGCATCCTGGATGCCGCGCTGGTACTCCGCGGATCCGGTGAAGAACTTGCCGGGCATCGCCCCGGCCTCCGGCGGGATATAGGCATACTGGTCCGCCCACTCCGACAGAGACAGCACCGGCGGCGGCTGAAACAGCGCATGCGCCCTCTTGAACGCGCCGGCTAGGGCCTCAAGGCCTTCCGACGAGGTCTGATACTGGACGATCACGCCGACACCTCCCAGCGCATCTTTTGCTGTGTCGGGTGGAGATCGATTCGCGGACGGGTTCCTCGGCTCCAGCTTCCTCCACCAGCTTGGCCGATACACTTCCAGCCTGAAGCCCGTAGTGACGTGCCTGGCTCAGATTCGAGGATGTAGGTGATTAGCTTCCGATATCCCATCGCGCGCGCCGTGCGCCATGCTGCCGCATAGAGGATCGAGCACGCATTCCGCGTCCCGTCAGTAGCTAGCCGGTTCACTTCTAGCGTCCAACCGTCATCCAGCATGCGCGCGACAGGACGCCCCACTATAGCGACTCCGACGATAACCCCGGACAGCGCCACGGCCACGCTGAACTTCGCCCCCGGAACAGCCTTGTGGTGCCGATGGTGGCAGGCGACAAACGCGTTCGCCTCGGCGAAGTCTACGGGCACAATCTCGAGCCGATCAGTCAATCTTCGCCCTCACCGGTCGAGCAGGCCCGCTCCTTCACCGCATCGATAGTCGAGAGATTGGTCAGTACCTGCCTCATCTCCGCCTCAAGGATCGCTACCGCTTGCCCGTGATCCTGCAGGCCGAGCATCCGGGTCGCCAGCCGAGACGGAACCGCCAACACCTGCGTCTGAATCGCCAGCGTCGAGGACGCTAGCACCTTTTCCACGTCCGCAACCGAGGCAACCTGACCCCGCTCCCTGGCAAGTTGGAGCTCTTTCAGGTCCGCTTCCGCCTTCGTCTTCCTCAGATAGGCCTGCTCGATCGTTTCCGCGTCCACGGGCGGCACAGACACGCCCAACCTTCCACGGCTTCCCGATAGCTGGATGCGGTACTGCACATACCACTCGCGCACGTCCGCCCAGACGAACCGACGCCCGCGCCCATCCCCAACGCAAGGCAAGTCGTTATCTTTTATGTAGTTGCGTACCATCCGCTCGGAGACGCCAAGGAGCGAGGCTACGTCCTCAAGCTCCAACGTCTCCATTTCATTCGGCATCCCTCACCTTGATATCCCGGAAATGGAAATGAGGTCTAAAAATCCTGTCTCTAGGCCGGGCCGGCGGTGGCGCGTCACCCTCTCGGCCAAACGCTGGCGGAGAACCTATGACCCATGCTAGGCGGGCTGCAGCTCTACGAAGTCCACCGTCTCTGAGTAGTAACCGTTCGATGAGCCCCACCATCTCACCGTCACACGGCCCTTGGCTGTAGCGAACTTGTAGAACGTCCATGTGTTTGAATCGTCTCTGCCTTCCGCCCCGCTGGAACTGGATACCTCGTCTGCCTGCAGGATGGGTGAGCCAGCCAAGTCGTTCAGATCGCCTACGATGTCCTCTAACGTTACCGACTCGCAGCAGTCCTGCTCGTGCCAAAACCGATAGCTCGGCCCATCTTTAGAGATGAAGTCAAGTATCGTGTGGCTATCACTGCGGACTTCATCAAACGTCTTCCCGAGCAAGTCTTTGATTGGGTTGATATCCACTGCGTTCATGGCCGACTCCCCTCTGTCACATCTATTGATACACGCTTGCAGGCTGGTATGGCGTCTACCTGAGCTATGCGCTCTCCTATCCACCGCATCACCGGCACGGCCATGCTGTTGCCCAGCGCCTTGTAGCGCGGCCCGTCCGAATTTAGAGCTTCCCGCGCTTTGCCCGTTGCGAATGCATATCGCAGAGGCCATTCCTTCTGTGCGGCCTCCCACAGTTCGGAATCGAGCAGCAGATGCCGGGCTGCCTGTGCTCCTTCAAGTGGCAGGAACGACACAAGTCCAGTAAGTTCTCGGGCGAGTTGTTCAAAGGGTTCTCGTCGATATGGTGACGGTCCACGTTCCGCGTAGATCCGCAGTGTGCGCACGAAGCCTTCGGGCCAAGGCTGCGAGCCCGGTAGCGCCCCTCGGCTGGTAGCACACCGGCTTGCCATCTCCCACGAAACCCAGCCGCCATACACGCCTGCGAGCAGAACTTGCGGCGTGAGAAGTGCAGCAGCGATTCCAGGTCGCCATCCTTCTCGCGCAAACGCTCCAACTGTGCGCCACAACTCATGCAGAACTTGAGCGGCGTGGGCTTCCTCGGCATTGGCATAGGTCAACTCCAGATAATCATCAGGGAATCCCTGTAGTCTCGTACACTCGCGCGGCGTCAGCCTCCGAACCGCCATGCCGCCCGCCACATAGCTGCGCGAGCTCCCACCGCTTGCCGCCCGGATGCTGGCCATCTCCGGCATTGCGCCGCCCTCACGCCCGCGCAGGTTCATCGCCACGATGTAGGCGTCCTTCGTGTCTCCGCTCCGCGCCACAGGCACCAGCGGCGTACCTCGCCCGGTCCCATCCTCGCTGGCGTCGAAGCCTTCCGCCCGCAGCGCATGGGTGATCAGCGTCTCGGTCTCGTAGTCCTGCCGCCCCATGCCGCCTGCGTTCAGACAGTGGGCGATGTCTCCAGTACTGGCGACGAGCCCACCATCGCAATCGAAGTCGGTACCGAGGCCACCGCCTCCAGTGCGGCGCGAAGGGACGGTGGGAGCTGTTTGCCCCTTTTCTCGGCGCGGCGCAGGATGCCCCGACAGGCTGTGGCGCTCAAAAAGTACCGC
>Ga0068855_100003287_pt1 | contig 19797 bp, 14 predicted proteins | sample KBSCornC52_FD_66592 | JGI IMG/M metagenome (GOLD analysis project Ga0068855, IMG submission 66592) | Corn rhizosphere microbial communities from Kellogg Biological Station, Michigan, USA - KBS Corn C5-2 | ecosystem: Host-associated > Plants > Roots > Rhizosphere > Soil ...
GCCGGGTGCTGGGGCCCGAAGTTGATCGTGTAGTTGGTGATGACCTCGTCGCCGGTGGTGGGCGACTGTTCAAGCTGCATGGACATGATCAGCTACCCTCCGGCGCGGGGCCAGAACCGCCCTCGCTGCCGGCCTTCTTGGACCGGGGCTTGCGGGCCGGACGGCTTTCCGTCGTCTCCGGCGCGCTTTCGGCCTTGGACTTCTTCGCGGCGGTGCGCTTGGGCTTGGCAGCGCCGTCGCCGGCATCGACCTTCGTCGCAGCCGCCTTGTTCGCGGGCTCACCGGCGCCGGTATCGGCCGGCTTGTCGGTGGTCTTGGGCACGTCGGCCTTGGGCGCCCCGCCGGTCACCGGCGCCGTCGCCACGGGGGCAGGCGCCGGCGGCGGCGCCGCAGCCTTCTCGTCGCCCGGCAGCACGTAGTCCGCGCCTTCCCAGGGGCTCATGAAGTCGAACGTCCGCAGGTCCTGCGCCAGTTCCACCGGCTCGTAGACCACGCGCTTCTCCTCTTCGGAATAGCGCAGCTCGACATAGCCGGTCAGCGGGAAGTCCTTGCGGAACGGGTGGCCCTCGAAGCCATAGTCGGTGAGGATCCGGCGCAGGTCGGTGTTGCCGGCGAAGATCACCCCGTACATGTCGAACACCTCGCGCTCGAGCCAGCCGGCCACGGGCCACAGCCCGGTCACCGACGGCACCGGCGTATCCTCGGCGGCGCAGACCTTGACCATGATCCGGCTGTTCTTCGTCACCGAGAGCAGCATGTAGACCACCTCGAAGCGCTCGCCCCGCGACGGATAGTCCGCCCCGGCGATCTCCATCAGCTGCTGGTATTCGTGCTCGTCACGCAGGGTGCGCAGCGCCTCGACGATCGCGTCGCGCTGCACGGTGAGGACGACCTCGCCGAACTCTTCCTTGGCTGCCACCAGGTTCGCACCCATGGCGCTGGAAAGGGTGGCGCAAAGGCCCTCAGGCGTAACGAACCGCGGCGCGGAGTGCAGGACTTCAGCCATGGATCAGCGCTCCCCCATCACCGCTCAAGCGTGCCGACGCGGCGGATCTTCCGCTGCAGCTGCATCACGCCGTAAAGCAGGGCCTCGGCGGTCGGCGGGCAGCCGGGGACGTAGATGTCCACCGGGACGATCCGGTCGCACCCGCGCACCACGCTGTACGAATAGTGATAGTACCCGCCGCCATTGGCGCAGGAGCCCATCGATATCACGTACTTCGGGTCCGACATCTGGTCGTAGACCTTGCGCAATGCCGGAGCCATCTTGTTGCACAGCGTGCCGGCGACGATCATCACGTCCGACTGGCGCGGAGAGGCGCGCGGGGCGACGCCGAAGCGCTCCATGTCGTAGCGCGGCATGTTGACGTGGATCATCTCGACCGCGCAGCAGGCGAGACCGAAGGTCATCCACCACAGCGAGCCGGTGCGGGCCCACTGGAACAGCTCCTCGGTGCTGGTGACGAGGAAGCCCTTGTCGGAAACTTCGCTGTTCAGGCTGTCAAAGAATGCCTGGTCCGGCGCGAGGACGGCACCGGGGGCGGAAGGATTGGCCATGCTGTTCATTCCCAGTCCAACGCCCCCTTCTTCCACGCATAGGCGAAACCGATCACCAGTTCGGCGAGGAAGATCATCATCGTGACCCAGCCGGCCCAGCCGGTTTCCTTGAGGCTCACCGCCCAGGGGAACAGGAAGGCGGCCTCAAGGTCGAACACGATGAACAGGATCGCAACGAGATAGAACCGCACGTCGAACTGGCTGCGCGGATCCTCGAAGGCGGGAAATCCGCACTCATATTCCGAATTCTTCTCGGCCGTGGGGTTGTGGGTTCCGGTCAGCCGGGCAACGCCCATCGGCAGGAACACGAAGGCCGCCGACAGCGCGAAGGCTATGACCAGGAAGATCAGGATCGGCAGGTACTGGACCAGGTAGGAAGAATGGTCGACCAAGGGGGCTGACTCGCCTTGCGGAACTACCGGGGCGCCCTAGTCCCGCACTGCGGCATAAGCAAGTGGGGGAACCTCCCCTTGCCCCCAAAATCGGCTCCGTTTTGTTAGGAAACCGCCGGAGGAATTCAGCCGAGCCTGCGTCACCCGCCCAAAGCACCCACTACCCGTCGCCCCGTGCTCGACACGGGGCTGGGCTTCCTGTTCGCGACCTTCCGGTCAACCGCACCCGCCGGGAAGAAAAGCCCAGTCCCGGGTCAAGCCCGGGACGACGATAGAAACCTGGGATTCCCGCTCCGCTATACCTCAGGGATTTCCCGGTCCCCATAGCTCTTCCTGGCGCACATACCCTGTGCGGCCCTCCACCTCGAACTTGCACCAGTCGTTGGCGCAGTCGCCGAGCTTGCCGGTCACCCCGGGTTCGAGCTGCCACAGCAGCTTGGCGTCGGCAGAAGCGGAATCGCGCATTTCGGCGAGCCCCGCCGCGCCCTTGCGCGCCACGACGATGGCCCCGCGCTCCGGCTTGAGGAAGCGCGCCAGCATCCAGCCCCGCGCGCCGTCGGGATCCTCGACCAGCCGCCAGCCCTCCATCTTGCGCAGGACCTTCATCGGCAGGTTCTCGCGATGGTAGCGGAAGTTGGTCCGGTAATCCTCGCCCGGGCCCACGTGCATGTTGACGGGCTTCGCCCGCAGCGATGCCCAATAGGGCACGGTGTCGTTGTCCGCAGCCCCGGCCGGCGCCGCGGCAAGCGCCAAAGCGGCCGAAAGCAGCGCCACCGTCTTCGCGATCTGCCGGAAAAAGGACCCCTGGATCATGACTCGTCCATAACCACGCCCGCCTGCCCGCATCAACCGCGATCACGCGAGGCCGCTGTTTCATTTCCACACTGTAATCTTCCCCCGCTTGCGCGCGAACCGGCCCTTGGCCTAAGCACAGAGCCAATAGCGACCGGGAACCCGGCGCCTGGAGGGACATCGATGACCAAGACCATAACCCGCGCCGCGGCGCTGGCGGGGCTGTGCGCGCTGGCTGCCATGCCGGCGATGGCCCACGCCCAAGCCAATCCCGAAGCCCTCGCCGACGCGGCGGACAGCGGCGACACCGCCTGGATCCTCGTTTCCTCGGCGCTGGTCCTGCTGATGGCCGCGCCCGGGCTCACCCTGTTCTACGGCGGCCTCCTGCGCGCCAAGAACTTCCTCTCGGTCATGGTCCAGTGCGGCGCGATCGTCGCCGTAGCCTCGCTGCTGTGGATCCTCGTCGGCTATACCCTCGCTTTCGGGCCGGTGACCAACGGCTGGATCGGCGCGGGCACCAACGCCATGTTCAACCAGCTCGGCAATGTCCGGGCGAACTACACGATCCCCGAAAGCGCCTTTGCGCTGTTCCAGATGTGCTTCGCCGCGATCACCCCCGCGCTGATGGCCGGCGCCTGGGTCGACCGCGCGCGGTTCGGCTGGGTCGTCGCCTTCTCGGCGGCCTGGGGTCTCGTCGTCTACGCCCCCGTCGCCCACTGGATCTGGGGCGGCGGCTGGCTCGCCACCAAGCTCGGCACGCTCGACTTCGCCGGCGGCATCGTCGTCCACACCACGGCCGGCGTTTCGGCGCTGGTCGTGGCGGCCCTGCTCGGCAAGCGCAACGGTTTCCCCAAGACCTTGATGCTGCCGCACAGCCCGGCCCTGACCATGGCCGGCGCGGCGCTCCTCTGGATGGGCTGGTTCGGCTTCAACGGCGGCTCGGCGCTTGCCGCCAACGACGATGCCGCCGCCGCGATCATCAACACCCACGCCGCTGCCTGCGCCGCGGCCCTCGCCTGGCTCGCGATCGAACGCGTCTCCGTCGGCAAGCCGACCTCGGTGGGCTTCGCCACCGGCGCCGTCGCCGGCCTCGCCACGGTCACCCCGGCGGCAGGGTTCATCTCGCCCGGCGCGGCCATCGTCTTCGGCATCGCCGCCGCGGCGATCTGCTACCCGATGATCCAGCTGATCAAGTTCCGCCTCAAGATCGACGATTCGCTCGACGTCTTCGCCGTTCACGGCGTCGGCGGGATGACCGGCTCGATCCTCCTCGCCCTGTTCATCGCGCCGGCCGTCGGCGGCACCGGCTATTCCCAGCACATGGGTCTCGCCAGCCAGCTCGTCGCTCAGGTGGTGGGCGTCGGCGTGGTCGCGGTATTCTCCGCTGTCGCCACCGCCGCGCTGGCCCTGGCGGTGAACCTCGCCCTGCCCATGCGCGTCTCGGAAGACGAGGAACGCGAAGGCCTCGACCTCACCAGCCACGGCGAACGCGCCTGGGAAATGGACTGAGCAGGTCCGGTCAGTCGGATGATGCCTACCCTATCTCCCCTCCCGCAAGCGGGAGGGGCTGGGGGTGGGCGCGCGCAGCGCCGGGCCGCAGGCCCGCAATAGTCCCGCGTACAAACCGCTGTCCTACACGCCTCCGCGCTGTCATCCTGCCCCCGCGGGTGCCCCAACCCGCGCTCTTTGACAGCCATAACGTGAAAATCGCCCGCAAAAGTGTCACCCATGCACTCACGGGCACAAGTCGCGGAAAAGGCATGAATAACCCGCCCAAAACCCTGGGTGACACGGTGTAACCTGTGTCACCCGTGCACTAACGCAAGTTAGGGCTCAGTCGCCGGTGAGGATCCGATCGACCAACTGCTTCACGGTCGGCGTGAAGTTGTTGGAATAGAACGGGTCCTGCTTGAACCGGTAAGCCGCGTGGCCGGCGAACATCAGGTTGTTGTCGATGTCGCCGCCATGGGCGATGTCCTGCAGGGTCTTCTGGATGCAGAAGCTGCGCGGATCGGCCAGCCGCCCGGTGGTGTAGTCGTCGTGGTCCTTCCACGACGAGAACCCGCAGTGCGACAGGCAGCCCATGCAGTCCTTCTGGTCCTGCTGGATCTCGTCACGCTCGGCCGGGGAGACGAAGATGATCGTGTCGTCGGGGGTGCGCAGGCCATGGACGAAGCCCGCCGCAACCCAGCTGCGCGCCCGCTCGAGATCGGCCGGGGTGACCCAGAAGTTCTTGCCCTTCACGCCGACGTCGAGCTGCACCGTATGTTCGCCAGCCGAGACCTTCGAATAGGGGATCTGCCGCTCCGATCGCGCCTCGAGGCTGCGCAGGAACGGGTTGCGCACGGCCGAGGAATAGAACCCCGTCGGCGAGAAGCGGTGGAGCAGGACGTCGCCCGGCTCCAGCGTGCGCAGGTGATCCTTCCAGCCCTGCGGGATCGGGCTTTCCTCGGTCAGCAGCGGCCGGGTGCCGAATTGGAAGGCGATCGCGCCGAGCTCGGGATTGTCGATCCAGTCGTTCCATTCGCGCAGGAACCAGACGCCGCCGGCCATGACGATCGGCACCGAATCCGCCACGCCCTCGGCCCGCATGGTCTCGCGCAGGGCCTTCACGCGGGGATAGGGATCCTCCGGCTTGCGCGGGTCCTCGGCGTTGGACAGGCCGTTGTGGCCGCCCGCCAGCCACGGGTCCTCGTAGACCACGGCGGCCATCAGGTCGGCGACCTTGTGATAGGCCCGCTTCCACAGCGCGCGGAAGGCGCGGCCGGAACTGACAATCGGCAGATAGTTGACGTTGAACCGCGCGGCGATCTCGGAAAGCTTGTAGGGCATGCCCGCCCCGCAGGTCACGCCGGTCACCAGCCCGCGGGTCTTTTCGAGAACCCCCTCAAGGACTTGCTGCGCGCCGCCCATTTCCCACAGGACGTTGATGTTGATCGCGCCCTTGCCCGAGGCGATCTCGTAGGCGCGCTTCACCTGCTCCACCGCGCCGTCGATCGCATAGCGGATCAGCTGCTCGTGCCGCTCCTTGCGGGTGAGCTGCTCGTAGACCTGGCGGACGATCTTGCCCTCGGCATCGTAGCTGTCGGCATTCACCGCGCTGACCGTGCCGATCCCGCCGGCCGCCGCCCAGGCGCCCGAACTCATGTGGTTGGTGGCGGCAACGCCCTTGCCACCTTCCACCAGCGGCCAGACCTCGCGTCCGCCGTAGAGAATCGGTTGAAGTCCCTTGAAAACCATTCCAGTCCTACTTTCCGCCGGAACCGTCCGCCAAACGCACTGGCGACCCTGCTCCGTCAGCCTGCGCCCCTGCCGCATTCGCGCCCAACCGGCAAGGCCTGATGGCGGAAGGCGCCGGGCGCGGGCCGACCGGCTCGAACCGGGCATAGTATCCCGCCAGCCCCGGATCACGCCCGAACCCGGCGAGTCGGAAGCCGACTGCGGCGAATTCGCAGAACAGCAGGTCCGGCGGCGTGCCGTGAGCCCCGGTCGGCCGGTCGGCATCGACCACGACGACCGATCCGCCCGGTTTCACCGAGGGCCGTAGGTACCACAAAAACGCATAGGGTTCAGCAACTTCATGATACATGTGAACCATGAACACGCGGTCGAACGAGGCCGGGGGAAGCTTCGGATCATCGGGCGTGCCGAGCTTGATCGAGACGTTGTCGAGCCGCTCCTTCTCGATCCGCCGCCCCAGCCGCTCGATCGCCCCGGCGTCGATATCCTCTGCTAGCACGCGCCCTTTCGACCCGACTTTCTCGGCCAGGCGCACCGTATAGTAGCCCTCGCCCGCCCCGATATCGGCCACGGTCATCCCCGGGGAAATTTTCGACCACTCCATGACCAGCTTGGCCTCACCCAAGCGATCACGCTGGTCCTCGGTCGAGAACTGCGTTGAAATCACTTTGGAAACCGGCCGATCGGCGCGCGGGAAACCCCGCGCGGCGGGCGAGCGTCCGGCGTCGGGATTTGCAACGGGCTTGCAACCGCACTGCAACACGGTCGCAAGCGCCAGTACCGCCAGAGCAAGGCGGCGGCCGGCGCTCATCAGTCGACGTCTTCCACGGCGACCTTCTCGCCCGTCACCCGCTGGGCCAGTGCAGCGGCCATGAACGGGTCGAGCGCACCGTCGAGGACGTCGGACGGCGTCGGGCTGGTGACGCCCGTGCGCAGGTCCTTGACCATCTGGTAGGGCTGCAGGACGTAGGAGCGGATCTGGTGGCCCCAGCCGATGTCGCTCTTGCTGGCATGCTCAGCGCTTGCCGCTTCCTCGCGGCGCTGCATCTCGGCCTCGTAGAGCCGGGCCTTGAGCATGTTCATCGCGATCTCGCGGTTCTTGTGCTGCGAGCGGTCGATCTGCGAGGCGACGATGATGCCGGAAGGCACGTGGGTGATGCGCACCGCCGAATCGGTGGTGTTGACGTGCTGCCCGCCGGCGCCGGAGGCGCGGTAGGTGTCGATCTTGAGATCGGCTGGGTTGACCTCGACCTGGAAGTTGTCGTCGATCACCGGATAGACCCAGACCGAGCTGAAGCTGGTGTGGCGCCGGGCCGAGCTGTCATAGGGGCTGATCCGGACGAGGCGGTGGACCCCGCTCTCGGTCTTGGCATAGCCGTAGGCGTTCTCACCCTTTATCAGGATCGTGGCCGACTTGATCCCGGCCTGCTCGCCGCCCTGGTATTCGATGACCTCGACCTTGAACCCGCGCTTTTCCGCCCAGCGGGTGTACATCCGCAGGAGCATCTCGGCCCAGTCCTGGCTCTCGGTCCCGCCGGCGCCGGCGTGGATTTCGAGGTAGGTATCCTGCCCGTCGGCCTCGCCGGCGAGGAGGGCCTGGACCTTGTCGGCGTCTGCCCGGTCAGCAAGCGCAGCGAGGGTGGCGAGGCCTTCCTCGATCGTCGCCTCATCGTCTTCCATTTCGCCGAGTTCGACGAATTCGATCGCATCGGCCATCTCGGCCGAGATCGACTTGACCGTGCCGATCGCCGCATCGAGCCGGCGCCGCTCCTTCATCACGGCTTCGGCTTCCTTGGGATTGTCCCAGAGCTTCGGGTCCTCGACGCGCGCGTTGAGCTCGTCGAGCCGGCGCAGCGCGCGGTCCCAGTCGAGGAACTTGCGCACGAGCGCCAGCGCGGCCTCGATCCGGTCGATATGGGCCTGCCCTTCGGCACGCATGACAATCTTTCTCCGTGAATGCGAAGCGCCCGCTTAGCGGGAGAGGCTGGTTTGTAAAGGCGGCTCCGCCCCGCTCAGCGCTTCAGCTTGCGCACGGCCTCGAGCGTCAGGCGAACGTGGTCGCGATAGTCGAGGTCGGAGTGGACCAGGGTGATCTTGCCGTTGCGGGCGATGACGTAGGAGGTGCGGTTGGTGAGGCCTGCAGGCATGCCGGGACGGACCAGCGCGACGTCATAGTCCTTGATCACCTGAGGCGAGGCGGTGGCGACTGCGAACTTGCCGCGGCAGGCTTCGGTCGAAAACTTCTGCAGGGTCGGCAGGTCGTCGGCCGACATGCCGACGATCGTCGCCCCGGCCTTGTGGAAATCGTCCGAGGCCTCGGAGAAGGCGTGGGCCTCCAGCGTGCAGCCCTGGGTGAAGGCTTTCGGATAGAAGTAGAGGACGACCGGCCCCTTCTTCAGCGCATCCTTCAACGCGAAGGCGAAGGGCTTTCCGTCAAGCGCGCCCTGGGTGGCGAAATCGGGGGCCTTCGCCCCGACCGGGAGGGCGGCCATGGCGGGGGTGGCGACAAGCGCAGCAAGCGCGGCGAGCGGGGGGAGGAGGCGGCGAACCATGGCAGGAGAATGCCTTGGATCGAGGGCGGGAGCAAGCGCCTGCCCCGGCTCAGACCGCCTGTCCTGCTGCTCGGGCGCTGGCCCAGGCCCACTGGAAGTTGTAGCCGCCGAGCCAGCCGGTCACGTCGACCGCTTCGCCGATGGCGTAGAGGCCCGGCACGCGGCGCGATTCCATGGTCTTGGACGAGAGTTCGGCCGTGCTGATGCCGCCGATGGTGACTTCGGCCTTGGCGAAACCTTCCGAGCCGTTGGGGCGGAAGGTCCAGCCGGCAAGGCGGCTTTCTGCGGCGCGCAGTGCCTTGTCGGTGAGGCCGGCGAGCGGGCCGGCAAGGCCAAGGCGGTCCGACAGGGCATCGGCGAGGCGCGTCGGCAGGGCCGCGCGCAAGACGCCGGCGAGCGTGCCGCGGGGCTTGTCCTGCTTGGCCGCTACCAGCCAGCCGGAGGGTGCATCGGGCAGGAAATCGATCGCGAGCTCATCGCCGCGGCGCCAGTAGGAGGAGATCTGCAGGATCGCCGGGCCGGACAGGCCACGGTGGGTGAACAGGGCGGCCTCGCGGAACGCGGCCTTGCCGAGGCGGGCGACGACTTCGGTGGCGACGCCGGAAAGCTCGCGGAACAGCACGTCTTCACCCGCTAGGGTCAGCGGCACCAGCGCCGGGCGCGGCTCGACCACCTTGAGGCCGAACTGGCGGGCGAGGTCATAGGCAAAGCCCGTGGCCCCGAGCTTGGGGATCGACGGTCCACCGGTGGCGACCACCAGCGCCGGGGCGATGATCGTGGCCGTATCGGTGCGCACGGTGAAGCGGCCCCCGCTCTCCCCACTGGCGCCATGGCTGACCTCGCGGATCGCCGCGCCGCAGCGCAGGTCTACCCCGGCGGCGTGGCACTCGGCGAGCAGCAGGTCGACGATCTGGCGGGCGGAGCCGTCGCAGAACAGCTGGCCAAGCGTCTTCTCGTGCCAGGCGATGCCGTAGCGCTCGACCAGGGCGAGGAAGTCCTCGGGGGTGTAGCGGCTCAGCGCCGAGCGGGCGAAGTGCGGGTTGGCGGAGAGGTAGCGCTCGGGCGCGGTGTGGAGATTGGTGAAATTGCATCGCCCTCCCCCCGAGATCAGGATCTTCTTGCCGGGCGCATCGGCATGATCGAGCAGCGCCACGCGCCGGCCGCGCCCGCCGGCAGTGGCGGCGCAGAACAGGCCGGCGGCGCCTGCACCGAGCACGATTGCGTCGAAGGTCCCGTCCATCGGCGGGGCTGTAGCAGGTTGGGGAGCGGCGGGAAGACAAACTGTCCCCCTCCCCGCTCGTGTCGAGCGAAGTCGAGATACGCGGCGCAACGTGTCTCGACTTCGCTCGACACGAACGGTGGTGGGTGAGTTGGTGGGTTCCCCAGCCTTTTCCACAGGTGGTCGGGCTGGCGGGGCGAAGCGGTGGGCTGTGCCGATGAACCGAACCGCCCTGCCCTTCGCGAATCCTCTACCTCCGGCCACATGCCTTGCCCATGACGGGACGGGTTCTTGGCGCGCTGGCCGCGCTGTGTTTGACTGTGGCCATGCCGGCGCCGGCTGAGGCGGGCATTCAGTGCGTGGCCTTTGCGCGGGCGCATTCGCTGATCCAGCTGGCGGGCAATGCGCGTGACTGGTGGGTGCGGGCGATCGGCACCTATGCTCGCGGCCAGTCGCCGGAAAAGGGCGCAGTCCTGGCCTTCCGCAGCACCGGGGCCATGCCGATGGGCCATGTCGCCGTGGTCTCGAAGGTGCTCGATGCGCGGCACGTGCTGCTCGACCATGCCAACTGGTCGCGCCGCGGAGCGGTCGAGCGCGGGGTTCTCGCCGTTGACGTGTCGGCCGCCGGGGATTGGAGCGCGGTGCGGGTGTGGCACTCACCCTCCGGCACCCTTGGCCTGCGGGCGAGCCCGGCCTTCGGGTTCATCTATCCGATGGCCGAGGCCGCCCTGGCCACCGCGAGCCTTGGCGCTTCGTCGCTGGAGCGGGCGCGCTGATCGGCACTTGCGCCCGGGGGGCGAGGTCCTAGGCTGGCGTAAAGCAAGCCCGGGAGATCAGCATGCACGAAACCGTCTCGATCCGCACCGAGGACGGCACCTGTCCTGCGCATGTGTTCACGCCTGACAGCGGCAGCGGCCCCTGGCCCGGCGCGATCTTCTACATGGACGGCCTGGCGATCCGGCCCACCCTGTTCGCCATGGCGCAACGGCTGGCGAATGCGGGCTATCTCGTGCTCCTGCCCGACCTGTACTACAGGTACGGACCCTACGAGCCGCTAGACCCCAAGCCGATCTTCGCGTCCGGTTCGGTGCGCGAGGCACTCGGGCCGATGCTGGCGACCACGGGCAAGGGCCCGGCTTCGCGCGACACGGCGGCGTTCCTCGACTGGTTCGACAGCCGTGCGGATTTCGCCGGGGGCAAGCTGGGGGTGACCGGCTACTGCATGGGCGGCGGGATCGCGCTGGCAGTGGCGGCGGCTTATCCCGACCGGATCGGTGCCGCTGCCAGCTTCCATGGCGGCGGCCTTGCCACCGACGAGCCCGATAGCCCACACCTCGGTGCCGGGCGCATCAAGGCCAGGGTATATGTTGCCGGAGCCGACCAGGACGGCTCCTACCCGCCCGAGCAAGCTGAGCGCCTCGAAGCCGCGCTGAGCGCAGCGGGCGTGGACCACCGCTGCGAGATCTACGAGGGGGCGCTGCACGGCTGGACCATGGCCGACTTCCCGATTTACGACCTCGCGGCAGCAGAACGGCACTGGGACGAACTGATTGGGCTGTTCGATGGAGTGTTGAAATAATCGGCCCCTCCCCCTTGAGGGGGAGGGTGTGTGGGGTGCTCGACGCGGCTGTGACGCGAGGCGTGGCCTCGCTGCCCCTCCCCCTGCCCCTCCTTGACGGGGAGGGGTGATTCACACGGCGATGCGCAGATCCTGCACCCGGTCGGTCGCCAGCAGGGCGATGACCTGTTCGGGGGTGAGTGCGCGCCAGTAGAGGTGGCCCTGGATCAGCTGGCAGCCGGCGGCGTGGACCAGTTGCTGCTGGAGCAGCGTCTCGACGCCTTCCGCCACGACCTTCATGCGCAAGGTACGGCCCAGCGCGACGATGGCCCGCAGGATCGACTGGGCGTCAATGTCGCTCTCGATGCCCTGGACGAAGGAGCGGTCGATCTTGATCCGGTCGAAGGAGAAGGCGCGCAGGTAGGCGAGCGAGGAATAGCCGGTGCCGAAATCGTCGAGCGCGATGCGGAATCCCATGTCCTGCAGCTCGGTGATGAGGTCCATCACGCGGTCGGACCGGTCGAGCAGGACGCCCTCGGTGATCTCGAAGGTGAAGCGCGCGGGATCGACCTTCTCGTCGAGGATCATGGCCTTGAGGCCGGGCAGGAAATCGCGCGCGATGAGCTGGAGCGGCGAGAGGTTCACCGAGATCTCGACATTGCCGAAATCGTGGCTGTCGGCGAAGACGCGGCGCAGGACCCAGTCGCCCAGTTGCGGCATCAGCCCGGCCTGTTCGGCGACGGGGACGAAGATGCCCGGGCCGATCTCGCCGCGATCGCGGTGGGTCCAGCGCAGCAGGGCCTCGAAGCTGGCGATCGAGCCGTCGGCCACGTTCACGATCGGCTGGTAGACCATGGTCAGGTGATCGAGCGCGATGGCGCGGCGCAGCTCGACCTCCATGTCCATGCGCCAGCGGATCGAGGCGTCCATGTCGTGGGTAAAGTGGCGATAGCGGGCGCGGCCGCGCTGCTTGGCGCGGAACAGGGCGATGTCGGCGCTGCGCAGGAGCGATTTCGGATCCGCCCCGTGGTCGGGCGACCAGGCGACGCCGCAAGAGGCGGTAACCGGGACCGAATGGCCGAACACGAGGAAGGGGTCGGTGAAGACCCCCATGATTTCCTCGCCAAGGCTGTCGGCGGACTCGCGGCCGCTCGCCCCGGGGCGAAGGAGGACGAATTCGTCGGAGGCGAGACGGCCGAGCACGTCGTTGGGGCCGAGCCGCTCACGCACCCGCGAGATGATCTGGACGAGCAGGTCGTCGCCGACATGGTGGCCGATCGATTCGTTGATCGACTTGAAGTGATCGAGGTCGAAATAGGCGAGGAGGACTTCGGCGGTTTCGGGGGCGGCGGTCCCCTCGCCCGCCTCCGGCTGCATCAGGCCGCGCAGGCGCTGCATCACGTGGGCGCGGTTGGGCAGGCCGAGCATCGGATCGTGCAGCGCGTGGTGATGGGCCTGGGCCTCGCTGGCGGCGAGTTCGCGGGCGACGCGCAGGGCCTGGCGGATCATCAGCGCCCCGACCACGACCACGCCGAGGAAGAAGGCAAGATAGGCCGCGAGGAGCGGCGCGGTGCGCATCAGCACGAGGGCGCCCACGGCGTGGGGCTTCCAGCTGAGCCAGCCCAGCGTCGTCCCGTCGATCCCGCGCAGCGCCAGGGCATTCCGTTCGCTGCCGTCGGGCGGCGGCATGGGCGTGAACCGCATGTCCTTGAGCAGCATGGCGCTGCCGATCTCGCTCAGCATGGCCGCGTCCATCGGGCGCAGGACCACGACGTGGTTGGGCGTGCGGCGCAGGAGGCCGTAGTTCTGGTCGGGCGTGATCGCGACCACGGTCATCAGCGCGGGACGGCCGTGGTGCCAGACGAAGCCGCCGGTCCAGCGGGTCAGCGGGCGGCCGCCGGCGGCATAGGGCCAGCGGGCATCGGCGAGCTGGCGGAACTCGGCCGGGGGCTCGTTGGTGGACTGGTTGCCGGCGAGGTCCTTGAGCACCTTGGCGACCGGCGGAGCGAGCGGGGCGAAGGCGGCAGGCGGTGTGGCCGTGCCGTTGCTCCAGCCGCGCAGCAGGGCGCCGTCGGGGGTGACGAGGTAGAGCTCGTCGGCCTTGACCACGTGGGCGAGGAACTGGCCGAGGTTGGTATCGGCCCAGGCAAGATCGGGCGCTTCCGGCCGGGGACCCTTCCCCTGCCCGCCGGCTTCGCGGGCGGCATCGTCCCAGGTGAGCTGGACGGTCTCGGTCTGCAGCAGGGCGCGCACGACATTGCCAAGATGGTTCTCGAGAAGCTGGCGTTCGCCGGCTTGGGTCGCCTGGTCGGCGGCGGCGGTCGCCTGGAGGAATCCGGCGACGAGCATGGCGGAAAAGCTCAGCAAGGCGACGAAGGTCACCAGTACCAACCGGCGCATGCCGGCTCCTGCAGGGATCCGGCTCCGGAACAGCGCCGGGAGCCTGCTTGCGAACGCCATGGCCGCCCATTTGCGGCAAATCGGCGAAGATTACGTTAATGGCGGGGCGGCTGAAGCCCTGAGGCGAGGTTAATAATCCTTGGAAATCTTCGCATCGAAGCCCTGCCGCCCGATCGATGAGATCGTGCCGAGCAAGGAGAGCCAGCGGGTCACCCGGTATTCGATCTGGGTGGCGTTGTAGCCGCGGCCGTCGGAGACGATCTCGACGTAGACCCGCCGGCCGATGTTCTTGCCCACGGCAATCGAGGTGCCCCGGCCGAGCGCGGCGTCGGCGCCGATGATGCGCAGGCGGTCGAGCCCGATGGCGCTGCGCAGCTTGTTGATCGGGTCCATCCCGCCGCCGCCGCGCAGGGAGGCGAGCGCCGCGCCGATCTGCACGGCCTCGGGCGCGGAGAGCTGGGTGATCGAGGAGCCGAACAACAGGCGCGAGAGCAGTTCCTCTTCGGGCAGGGCCGGGACCGAGGAGAAGCGGATCTCCGGGTGGTTTGACGTGCCGGTGACGGTGACCGTGGCGGTGAGGCCGGTAAGGTCCGAGGTGGCGGCGATGTCGAGGCGGGGGTCGGGCGGGCTGTTGCCGTCGAAGTGGATGATGCCGCGGGTGAGCTCGAAGCGCTTGCCGGCGAATTCGTAGCCGCCGCGCACGAGATCGGCCCTGCCCAGGATGGTCGGGGCGGCGGTGGTGCCGCGCAGGCGGATGTCGGCGCCCCATTCGCTGTCGAGCCCGAGGCCGCGGACCTGGATGCGGCTGGGGCCGCGCGCATCGATCAGGTAGCGCCAGGGCGCCGCCTGGGCGCGGACCGGGGCGATGTCGTAGGGCAAGTTGATCTCGCGGGTCTTCACGTTGGGCAGCTGGGCGGCGGCGGAGGCGCGGCCGAGGTTCCAGCGGGCGCTGTCGATGGACAGGCGGCCGGCGATGGCGCCGTTGACCCCATCGGAGACGACGCGCAAGGGGCCGGTCACGGTCGCCGCCATGTCGTCGCGCGAGATGATCTCGGCCCCGCGCGCGGAGATGCGCAGGTCCAGCTTGGGACCGACCCCGGCGCCCATGCCCGAGAGATCGACCGAGCCGCTGCCGCTGACCGCGCCGCCGTTGCGCGCGCGGCCGGCGAAACTGGTGATCTGCAGCCGCGACCCGGCGAAGGAGCCGCGCGCGGCGATGCCGCTGAGGTCGGTGCCCGTGAGCGCGGACTGCAGGCGCAGGTCGGAGCTGGCGAGCGTGCCGGCGATGCGCGGATCGGCAAGGGTGCCTGTGACATCGGCGGCGACTTCGAGGCCGCCGGTGAGGTCGAATGTTTCGAGCGCGATCAGGCGCCACAGCGCGTCGGCCGGCCCGGCATAGCGCAGCTGGGCCTGGAGCGCGCCGGCGGAGAGGCGATCGCCCAGCGCCCCGCCGGCGGGCAGGTTGGCGATGCGGCCCTGGAGGCGTCCGCGAACGGTGCCGCCCTCGCGGATCACGGCGCGCGTTTCGAGGTCGCGCTCGGTGAGGCGCGCGACCAGCGAGACGTCGATCGGCCGTGAGGTGAGGACCAGGCCCGAGCGCGACAGGCCCTTGATCTCCAGCCGCGCGTCGGCCGCCGGCACTGCGCCATCTCGTTGGCGCCAGGCGACCGTGCCCGAGGCCTTGCCGGCAAGGCCGAGGTCGGCGGTGAAGATGTCGACCAGGGCCAGCGGCATGTCGGACAGGGCGAGATCCAGGCTGGTGGAATTGCCGAAGCTGCCCGAGGCGATCACCCGGCCGCCGGCGAAATCGACCTGGGTGGGTGCCAGCGACCAGCCGTCGGACGTGCGGGTGAGGACGGCGCGGCGCGGCATGGTGATGCGTTCACCGGCATAGGTGCCCGCGGCGAGCAGGCGGTATTCGTCGGGCGCCACGTCGGCCAGCAATTGCAGGGCGAAGCGGCTGCCGCGGCGGCCGGTGAGGCTGGCGGTGACCCGGCCCGCGCCGTCGGTCAGCGCGGCGTTCACGGCAAGGCGGCCGATGAACAGGCTGCCGCTCTGCAGGCCCTCGGCATAGGCATTGCCGTTGACCGTGGTGTGGCCATTGGCGAGCGTGCCCGAGGCGTTGATCCGGGCCATGCCGATGGCGAGCGGGGTATCGCCGGCGAAGCCGGCGTCCTTGACGTTGAGCGCGACGTCGAAGCCCTGCCCGCCGCCGCGCGGGACGAGGCCGATCGTGCCGTCGACCCCGCCGCCGGTCAGCGCGAGGGTGCCTTGCGCCGCGCCGCCGGCAAGGACGAGGGTGCCGGTGACCGAGGTCTTCCACACGTCGAGCTTTTCGATGACGATGCGCGTGGGGCCGCCGGGGGGCGAGTAGAGGCCGAGCGTGCCGGTGAACGGTCCGAAGCGCGACTGCCCGGCGGTTTCAATCCGGAAGCCTTGCGGGATCGGCGCGAGGGCGACGCGTACGTCCTTGAGGCCCGCTGCCGGGAGCGGGTGGGCGAAGACCAGCACGGCATGGGGGCCATCGCCAGCCATCTGCGCCTGGACGGTGAACGGGCCGTAGTCGACGTGGCGGCCGGTGCCGACGATCGAGGTGGCGCCGTTGGGCAAGACGCGCCCGTCGATCCTAAGCGCCAGCTTGCTGCCGTCGACGGTAAAGCGCTGGAGCAGCAGCGGCTGCTTCTGGCCGATGGCGATATTCCCGGCGAAGCGCACGTTGGTGCCGGCGAGCGTGGTCAGGGTGGCGTTGGTGACGCGGGCCATGCGGCCGCGCACGTCGGCATTGACCAGCCACGGCACCGAACCGAACCGCGCGTCGAGCCTGAGGTCGGCATTGGCCGTGCCGAGATTGGCGAGGGCAAGGTCGCGCGCGGCAACCGGGCCGGTCAGGCGATAGTCGCCCACGCGCGTATCGCCGGTGAGCGCAAGGGCCGCACCCAGCCCCGGCATGCCGATCTCGATCTGGTCTGAGAACAGGCGCGTGCCGACGAGCCGAATCGTGCCGCGGGCGTGGCCGCCCATCAGCCGCTTGTCGAACATGGCATTGCCGGTGACAACGCGGGCGGCGGTGAGATTGAGCGGGAAGGTCCAGGCGGTGTCGGTGCGGGTCAGCGGGCCTTCCTGCACCAGGCGTTCGGCGCGCACCCCGCCGACCAGGAGCCGGTCGGCCGTGAAGCGGTGATCGATCACGACGCGCCGGAACGCGCCGTCGAGCGTGGCGGTGAGGCGGGCGTTCTCCAGCCGCAGCCCGGGGCCGAACAGGGTGGGATCGCGCAGGGTCGCGTCGACCCGCAACTGGCGGAAGGCGTTCTTGGCGAGGTCCACCGTGCCGTTGCCGCCAAGCAAGACGCCCTGGCCGCGAGCGGAGAACTGGCCCGACAGGACCGAGCTGACCAGCGTCCCCTCGCCCGCCACGGCCACTTCCGGGCCAGCCGCTCGCGCGGGGATGCCGGTGAGAAATCCGTCGGGATGGATCGGCCCGGAGAAGCTGTAGCGCCCCGCGCGGTTGCCGATGGCGAGATCGGCCAGGGTCTGGCCCGGCTGGGTGACCAGCGCCCGGCCCTTCCAGTCGGTGTAGCGCCCTGCCCCATCGACCTTGATCGCAAGACTGTCCTTCGCACCGGTCAGCGCGGCGAGGAAGCCGCCCTTGGGCGCGGCGATATCGACCTTGAGGGCGAAACGGTCGCGCTTGGGTTCACTGTCGAGATAGCCGTAGAGCCGGTCCTGCCCGCCGAGGCGGCCGTCGGTGGTCAGCAGGACCCGTCCCTTGCGGATGTCGGCGCGGGCGACGAGGTCGATGCGGCGCTGTTCGCCGAAAATGCCCTTGGAGACGGTCAGCCGGTCGAGCTGGAACTGGTCGACCCTGATGTCGAAATCGGGGAGCAGCGGCGCGTTGGGATCGCCGGGCTTCAGATGGGGCCCGCGATAGAGCGTTCCGCGATGGAGGATCAGCTTGCGAACATCCAGCCCGGTGGTGAACCAGTGCAGCGGGCGCCAGTCGAGCTCCACCACGGGCACGCGCAGGAACAGGCCATCGGGATCGGAGAACCTGACGTCGCGCAGCGTGGCCGAACCCATCAGGGAGCCGTCGATCCGCCCGATATCGACCCTGAGGCCCGACGCCGGGGCATAGCGGGCGATCCGATCGACCACGAAGCGGTGGCCGATGGGGCTTTCCAGCACGACCAGCGCCACCAGCATCAGGGCGAGCAGGGCCACCAGCCCCCCGGCGATCCAGCGCAGCCAGGCGGGCACCCTGCGGCGCCGCACGGCGGCCGCCTCCTCCGGGTGATCCTCGGCCGGGAGCGCGTCCGGGTCCATTAGAAGGCCTGCCCCAGCGCCACGCTGACCGAGATGCGGCTGTCACCCGGGCGCGGATTGAGCGGCGTGCCGACATCGAGCCGGATCGGCCCGAAGCCGGTCTTGTACCTGACGCCCAGCCCCACGCCGTAGCGCATGTCCTTGAAGGTCGGCGTAGTCGAGGCCGAGACCGAACCCGCGTCGATGAACGGCACTACCTGCAGCGCCCCGCCGAAGATACCGGTGCCGACCCGCGCTTCGAGGCTGAATTCCACCAGCGAGCGCCCGCCGGACGGGGCGTTGGCCGTGTCGCGCGGCCCGATCTGCTGGTAGCCGTAGCCGCGCACCGAGCCGCCGCCGCCGGCATAGAACCGCCGCGAGGGGGCGATATTCTCGAGCGCTGTGCCGGGGATCGACCCCACCCGCGTGCGCCCGGCGATGACGAGCCTGTCGTTCACCGGATAGTAGGCCGAGCCGTCGAACTGTATCCGGGCATAGGTGACCTTGGGGCCGCCCAGCTGCTTCGAAATTTCCGGCGATACGCGCAGGGCCGCGCGCCAGCCCTTGGTGGGATCGAGCAAGTCGTCGGACCGGTCGAAGGCCCCGCGCAGCGGCAGGGCGGCGACGTAATAGGTGTTGCGGGGCACGAACTGGCCGGCAACCGCAGATTCCTTTTCCTGCGTCGCCAGCACCTCGAGCCCCACCGACCAGACCCACGGCTTCTGGAACAGCAGCGTCGTCAGCTTCTCGAACGTCCCGGCGAAGGCGACCGTCCGGGCGGTATAGGCGTCGCGCCTGACCGTGTTGCCGTAGAGATCGAGCGTCAGCACCTGGTCGCGCCCATGGAAATTGTTCCAGCGCACGGTGGTGCCGATCAGCTGCTCCTTGGTGCCGGCAATGCCGCGCACCCGGAGCATGCCCTCGGGCGGGAAGAAGTTGCGGTGCTCCCAGCTCGCCTCCAGCCGGACGCCGTCGGCCGTGTCGTAGCCGATGAGGCCGGCGATCGTGCGAAGCGGGCCCGGGACCATGCCGACGTCGAGCGCGACTTCGCCGGTCTGGCCCGGCGCCGGCGGCGGGGTGACCTCGCGCGGGGTGACGGTGACGCTGGAGACGAGGCCGGTGGCGAGGATCGCGCGCTTCAAGTCTTCCTGGTCGGTCCGCTTGTAGAGATCGCCGCGTTCGAACCGGGCGATATCCTCGAGGTGGTGCGAGGAGAGGAAGCGGGGATTCTGGCTGACGACGTGGCCGAAGTGGTACTTGCCGCCCGGCTCGGTCGGAATCGTCAGGTCGCCCTCGGCGCGCTTGTGATCGACCAGCAGGTCGGGATCGCCGACCTTGGCGAAGGCATAGCCGTTCTCGCCCAGGTCGGTATCGAGCTTGTTGCGGGCCGAGACGATCCGGTCGTTGTCGAGCGGGTCGCCGGTGAGGATCGGGAAGGCGCCGCGCAGGCGCGGATAGTCCGGGCCGGTGAGCGAGAGATTGCCGAGGTCGATCGCGCCGAAGCGGTAGCGCTCGCCCGGCGCGATGTAGAAGCGAACGGCGGCATCGGCGCTGGTCTCACCCGCCGCCCCGCCCGCGACGTGGGGATTGCCGACGGTCTGGGTGACCAGCGCGTCGTAATAGCCGTAGATCCGCAGCAGGCGTTCGAGCAGGTCCTTGTCGGCCCGGGCGCGGGCGGCGACCTGGGCGATCGAGTCCTTGTCGGTATCGTACTTGCGCAGGGCCGAAAGCGCGCGGAACCGGTCGACGAAGACGCCCTGCTCGGGGAAGGCCTTGAAGGTCTGCGGG
>Ga0068855_100003289_pt1 | contig 19782 bp, 14 predicted proteins | sample KBSCornC52_FD_66592 | JGI IMG/M metagenome (GOLD analysis project Ga0068855, IMG submission 66592) | Corn rhizosphere microbial communities from Kellogg Biological Station, Michigan, USA - KBS Corn C5-2 | ecosystem: Host-associated > Plants > Roots > Rhizosphere > Soil ...
TGGGGAATGCGGCAGCGATTGCTCTCCAGCGTGGTCTTCCTCTCCGCTTTTGCTTATGGCTGGATTCTCGACAAGGGCGAGCATACCGAGGGTGGCCTGGGCGGCTTCACGATCGTGTTTGTCATCGCCGCGACGTTCGGGCTCGGGGACATCGCTGTGCACTCCGGCGTGGCCGAACCCGCACCGCACCGCAGCGCGCCGGGACAATCGCCCTGGAAACGCCTGCTCGCCCCCCTGCGCCGGCGTGATTTCCGACGGTTCACCCTGGGGATGGGCGCTTGGACCGCCGCGCTGGCGCTGCCGGGTTACTTCTACGGCACGCCCGGGTTTTTCAATGTCGTCTATCTACACGAGTCCTTTGACGCCACTTACTCCGAGGCGACGTGGCTCGTCCTGGCCTCGGCCCTGGGCGCGGTGATTTGGTCGCACACGATCGGCCATGGCATCGATCGTTTCGGCGGCCGCACGGTCGCGATGTTCCTCACCGCGGTCGGCCCGTTGTTCACTCTCGGGTGGTTCTTCGTCTCACCGGGGCACGTCTCGCTGCCGCTCATCGGCCCTGTGCCTCAACCGGTTCTCCTGATGAGCGCGGCTTCGCTGATCATCGGTGGATTCTACGCCGGCATGCAGCTCTGCCAGTATCGCCTCGCCCAGGCGCTCACGCCGAATACCGGCCGCACCATGGCGATGGCGGTGCATTGGTCCATCGCTGGCACCATCGGCTCCGTCGGCGCGCTCACTGGCGGCTGGATCAAGGACCATATGCCCGTCGCGTGGACGACATGGACCGTCCCTGGCGGCGCACACTTCTCCTATTTCCACGTCTTGATTTTGCTCCAGGTCTCCCTCGCGTGGTGCGTCGCGCTGCCGCTCTTCGCCAGCGTCCGCGGCGGGGGGCATGAGGACGTGGCGTAGGATCAGCTGAGCCTACTTCAGCGCGGCCCAGATGCGATGGACGTCGTCGTGGTCTTCGATACTTTGGATGAATTCGCCGGCTTCCTGGCGCTGGGCGTCGGTGAGCGTCGGGAATTGCTTCGGGACGTAGCCGAGTTCGCTCGTGACCACGGTCCAACCGTTGGCGGCCAACCATTTGGAAACGGCGGCAGTCGCGGTGCGGTCGGTAATGAAACGACCTCCGGCAACGCCGGCCGGAATATCGTCGTTTTGCTCGTGGGTGAGCGGCTCGACTTCATCCGCGCCCGCCTCGATGGCGGCGCTTTCGAGATCCGTACCCGCATCGGGATGGTGGGCTTCCACGAGGCCGACGTGGTCGAAAAGGAATTTGTTACTGCCGGGTGCGCCGAGCTGGCCCTTCTTGAAGAGCAGGCGCATCTCGGGCGCGGTGCGGTTGTTATTGTCGGTGAGCACTTCCACGATCACCGGCACCTTGTGCGGCGCGTAACCTTCGAAGACCACGTGATCCATCACCAGTTTTTCGTCACCGATGCCCGCACCCTTTTTGGTGGCGCGCTCGATGACGTCGCGGGTGACGCTGGCGCGGCGCGCCTTCTCGATGGCGGCGAACAGCCGGGCGTTGCCCTCGGGATCGGGCCCCCCGAGCTTGGCAGCGACCATGATTTCTTTCACGAGCTTGCCGACCATCTGGCCTTTTTTAAGGCCGGCTACTTCACGTTTTGCTTGGAGCCATTGACGACCCATGGAGGAAAAAAAGGGATAAAATTGCGGTTGAGATGAATTGGGAAGAAGAGCTTGGCCCAGACCGGGGTGGGGGCGCAACAGGTTTAAGGAGGCAGAACACCCAATGTCCAACATCCCCATGGTGCGAGCAGGTGCGGTGCCTCACGGACCGCGTCTTCAAGAGCCCGGGAGTGCCTCCGATCAGCTTCCGGCGCGGAATCAGCCGGTGGCACTTGAACGCCCACTTCCGTATTGATACTCGATGGTCTCAGCCATCGCTGGACCTTTGACTGTCCAACGAAGGCGCAACGGCTCTCCGAGCTCCATGGTCGCGCGATAGCGATCTTCCGCGCAGAGATGGGGACACGAAGAGGCAAGCTTCCCCGGCCCCATCGCTTCGAGCGCGAAAAGAAAAACGGGTGCGTCCGGCCCAAACCGCAAATGCTCGAGCTGGATGGCGTCGCTCTCCAGCTTCCAACGGTAGACATTGTGAAACCCGATCTCCTTGCCATGCGGTGTCGTCCAACTGCCGGACTCCCGGAAGACGAGAATCGCCGTATCGGGCGTTTCCACTTCCACCATTCCTTTGCCAATGCCAACCCAACCGGTCGTCACTGCAGCCTCGGAAGTCGCCTGAAAAGTCAGCGTTCGCACGGCGGCCAATTGCTTCCAAGCTTCCTCGATAACTCCGTTCATGACTTTCCTCGCAGCGTGGCCGAGGCGGACGGATGACGCAATGCCCCAATCAAGGGAACGCAATGCGAGGTTGGTGCCCCCCCCCGCAAATTTCGAATCCACGGCGGTGGGCGCCAGGTCGTATGCGGCCCAAGACCGTTCGACGGATCCATCGTATACTCCAGGTGATCTCGCACCTGTTTCGCACTCTTACTGTTCAGGCCGGAGGGCAACTTCAGCTCGGTACAAAGCATGGCGAGCGCATAGTAGTCCGGATCAAACCCGGGATCTTCGGGGCTGGCCCTGGCTCCCAGGCAATCGAAGCAAATTTTCAGGAAGGCCACCGGCTTCTTTTCCGCGTCGTAAAAGACAAATGCGTTGTGCGGAGAATAGCAGCCCGCTACGCCGCGCGGTTGGAATCGGCGGGACTCTGCTTCGAGCAGACGGCCGACCTGTTCATCCGTAAGAAGAGCGCCGTCTTTGTTGATCACCCCGGGGGCGAAGCTCATGCCTGGCCGGATCAACCATTCCCGAGGAACGGGGTCCGGGATGGAAACGGACCAGACGACAACGTTTCCATCGGAAAAATTGAATTCGGGCAAAGGCACGCCTACTACCGCCCCACCGGCCGAAAACATCCAGAAATCCGCCCGGATCATCTTCTCGAATGGAAATTCCAAGGCTTCTGCATCTTCCACGCATCGGCGCGCACTTCTGTGTAATCCGCGTGGGGCCAAGGCGTTCCGGCGAACCGCGAAACGGCAGAACACAGCCAGCAGAGGATCGTTCGTTTCACGCGAATGGGAGGTTGCGGTAATAGATCGAAAGCGGCCGGACGACGCGAACCTTTAAGTACCCATTGATCCCCCACCCCAGTCGCATGTAGATTTTGCGCCCCAAAATTTTCATTTTATGTCCACGATCGAAAAACATGCTTTCCAGGCCGAGATCGCGCAACTGCTCGACCTCGTCATCCACTCGCTTTACACCGACAAAGAGATCTTCGTCCGCGAGCTGATCTCGAATGCCGCCGATGCCAGCGAGAAACTGAAGTTTCTCCAGACTTCGGGCACGGAAGTGTTTGAACCCGAGCTGCCGCTGAAGATCAGCGTCTCGACGGATGACCAGGCGAAGACGATCACCTTCACCGACACGGGCATCGGCATGACGCACGGGGAATTGATCGACAACCTCGGCACGATCGCGCACTCGGGGTCCAAGGCGTTTCTCGAGCAACTCAAGGCGAACAAGAACGACGCGAATCTCATCGGGCAATTCGGCGTCGGCTTTTATTCCGCGTTCATGGTCGCGGAGAAGGTCACGGTCTATACCCGCTCGTATCAGCCCGGCGAAAGCGGCTGGGTGTGGTCGAGCGATGGACGCACCGGTTACGAGATCGATGCGGCCAGCGACCTTTCGCGCGGCACGAAGATCGTGGTGCAGCTCCAGGAGACGGAGTTTGCGCAGGCGTCGAATGTCGAGCGGATCATCAAACACTACTCGAATTTCGTCCAATTCCCCATCGAGCTGAATGGCAACGCGGTGAACACCGTGCAGGCGCTCTGGACGAAGAACAAGAGCGAGATCACCGACGAGGAATACACGGACTTTTACAAATACGTTGCCCACGAGAGCGAGCCCCCGCGGTACCGCCTGCACTTCTCGGCGGACGCGCCCCTCTCCATCCGCGCGCTGCTCTTCGTGCCGGAGAAGAGCTACGAATTGCTCACTCTCTCCCGCGGTGAAAACGAAGTGAATCTCTACTGCCGCAAGGTGCTCATCCAGCCGAAGGCGAAGAATCTTTTCCCCGAGTGGCTGCGATTCCTGAAGGGCGTGGTGGATAGCGAAGACCTGCCGCTGAACATCTCCCGCGAGACGATGCAGGACTCTGCGTTGCTGCGGAAGATCAACGACGTACTCACCAAGCGCGTGCTCAAGTGGCTCGACGAAGAAGCCAAGGCCGACCCGGAGAAATACGACCAATTCTTCCGCGAGCACGGCCACTGCCTGAAGGAAGGCGTGGCCAATGACTACCAGCATCGCGAGACGCTGGCCAAGCTGCTGCGCAGCGAGTCGTCGCACACCGACGCTGGCAAAACCACGTCGCTCACCGATTACGTGAGCCGCATGCCGGAGGAGCAAAAGGAGGTTTACTATCTCTCCACGCCGAACCGGGACGCCGCGCTCGCTAGCCCGTATTACGAAGTCTTCCGCGAGAAGAAATACGAAGTGCTCTTCCTCTACGCCCCGCAGGATGAAATCGTCATGGAGCAGTTGCGCGAGTTCGACAAGAAGCGGCTCGTCGCCGCGGAGAAGGCCGACCTCAAGCTCGACAAGGAAAGCAGCGGCGCGCTGAGCGAGGAAGACGCGCGCGTGCTGGCCAATTTCATCAAGGAACGCCTCGGTGATCGTGTGAATGAAGTCCAAAGTTCGAAGCGCCTCGTGGGCAGCCCGGCAGTGGTCGTGGACAGCGATACGCACATGACTTCCAGCATGCGCCGCATGATGAAAATGCTGAATCGCGAAGGCGAAGCGCCGATCGAATCGAAGCCGAATCTCGAGATCAATCCTGACCACGCCATGCTGGTGCGGCTGAATGCCATCCGGCAATCCGACCCGGCGCTGGCCGGCGAGGTCGCGGAACAGATCTTCGATAACGCGCTCGTCGCCGCCGGCTTGCTGGAAGATCCACGCGCGATGCTCGGTCGTCTCAACGGCCTGCTCGAAAAGCTACTGAATAAGTAGTCGATCTCCGAGAGCTTACTTATCCGCGAAGATACCGGGACAGAGAGGCAAAGGGCGGGCTTTTGAGACCAAGGGACGCCCCCTTTTTCCCGGTATCTTTCTGCCGGTCTGGTGACCTCTCGTTCTATCTAAGAAAGCAGCTATCCCGGGGTGTCCTCGTGGACGCCAATTTAACGTGGCGTTCTCGCATCGGTTCTGTGCCAGACTGTCATTGACTTGCCTCAGTTGCCTGTCCAGCCTGCGAACAGGGCCGACTATCGTCCCAAACCCCTAAACCTAAAACCCCTAAACCCACACATGAAACTGTACTCTACGTTTGCCATTGCGGCCGCGACTGCGCTCGCTTTTGCCGCTTGCGAGAAGAAGGATGCCTCGGTCGAGCAAAAAGCTGACGACGCGAAGGCCACGGTCGAGCAGAAGGCCGGCGAAGCGAAGTCCAATGCCGAAGCCAAGGTCGATGACGCCAAGGCCAAGGAAAAGGAGAAGGCTCCGGAAGCCGCTGCGGCGATCGACAAGGCTGCCGCCGAGGCCAAGGACGCCGCGGACAAGGCGGTCGAGAAGACCAAGGACGCTGCCGAGAAGGCCGTCAAAGAAACCAAGGACGCGGCCAACAAGGCTGCTGAGGCGCCGAAGGAACCCGCTGCGGCCCCGGCCCCTGCGCCCGCTCCGGCCCCGGCTCCTGAAGCGCCGAAGCCGAACTAAGCGCGCTTCGCGGAAAGTTTACCAGCCCCGGTCTCGAAAGAGGCCGGGGCTTTTTATTTGCTCCATTGCTTCCGCGGTCCAACCTGCCCCACCATCGGCCCTTCAGCGGATGGGGAACGCGCCGGAGCCCCTCGACAGGCTCGGGGCCTTGAGCTTGCCGAAACGGCACGTCCCTCCGCTATTCGGCCTTCAGCGGGACTTCGAGTTGCTGGAGCACTTCGAAGACATGGCGGAGCAGGCCTTTGTAATGTTGCTGCACCACGAGGTCGTTCGATTCTTTTTCCAGCGCCATGAAATCCGCGTAGTCCTCCTGCAGCTTGAGCGCCAGGAGGGTCCGCAACTGGGCCGCGGCATCGGTCACCGGCGCGCCGGTCAGGGCGCCCGTACTCACCGCGACATCCTCGGAATGCTGGGTCAGTTCCTTGATGCGCTCCTGGAGTTCGCTATTGCGGGCCTCGAGCTGTTGATTGAGCCGCGCCAATTCCTCCGGGGTCGGTTCACCGGGAATGATCGCACCGGACTTCTCGGGCCGCTGGTTCTCACGGGTGCGCAGCTTCGACTGCGCGGAACTCAGATCCGCCCGCAGCGACTGCACGTAGTTGTCGATGTTACGCAGCGCGTCGTTGAGATTGAAGTTCTTCGGCACACCGGCATTGCGCGGGGTGTAGACCGGCCGGTCGGCGGCGGGCTTCTGCGGACGCGGCTCGTAGACGGGGCGCGGCTTGCGCGCAGCGCCCTTCTCCTTCTCGTCTTCGCCCTCATCTTCCTCTTCGTCTTCATCCTCCTCGTCGTCCTCGTCATCCTCATCGAGATCGTCATCATCCTCCTCCTCGTCCTCATCTTCGTCGGAAGCCGCTTCGGGTGCTTCAGGGGACGCCCCTTCCGAGCCTTCGCCGGCTTCACCGGCAGCCGCTTCTGGCTTGGTTACGGGCGATTGCTCCGCCACGGGCTTGAGAACGGCGATGATTTCTTCAGGCAGATCGCTCACTTCCTTGCGGAGCGCGCCCTGCCATTTCGCACTCCAGCGCGCGATGCCTTTTTTGGCGGCTTCGAGCGCCGCGGTATCCAGCTTGCCCAGCCGCTCTTGTTCGCGCGCCCATTTCAGGACGCCAAGTTGTGTGACCGGTGGATGCGGCAAGGTAAAGACCGCTACCACCGCGCAATTGGCCAGCGCATCGCCATCCGCGGGCTTGAGCTCCGCGAGCGTGAGCTGGGCGAGCCACGGCTTGCCGCGACCGATGAAGACGTTGGCGAAAATCTGCGCCTGCTTCGGCGTAAGCGTGCCGGTTTCCTTGTCGCGCAATTCGCGCGCCACCCCGACGGCGAGTTTCAACGCCACCGGCACATCCATCTTGAACAGGGCCCGCGCCAGGCTCAGGCGAATGCGTCGCGAAGGATCCGATTCGTCCTTGGCCAGACCGGCCAGCAATTGCGTGCGGAAGCCGGCCGTGAGATCCGGCCAGATGGCTTCGACCGCGCGCACCCCGACGATCCACGGGACCCTCGGCAGCGCTTCAATGGCGCGCGCCACCCCGGCGCGTCCGCCCTGCAGCGCTTCCTTGAGCAGTGTGGCCATACGCTCTTCGTCCGCCGGCGAAAGGCGCGCCTTCTGCGAGGCCTCGGCCAATTGGGTAAGCTCATCGGCCAGGGCAGGTTCGCCCGCCGGCACTTCGGCTTCACTGCTCGCCTCGACCGGTTCGGCGGCCTCGGCCGGCCCGGCATCTTCGGCGGGCGGCACGGTTTCAGGCGCCTTGGTTTCAGGCGGGACAGAGAGGGTCTCAGAAATCTCCGCGACAGGCGCTTCGACCGGCGCCGCTTCAGCAGGAGTCTCGGGTGATGTGGCGGGCTTAGGTTCGTCCGCAGGTGAATTCGTTTCCATGTGGGAAAATCAGCCGATAAACAAAGACGCATCTGCCGCGAACGCGAGGAAAAAAGCGGTTTCTCTTATCAGAGGGGGAACTGTACAAATGACCACAAGTTTTGCTTTTCACCACCGCGGGTCGCATATAATTTGGCGCCCCTATGGCCACGAAAAGCGAATCCCAGGAAGAGAGCAAAGTCACCGCCGCACGTAATAAAAACCTCGATCTCGCCATCCAGCAGATCGCCAAGGACTACGGCGACGGAGCCATTATGCGCTTGGGGGACGACAAGCAGCTCGACGTGGAAGTCATTCCGACGGGCAATATCCTCATCGACCGGGCGCTCGGCGTGGGTGGGTTTCCGCGGGGACGTGTCGTGGAGATTTTTGGGCCGGAAAGCTCGGGTAAGACAACGCTGACGCTGACGGTCGTCGCCCAGGCGCAGAAGCGCGGCGGCTTGGCGGCGTTCATCGATGTGGAGCACGCGCTCGATCCGCAATACGCCAAGAAGCTCGGGGTGAATCTCGATGACCTGCTGGTCTCGCAGCCGAGTTCCGGTGAAGAAGCACTGCGCATCTGCGAGACGCTGGTGCGTTCGAATGCCCTCGACGTCATCGTGATCGACTCCGTGGCTGCCCTTGTGACCAAGGCCGAACTCGAAGGCGAAATCGGCGACACCACCGTGGGTGCGCAAGCCCGCCTGATGAGCGCCGCGCTCCGGAAGCTCACCGCGCTCATTGCCAAGGCACGGACCATCTGCATTTTCACCAACCAGATCCGCGAAAAGATCGGCGTGATGTTCGGCAACCCCGAAACTACTCCCGGCGGCAAGGCTCTGAAATTCTACTCCAGCGTGCGCGTGGACATCCGCCGTATCGGCGCTATCAAGACCGGCGACGGCACGGTGACCGGCAACCGCACCAAGGTCAAAATCGTCAAGAACAAGGTCGCGCCGCCCTTCACCGAAGCGGAGTTCGACATCATGTACAACGAGGGCATCAGCTCCACGGGCGCTCTGCTCGACCTGGCGCTGGAAAAGGGCGTCGTCGAGAAGCGTGGCTCCTGGCTGAGCTACAAGGGCAGCCAGCTCGCCCAAGGCCGTGACGCCGCCAAGGAACTGATCAAGAACGACACTGCCCTCTACGAAGAACTCGAGACCGCCGTGAAGGCGAAGCTCGACGAGGAGAAGAAGTGACAGGCCTCCTTCAAGGGTTGGTAGTCAGCCCCTCCGCTTGGGCGATAGAACGCTGATTTTCGTCGAACGTCAGCAGTTCGGTCACGCCCAGTTGAGTGGCGAAGGCCACGTGTAAAATGTCCATCGATCTCGCCCCGATTCGCGGCGTATGGCTTCGAGCCAGAGTTGTCGCTCGTGCAATCGCTTGCCTCCATTCTGGTGCGGCGACCGTCCAAACTTCACGCTCTAAATCGATTTCAAACGCGGCAAGTGCCGACAGCGCGGAAATCTCGCTCAGCCCGCGAGTTGGCGTCTGCTGATGAAGCCAGATCTCGAAGTACACCGCCTGCGTAAATTCGTACTGTACTAACGGCGAAATAATCGGCGGCACACTGGCACCATCCATCCATGCCATCGCTCTTTCGGATTCGCGGCGAGGAAAGTAAAAGGCGAAAAGGAAGCTGCTGTCCGCGAATGCGCTCACAAATTCCGGCCACGCCTCAACTCAGCTATTTCTTCCGCCACCGATACATCGCTTTTGAAAGCGTCCGGGCCCCACATCTTTAAAAACCGAGCACGATAATCGGGTGCCCCCTTTCGATCGGTGACATCAAGCGATCCTCCCACTTCCTTCGGAACGAACGTAGCGACTTCTCGACCATTCCTCATTACCGCCACCGGCTCCTTGGATTCCAAATACGAATCCAGCGCATGAGGGTCGGCGTAAATATCCTCGATCGATAGCGTCTTCACAACTCGCGGAGTGTACATTTATTCCGCACACCGAGCAAGTTTTTGAAGGCGCCTATCCGAAGTCCGAATCGGATGCTATGGCAACGGAGTCGCAGGGAGGACGGCAATGATCGGCTTGGTCGGTTCCGCGATCGGCACTTTGACCGGAGGCGGTGGCGGTTCGGCTTTCACGATCGGCTGGCCGGGCTGATAGATGCGGATGTAGTCGATCTGGAAATCATTCGGGAAGACGGTGTTTTCATCCGGCGCGCTGGCGGCGCTTCCCAAGGCGCCCACGCTGTTGCTCAGGATCACATACATCGGCACGCTGGGCACGTAATCGGCCGTTACGGTCTTGCAGGCGACGCCGTCGACATACCAGACGGCCTTTCCCGCCGTCCACTCAAGGCCGATGGTATGCCAGTCGTTGACGAAATCCGTCTCGGCGTCCACGGAGCTGTCCCATTTGGTCTCTCTCATGGAGCCATAGGCGAGTCCGTGATGCATCTTGTGCTGGCCGCCGTAGTACTCGGCGATATCGAACTCCGGCGGCCAGGCGTTTTCATCTTCCGGCATGAGCCAGAAGCACGGCCACATGCCCTTGCCACCCGGATACTTGGCGCGGATCTCGACGTAACCATAGGTGAACGTGAAATGATCGCGGGTCGAGACCAGCCCTTGCGAATAGTCGAAGAGCCCCATCGGCTCCTGGCCGGAGACCAGGCGTTTCTCGGTGCGGAGCCGGAGCACGCCATCGTTCACGATCACGTCCTCATCCAGCGTGTAGCTAAGGTAAAATTCGTTGTGGTAGCGCGGGCCGTGGGTGCCTGGGAAATCCATCGTCGTGTTCCACTTGTTGACGTCGAGCGACTGGCCATTGAATTCATCACTGAAGACCAGCTTCCAATCCGCGGGGGGCGCCGCGTTTAGGGGCGAACCGGCCATCCAAACCAAGGCCAGAAGGCCGATGGCGCTGAGCGGAGGACAGAGTAGTCGCATTCGCGCTTCTGCTTACACAATAGAGGGTAAGCAGATTAACTTCTAGCTATATTTATGCCAACCTGTCCCGAGGGCGATTTACAGAGGGAGGGAGCGCGCGGCTGCGCCTCGGCGTCGCATTCCGGCATGATCCCTCCGGTCAAAAATGGCACTCAAGCGCACAGTTCAGTCCCCGAACCTAAACTCCACGAAGGCCCGGCTCGCGCCCATGGAGAGCGGCTTTCCCAACTTGAACCGGGCAGATGAAGTAAAACCAGCCAGCTGGTTCATTTTGACCAGCTCGGATTTCGTTGTCGCCTTTTGACCACCGCTCGGACCGGAAACTTGCCGGCCGCCACTTCATTTTCCTCTGTAAATCGCGGCCGTTGACCAGGCTGGCATACCGGCTGCTAAAGGGGCGCCCGCCGACAAATCGACCCTGAAATTCGCTTCGCCGAATGAAATTCCCGCGCCTGACCCGCGCGGGATGGGCCCGGAGTGACGGCAGCAAAAACAATAACAAACCAAGCCACCAACTACCCTGTATGAAATTGAACCGAACGTTATCCCTGCTTGCGACGGCGGCTATGCTGTCGTGGGCGGGTTTCGTCGCCACCTCCTCGGCTCAGGACGCTCCGGCGCCTGCTGCCGCGCCTGCTCCGGCAGCCACTCCCGCGGAACCAGCTCCGGCAGCCGCACCCGCTCCCGCTACCGAGGCAGCGAAGGAAGCTCCGGCCGCTCCTGCGCCCACCGCTCCTGCAGCAGCTCCCGCCGCTGACGCCGCCGCCGCTAGCGGCCCGTCACCGACCCTCGAGCAGCGCGTGGGAATGCTCGAAGCTGCCCTCACCAATAGCGACCCGACGGTTCCGCTGAAGACGGGTCCCAAGGACAAGGATGGCAACCCCACCCTGCCGCCGGAATGGGCCAAGCTCAGCTCCGACGCGCTCGCCGCAGCGGCCCCCAGCACGGCCACCTCGGGCCCTGGTCACAACGCATGGATGATGACCAGCGCGGCGCTGGTGCTCTTCATGACCCTGCCCGGCCTGGCGCTCTTCTACGGCGGCCTCGTTCGCCGCAAGAACGTCCTCAGTGTCTGCGCCCAATGCCTCGGCTGCGCCGGTCTGGTCACCATCCTTTGGTGGGCCTTCGGCTACTCGCTGGTCTTCGGCAAGAGCTTCAACAGCCCTTATCTCGGCGGCAGCGAATTCTTCTTCTTCAAGGGTGTCAATAGCGCCCCGAACACCGACTACTCCTACTGGGTCTCCCAGAACGTCTTCGCCTGCTATCAGCTGATGTTCGCCATCATTACTCCGGCGCTCATCGTCGGCGCGATCGCCGAGCGCATGAAATACAGCGCGATCATGCTCTTCATCGCCCTGTGGATGTTCGTGGTTTACTTCCCGATGGCCCACATGGTCTGGGGCATCAGCGGCCTGATGAACGGCGTATGGAACGGCGGCAGCCCGGATCACTACCCGGCAGCGGCCATCAAGGCGATCGACTTCGCCGGCGGCACCGTGGTGCACATGACTTCGGGTTGGAGCGCACTCATCCTCTGCCTCATCCTTGGCAAGCGCCTCGGCTTCGGCAAAGAGAAGATGGCTCCGCACAACATGGTGCTCTGCATGGTCGGCACCGGCATGCTCTGGGTCGGCTGGTACGGCTTCAACGCCGGCTCGGCTGTGGCCGCGGACGGTGTGGCCGCCAACGCCTTCACTACCACGACGCTGGCCACCGCGACCGCGGGCTTCGTCTGGGCGCTCATCGAGCTCATTCACAAGGGTCACGCCTCCATTCTCGGCTTCTGCTCGGGTATCGTGGCGGGCCTGGTCGTCATCACTCCGGCTTGCGGTTTCGTCAGCCCGAATGGCGCGATGATCGTCGGCCTGGTTGCAGCGGTCATTCCCTACATCTTCGTGGTCTTCGTGAAGGGCGCCATCGGTTACGATGACGCGCTGGATACCTTCGGCGTGCACGCGGTCGGCGGAACGACGGGAGCGATCATCACCGGCATCCTCGCGGTGCCCGCCAAGCTCGCTGACGGCAAGGTGAACCCGGACGCGGTCAACCCCAACCTCGCGGCCAACGTCGACAAGTTCATCCACGGCGGCACACTGGTCGTCGAACAGCTCAAGGCAGTGGGTATCACGCTCGTCATCTCGGTGGTGGGCACGCTCATCCTTGGCTACATCGTGAAGCTGGTCCTTGGCCTGCGCCCGACGCCTGAGGAAGAAACTGTGGGTCTCGACCTCACCGACCACCAGGAGGAGGGCTACATCCTCTAAAAGTGCCTGGCATTTCACTTCTGGTGCTCGCCACCGGGACACCCGCCACACCATAAACAGGATTAGAAACGCATGAAAAAAATCGAAGCAATCATCAAACCCTTCAAACTCGAGGAAGTGAAGGAAGCCCTCGCCGAAATCGGCGTCGAAGGCATGACGGTCAGCGAAGTGAAAGGTTTCGGCCGCCAGAAAGGCCACACCGAAATCTATCGCGGCAGCGAATACACCGTCGACTTCCTGCCCAAGATCAAACTCGAGATCGTCCTCACCGACAACCTCGTGGATCAAGCGGTCGGCGCGATCGTGAAGGCCGCCAAGACCGGCAAGATCGGCGACGGCAAGGTCTTCGTCTCCGCCGTGGAAGATGCGATCCGCATCCGCACGGACGAGCACGGCGACAAGGCCGTCTAAAGCAAGACGACACCAACAACCAGACCGCCGGCGGTGGCCACGAGCTCATCGCCGGCGGTTTGCGTTTTGGGGAAGGTGGCCGGTTCCCCATCTCTCCCATTCCCGAATAGGAGCAATAGGACCGATAGGAAGAATAGGACGTATCGAGCTCCTCTACTGAAGTTTGATCCCGATGGCGCGGTACTTGGCCATCAGCTCATCGTGCAATTGTTCATCGGAGCGACCGGCCACCAAAGTATCGATGAGCTGCTGTGCTCGATCGCTGGGTTTAACAGCGGGCGGCGTCCCACCGCGGGCGGCGAGCGCTTCCTGCGCGATGCGCTGATAGTATTGATGCAGGTGTGTACCCTTGCCGTCGTCATCGAGGAACCCGAAAAAATAGACCAGCAGCAGCCCATCGAAGTAGTGCTCATGCAGCAGCGTCTGATCATTCGTGCGTTCTTCGGCCCGCGGCAGACGCAAGTAAGCAAGCAGTCGCTTCACCTCGGGTTTCACTTCCTGCCGGGCGCGAGCCTCGATCTGCCCTTTCAGGAATGGCTCCAATCCGTTGAAGCGCAATGTACCGGAGTGATAGGCGACGTGGCGGATGAGCTCTTCAAAGCCTAGCTCGGACCAGGGCAATGTGTACGGTCGCATGTCACCGGCCAGCAACCGATAGGTAAGACCGAGCACGTCCCCTTCCTTTTTGATTTTGTAATCGAAGGCGTAACGCTGCCCCACTTTCTGCAAGCCAAGAGCCGACATCTTCTCGAAAATGTAATCGTCCTTCGAGCCGCCGATCGTGCGTGGCTGGCCACCGACCGCGGCAAAATCCTCCGGTGTTTCGGTAATGAACACGCGGAAGTGGGTGCCCTTCTTCGGCTTCGGCTGCCAGCCCCATGGGAGTTGATTGAACAACGCCTGGGCGAGCTCGAAATCGATCGCCACATCGCGCATTACGCTGGCGCTGAGCGGAGCGTTGGCCGTGAATTGGAAAGAGCCTGATTCGTACTCGAACTGCCGCGCTGCGGGGTCCTGCTTGCCGACGACGATGTTCAGCGCCTTGGAATCGACCGAGACCACACCCGGCCAGGTCAGCGGCTTGCCGGTGGGAATCAAGGGCGAAGCACCGGGCGTAGCGGGACGCGCCCTCTGCTGCTGGATGTAGAGCTGATCCGCTTTCGACAATACGGCCAACGGAATGGAAGCCTCCTTGCCGTTCTCCAGGCGCAGCGTCACCGTCGTATCGTTTGCGCTCACGAAGGCCGCCCGGCTGACCCGCCCCAATTGATCGGTCCACGGCCGCACGGCTCCCGCGGGAACCGGTGTTTGCGCGGCGCTCGCGCAGGTGAAAAGACACAATGCCAGGGCACCAGCCATCAGGCCGCTTCCGGGGATACCTGCAATTCGATTCATGGGGGACACCTCTACTTTTCGCGCGGCGATCATTCATCGTTTCCGGGGAAATGCACGAACGGATTAGCGGCGCGGAAATGATGGTCCAATACCAGCCACCTAAAACAATCGGATCGCCGTCACCGCAATGTTCCCGGAAAAGCAGGTGTCCACGTCGGCGCCCGCGGTCCGTTGCCGGGAGTGGTAGTGGCCATTGTAATAGTGCTCGCCGTTTTCTCCGTGCCGATAGCTGAGGGGCAACGGATGAGGATCGAGCGGACAAAAGACGATGGGAGGTTCGGCCTCATCAGGCGCGAGGTGGGGAAAATTGACGTTATAGAAAAGGCCGCGCTCGATAGGACGCGTGAGCAACTCCGTGAGGACGCGAACGGTCCAGCGAGTGGCTCGCCGCCAATCCAGCTCTTCGTTGCCTTCACGACGATAGTGCGAGAAAGCGATGCCGGGCCAGCCGTGGAGCACGGCTTCGCGGACGGCGGCGACGGTTCCGGAGTAATAAACATCGGCGCCGAGATTGCCGCCGTCGTTGATCCCGCTGAGCACCCACTTCGTATCCGGCGCCACTCGGAGCAAACCGAGCCGGGCACAATCGGCCGGGGTGCCATGGACAGCGAAATGACCTTCGCCACGGGGCTCGAGGAGCAACCTGCTTTCCCAAGTGACCTGGTGGCTGACTCCGGATTGCGGAGTCGCGGGCGCGACGACCACGGGGTTGCCAAATTCGCACGCAGCAGCGAGGAGCGCTTTCAATCCAGGCGCGTCGATGCCATCGTCGTTGCTGAGCAGGAGATTCATCCGCGCAAGCTAGCGGAACACGAGGGGAACGGAAGCGCGACACCGCTCACGGCGCCGATTGGCGCGTGACGATCGGGAAATAGCCCACTTCCAATCCCTTCGGCGGCGTCACCAGCAGCGCGGGATCGAATGACACAAGCGACCCTCTACTCGGTGGGGCATGTATTCCCGATCGATCGGCCAGTTCGCGTGGATCTTCTCCACGAAGGCCTGCAACTTCGCCTTCTTCTCCGCACTCCAGTGGTACTGCTGAAAGGACGGCTGATCGACAAACCGGTACCACGAGTAAGTCACGACCGAGCCGTTACCCAGCTTCACCGTAAATGGCCCGCTCCGGGGACCGGGTTCACTCCAGGCGCCGACGTTCGGAGAGGTGTAGGGCTCACCGGGATTGGCCAGTTTGAAATCGTGGGTTTGCAGCGCCGCCGGGACCTCCGCGGCTGCGACCCGATTTGTTTTTCAACGGCATGTTTGAAATACTGCGGGAATGCACCGAGCGCGCTGAGCTCCTCCAATATCCGTGGGCGAAGGCGGCCGGTGCCAATCATCTCACCGCCACTCGTGCCGGGGATATTTGCGCTGCAACTCTTGCTTGATCTTCGGGTAGCTGTCTTTCCAAAAGGTCGCGAGGTTTTGCGTAATCTGGATCGGACGATGATTCGGCGCGAGGACCTGGATGACCACCGGCACGCGATTGCCGCCGATGCGGATTTCCGTGTCCACCCCGTAGAGATCTTGAATGCGGGTCGCGATCGACGGCGCGGCTTTCGGATCGTAGGTGATTTTCGCTTTGCGGCCATTGGGTAGCTCGATGCGCTCGGGCGCGTATTTATCGAGCAGGTCCTGTTGCGCAGCGGAAAGCCAGCTCTTCACCGTCGGCCACACCTGGCGTTCCTTGATGTCCTTGTAGCTCGTGGCACCGAGGCAGATTTGCTCGACGAGCATGCGGCGATCGTCGTCACCGATCTTCGGCAATTCGAATTCCGGATACCAATTCGCGAGCTGGTTGAGGCGCAGGATCCATTGATCGACCGCATTGTCCCAATTCTTCAGCGGACACGTGCCGGCCTCGACTTCACGCGCGAGCAAGGCGGCGGCTTGCTCCGCCGGGACTTTGTCGGACTGCTCGGCATGCAACACGAGATCGCGGAAGCGGGTCTGCCGTTTAGCCAGCACTCGGCGAAGGGTGGAGTCAAAATAGACCTCGGCGGTTTCGGCAAAGCCGTCGGGGAAGAGCTCACGCAGCCATTCTTCGCGAATCGCCGTGGCCAGCGTGAGGAGCGTTTCCACATCGCCGCGGATTTCCACTTCGCGCACTTCGCTGGCCACGAGCAACGGTGTGCTGACCACACTTTCGCGCGCGAGCACTCCACGACGGGCGTGCACCAGCGCGCAACGCAGGGTGCCGCTATCGAGACGCATGGCGACCATGTCGGGGAAGCCGGCGAGGACGCAGCGCTGGAGCGCTTCATCGGTCACATTGCCGGATTCGATATTCAGGTCTTCGTCTTTGGCGATGCGCAGGAATTGATCGACCAATGCGGCGGCTTCACGGGCGGCAATGGCATTGATGCCCAGCGGACGACAGGCCTGCGAATTGAAATTGCGCTGCTCGGCGAAACGATGCGCGCGCATGAGGATGAAGAAATCGCTCTCGGCATTTTCACCGAGCAGGTTTTCCCGGTCTTCCTGCATCTGCTTGCCTTCGGAGCGGCGCAGGAGATTGCGGCCTTGGGTGAGCGCGGCAATGAGCGCGACGGGGCGCACACAACCGAGTTCGTGCGCGGCGAGCAACATGCGCGCGTAACGCGGGTGTGCAGGGAAGGCAAGCATGCGGCGGCCGAGCGGGGTGATGCTGCCGGCGCTATCGAGCGCGCCGAGATCGGTGAGCAAGGTGAGGGCGCGTTCGAGGCCACGCGCGTCCGGCGGCTCCAGCCAGCGAAAGGCGGCGACATCTTCCACCCCGCTCGCTTTCAAAGTGAGCACCACTTCGGCGAGATCGAGGCGCTTTACCTCGGGCAATTCCTGCGCGGCGCGATCCTGGTGCTCGCGCTCGGTCCACAAGCGCAGGCACCGCCCCGGCGCGGTCCGCCCCGCGCGACCGGCACGTTGATCGGCACTGGCCCGCGAGATGCGCTCGACGAGCAAGGTATTGATCCCGCGATACGGATCGAAGCGCGCGATCTTCGCCTGCCCGCCGTCGATCACCAATCTCACGCCCTCGATGGTCAGCGAAGTCTCGGCAACGTTCGTCGAGACGATCACCTTGCGCTGGTCGTACTGCGCCACGGCTGCATCCTGATCCCCAGCCGTCAATTCACCGTGCAACGGCAACACCACACACTGGCCACCGGCGCGGGTGTGCTTGATCGCCTGGATGGTGCGCTGGATTTCGTACGAACCCGGCATGAAGACGAGCACATCGCCCTGGCTCTCCCGCGCGAGCGTCTCGAAAGCATCCGCCGCCGCATCCCACACCGGGAGATCGCCAATCGATTTGTCGAGATATTCGATATCGACTGGGAACGTGCGCCCGCGCGAAGTGAGTAGTTCACAAGGGGCGAGATACTTTTGCAGCGAACCGGCATCGAGCGTCGCGGACATGACGACGAGCTTGAGATCGGGACGCAGCGTTTCCTGCAAATCGAGCGCGCGGGCGAGCGTGATGTCGCCGTAAAGATGCCGTTCGTGAAATTCATCGAAGACGATGACGCTCACGCCGCGGAGCTTGGGATCGGAGAGCATCTGACGCAGCAGCACGCCTTCGGTCACAAAGCGAATGCGTGTCCGCGCGGAGGTCACCTTATCGAGGCGGATCTGGTAGCCGACTTCATCGCCCAGCCGCACGCTACGCTCATGCGCGACCCGCGCCGCGAGCATGCGCGTGGCGAGACGCCGCGGTTGCAACACGACAATCTCGCCATCGCCGGCGAGACCCTGGTCGAGGACGATTTGCGGGACCTGGGTGGATTTGCCCGAGCCGGTGGGCGCTTGCAGCACGAGCCGCGAGTGCTGGCGCAACGCAGACACGAGGCTGTTTTCGAGTTCGAAGATGGGAAGTTCGCGGCGATTCAAGGGAGGAGACGAATAGCAGGAATTTCTTGGGGGGATAGAAATTCGAGCCTATCCGGATGCCAAACCACCCTGATCTCGACCCTACTCTTCCTTCGGAGCCTTCCCTTATCTCCTCTGTAAACAGCGCAACTCATGCCACGAAAATGATAATTGATTCACCCAATGCCACCATTCCGATTTCACTTGCTGCCGGTGACCCGTTTGATATGAGTGAACTTAGTTCTTTGCCAGCTTAATGCCCCGGTCCAGTGGCCGGGGCAGCGGGGGATCCAATGACCGCCGCGCGTGAAAAACTTGTCGCGCGGCTCTGGGGCGAACGGCGCTTGCGGCGCCGGGGGCACTTGATGGCCCAAGCCCGACAGCTAACTCCGTCAGCATGCAATCAAGAGGCAGATAGGATGCCCTCCGGTGAACCGTGGTAACACGGCGAATCGCGGCGGCCTGGATGCCCTCAGAACGTCATCGCGCGGTGGCCTCTCGCAAGGGCCGCGGCGCACAAGTTAGAAAGCAAAAATTATGGACGGCATTCCTGTGCTGTTCTCGTTATTAGTGGTAGTCGCGAAGGTGGCCATCGGGCTCGCGATTCTCTTTTTGCTGATCGGCATCCGGTACATTCCGCACCGCCGTGTCGGCATTTTGGAAAAACTGTGGTCCCCGCGTGGTTCGCTGGGACATGGCCGCATCATCGCCCTGGCCGGTGAGGCGGGTTACCAGGCTCGCGTCCTGCGCGGTGGCCTGCACATCGGCTATCCGTTCTACATGTACAGCGTGCACACCGTGCCGCTGGTCACGATTGCGGAAGGCCGTATCGGCTACGTCTATGCGCGTGACGGTCATCCCCTGACCGCTTCGCAGACGCTCGGTTCGATCGTGGAATGCAATGGCTTCCAGGATCCCGTGGCGTTCCTGACCAACAACGGCCAGCGTGGCCGCCAGCGCGCCATCCTGCGTGAAGGTGTCTACGCCATCAATACGGCGCTCTTCGTCGTCATCACCGAGCAGGGCATTCATGCCGGGCCGGTTGGCCGCCAGGAGCGCGAGCAATGCGCCTCGTGGCAGCAGGAGCTGGATACCGCGCGCGGCTTTTCGCCCGTGCTCGTGGGCTCCGCCTTCTACTCACAGCGCAGTGGCGATCATGCCATTCAGACGGATGCCGCGAAACTCTCGCCGCATGACCTCATCGGCATCATCACCGTGGCCGACGGTCCGACGCTCGACCCGGGCGAATTCATCGCCCCACAAGTCGGCGACGGCGCTTCCGGCGGGCACAATTATTTCCAGGATCCCGACACGTTCCTGGCGCTCGGCGGCCGCCGAG
>Ga0068855_100003294_pt1 | contig 19777 bp, 18 predicted proteins | sample KBSCornC52_FD_66592 | JGI IMG/M metagenome (GOLD analysis project Ga0068855, IMG submission 66592) | Corn rhizosphere microbial communities from Kellogg Biological Station, Michigan, USA - KBS Corn C5-2 | ecosystem: Host-associated > Plants > Roots > Rhizosphere > Soil ...
GCACGGTTCGCAGCTAATGGAGGACGGCACCGTAATCTTGGCCTTCTTGCCGTGGAAGGCTTCCTCCAGCGTGATCTCCATGTTGTAGCGAAGGTCCTGGCCGCGTTGCGGCCCGCGGCCGCGCCGACCGCCCCGGCCGCCACCACCCATCATGTCGCCGAACATCTCGTCGAAGATGTCGGCGAAGCCCGAAGCAAAGCCGAAATCGAAGCCGCCCGCACCGCCGCCGCCCTGCTCGAACGCGGCATGGCCATAACGATCGTAGGCGGCGCGCTTCTGCTCGTCGCGCAGCACATCGTAGGCTTCGTTGATGTCCTTGAATTTCTGCTCGGCCGCGTTGTCGCCCGGATTGCGGTCCGGATGATGATTCATGGCCAGCTTACGGAAGGCCTTTTTCAGGTCGTCGGCGGTGGCGGTTTTTACGCAACCGAGGACTTCGTAATAACACTGCTTGGCCATGACCCGCCGTTACGCTTACCCGTTCGTTCTCAACGCCTAGTCAAAAGTCAGAGCCCCAAGGAAAACGCCCGGCAACCTGCGCCACCGGGCGTCTTCAAACATGCTGCAGTTATTTCTTGGTCTTGTCGACTTCCTCGAAGTCGGCATCGACCACGTCGTCGTTACCGCCGGCTTTGCCTTCAGCTTCATCGGAGCCTTGGCTGGCGGCGGCCTGCTCCTGCTTGTACATGGCTTCGCCCATTTTCATGGACGCCTGCAAGAGGGCATCGGTGGCCGACTTGATAGCATCCCCATCGCCGGAATCCATCACGCCTTTGAGGCTGGCGAGCTTGGCTTCAATCTCGGCCTTGTCGCCGGCCGCGATTTTATCGCCGTGCTCCTTCAGATTCTTCTCTGTAGTGTGGATCAGGCTATCGGCATGGTTGCGCGCATCCACGGCTGCACGCTTTTTCTTGTCTTCGTCAGCGTGGGCTTCAGCGTCCTTCACCATCTTGTCGATGTCGGAATCGGACAGACCGCCGCTGGCCTGGATGCGGATCTGCTGCTCCTTGCCCGTGGCTTTATCCTTGGCGGACACGTTGACGATGCCGTTGGCGTCGATGTCGAAAGTGACTTCCACCTGCGGCACGCCGCGGGGCGCGGACGGGATGCCCATGAGGTCGAACTGACCCAGGAGCTTATTGTCCGCCGCCATCTCGCGTTCGCCCTGGAAGACGCGGATGGTGACTGCGGTCTGGTTGTCCTCCGCCGTGGAGAACACCTGGCTCTTGCGCGTGGGAATGGTGGTGTTGCGCTCGATGAGACGGGTGAACACGCCGCCCAGGGTTTCGATGCCCAGGGACAACGGCGTCACGTCCAGCAGCAGCACATCCTTCACTTCGCCCTTGAGCACGCCGGCCTGAATGGCGGCGCCCACGGCGACCACCTCGTCAGGATTGACGCTCTTGTTGGGCTCGCGGCCGAAGATTTGCTTTACCGTCTCCTGCACCTTGGGCATGCGGGTCATACCGCCGACCAGGATCACTTCTTCGATCTTATCGGCGGTGAGGCCGGCATCCTTCAGCGCCTTCTTGCAAGGCTCGACGGTGCGCTGAATCAAATCTTCCACCAGCTGCTCGAGTTTCGCGCGGCTGAGTTTGATGTTGAGGTGTTTGGGGCCCGAGGCGTCGGCGGTGATGAACGGCAGATTGACGTCGGTCTGGGTCGAACTGGACAGCTCGATCTTGGCCTTTTCCGCCGCTTCCTTCAGACGCTGGAGCGCAAGCTTGTCGTTGCGCAGGTCGATGCCGGATTCCTTTTTGAATTCGGAGGCGAGGAAATCGATGATGCGCGCATCGAAGTCTTCACCGCCCAGGAACGTGTCGCCGTTGGTGGACTTCACTTCGAACACGCCGTCGCCGATCTCCAGCACGGACACGTCAAAAGTACCGCCGCCCAAGTCGTAGACGGCGATCGTGCCCGACTGCTTCTTGTCCATGCCGTAGGCGAGCGCGGCGGCCGTCGGCTCGTTGATGATGCGCAACACGTTCAGGCCGGCGATCTTGCCCGCATCCTTGGTGGCCTGGCGCTGGCTGTCATTGAAATAGGCGGGGACGGTGATGACCGCTTCGGTGACTTTTTCACCGAGATAAGCTTCGGCGGTCTCTTTCATCTTGCCGAGGATGAAGGCGGACACCTGGCTGGGGGCGTATTTTTCACCGCGCGCTTCCACCCAGGCATCGCCGTTGTCGCCTTTGACGATCTTGTAGGGAACGAGCTTCTTGTCCTTTTCCACCAAGGGGTCGTCATTGCGACGGCCGATAAGGCGCTTGATGGCGAAGAGAGTCGCTTCGGGATTGGTGACGGCCTGGCGCTTGGCGGGTTGGCCAACGAGCCGTTCACCTTCCGTGAAAGCCACCTGCGACGGTGTGGTCCGCGCGCCTTCAGCGTTTTCGATAACGCGGGCGTTCTTGCCTTCCATCACCGCCACGCAGGAATTGGTGGTGCCGAGGTCGATGCCGATAACTTTTGCCATAGCTAAAATTCCTTCCTATCGCGGCGAACACCTGGAGCCCTGGCGGGGGATGGCGCCATGGGACGTCGGCACCCCGGGTGTCCCCAAATGGGTCGTTCGAAGTATCCCCTTGAACCTGCGCGGGTATATAAGGGGGGCCTATAAGCCCCGCAACCGGGGAAGTGACTCAAAAATCATGGTTTCCGGGCGAAAAAACACCCGGTCCGGGCTTATATGACCCCCATGCCCCGCACTTCCACCCCATGCGACCTGTTCGCGGACCTGCCGAGCCCCGTCGTCCTGCCGGAGGGGGTCATGCTGCGGCCCAGCCTGATGCACGCCGAGATGCAGCGGGACTTGGCCGCGGCCGTGACCACGCTCGCAATGAAGGCGCCCTTTCGCCGTCCCCAGACCCGGGGCCAGGGCACGTTTTCCGCCGCCATCACCAACTGCGGCGATGTGGGGTGGTGGAGCGACCGTCACGGCTACCGCTACATCCCCACCCAGCCCGACGGGGGGCCGCCGTGGCCAAAAATGCCCGAGATCTTCCAAAAAGCGCTGAAAATCGCCGTGACCGGCTCCCCATGGCCGGATTTCGCCCCCGATGCCTGCCTGATCAATTTCTACGGACCGGGCGCGAAAATGGGCCTGCACCAGGACAAGGACGAGCGGGACTTCAGCCAACCCATCGTCACCATTTCCCTGGGCGATCGCGCCGATTTCATGGTGGGAGGCCCGAATCGGACCGACCGGGCCCAGGTGTTCCCGTTCCATAGCGGCGATGTATTGGTCATGGGCGGGGCGGGGCGAACGCTGTTCCATGGGGTGCGGCGGGTCCATCCCGACACCAGCCCCATTGCCGGTGTCACCGGTCGCACCAGCCTGACGTTTCGCAAAGCGCTCTAGAAAATATCTCCGATATATTTTTCGACCCCCGCCGGGACGTGGAGAGCGGGCCGGCGTTCAGATCATCACGCCGTGGTATTCACCCCGGCGTTGAGATCGCTTTTGTCATCAGGCGCGGGAGCGGCGCGCTTGGGGCCGCCCTTGGACACCACCACCATGGCGGGGCGCAGCAGGCGGTCATGGATGACATAACCGTCTTGATAGACCTGCGTCACGGTGCCCGATGGCACGGCCACGTTTTCCACTTCTTGAATGGCGTTGTGGAAATTAGCATCGAACGGCTGATTGAGCGCATTGACGCGGCGCACGCCGTTGCTCTCCAGCACGGTGAGCAATTCTTTCTCTGTCAGCTCCACGCCCATGGCGAGGTTCTTCAGCGCGTCACTGCTGTTGCGCACCTCAGGCGGCGCGGCCAGCAGGGCGCGGCCGAGGTTGTCGGCCACCTGCAACAGCGCCTTGCAGATGTTGGATACGGCATACTTGGAATTGTCGGCAATGCGCTTGTCGGCGCGGCGTCCGGCATTCTCGACTTCGGCGAGCGCCAGCAGACGCTCTTTCTTGGCCTCCTCCAGTTGCGCCTCCAGCTCCGCGATGCGGGCGAAGCCTTGATCGATGGCGGCGGTGGGATCGGCCGCGCCCTCGGGCGAACTTTCAAAAGGAATGTCGGAAGCAGGATCGGAATTCATAGGAGCGACCTCAAAAAAACAAAACGGAGACGTGTGTGTTATTGGCCGAGGACACGGCCGACGAGCTTGGCGGTGTAATCGACCATGGGAATGATGCGGGCATAGTTGAGCCGCGACGGGCCCACCACACCAATGGCGCCGACGATCTGCTCGCGGCTGTTCTGGAACGGCGCCACAACCATGGAACATCCGGCGACGCCGAACAGTTCCGTTTGCGCGCCGATGAAAATCTGCACGCCATCGCCTTTCCCCACCAGATCAAGCACACGGACAATCTGCTCCCGTGTTTCGAGCGCGGCGAACAGCTGGCGGATGCGCTCCAGGTCTTCCAGGGCGGTGACATTGGACAGCAGATTTGCTTGGCCCTTCACGATCAGGGCACTGTTATTCTCGTCGCCCCACATGGCCATGCCATCCTGGACGACGCGCGCGGTAAGTTCATCCAACTGCGCGCGCCGGGATTTGACCTCGTCGAGGATTTCCGTGCGCGCCTCCACCAGCGTCTTGCCGGCAAGACGGGCCGAGAGGAAGTTGCTGGCCTCGGTCAGCGCCGACGGCGGCAGGTCGCGGGGAACTTCCATGATGCGGTTTTCCACCGCACCGTCTTCCGTCACCAGCACGACCAGGGCACGGCCGGGTTTGAGGCTGACAAATTCGATATGCTTCAGGGGCGCTTCGGTCTTGGGGGCGAGCACGACGCTCGCGCACTTCGCCAAACCGGCGAGAACACCCGTGGCTTGAGAAAGCACTTCCTCGGTGGAGCGGCCGACCGCCTGGCAGTGGGCGTCGATGGCGCGGCGCTCGTCCGTATCCAAACCGCCGACTTGCAGCAATCCGCTGACAAACATACGCAGCCCGGCGTCGGAGGGTAGGCGCCCGGCGGAGGTATGGGGCGCGAACAGCAGGCCGGCGTACTCCAGGTCGGCCATGACATTACGGATCGTCGCTGGAGACAAAGCGCCGCCCATGCGGCGCGCGATCGTGCGCGAGCCGACAGGTTCGCCGGTCTCTACGTAAGACTCGACGATATGACGAAAGATGTCCCGCGACCGTTCGTTGAGCGCAGCGACACTATGGGCGTCGATGGCAACCATGGCCTTTGATACTGTGATGAGTGCGTCGCCGCTATGTAAGCTGAGGGTGTAGGCCCGTCAATGTATCCCCCTTAGCCCGGCCCGCCCCACAGTGGGCGCCCGCCGTGGGATGCTTTACCCCCAAGGGGTCCGGTGTTAGAGGAGCCCCCAACACCCACCCCTTCATCAAATTGGCCAGCACCTTGGCCAACCGGGAGAAACACCCCGATGCCCGATACCCCCGCGCGCCGCCCAACTGGGCGCAAGGCCGACGCCCTTCGACCCGTGTCCTTTGAATTAGGCGTATCCAAACACGCGGAAGGGTCGTGCCTGGTGAAGTTCGGCGACACCCACGTGCTGTGCATGGCTACCGTGGACGAGCAGCTGCCGCCATGGCTGCGCGGGTCCGGCAAGGGGTGGGTGACGGCGGAATACGGCATGTTGCCCCGCGCCACCAATACCCGCACGCCGCGCGAGGCCGCCAAGGGCGGACAGTCGGGCCGCACCCAGGAAATCCAACGCCTCATCGGCCGCGCCTTACGGGCAGTCACCGACCTGCGCGCCTTCGGGGAAGTGCAGATCCGCCTGGACTGCGATGTCATCCAGGCCGACGGGGGCACCCGCTGTGCGAGTGTCACGGGCAGCTATCTCGCCCTCGCGCAAGCCTTCGCCACCATGAAACGCGTGGGCGCCATCAGCCGCAGCCCACTGCGGGAGCCGGTGGCGGCCGTGAGTTGCGGTCTGGTGAAGGGCACGCCGTTGCTGGACTTGGACTACGAAGAAGACTCGGGCGCGCAGGCCGACGCCAACTTCGTCCTGACCGGATCGGGCAAGATCGTGGAAATCCAGGGCACCGCCGAGGACCATCCCTTTGAGGAATCCGAATTCCACGCGCTGCTGGCCCTGGCCCGCACCGGTGTTGCCGATCTGGTGACGTTGCAACGCGCCGCGTTAGCCAAGATCGGACTTTGACATGAGCCGCCGCTTCACCGGCGGACGTCTGGTGCTGGCGACCCACAATGCCGGCAAGGTGCGCGAGATCGCCGAACTGCTGGCGCCCTTTGCCGTGGACGTGGTTTCGGCCGGCAGTCTCGGCTTGCCTGAGCCTGAAGAGACCGGAACCACATTCCGCGCCAATGCGGAGCTGAAAGCCCATGCGGCGGCGGCAGCGGCCAACCTGCCGGCGCTGGCGGATGATTCGGGTTTGGTGGTGGACGCACTGGGCGGCGCGCCGGGAATCTATTCCGCGCGATGGGCCGGACCGACGAAGGATTTTGCCGTCGCCATGCAACGCGTGGAGCAAGAACTGCACGACGCGCAGAAACCTACGGCGCGATTTGTGTGCGCGTTGTCCTTGGCATGGCCCGACGGCGTCTGCGATACGTTCGAAGGCACCGTCGAAGGCACGCTGACATTTCCGCCGCGCGGCACGCAGGGATTTGGGTACGACCCCATCTTCATCCCCACAGGGCACGCCATCACCTTCGGCGAGATGGCGCCGGACAAAAAGCACGCCATGAGCCACCGCGCGCATGCGTTCCATCAGCTTGTGGCGGCGTGTTTTGGAAAGTGACGCGCAGGCGCGCAAAAGACATAAATGTCATGCCGGACTTGATCCGGCATCCATCGATCAACACATGTCGCTATTTGCTGAATCATGGACCTGTACGAACACGCCATGACCTCAAATTTTGTGCGCGATCCCAACGACGAAGGCTTTGGACTTTATGTTCATTGGCCGTTCTGCCTGTCGAAATGCCCCTACTGCGACTTCAACAGCCATGTGGCGGAAAAAGTGGATCAACCCCTGTGGCACAGGGGTTTATTGCGCGAGCAGGAACATTTCGCCGCGCGCACGCGGGGCCGCACACTGACGAGTATTTTCTTCGGCGGCGGCACGCCGTCGTTGATGGATCCCGCGACCGTTGCCGCGGTGATCGCCGCAGCAAAGAGTCATTGGTCCACGCACACTGACCTCGAGATCACCTTGGAAGCCAACCCGGGCACCGTGGACGCGGCCCGCTTCACGGCGTTGCGTGACGCCGGCATCAATCGCCTGTCCATGGGCGTGCAAGCGTTGAACGAGGCCGACCTTCGTTTCCTGGGACGCAAGCACGGCGTCGCTGAAGCCCGCACGGCGTGGCGCACGGCGGCGCGCATTTTTCCGCGCGTGTCGTTCGATCTGATTTACGCACGGCCGGGACAAACTGTCGCGGCATGGAGCGCCGAGCTGGACGAAGCCCTGCGCGAAGTCCGCGATCTGGGCATCACGCATCTGTCGCTCTACCAGCTGACCATGGAAGAAGGCACGGCGATGCACGCCGCCCATAAACGCGGCGACTTCGTTCTGCCCGACGAGGACACGGCGGCACAGCTCTATGATCTCACCCAGGAGCTTTGCGCCGCCTATGGGTTGCCCGCCTACGAAATCTCCAATCACGCGGCGGACGGCGCGGCGTGTCGTCACAATCTGACCTATTGGCGCGGCGGCGATTACATCGGTATCGGACCCGGCGCCCACGGACGCCTGACGGAGAACGGCATCACCCGCGCCCTCAGCCAGTTCCGTGCGCCCGCCCATTGGCTGAACCGGATCGAGAGCGCGGGCCATGCCACCCAAGTGGAGACACCCCTTTCATCCCAAGATCGGGCCGAGGAGCTGGTGATGGTGGGCCTGCGCACGACAGAGGGCCTGGTCAAAGACCGCTTCGCCCGCCTGGCGGGGGTGCCCCTGGAGCAGGTCACGCGCGCGACTGGAAAGGCGCAGCTGGTGGCGGGTGGGTTCCTGACGGAGGACTCCCAGCGGCTGACGACCACGCCCCAGGGCCGGCTGGCCTTGAATGCGGTTCTACGGCAGTTGTTGATTTAACCGCGCCAGCTCACGTTGTACTTTGGCTCCGTTAACTATTGAATTGATTCATTTATTAAAATTAGGATTTTTAAGAGTCTGGATGCGACTCGCCGGACACGTTTAACGTTTAGGGTTAATATATTGTCCAAGTGCACTGAAACTATGGAATTTTTTGCCTTCCGTTTACGATTTGTATAGGCTGCATGCCCTAGAATAAGGCTGAACCGGCCCTGACCATCGCGGGCCAGTCCTCCAATGGGCGAGCGGATGTACAACACGCGTTTGGACGGTCTGACCGAGTACCCCTTTCAGCGCTTGGCGGCGCTGTTAACGGGGATCGCGCCGCCGTCGGGCCAGCCGGCCGTCATCATGTCCATCGGCGAGCCGCAGCACGCGCCGCCCGCGCTCTTGCTGTCCGCCCTCAATGCCGCCGCCAGCGACTGGGGCAAATACCCGCCCACGGCCGGCAGCGCCGACTACCGCAACGCCGTCGTCGACTGGTGCAACGCACGCTATCGCCTGCCCGCGGATTTCCTGGACGGCGAGCATCATGTGCTGCCGGTGGCGGGCAGCCGCGAAGGTTTATTCATGGCGGCGCAATTGTGCGTGCCGCCCACCAAGAACGGCGCGGCGCCCTCGGTCCTGATGCCCAGTCCGTTCTATCAGGTCTACTTCGGCGCAGCGGTGATGCAGGGCGCCAAACCCTTGTTCGTGGCGGCGACGCGGGAGACCGGATTCCTTCCCGACTACACCGCTGTCGCCATAACAGATTTGGCCAGCACTGCCATGGCCTATCTGTGCACACCCGCGAATCCGCAAGGCACCGTCGCCACGCTCGAGCAGTTGAAGTCCGTCATCACGCTGGCGCGCAAGCACGATTTCGTTCTGGTGTCGGACGAATGCTATTCCGAGATTTACGATTCAAAACCGCCCGCGGGCGCGCTTGAAGCCTGTGCCGAACTCGGCGAAGGCCTGCGCAACGTGCTGGTGTTCAATTCCCTGTCCAAGCGTTCCAGTTCGCCGGGCCTGCGCGCCGGGTTCGTGGCGGGCGACGCGGACCTGATCGCCAAGTTCAAGACCTTGCGCGCCCATGGCGGCGCGGTGCAGCCCATGCCGGTCATGAGCGCCGCCACGGCCATGTGGCGCGACGAAGCCCATGTGACCGCGAACCGCGATCTGTATCGCGCCAAGTTCGACGATGCGGCGCAGGTGTTCGGCAACCGTTTCGGCTTTTATCGTCCGGCCGGTGGATTTTTCCTGTGGCTGGACGTGGGCGACGGCGAGCGCGCCGCCACGCATCTGTGGCGCGACGCGGGGATCAAAGTTCTGCCGGGCAGTTATCTGGCCGTACCCGATGCCGCCGGACGTAATCCCGGCGCGCCGTACATTCGCGTCGCCCTGGTGCAAGACCGCGACACCACCGCCAAAGCCATGCGCCGCATGAAAGACGTGCTGGAGACCTTGTGAGTTTTCGATCGCGACCTGACGCCACACCGATCCGCTCCGTGAGGACATGACCATGCCCACCGCCGCGCCCACCCAAGACATTCCGTTCCTGCCCCCGGCCTGGGCGGCGATGCTGAAACGATCGCTGCAGACTTGCGGCGGTGTGGTGATCCTGACCGGTTGCGGTCTGGCGACGCTGTCGCTGCTGAGTTATGCGCCCACGGATCCATCGTTCGACACGGCGACGCCTCTGCCGCCACAAAACGCTCTCGGCCTTGTCGGCGCGATGTTCGCCGACAGCGCCTTGCAGACCGTGGGCTTGGCGATTGGCGCGGGCCTGCTGGTGATCACGGCCTGGGGTTTGCGCCTTGCCCGCGGCGAAGTGGTCGGCTGGCTGTGGTTGCGCACCGTTGCTGCAGTGGCGGCGATGTTGTTCCTGGCGATGGGGCTTGAAGTGATCCCCGCGCCGGTATGGTGGCCGGTGCGGTCGGGCCTGGGCGGCTCCGCCGGGCAGGTGCTGGTGGATTTATGCGTGCGTCACGGTGCGTTGATGGCGCATTTGCACATGGTGGGCGAGGCGCTGCGCCTTATGGTGGGCGGTGTCGCCGCAGTGTTGGGCGCGACGCTGCTGCTGTGGGCATTGACCGTCGGACCCGTCACGGTACGTACCTGTGTGGGTACGCTCATGCGTGGGCTGGTTACCGGCGGCACCGCTTTGGGCCGCGCGCCGCTGGGCCTGTTCGCATGGTTGCGGGAGCGCCGCGCGCTTGAGAAGGAACGTACAGAGCCACACCTGGCGCAGGTTGAGTCCCGCGACGACGCCGACGTGGAGGACGATGAGGAGGTCGCGGAGCTGCCCATGGCGGTCCGCGCCATGGACACAGAAATCGCTGAACCGCCGCGCACCAAGGAACTGGCGGTGGTCGTGCCCCGCGCGAAGGCGGCCAAACCGTCCAAGCGCGAGATGGACGCGCGTCAAGGACGGTTGCTGCCCAGCACCAGCAGTGGATTTGAATTGCCGCCCTTGGATATGCTGGCGCCGCCGCCGGAATCCAAAGGCCAGAACATCAGCAAGGAATCGCTCGAGCAGAACGCGCGCCTGCTGGAATCCGTGCTGGACGATTTCGGAATCAAGGGGCAGATCGTCAAAGTCCGGCCCGGCCCCGTCGTGACACTATACGAACTGGAGCCCGCGCCGGGCACCAAGACATCCCGCGTCGTTTCTCTGGCCGATGATATCGCGCGCTCCATGAGCGCCGTGGCCGTGCGCATCGCCGTCGTTCCCGGGCGCAGCGTCATCGGCATCGAATTGCCGAATGCCAAGCGCGAGACAGTATTCCTGCGCGAGATGCTGGCCGCGGAAGAGTTCGAAAAGAGCGATGGACGTTTGATCCTGGCGCTGGGCAAAGACATCGGCGGCGCACCCATCTTCGCCGATCTGGCGCGCATGCCGCATCTGTTGATCGCCGGCACCACCGGGTCGGGCAAATCCGTGGCCGTCAACACCATGATCACGTCGCTGCTTTACCGCAACACGCCCGCCGACGTGCGTTTCATCATGATCGATCCCAAGATGCTGGAACTGTCGGTGTACGACGGTATCCCGCATCTGCTGGCGCCGGTGGTCACGGAACCGGGCAAAGCGGTTATGGCGCTGAAGTGGGTCGTGCGCGAAATGGAGAACCGCTACCGCTCCATGAGTCAGTTAAGCGTGCGCAACATCGCCGGCTATAACCAGCGCCTGGTGGAAGCGGCGAAGAAGGGCACCAACCTGACGCGCACGGTGCAGACCGGTTTTGATCCGGGCACCGGCAAGCCGATTTACGAGGAACAAGCGCTCGATCTCACGCCGCTGCCGTATATCGTCGTTATTATCGACGAAATGGCCGACCTTATGCTGGTGGCGGGGAAAGACGTGGAAGCTGCGGTGCAGCGCCTGGCGCAGATGGCGCGCGCGGCAGGCATCCACCTCATCATGGCGACACAGCGTCCCAGCGTCGACGTCATCACCGGCACCATCAAGGCCAACTTCCCCACGCGCATCAGCTTCCAGGTGACGTCGAAGATCGACAGCCGCACCATCCTGGGCGAACAGGGCGCGGAACAGCTGCTGGGCCAGGGTGACATGTTGTATATGGCGGCAGGTGGGCGCATCACCCGGGTGCACGGACCGTTCTGCTCGGACAAGGAAGTGGAAGGCGTCACCGAACATCAACGTTCGCAGGCCGAGCCCTCTTACCTTGAGGAAGTTACGGAAGACGTGGACGAAGCCATGCCCGGCTTTAACACCGGCGGTAATACGACCAGCGGCGATGCGTTGTTCGATCAGGCCATAGCTCTGGTGGCGCGAGAGCGCAAAGCCTCCACCAGCTTTGTGCAGCGGCATCTGCAGATCGGTTACAATCGCGCCGCGCGCATCATCGAGGAAATGGAAGCCCAAGGCATGGTCGGCAAGCCCAACCATGTGGGTAAGCGCGAGGTCCTGCTGCCGGAAAGTGGCGGGATGTAGTCGAAAAACGCTGTTGTTTAAACGCAAACAGCGGCCATACCGTCGCCACAGTAAGCCTTTAAGGTGTGCCTAAATCGGCGATGTCGCGTTATAAGACGCGGCGTCTTTTACCGGCATGAGGTTGACGCATGAGTTGGCGATTTATTGTCATCGCATTTCTTTTGACGTTTGTCCGGCCAGCCTTCGCGCTCACGGACGCGGAAGCCGCCGCCGTGAAGAAAGCCGAAGCCACCTTGAACGGCATCACGACCATGAAGGCGCGTTTTGTGCAGGTGAATGCCGACGGCAGCAGCCACGAGGGCGATCTTTATATCTCGCGGCCCGGCAAGATGCGGCTGGTCTATGATCCGCCCACCCCCATGCTGATGGTGGCCGACGGTGCGTTTCTCATCTACGTGGACAAGGAGATGGACGACGTCAGTCACATAGACCTGAACGATACGCCGGCGGGACTGCTGTTGAAGAAGGACCTGTCCTTCAACGATCCGGGGGTGAAGCTGCTGGGCGTGCATCTGGGCCAGGGCACGGTGGAGATCACCGCCACCCAATCCAAAGACCCGGCGGCGGGCCGCCTGACTTTCGTTTTCAGCAACGCCCCGTTCGAGATGAAGCAGTGGCGGGTCGTGGACGCCCAGAACAAGGAAGTGCAGGTGACGTTGATGAACCCCACCTACGGCATCCCCATCGACAGTAAGCTGTTCCGCTATGATGCCCGGCGTGAGCGTTCGGAACGGTAAGAGATTTCGAGTCGGACCGAAGTCGCCGCCGGTTCTCCTGTTACGTGTTGAGAACGCCGATGTTTTTCCCGCTTCTGTGCAGGCGCAAAAAATGGTTCGGCGCTGCAAAATAATCCATAGCAGCCTGTAATCGGCTGGGTTTCGGCGCGGGAAATGACATGCGCTTTCCGCATGGCGGACATGCAGGGACGCGAATTTGCGCCGACTCGTCGGCACTCCCATATTGGCCACAGACGTCGCGCCGCAAAGGCTGTGACGGGTCGGGTTTGAGGTTCCCCTGCCTAAACCCGGCGACATATTGGCGCCCGATGTACCCCCCGACATCGGGCGCCATTTTTTTTCATCATATCGCCGGTTATTCCCCCAAGGGCTCCGCGTCATGTTGAGCATTGTCAGCTGGAACGTGAATTCCGTGCGCAAGCGTATGGACGGCTTGGCGCGTCTCGCCGAGCTGACGGCCGCGGACATCATCTGCCTGCAGGAGACCAAGGTGGACGACGGCGCTTTCCCGGCCGCGGCCATCCGTGAATTGGGTTATCCACATCACGCCGTGGCGGGTGAGCGGCGTGGGAACGGCGTGGCGATCCTGTCGCGTTGGCCCCTGGAAGACGTCGCGCGCCATCATCACTGCGGCCGTACAGACGCGCGGCACATCTCGGCGATGCTCACGCCCGCCAACGGCGCTCCCCTCGATGAGCCGATCGCGGTCCACAGCTTGTATGTCCCCGCGGGTGGACCGATCCCCGATCCTGATCTGAATCCGCGTTTTGCCCACAAGCTGCAATTCATGGATGCGGTGGCGGATCACTTCGCCGGACGTCATGGCTTCCGCGATGCCATGGTTGTCGCCGGTGATTTTAACGTCGCCCCGTTACCTGCGGATGTATGGGACCACGCCAAACTGTCGCGCATCGTCACGCATACGCCGCGCGAAATCGCGGCGCTTGATCGTATGAAGCGGTCGCTGCACTTCATCGACGTGGTGCGTGAAGTGGTACCGGCGGACGATTCTATCTTCACATGGTGGAGCTACCGCACCGCCGATTGGCAAGCCGCCAACAAAGGACGACGGCTCGATCACATATGGATCACATCGCCTCTGCGCAATTTTATCGGCGAGGTGGAAGTTCTGACGGACGTGCGGCATTGGCAACCGCCGTCCGATCATGTGCCGGTGATGCTGCGGCTTAAGCGCCCGTCCGGCGCCGCTTGAGCAGAACATAGAGCGCGCCGCCGCCGCCATGACGAAAGTGGGCTTCACGCACAGCGAGGATCAACGGCCGCAGCGATGGTCGATTGAGCCAATGAGGTGCTTCGGCGCGGATACGCCCGCGCGGACCTTCGTCGTCGAAGATGGCGGATGGCGTGTCGGCCTTGCGGCGGCCTTTGCCCGTGACCACCAGCACACAGCGATAATCGGCGGCGGCGGCGGCGCGGATAAAGCGCGTAACCTCCGCCTCCGCCTGCGATAAACTCATGCCGTGAAGATCGAGGCGCGCATCGATGTCCATGCGGCCGCGGGCGAACCGCTGTGCCGTGCGGCGATCCAGGCCTTCGGACGAACCAAGTTCCAATGTGCGCTGCGGCAACGGTGCGACCGGCCGCGGCTTAGACATTTGCGCAATGGGCTGGGCTTTATGCGGTGCGCTGGGCGACGGATCAGGCGACGGCACGGACGAGGCACGACTGGCGAAACGCTTCACATTGCGCGTCACCAAATCCCAGAGGGCGATCTCGTCGCTGGAAAGATTGCGTCGGTTGCGACTCATGAGGCGGACGGGTCTCTAATTCACTATCTTGAGCACGTTCCGACCGTCGCCCGCGGCGGCGCGCATCTCTAAGATGCCGGCCTTCGCCGGCAGCGGTAACCACTTTTCCGGAACGTGTTCTATCATCACGACGCGTGGCGTGAAGGTGGGTTTTAGAGATCCAGTTCCTTTGGCCGGATCGGATCTTTTTCCTCTTCCTCTGCCTTCCGCCGATTGAACTGGTTGTAGACCTCGACCCCTTCAAGCTCCATCTCAGGCAGATAACGCGTGACAAAGGCGCGCCAGTCGCCGTCGGGAGAAACGCAACGCGTCTTATTCATATAATTGAGGGCGATCACCAGGCCACCCAGTTTCCACAAGATGTTCCAGTTATGAAGATTGTCCGTGGCCGCCTGGAGCGCGCGGCGATAGACCCGCTGCGCGATCCAAGGCCGGATGAAGAACAGGTAGACGAACACGCCCAGCACCATGACCGCGGTGCCAAGCAGAAGGTCCACGAAGAACATCACCGCCAGGGAACCGGTGAACAGCAGGAGCAGCGGGCCCACGTTCTCCCACGGATCCCACACCGGCGACTTGGGATGATTGAGGCGATCGAAGTCGACGAAAATGCCGATGCGGTCCGCCTGGTAGGATTCCACCAGACGCGCATAAAGAGCGCGATCGCGCTTTTTTTCACCGCCGCCTTTAGCGTTCATCTGCGCCCGTCACTACCGGCCAAGCTATGGTTCAAAACCCAAGGCTCCAAAGTAGACGCCTCTGCTTACCCAAAGCTAAACGCGATGTAAAACCCAGCGACGGTTTCGTGAACAGTTATTCCGCTGGGATCAGAATGAAGTAGCGCCCCTTGCTCTGCATGCGGGCAGCGGTGGCGAAGGCGGCTTCCCCGTGTCCCCAGAACAGATCGCCCCGCACGGGCCCGGTGATGGCGGCACCCACATCCTGCGCGGACACCAGCCGCCGGATGGGAACGCCATCGGGGTCGGCCGTCTCAAGCCAGACCGGCGCGCCCAGGGGCAGGAACGTGGGATCAACCGCCAGAGAGCGGCCCGCCGTCAACGGCACACCCAGCGCGCCTTGAGGGCCCGGGTCTTGAGGGGCTTGGTCCTGAGGGCCTGGGCGCGCGCTGTCGCCGGTGATGCGGAAGAAGATATAGCGCGCGTTTTCATCCATATACCGCGCGGCATCGTCGGGATGAGTGCGCAGCCAATCTCGCACATGGTCCATGCTGGCCTGGCCGGGTTTGAGCACGCCGGCGGTGCGTAGAATACTGCCGATGCCCCGAAACGCCTGACCATTGTGACCGGCAAAGCCCACATGGATTTCGCGTCCGTCGGGTAGGGCGACCCGCCCCGATCCTTGGATATGCAGGATATGCACCGCCACGGGATCATCGGCCCACACCAGAACATCCGCTTTGCCATCAAGGGCGTGATCCCGGTCGATCTGCTGGCGGGTGTAATAGGGTGTCAGGACGGCGCCAGCGGGTGTGGCGCTCACATGACCCACCAACTGGCGGGGTATGGTAGGCCCGAGATTAGGAATGAACTGTGCCGTGTCGATTGTAACAAGGTCATTCGGCACACCGTAGATCGGAACCTGAAACGGTCCTTCGCGGGTGAGGGAGCCATGCAGGTCGGCTTCGTAGTACCCTGTGAAAAGACCTTCCGGCGTGTCACCGGCCGGGGCCCCGGCCAACACCGCGTAAGGTGTGAAGACCTGTTCGAGCTGGCGGCGCAGATCGGCATCCGTCGCGCCCGCCACAAGGCTGCTACACGCACGCTGCCATGCCGCGGCGGAACGTTTGACGCTTCCTATCCCGATCTCGTCGCTGGGAGATTTCTGAGCCAGTGCCCGGCACGATGCCAGCAAAGCCGGCATAGCTTCGGCGACATGATCGTCCTGCCACCCCGGAAGATCAGCATAGGAGAAGGGGATATACGTCGCAGCAGGAACCGGTTTGACGGCAGCCGCGGGCGGAGGAGGGACGGGTGCCGGCTTGAAATAGAAACCGGCGGCAAAGCCGGCGGCGATGCCGGCGAGTCCTACGGCCGCGAGCGCGAGATTACGCATTCGGGGATACAGGCTCGTGGAGCGGTTTTGACCTTCGCTATCCATCCATCGAGCTGAGATGCTGAGCGGCGAAGATCAAATCCAAGCTCCACGAGACTCAATCGTTTTCGAGTGGTCCTTTGAGTCTAACATTCGCAAGACAGTCGAAGCTGGTGCGAATGTCAGAATCGGACTACGAGTCCACGCTGCTGGTGGACGTCAGAATCCAGTTGGGATCGCTGCTGTCGGAATCGCGGGTGAAGGTCCATATATCGGTGACGGATTCCACATGGTCGCGGTCACCCTCGATGACCTTGCCGTCCCGATCCTTGACGATATTGACCTGCTCGCTTTGAAACCGCACGCCGACGATGGCGTGGCCATCGTGCATCTCAGCGCTTTCAAGCTTTGGCGGTTTAAGGACCACCAATTCCGTTTCCATGGTCTCGCCGCGCTCTTCGCGATCCTGGATCGCTGCCGCGAACCGCGAAAACACGTCCGGGCTGAGCAGCGGCTTCAGTGTATCGGTGTCGTGGCGGGCAAAAGCCGTAACGATGATCTCGAACGCTTTGGCGGCGCCTTCCAGAAAACGCGCCACGGAAAAGGACGGATCGGCGAATTTGATCTGGACAAGCCCCGGTTCGAAGGGCGTGCCTTGATACGCGGGCTCGATGTCAGCGCTCTCGCGACCGCGGCCCATCCCCGGCAGCGTGACCACACTATCGGCGCGATCAGGGGCGCGACCGAACACCTCGGGCTTGGCGGTTTCATTGGCGGGGCGCGGGTCATGACCCGTGCGGCGTCCGAGCACACTGCGCAACCTGAGCACGATGAACCCGGCCACCATGGCCAGGATGATGATGTCGATGAACTGAAAACCTTCCATGGGAAGCCGTCCGATGCCTTACAGCGTGCCCCCATCACGTGGGAACCGGTTCTCCCGGCCGCAACAGGCTCAAAATCATATGTTCAAAAATAGGGCGTTAGCCTGCAAAGGGCAAGGCATGTGCCCGGTTGCGGCGCTGCTTGTGGCCAGGAGCCAAGCATGATAGTTCGCAGACCCTTACGCCTGTTCCGGTAAGGGTCAGGTTTTGCCCGGAGAAAGCGATGAGTGAGGACAACCGTTCGACAACCGACAAGACACCGCCGGTCTTCAATCCGCCCGTGAAGCTTGTTGGCCAATATATCAAGGACTTGTCCTTCGAAGTGCCGGGCGCGCCACAAATCTTCACGACGCTCGGCCGGGATGCCGGCGATTTATCCGTGGCGGTCAATGTCAAGTCCAGTCACACGGGTAATAGCTCCTATGAGGTGGTGCTGCAGTTCAACATCACCGCCACGGCCGCCGGACAGACCGCATTCCTGATTGAACTTTCCTACGGTTGTATTGTCGTCCTGGATGAAACAGTCATTCCGCAGAACCAGATTCATCCCTTGCTGCATATTGAGGTGCCGCGCCTGGTGTTCCCGTTCCCGCGGCAGATCATCTCCGACCTGTGCACCCAGGGCGGCTTCCCGCAGCTGATGCTGCAGATCCTCGATTTCGGGGAAATCTACGCCAAGCGTTACGGCATGGCACCCGGCGCCGAACAGGCCCCAGCGTCGCCGACGATCAACTGATCACACGTTGCTGATCACGCGCAATTGATCACTCGGCGGCTTCCGTCCTGGTCCAGATCGCGTTCTTGATGGTCGCGACAAACGCGACGTGAAGATCGATCTCATCGGCGGTCGGCGCGTGTCTGCGGGGTTGCCGCGCATTGGCAACGGCACCCGTATCGCCGACAACACGCCCGGTTTTCATGGACACGGCCGCGGCGTCGAGACTGAGGCCCGGTTCGCGGCCGCCCACCAGCTCCAGATAGACCTGTGCCAGAAGTTCCGCGTCCAGCAGCGCGCCATGTTTGGTGCGGTGGGTGGTATCGATCTGGAAGCGGCGACACAGGGCATCGAGGCTGGCTTGCGCGCCTGGGAATTTGCGCCGCGCCAACGCGACCGTGTCGATGGACCGGTCGGTCGACAGGATCGCAAATCCGAGACGTTCCAGCTCGGCATTGACGAAGCCCACGTCGAAAGCCGCATTGTGAGCCACAAGCGGCGCGCCATCCACAAACGCCAGAAATTCCTCGACTACTGACGCGAAGAGCGGTTTGTCGGCGAGGAAGGCGCTGGACAGACCATGTACGCGCTCGGCTTCCGCCGGCATGTCCCGTTCCGGGTTCAGATAGACATGATAGGTGCGGCCCGTGGGCACATGATTCATAAGCTCGACGCAGCCGATTTCCACGATGCGGTCGCCGGTCTTGGGATTGAGCCCGGTGGTTTCCGTATCGATGATGATTTCGCGCATGGCCGGTTCAATCCGTCGATGTATGGGACGCGATCACTTTGCGCAAGGTGAGGAGTCGGCGCAAGGCTTCTCGTTTGCCCAACCCCGACGGCACCACCAGATCGCCCAACCGACGCTTTATATGATCGGGCGTTTGGCGGCTGAGGATGCTTTTGAGGCGAGCCGGTGTCATGCCCGGCCGCGCCATGGCCCGCTGGTGCTGGAGGAAAGCCGGTGCCGTGACCACCACAATCACATCATAACTGCGTTCGCGAATGGTCTCGAACAACAGCGGCACGTCCAGCACCACCGCCTTGCGCCGGTTCAGAGCGGCCTGAATCAGAAACCCGTGCCGCGCCGCGCTCACCATGGGATGGACGATCGCCTCCAGGCGGGCCAGGGCGGTGGGATTTCCGAATACGGCCTTGCCCAAAGCCGCGCGGTCCACGCCACCGGGTCCTACGACCTTGTCGAAAACTTTGGCAATGGGCTGCAGCGCAGCGCCGCCCGGACTCATCAGGCGATGTACAGCCGCGTCGGAATCGAAGACCGGCCAATTCAAACGGGACAACATGGCCGACGCCGTGGATTTGCCCATGGCGATGGAGCCGGTGAGGCCAATGATGGCGAAAGGCCACGGCCGTCTTGGCCGCCGTTTGCGCCCGGCAAAACCCCGTAAGCCGCTCATGCTTTAGGGCCCGCCTTCATGATCCACTGAGGACATGAGCGCGCAGGGCGGGCGTCACGTGCGGCATGACACCAAACCACGCGGCAAACGCCGGCGCGGCCTGGTGCAGCAACATGCCTAGCCCGTCCACCACGGCAAGGCCGCGTTGGCGCGCTTGCGCCAGCAACGGCGTTTCCAGCGGCGCATAGACAATGTCGTTGACCACGGCGTACGCCGGGAGCGCGGCAAGGTCGAGTTCGAGAGCCGGTTGGCCCTCCATGCCGAGCGTCGTGGTGTTCA
>Ga0068855_100003298_pt1 | contig 19759 bp, 18 predicted proteins | sample KBSCornC52_FD_66592 | JGI IMG/M metagenome (GOLD analysis project Ga0068855, IMG submission 66592) | Corn rhizosphere microbial communities from Kellogg Biological Station, Michigan, USA - KBS Corn C5-2 | ecosystem: Host-associated > Plants > Roots > Rhizosphere > Soil ...
GCCGACAAGATGTCAATCCCAATGACCGTGACCGCGCGTGGGACGTCGACTCACAGCTCGATGCCGCGGCCTGACAACGCCATTTTCTCACTAGCGCGTGCGCTCGCCAAGCTGTCGGCCTACGAGACGCCGCTTTCGATCACGCCCGACACGAAGCAGTTCTTCATGGCGCTGTCGCGCACCAGCGCGCCGCCGACGTCCGGATACTTTCGCGATCTCGTCGGCAGCGATCCTGCCCGCGCCCGACGCGCGGATGCGATTGTCGGCCGCGATCCGCTGCTGCATTCGCTCGTACGCAATACGATTGCACCGGTCATTATCCAGGGTGGCTTTCGAAACAACGTGATTCCGGGATCCGCGTCGGCGATGGTCAACCTGCGTTTGATTCCGGGCAGCGATCTGAACGCCTTCTTGGCGACGCTCCGCAAGGTCGTTGGCGACTCGACCGTCGAGATGCAAGCCAAGGCGCCGGCGTACGCGCAAGCGGCGCCGTCGTCGGAGAATACCGATCTGTATCGCGCGCTGGTCGCCGCGGCGCACGCGCAGTTCCCCGGGGCGCAGGTGACACCCTATCTGTTTCAAGCCGGAACGGACGCGGCTGCGTGGCGTTCACGAGGCGTGCCCGTTTACGGAATCTATCCCTACCCGATCGACGCCGACGAGCTGACGCGCATGCACGGCAACGATGAGAAAGTGAGCATCGCGTCGCTCGAGCAGGGCACGGCGATGATCTTCAAGACGCTCGTCGAGGTCGCCGGCAAGAAATAGCCCGGCGCAACCGTCCGCTCGGGCAGAGTGAGAATGAGGAGCGCCGGACCGCGTTCTTTCTCACGTGAGTCGACTTCTCCGATTTCCGCGATGCGCTTTACTCGCGCTAGTCGCACTGGCGCGCGCGATCCCGTGCGCGGCTCAGGCCGAGGCGAACGCCATTCGGAACGCGAGCCCGTTGCGCGTGACCGCGAATATCGATCGCGGCGGACCGTTGGCCGACGACGCGACCATAGACCTCTCGCTGAATCGGCCGCTCACGTCGGACGAAGGCGACCTCGCGCTCATCGTTGGCGGCATGGACGTGACGGCCGTGTCCGAGCGAACCGCGTCGCGGATCGTCTACCATCCGACCGCTGTTGCGCTGCCGATCGGCGAAACTGAGCTCGTACTCTTCAGCCGGACGGGCGGGCGATGGAATGAGATCAAGCGTCTGTCCGTTAAGGTGCTTCAGGCTGCGACCCCCTCCCACCTCTCGGCAGACAAGAGCGCGACGGTGGGCAACAAAGGACAGATCGCCGAGGGGCGTTCGCCGAGCGTGCCGGTCCCCGACCGGCGGACGTTCCAGGACTTCGTGTTGAATGCAGGGTTGAAGTCATCGCAGCAGCAGGGTGATTGGGCGCTGACGACGCAGTCGAACTACGTGGGCGTCACGCGACGACAAGAGGCGCTGCGATTTGGCGCGCGTGGCGACAAAGCGCCGATGTTCGATCTGTCCGACTACTCGATCGGCGCGCGATCGTCGAGCGTCGCGCTCAACCTCGGGCAGGTTTCGTTCGGGAGCAGTCGCCACCTGGCGAACAATTTCACGGCGCGCGGCAGCATGCTCAGCATCACGAGCGGCGCGACCACTGTGAGCGTTGGCGCGCTCAGTGGATCGTCGCAAGTCGGCTGGGATGACCTCACTGGTCTCGAGCGTCCGACGGATCGCGTGTTCGGTGCCGCGATAGGCCGAGAGCTTCTTGCGGGGCATCCGGGCGCATTGCGGCTCGACGTGAATCTGCTCGACGGCTCGAAGCAGCCGCGGCCTGCATTCACACAATCCGCGGTCGTCGACGCCGAGCAAAGTGATGGCGGCAGCGTGCAGCTGAGCGCGGCGCTGCCGAATCAGCGGATGCGTCTCACCGGCGGCTACACGCGCAGCCACTTCGAGAATCCGGCGCGCGATAGCCAGCTGCTTGCTGGCATCGTGCTTCGGCGACCGACTCCGGTCACGCGCGGCGCGCGATTCGTCGAAGCGTCGGCGGTGGTGCTGCAGAACGCGAACGTGCCGGCGATCGGCGCGGCCAATCTCACGATCGGTATTCGCGACGAGCGCGTGGACCCGCTCTTCCGCAGTGTGGCGGCACAGACGAGTGCCGACCGTCAGCAGGACGCGGCTGATGTGACGCTATCGCTCGGCGCGATCACCGCGCAGGCGTCGCAGACCCGAAGCCGGGACAATCTCGGACGCGTCCAGTCGATTCTCACGACGCTGGGCGACATCTCGACGGCGACGATCGCTGTTCCGGTTGCGCAATTGACCGGAGTACGCTCGCACTCGGCGCTGCTGCCAATTTTCACGATCGCGCTCAATCGCACGCATCAATTCGCCGACGGCGTTCCAGTGAATGGAGCGTTTCGACCCACGGATCTGCCGGATCAGGTGAGCAACATCGGCGACATCGCGGCACAGTGGCAGGTTGGGCAAATGCGACTGTCGTTGCGCGCGAACCAAGCAAACCAAGACAATCGCCAGGACACGCGTCAGAATGCCGACTTCGATTCGGGCGTCCGTGCGATTTCGGTCGGTGCGCCGGTCGGCACGATCGGCGACGTGTCGATCGACGCCGGCGACGAATTTCAGACGGCGAGGGAACGCGATGAGACGACCCGCGTGCGACGATTCACGCTCAACGGCTCGTTCCATCCGCGCGCCGCGACGAATCTGATCGGCGCCGTGTCTCTCGTGCGCAATCGGCCGCCGATTGGCGCGGCGACGATGAACACGGAGCAGCGTCTCGAGCTGTCGCAAAACTTCAGTCTCTGGCCGGAAGCGTCGGGCGCGCAGCGTGGCCAGCTCTTTCTTCGATATGCGCGAACAGGCTCGCTGCTGCCGGACGTCTCGTTGCTTGGCGTGACGAATTCGGCGCTGGTTCATCGTGCACAATGGACAATCGCCTCGGGTCTCAACTTGAGGTTGTTCTAATGCGACGGCTTGCGTTGCTTCTCGTGTCGTTCCCGCTGGCGTCGAAGGCGGCGGCTCAAGTTCGCGTCAATCCAACGGGTGTCAGCGTGAGCGCGATGTCGGCGACGACCGTATTCCTGACATTCGGCGGTCTGCACGATCAGCAGCCGGTCGACGCCTACTGGTGCGGCGAAATCATCTCGGCGGCGCCGGCGCGCGGCACGCGATGCGACCCGGCAACCCTGTACGGCAAGCTTCCGCTGAGGTACGATCTCTCGCAGCTGCGAGGAGGCAGCTTCACCGACATCATGTCGATTCCGCCATCGGTGGTACGACTCGCGTATCAGGCGGCGCAACGAGGAGCGACGTCGACGTTCTTCTACGTCCGTCATTTCCAGAGCGCGTCCGGCGGTCCGGACGAATACGTCGCGGTCACATGTCGGCTGACGGGCGGCGGCGCGCGGGCGCCATTCTCGCTCACCGATGTCCGTCTCGAATTCGACGGTCGCGATGTTCTGCCGTTCATCGCCCCGGGTGAAGTACCGCCGCCAATTACGGCGCGCATCACGTACACCGGTACTGGACGCTTGATCGGTCGTTGGGAGGTCGTGCTGCCCGGCGAGGAGCTTCCCACCACGCGCGACCTCGTGGCGGAAGCAGCGCTGCCGCTCGACCAGCGCGGATCGCAGCGACGCTTCACGCAGCTCGAGCGGTTCAACATCTTTCTGGCGCCGGACGGACAGGTCACCTTGCCGGGTCCAGACATTCGAAAGCTCCCGACGGCGACAGAAGGCACGTATCGCGTACTGCTGCGAGTGGAAGCGACGGATGACCGCGAGGGCGATTCGAATCTGGCCGACGCCGGCGCTGGGACCGGAGTCGTTCACAGTGGCGCCGTCGCGGGATTTGCGCTGCCCGTGCTCCGGTATGTCGTGGCGGGGGCCGGCGCGCACAGTCACGCTGATGAAGCGAGTACGCTGCGTCTCTTGCTGCCGCGCGAAGGGGATTCTCTCTCTTCAACGAGTCCGTTCGTCGTCATGTGGTCGCCGAGCGTCGGGTCGATGGACGATTTCTATCGCGTGGACCTCGAGACTGAACGCGGTGAGGCGTTACTCAGCGCACTGCTCCCGCGGACCGCGCGACGCTACGAGGTTCCGACCTGGCTTGCCGCGCGCGCTGGCGACCAACCAATTCGATGGAGAGTCGTCGGACTTGCCGCTGACGGCGCTCATCTTCGCACGAGCGTCTGGCGCTCGGCGACGTTCACGGAGCGGTCGCGATGAAATCAGAGCCGCGTCCTCTTCGATTGGTGGAAGCTCCGCCCGCGATCACGAGTGGCGAGATTCGATCGGCCGCAGCGGAATCCACCGAGACCGATGGTGACGCGTCGAAGGCGCTCGAGCATGTCGTCGGGCGATTCGATGCGTTCATTCGCCGATCGGCGCGGCGGCATGGTCTCGACCGCGCGGAAGTCGACGAGGTCGTTCAAGAGCTGCGCGTTCGGATGTGGAAGTCGCTCGGGACAGCGGAGCTGATTCGTCGCGCGAAGGCGTCGTACATCTATCGCGCGGCGATCTCGGCGTCGATCGACATCATTCGTCGCCGGCGTGCGCGCCGATTCGAGGCGATGAGCCTCGACGACGGCATCGCCGATATTGCGCCTGATCCGCGGCGACGGTCCGACGCTGGGCTGGAAGAGGATGAGCTCGCGGCAACCGTGCACCGAGCGATCGGATTGCTCGCCGAATCGCGTCGTGCGGTGGTGCGCATGCATCTCGCCGGCTACGAGCGCGACGAGATCGCCGATTTGCTAGGCTGGACGGAACCGAAAACGCGGAATTTACTCTACCGCGGATTGGCCGACTTGCGGCAGATCTTGGAATCGTGGGGCATTCGGCCGGGCACGAGCGCGACCGATGAAGAACGGCGAAAGGGAGCACCGCAATGAACGAGGAACGATTGCGCGACGCCTACGGGCGCGGGCTGCCGCCGAACGATGGCGCCGCATCGCTCGACGATGTTTCCGCCGAGCGCCTGCGTCGATTGGTGGAACGGGAGGGAAGTGAGAGCGAGCGTTTACGAACGCTCGACGTGGCGCTGTCGAGCGTCGAAGGTCGGCGCGAGCTCGAGATTGCGTGGGCGGCGGCGAGAGCCGCGCGCCCGCGCCGACGATCGTGGCAGCGGTTCGCGATCGCGGCGTCGCTGCTCGTGGTCGCCGGCGCTTCGGGCATTTGGTTGCGACAGCGCGAGCGCGGTGTCGAGCAGGTAATGCGTGGATCGGAGTCGCCCGTCACGCTCCTCGCGCCACTCGGCGAGGTACGCGAGGATCGCGCAACGCGATTCGTGTGGCACGCCGTCGGCAAGGCGGACCGGTATGTCCTGGTCGTCGTGGACACCGCGGGGACGGAGTTGTTCGCGAGCGAGACGCGCGACACTGCGCTGGTGCTGCCCGACAGCGTGCGGCTCGCGCCCGGGCGGGCGTACCTGTGGTGGGTACAGGCGCGCTTGACCGATCAGTCTACGGTCACCGCCGTCACGCAGCGACTCGTCGTCAGGCGCCGGTGAGAAAGTTGTGACGGGCGGTGCGTTCGTACTCTGGGGATCACTCCCGGTGCGACGCGGCGGTGCGACGCACCTCTCCACAACTTTGCGGCGCTGGACGAGCGCCGCCAGAGGGAACCCACATGCGAACCGTTTCATCGCTTCGAGTGGCCGTGCTGGCCACTGCCGCCGGGATGCTCATGGTGTCGATCGTCGGCGCTCAAAACCTTTCTCAAACAGTCACAACGACGGGCGTCACGCTCAAGTCGTTCACGCCAATCGACTCCACGTACATCAACTCGCAAGCGCCGAGCTTTCCCATTACGCTCGTGCACACGGTATCCGGCACGCCCACCGAGTATCGTGTCAGTCGCTTTTCCGATTTCCGCGACGCGAGCTGGATTCCGTATGTGTCGCGACCGACTATCACCATTCAACGGACGGTGTTTCCCGCCGTGGTGAATGGCAATACGCAGATCACGCTCTACTTCCAAGTACGGGCGAAGAATCCCAACGCGGGCAGGCCGATGTCCAGCATTGATGGCAAGCTGACGGTGCAGCCCGACTTTTTCTTCAGCGATCCGTTGGGCCGGCGAATTCGGTTGATCTACATGGGCTGATTGGAGCTCATCGGCGCGCGCTGCATTCAGCGCGCGCCGGTAGTGCCGCTCCTGCTCGTGTCTCGGGTCGGCTGCACCAAATCATGAAGCCAATTGAGCGGCGTCAGCTTGCGCGGCTTGAGCGGTGGATGCATCGATGCATCTCCGATCACCGTGAACGCGGCCCAATCCGAGATGCGTGCTCCGTCGCGAATCGCCGCCAGCTTCGTCTGACGCAGTGCGTCGCCGACGCTCTCTCCCGACGCCATCGCGGCGTAGAATCGATCGATGAACGGCAAGACGCTACGGTCGCCGATCGACCAGTGCGTCACGACGATCGCTCGCGCACCAGCTTCGAACAGCGGACCGGTGAGCCCTCGCAGCCCTTCGCCGCCGAGTATTTGGCCGCCAAGCGATTGGCAAGCCGAGAGGACGACTAGGGAGCCGCCGAAGTGGAGTGTCGCGATTTCCGACGTCGTTAGAAATCCATCATCGGAGCCGCTGGGGGAGAATGCGAGCGCGGTGCGCGATTGGCTCTCACCAATCAGCGCGTGCGTGGCGAAATGGACGACGCCGATCGTCGACCAATCGGCCTCTCGAATCGCCATTTTGGTGGCGCCACTACCCGTCAACACGATGCTCCGAGCGCCGTACTCCGCGACGCGGCGCGCCTCTTCCGCCGACTGTGGCAGTCGAACGAGTCTTGTCCCTGCGAAGCGGGCTGTATCATCTCCGTGAATAGGTGGCTCGCGGCGGAAGGTCGGGTCGCCAACAGCGATGATGCGAGTCGCGCCGCGCGCCGTGTGCATTGCGTGCAGCATGCCTGCCACAGTCGCGGACGGCACGAGCGACACCGTTAGGCGTTCGACAACGTAGCGACCATCGGCGAGGCGCAAGGCGTCGAACGGAATGCGAAACAGATCGCCATCGGGGGAGATCGCCAGACGAGTGACTCGCGCCGGCAGCAGCGCAACAATCGGCTGAATCAATGCCGCACCGAGCTGCCGGCCCAACGCGATAGGCTCGGTTCCCGTCGACGCGACTCGCAAGTAGTGATCGATGAGCGGGCCGAGAACAGAGCGCGCCGGCAGCGAGACCGCGGTTGCTGTGTCATTTGTCACGACGATCGCGGTGGTTGGTGCGCCGGCAACGCCGAGTGTCAGGACGACCAACGCTTCATCGCGCAGCATGTGTTGTCGCACTTCCTGAAGGCTGAGCGACTGCGTCGACGGCGAGACGCGGCGGAATTCCGCGAGCGCCGCTGAAGAATCCGCGATGCGGGCGATGGTGCGCAATGCGGCGTCGGCGATCTCGCGGGCGCGAATACCTTCGATGAAACGGAAAGCCGACTCGATTCGCCCACCGGCAACGAGGCCCGCCACCATCTCCGGATAGGACTCGCTCAATCCGCCCCATTCTCCTCGGAGCTGCGCGAGTCCCGCGCGGAGATCTCCGTTGCTCAAGTCTCGCCGGTGACGCGCAATTGCCGACGAGATGAACGCGATCGCGCTGTCGGCGGTAGCGACGCGGTGCATGCGAAGCGCGAGCTGGGCCTCGAGCACCGCAAAGGACACATTGAGAAGTTCAGTCGAATCGACACTCCGCCACGGGTAGCGAGGACGTGCGATCGCAACGAGCGAATCGGCGCCATGAAGATCGCCGCGAAGCATCGCCAACTTCGCCAGATGCACCGGCAGCTCCTCAGCCCAGCCAGCATTGCCGGAGGCGCGGGCTAATTTCGTCGCGTCGTCGAGCGCCTTCTCAGCGGCATCCAACCGGCCGGCACTCATGTTCGCCACAGCGAGAAGCCGGAGCGGCTCGACCGCATTGAATGCGAGACCCGCGCGACGATACGCCGCGACGGCATCGGCGAGCTTGGCACATGCTTCGTCCAAATGACCTTGCGATTGAAGGACGAGGCCCTCAAACCGACGATCGATCGCAAGACCCCACAGATCGCCATACGCCGTGTGCAACTCCGCGGCGCGCACTGCCTGTTCGTGCGCCGCGGACGCCTCCCCGAGCGCGAGATAGATGTCGGCGAGACTGGCGCGTGCCCACGCTTCGAGGTTGCCAAATCGAGTCACTTGTGCCGCGCGAATCGCCAGCCGCAGGTCGTGCTCTCCATCGGCAAAGAACCCTCGCTGAGAGCGAACATAGCCGAGCCATTCACTCGCGTTCGCGACGCCCGGGAGGTAATGGACGGCCTCGAACAGCTCGACCGCTTCGGCTGCTGTGCGCGCCGCAAAATCGAATTCGCCGATTCGTTCCGCCGTTTGCGCAAGGAAGACGTCGCATCCCGCGAGTGCGCGTCGCGCACCGGCGGCTCGCGCCAGGTCACGCCCACGAAAAACGAGCTTGCGTCCCGTCGAATCGCCGAGCTGCTCCATGAAGGAGCCCTCGAGGCAAAGGGACTGCGCAGCCTCATCAGGCGTGGGACGCGTGAGAGCGGCGCGCGCCTCACGGACGAGCTGCAGCCCGACCGCCGGGCCGGCCCGTCGGCCGCGAATCTGCGACAGTCCGACCAACGCCTGGGATTCGGTACGCCGGTCGCCGGCCGCGGCAGCCTCTGCGCGGGCGCGAGCGAACAGCGAATCAGCTCGCGCAATCTCGACACCGAGGGCGCGCCAAGCGGCCATACCAAAGTGCGCCGATGCGGCATACTGCGATGGCAATGAGTCCAACTTTAGAATTCGCTCATAAAGCGAATCCGCGCTCTCGTAGCGATAGCGAAGACGCTCGAGCGTGGCGAGGGCGAGCAGCGCGCGATAATCGGCGGGACTTCTCGCGGCGGACGCGCGCCATTCGTGCTCGAACCGACGGTCGGTTGCCATTTCCACCGCGATCTGAGCCGCGCGGACGATCTGCCAGGCGTCACCGGACGCAGGTTGGGAGGAAAAGGCGAGAACGATCGCCAGTGGCAGGATCATGATATTGAGGGGCCCCCGAGAAAGCGCGACGTCAAGGGACGACCGCGTGCCCAACCGGCCCCTCGTCTGGCCGTGGTGCCTGACCGGCGACGACGGCACAGATGTTCGCGCCGAGAACATTGCTCTCGACAGTCGCCGGGACGAGGTGGCGCTGGCCGTCGACGATGCGGACTTCCTCGCCGACACTAGCTCGCACCTGCAGGTACAGCGTCACGCGATGCGATGAATGGGACGCGTGGCAGGAGGCGCCGGATCCCTCGTACCAATCGCGGATGGTCAGTGGCGCGGCATAGGGAACCCATCGCGCACCAGCGAAATCAGCCCGATGACTGACGCGAAACTCCATCGGTCGAGCGCCGACGACGGTGTGCGTCAACACCACCGCGTCGGCGGCGGAAGACACGCTATCCGCGCCCGCGTTAATAGAGAACGCGGTGAGGACCGGCGGTTGCTGCTTCACGCCCTGTCCGGGCGCGATCGCTGAAGTGAAGCTCACAAGCGCCGTGACGACGAGCAGGCGAACTACCACTGGGGTGGATGGGGGCATACGCATGGAAAAGACGCATCGCCCACTGCGAAGTTCTCACTCTTCCCGGCTCGACGCTCGGCAGGAAGAATGCAGTCCGATCACGGCGCCGCTAGCATTCGGGGCGGGCACGGTTCCCGCAGCGGCGCACCGTCCAAAATCACTCGAGGCTCGCATGTTAGCAGATCGGCCCGCTGTCGCCACGGTTGCCGTCAAGGATCTCGCCGTCGCGAAGCGATTTTACGAAGGGGTTCTCGGCTTGACCCAGATCGGGTCGCAAGGCGAAGAAACGGTGACCTATGCCGCGGGCGGCGCCAAGCTGTTGGTGTATCGCTCGCAATTTTCCGGAACGAACAAAGCGACCGCGGTGACGTGGTTGGTCGGCGACGATCTCGAGCGCATTGTCGAAACGCTCAAGTCGAAGGGACTTGCCTTCGAGCACTACGATCTGCCACAGCTAAAGCGGCACGGCGACATTCACGAAGGTGGCGGAATGCGTGTCGCGTGGTTCAAGGATCCCGACGGAAACATCCACAGCATCGCGAACGGCTAGGACCCTGACCGGTTCTAGGCTCGAGCACGGCGCTAGCCGATCGCCTTGTCTACCGCCGCGGTCGCCCGCTCCGCATTCTTGCGCGCTTGCGCCAGAAGTTGATTCGCCTCTTCGACTAATCCTGCGCCACGAGATCGATCCTCGAGCGCCGCGATGTTGATGCGAATATTGTAGACCGCGCCGCGACACGCCGCTTCAGCGAGCAGGGCGGCGACGCCGGCATCGGACACCGCGTTGGTGTTTCCCTTCAGCGCGCACGTCGCCGCGAGCTCCGTGACGCTCGCACAGGCGCGTGCTGTTTCCAGCGGAACTTCAGCGGCGCCGAGCAGCGCATCGGTGATCGCGGCTTTACGTTTGTTCGCGGCATCGTCGGGCTCGTTGGGCATCTTGTACGCGGCGGAGACGGCGCCGTATGCGTCGGCATCACGCGTGACGAGCGTCGACAGCTCGTTCACGAGACCTGCAGCCTGCAGTCCGAGCTCGCGCATCTCGGCGTCTACCGCGACGTATTTCTTTCTGCCCGCGGTGAGACCGGAAACCATCTGGGCGAGCGCCGCGGCGAGCGCACCGACGAGCGCCGCGACGCTTCCGCCGCCCGGCGTCGGCGACGATGACGCGACCGACGCGACGAATCCCGAGAGCGATTCGCCACCTTGAATCGCCGTGCGAACTTTATTCTCGAGCACCATTTCGGGTTTGAAGTCGCGCAACTGGATGTGGCGCGCGGCCGTCTCGAACAATGCTTTCTCGGGCACGAGTCCCACGATCTCGCTCCACGTCGGCGACACACCCTGCGCCTCGGCCTCCATCTTCACCATGTCGTACGCGCGATAGAGTGGCGTCTTTTCGGTATCGACGAGGTTCATGGAGACCTGCGCTTGACCGTCGACGTCGAGCCCCAAGCCTTTGACGTAACGCAACCCACCGGACGACCCGCGCACAGCTTTGGCGACGGACTTCGCGACTGGAAGATTCGACGCCGGTCCGAGGTAGACGTTGTACGCGACGAGAAACGGTCGTGCGCCGATGGCGACCGCGCCGGCTGTCGGATGAACTCGCGACGGACCAAAGTCGGGAATGCGATTCGCCGCGCCCGCGCCCATCTCGTCGCGAATGCCTTCGAATTCGCCGCGTCGAACGTCAGCCAGGTTCTCGCGCTCTGGTCGTGTGGCCGCGCGCTCGTATAGAAACACTGGAATCTCGAGCTCGCGTCCAACGCGTTCGCCGAGCGTTCGCGCGAGGACGATGCAATCCTCCATCGTCGTTCCCTCGAGGGGAATGAACGGGACGACGTCGGTCGCGCCCATGCGCGGATGTTCGCCGGTGTGATGATTCAAGTCGATCTGCTCGCGCGCGATGCGAATTCCGGCGACCGCGGCGTCGACCGCGCGATCGACCGGGGCGACGAACGTGATGACTGTACGGTTGTGCGATTGGTCCGACGAGACGTCGAGGACGGCGACGCCGTCGACGCTTGCAATCGCATCACGAATGGCCGCGACGACTTCGGGACGTCGGCCTTCGGAAAAGTTCGGAACACACTCGACGAGTTTCATTTTGTTTGACGCGTGGCGGTAAGAAGTGGAGGAAAGCTAGCCGCGGCTGCTGTTGCTTGGCGCCGAGAGGTGCGGCATGTCCTCGCCGCACGCTTCATCCGCCCAGCGCGTGCGTCCAGCAACGAAGAGACTCACGCCGCGGGCGTACCGGGCTCGCCGCGCACCCGCTCGAGCAACCACGCGTGCATGTGCGGATTCCCCGCCACGAGACTCGTATGATCGATCGGGCAATTCTCGCCGGCGATGTTGGTTACGATGCCACCCGCCTCGAGAATCAGCAGGATGCCCGCGGCGATGTCCCACGGTGCGAGACGCAGCTCCCAGAACGCCTCGAAGCGACCGCACGCGACGTCGGCGAGGTCCAACGCGGCTGAACCGGGTCGACGGATTCCTGCCGACTCGCGCATGATGCGCGGCAGCATCTGCAAATACTCATCGACGCGACCTTCATTCTTGAATGGGAAACCCGTCCCGATCAACGAGCGAACCGGATCGGTGATCGGCGAGACCGAAATTGGCTGTCCGTTGAGTCGCGCGCCGCCGCCGGTCGTCGCCGTGAATAGCTCGCCGTTCGGGACATTGAGAATCGCGCCGGCGGTCAACTCACCGTCGACCATCGCCGCAATCGAGACCGCGTACCACGGGAAGCCGTGAAGGAAATTCGTCGTACCGTCGAGCGGGTCGGCGACAAACACCAACCCGCGACGATCGTTCATCGCCGGCGAAAGCTCCTCGCCGAGTATGCGGGCGTCGGCGTGGCGCGCGAGGACAAGCTCGGTGATTGCGTGCTCGGCGTCGCGATCGACGTCGCTCACGAAATCCGCGTGCGACTTCGTTTCCCACTCGATCGCGTGGCGGTTCGTCGCCCGTTCGCGAATGATTTGCGCGGCGCGCGCCGCGGCGGCAACGCAGGTCGCCAGCAGCGCCCGGCTCGTATTAATTTGCGCAGATGTCACGGATCTTCACAGGAATCCAGCCGACCGGGGAATTGCACCTCGGCAACTACCTCGGCGCGGTCAAGAATTGGGTGCGGCTGCAGCACGAGTTCGACACGATCGTCTCTATCGTCGACTACCACGCCATCACGATCGCGTACGAGCCGGAGCAGCTGCGCCAGCGTCGTCACGATCTCGCGGTGACGCTGCTCGCGGCCGGCATCGATCCCGACGTCGCCGCGCTCTGCGTGCAGTCGCAAGTTCCGGAACATACCGAGCTGGCGTGGATTCTCAACACCATCACACCGTTGGGTGAGCTCGAGCGCCAGACGCAATTCAAGGAGAAGTCGCGGCAACAGGAGAGCGTGGCCGCGGGCATTCTCAACTATCCGGTGCTCCAGGCCGCCGACATTCTGCTCTATCGGGCCGACAAGGTGCCGGTCGGCGAGGATCAGGTGCAGCATCTCGAGTTGTCGCGTGTCGTTGCGCGAAAGTGGAACGCGCTGTTCGGCACGCCGACGGGGAGGCGTCTCGAGGACGGATCGGAGGAGCGTGAGCAGTTTTTCCCCGAGCCGCAGCCCGTTCTCACGCCCACGCCGCGCGTCATGGGCTTGGACGGCAAATCGAAGATGTCGAAGTCGATGGGTAACACCATCGGCTTGCTCGAATCACCCGAGTCGATCTGGGCGAAGCTGCGTCCGGCCGTGACGGATCCCAAGCGCATCAAGAAGACTGATCCCGGGACACCAGAAGTTTGTAATATCTATCACTTGCACAAAGCGTTCAGCACGCCCGCGACGGTCGAGCATGTCGCTGTGCAGTGCAGGACCGCGGGCTGGGGCTGCATCGATTGCAAGAAGGTGCTTGCGGAATCGATGGAGACGGAGCTGGTGCCGATTCGCCGCCGTGCCGCTGAGCTTGCGGCAGCGCCACGCCGGATCGACGACGCTCTCGCCGCCGGTGCGGACCGGTGTCGCACGCTCGCACATGAGACGATGCTCGCCGTCCGCGACCGGATGGGCTTCTGATGTTGGTCCTGTTTTTGTCTGACGCGGCATGAGCCGTGCATTTTGAGCGCGCGGTTCCTTTCCGACATTGCGGTCCTTTATGCGGTTCCTTCGCTGGCAGTTTCTTCATCGTCTCATCGAGCGCATCAAGGCGTGGCGCATAGAGCGTCGTTCGCCTCGTCCGTTCCTCATTCCGCTGGACATGAATGTCGGTCTCTTTCACAGCGCGGCGATTCATCGCGACGTGACGCCGAACGGTGTCCGCGTGTACAGCGTGTGTGCGAGTTGCGGCGCACGTTTGCAGTCGAGCGCGACGCTCTGCGAAGAGTGCGCGCAGAAAAAGAGCCGGCAAGCGCGCCCGCACTGATTGAACTGACTGAACTGAGCGACATCTGGGCATCATTGCGTTCGCGCTCGTTGCACCTTGGGTCTGGTTGATCGTGCTCGACCGCATGGCGCGACGGCGTCGCTGAGTGTACGCCGGCCACGCTGCTCTGGCACTGCTTGCCAAAGCCAAACGCCCACGAGTTCCGATCGCGTTGCTCGTGCCGATCGCGTTCGCTCCCGACTGGATCGAGTGGATCGCTGACGCGCTTGGTCACCACGATCGGGCGATCTCGCATTCACTCGTGTCCGTTGGCATCGGTGCCTCTCTCACCGCGCTGATCTACTGGCTCACGACGCGTCAGCGGGCTGACGCGGCGATCGTATGGCTCACGTACGTGTCGCACTGGCCGGCGGATTTCATCACCGGACTCAAACCCACATGGCCGGGCGGACCGATGGTCGGTCTGCTCCTCTACACGCACCCAGTGTGGGATGCGCTGCTCGAGTGCGCACTCGTGGTGGCCTGCTGGTTGGCCTATCGCCGGACTCTGGCCGCACGGACCCAGCGGCGCGCCATTCTCCTGCTGATTCCGCTCGGGCTTATCGGGATGCAGATCGCGTTCGAGGCAGTCCAATACGGCAGGGTGGAGGGAAGGACTGCGCCTGCGGCGCTTAACGGCATGAGTTGGATCGGTGGACGGAATAACACTTCTCTGCGGGCCGAACTGCGCTGTCAACGTTCTTGGTCGTCGCCGGCATCGCGAATTCCAGCGTGAGCTCCAGCTACAAGCCGTGAGCCTTTAGGGTGGAGGTATGAGCCGGTGGCGGGCCCGATACCGGCTCATCGCTCCCTACTAATCGCTCAAAGCTTAAAGCTTGGGCTCACGCTGGAATTCGCGATGCCGGCCAAACGAATCGAGGAATTGATGCCTTCAAACCTGAATGCCCTATAGCCAGGCCGGCGTAGCCCAACCTGCCTCGGCCCTCCCCTTCGCCCCCGCGGCCGCATAGCTTTTGCACCGTTCGCCTCCGGACTCAACCAAGGGCGAATCATGGCGAACGATAGAGGCCCACGCGGTCTCGTGACGCTTGTGTGCTTGACCTGCGGCAACGAGAAGTTCTACGATCAAGCGGTTCCCAACGCCGTCACCTGCGAGAAGTGCGGCGGAACAGTCTTCCGAAGTTTTGCCACCCCGACCGAGCCCGACGAGGCCTCGATCGCACAGCTCGAAGAACAGGCGCGCAGCATCAGTTATGGCGATTCGTCGCCGGACACAACGCCTGGCGATCTGCGCGATCTCGACACGCGCTGAGGGGAAGCACCACCCCGCGGCGCGTAGGCACCGGCGGGCGGGAGCTTACCGATCCTGCTGTCGCTCGCCGCACCCGCTGCAGATGTGCCGTGGGCTGACCTCGCCAAGGCCTTTCGCCTCGACCTCTTGGCCAAGCTCGCGCTCGCCGTGGTCCTTGGCGGCGCGATCGGACTCGAGCGTGAGATCAAGGCGAAGCCCGCCGGACTTCGCACCAACATCCTGATCTGCATCGGTGCCGTTCTGCTCACCGATGTCTCGACGCGAATCGGACTGGTCGATGGCGGACCGCGTGTCGGCGATCCGGCTCGACTCGCGGCGCAGATCGTCTCCGGAATCGGCTTCCTCGGCGCGGGGACGATCATGCAGGGCGGTGGCATGGTCACCGGTCTCACTTCGGCGGCAACAATCTGGGTCGTCGCGGCCCTCGGCATCGCGATCGGCGCGGGCTTCTACGTCGAGGCAGCCGGAGCCGGCGCACTCGTGACCATCGTGCTGGCGTCGCTTCCACGCGTCGAGCATGGAATTCGACGATTTCGTCGCATCGTGAACTACACGATCCGCACGAAGCCCGGCACCGGACTCGACTCACTCCGCGACACGCTCGACGCACATGGCATCACCATCGTCTCGCAGCAAGCTTACGATCACATGGATGACCGGACGTACGAGATGCGACTGACCGGCCCCGCGATTCAATTCGAGACGCTTCACGAAACTCTCAAGGCACGCAAGGACGTGCTGAGCGTGCATGGCGGAGCCTGAGTGCCACACGGGCGAGCGATTGCTCGTCGTCGATCTCGCCGCGACGTCGAAGAACTGGGCGATCACGCTCGACGGCGAGGAACGCTTGCTGCGCGAGGCGCCGCGCGGGTGGAACGTCCACATCGTTCGCGCCGCCACGAGCTCGGACGGTGACGGCCCGGCGCGTCCAAGCGACGAGGTAATGTCGGCGATTCGCGACGCGGAGGTGTACTTCGGGTTCGGCGTCCCGCGACTCCTCTTCCTCGAAGCCACGCGACTCAAATGGGTTCACTCGGCCGCCGCGGGCGTCGGGAGCGCCCTGTATCCGGAAATGGTGAACAGCGACGTGTTGTTCACCAACTCCGCTGGGATTCACGCGATCCCGATCGCCGAGTATGTGGTTGCCGGCGTTCTGCATTTCTTGCGCGGGCTGGACTTCGCCATCGATCAGCAGCGACGCGGCGAGTGGAACAAGATGCCGTTCGTGCGACTCGACTCCGTGCTGCGCGAGATGGACACGGTGCACGCGCTCATCATCGGCACCGGCGGACTTGGCGGCGCGGCCGCGCAGCGACTCACCGCACTTGGCGCGCAGTGTACGGGCGTGCGTCGTCGCGTCGAGCTCGGGCCGCCGCCGGGTTTTTCGCGCGTCGTGAGCCCCGAGCAGCTCGACGAAGAGCTTCCTCGCCATGACGTCGTCGTCCTTGCGGCTCCGCTGACGGATCAGACCAAAGAACTGCTCACCGCGGAGCGGCTCGACCTGTTGCCGCACACGGCCATCATCGTCAATGTGGCGCGCGGGGCGATGTTGGACGACGACGCCCTCATCGAACGACTCCGCGATGGTCGCCTGCGTGGCGCCGTGCTGGACGTCTTTCGGAGCGAGCCACTGGCGTCGACCAGTCCCCTCTGGCAGGTTCCACAGGTTCTCCTCACCCCGCACGTCTCGCCGGTGTCTCCGGGCCGTTTCTGGCCCCGCCAGCTCGACCTCTTTCTCGACAACTGGCGCCGATACTTGAGCAGTGAGCCCTTGCGCAACGTCGTCGACAAGCATGCCGGGTATTAACGGTACTAAACCGCACTGACATGGAAAAAATCATCAAAGCCGCCGTCGATCGCGGCGCATCGGATCTTCACGTCAAAGCGGGCGACGTGTTCCGCGCGCGCATCAATGGCGAGCTTGTTCCGTTGACGAAAAGCAAGCTCACGCCGGATCAGACGCGGTCGATTGCGCTGCATCTGATGAGCAACGAGGACGACAAGGCGCACATCGACAAGATTCTCGACTACGACTGCTCGTGGTCGGCGGCGGGCATCGGACGCTTTCGCGTCAACATCATGAAGCAGCGCGGCTCGTTCTCCATCGTGATGCGCGTGATTCCGTGGGAGATTCCGAACTTCGAGAAGCTCGGTCTTCCGCCCGTGTTGGCCAAGATCGCCAGCGCGGGACGGGGCATGATTCTGGTCACTGGCGTCACGGGCTCCGGCAAGTCGAGCACGATGGCGGCGCTCCTCAACTACATCAACGAGCGAGAGAACCGCCACATTCTCACGCTCGAAAATCCCATCGAGTTTCTGCACACTGATCACCGCTCGTCGATCACGCAACGCGAGATCGGCGCCGATACGCCCGACTTCAAGATGGGCTTGCGCGCGGCGCTGCGGCAGGATCCCGACGTGATCATGATCGGTGAGATGCGCGACGCCGAAACCGTCGACACCGCGATCAAGGCCGCCGAGACGGGGCATTTGCTCATGTCGACGCTGCACACGCCCGACGCGCAGAGCACCATTCTCCGCATCATGGCCATGTTCCCGCCCGAAGAGCAGGACGTCATTCGCATCCGTCTTGCCGAGTCGCTCTACGCGGTCGTGTCGCAGCGCTTGTTGCCCAAGCGTTCGGGAAAAGGGCGCGCGGTCGCGGCTGAGATCATGATCAACACCCCGGCGATCCGCGACTTGATTCTCGACGGAACACGCATTGGCGAAGTACGCGACTTCATCGCCGAAGGCCGCGAGCAGTACGGCATGCAGACCTTCGATCAATGTCTCGCCGAGCTGGTTGGGAGTGGCGAAGTCACCTTCGAGGTGGCAAAGGCGGCCGCGAGCAATCCGTCGGACTTCGAGCTCAAGATGAAGATGTTCTCGCGTATCTCGCAGGAGAGCCCCGCGCCGGAACTGCCGCCCGAAGAGCCGGCCTCCGAGCAGATGAGCGGGCTTCAAACCGGCAGTCTGGACTTCCTCCCGCAATAGCGTTCCATGACAGTGCAACTTTCCGGCGTCTTCGCGCCCGTCGTCACGACGTTCTATCCGCAAAGCGGCGAGCTGGATGTCGCATCGTTCGCCGCCAACATTCGCGCTCATCTTGCGGCCGGCTTGCACGGCATTGTCGTGGCTGGATCGACTGGCGAGGCGGCTTTGCTCGACGCGAACGAGCGCGCCGCGCTCGTCGACGTGGCGCGTGAGATGGTGCCGCGTCAGAAAACACTCATCGTCGGCACGGGCGCCGAGTCGACGCGCACGTGCCTTCAGCTCACTCGTGACGCAGCCGCTCGCGGGGCCGATGCCGTGCTCGTCGTCGCGCCGCACTATTACAGCGCGGCCATGACCGGGGCCGCGCTGGCGAACCACTATCGCCGTATCGCCGACGACAGTCCGGTCCCGGTCGTGCTGTACAACATTCCCAAGTACATGCACTTCTCGCTCATGCCGGGGCTCGTTTCCGAGCTTTCCATTCACGACAACGTGATCGGCATCAAGGATAGCTCGGGCGATCGCGCGCTCATCGCGTCATATCTCAACGCACAGTCCGAGACGTTCGCCGTTCTCACGGGCAACGCGGGAAGCTTCAAGTACGCGCTCAATGCTGGTGCCCGTGGTGGCATTCTCGCCGCTGCCTTGTTCGCGGCGGGCTTGTCGCTCGAGATCTATGATGCGGTGTCGCGCCGCGACGAAGCTGCTGCCGATGCCGCCCAAGCCCGGCTCGTTCCACTCGGCGCGACCATCGTCGGCGAGATGGGGGTTGCGGGCGTCAAAGCCGGCATGGATCACGTCGGCCTTCACGGTGGTCCGGTGCGATCGCCACTGCTTCCGCTCGACGAGCAACGAGTCGCGCTCGTCGCCGAGCTTCTTCGGAGCGCGGAGCTGGCGACGGCCGCGTAACAATGGGTGCGGCGTCGCCGCACCTGGCGCGGCTCGGCCGGGTCTCGCGCCCGGCTGGCAGCGCCGCGGCGGCGGATGCACGAACGTACTGCGACGAAGTGCTGCGCGCGCTCGGATTTACCACGACCGAATGCGCGTTCGAGTATTCAGCGTTCGTCGGCGCGTACGCGACTCCCCTCGCGGGTTTGCTGATCGTTCCTTTTGCCGGCGCGCTGGCGCTGGCGCCGCGCTCGCCGAACGTCGCCGTCATTGCTGTCCTCGTTCTGCTGATCGTCAAGGTCGTCGCGAGCCTCGTCACTCGCCGCGGTGTGCTGCACTTGCCATTCGCCCGACGCCGGGGTGTCAATCTGGAAGCCGTGCGCGGGATCCAAGAGCCGCGCGTGTGGCTTGTCGCCCACATCGACTCGAAATGGCAGCCGGTTGCGATGCTGACACGCGTTGGCGGCGTGGTCGTCAGCGCGACGTCGCTGACCGTCTTGATGCTATTGGCGCTTACACGCGCCGCTCTGCCGGCGACCGTGACGTGGGCGTTCTTCGCACTCGCTTGTGTTGGTGCTGTTCCGCTGATGCTGTCGTACGTTGACTCGCGCAATCATGGCACCGTCGACAATGCGAGCGGCGTCGCCGCCGTGCT
>Ga0068855_100003302_pt1 | contig 19746 bp, 20 predicted proteins | sample KBSCornC52_FD_66592 | JGI IMG/M metagenome (GOLD analysis project Ga0068855, IMG submission 66592) | Corn rhizosphere microbial communities from Kellogg Biological Station, Michigan, USA - KBS Corn C5-2 | ecosystem: Host-associated > Plants > Roots > Rhizosphere > Soil ...
GCGTTGAACCCATTGACCGAGGACGCGGTACCCGTGACTTCCATGATGTGTCCGGCGTGGTCAATGGCTGCGGTGCGGAACGCGCCCATGCCGTCACGGCGAGGATCGTGCTCTTCTTCCATCAGCATGTAGAGGCCGCCGTCTTCGGTGAGCAGGCCAATGGGCTGGCCGTTGCGGAAGCATTTTTGGGCGCAATCGCGATGCTTGTCGCCATGCTTGCCGACTTGAAGATAGCAGGAGAAGTCCACGATCTCTCCGACGACGGTTTTCACCGAACCGGCGTTGGGCTTGCCATCGACCGAGGCGCCGAGAGTGGTGGCGCTCCACGGTTCGGCGGCCTTTTCGCCGAGCTTGCCCATGGGAGCCTTGTACGTGCCGCCATCGGCAGCAGGAGTCATTTGGGGCTGCAGGATTTTGGACTTTCCAGCCTTGGTCTGAGCAAACATGGTCAGGGTCAGCGCCAGCAGAGCCAGAAGGCTGAGAAGACTGGTAGTTAGTTTCGCCATGAATTTAATTTAACGTAACCGACGGGCGACAAGATCGCCTGTCCCACTTGCTAACATGAAGAATTCCCTTCATGTTGCGTTTCGAAACGGCAGGAGAGTCGCACGGCGAGTGCCTGGTAGCCACGCTAACCGGGCTGCCGGCTGGCGTTCCGGTGTCGCTGGACAAGATCAATCGCGATCTCTGGCGTCGCCAGCAGGGCTACGGCCGCGGCGGGCGGATGAAGATCGAGACCGACAAAGCGCACATCGTGAGCGGCGTGCGGCATTCGATGACTATTGGATCGCCGGTAGCGATGCTGATCGCCAACGCGGACTGGAAGAATTGGACCGAAGCGCTTCCGGTGGAGGATTTCGAAAACTCGGATGAGAAGCGCAAGCGGCTGACCAGGCCCAGGCCGGGCCACGCAGACCTAGCAGGCGCGATCAAGTACGATTTTCACGATGCGCGCTACGTGCTCGAGCGGGCGAGCGCGCGCGAGACCACTGCCAGGGTCGCGCTGGGAGCACTGGCGAAAGCGTTTCTAACCGAACTGGGGATAACCATTCTGAGTCACGTTACGGCGGTAGGACCGGAGAAACTCAATCGGCCGGCGACGTGGGATGAACTGGTGGCTCTGAGCAAGCGCGACGAGGTTCTGCTCGGTTGTGTGGACGCAGAAGCTGAACAGCGGATGAAGGCCGTCGTGGATCAGATCTACAGGACGGGTGACACGGTCGGCGGCGTCTTCGAAGTGGTCGCGCACGGCGTGCCGCCGGGGTTAGGATCGCACATCGCGTGGGATACGCGGCTGGACGGGAAACTCGCGCAGGCGATCGTATCGTTGCAGGCCGTTAAGGGCGTAGAGATTGGATTCGCGGCCGAGGGTGCGGCTCAGTTCGGATCGAAGGTGCAGGACACCATCCATTACAGCCGGGAGGAGCACGCGTTTACGCGCGGTGCGAATCGCGCAGGTGGCCTCGAAGGCGGTATCACGAACGGACAGGACGTGGTGGTGCGCGGTCTGTTGAAACCTATTTCAACGCTGCGGAGACCACTCGAGAGCGTGGATCTGGAAACCCGGGAATCGGTTGCGGCGGCGTATGAACGGAGCGACGTCTGTGTTGTGCCCGCGGCCGGGGTGGGCGGTGAAGCGATGGTCGCGCTGGTATTAGCACAAGCTGCGCTTGAGAAATTCGGCGGAGATTCGATGACCGAAACGAAACGGAATTACGAAAGCTATCTCGAACAGGTGAAAAACTTCTAAAAGAATGATTTATCCGATTGTGAAATACGGGCAACCGGTCTTGGAAACCAAGGCGGCGGACATCACACAGTTCGACACGCCGGACCTGCACAAGCTGGTGGAGGATATGTTCGAGTCGATGTATGCCGCCAAGGGGGTTGGGCTCGCGGCGCCGCAGATCGGCATCGGGAAGCGCATCGCGGTGATCGACACGACTACCGGCGAAGAGGTGGGGCAAAAGCTGGTCCTGATCAATCCCGTGATCATCGGCAAAGAGGGATCGCAGACCAGCGAAGAAGGCTGCCTGAGTATCCCGACGTTCCGAGAGACGGTAACGCGGGCGAAAAGAGTTACGGTTCGGGCGTTCGACGCGGCGGGGAAACAGTTTGAAATGACCGGCGAGGATCTGCTGGCGCGCGCATTCCTGCACGAAACAGATCATCTGAACGGGACGCTATATATCAGCCACATCAGCCCGCTGAAACGGGATTTGATCCGGCGCAAGATTCGCAAGCTGCAAAAAGCCAACGAGTGGGGCTGAGAGAGCAGTGAGGCTGGTCTATCTGGGTACTCCGGCATTCGCGGTTCCGACACTGGAGCGGGCGGTGGAAGCCGGGCACGAAGTACTGGCGGTGTTCACGCAACCGGATCGGCCCAAGGGACGGGGGCAAAAAGACGCGATGCCGCCGGTGAAGGAGGCCGCGCTCCTGCTAGGATTGCCGGTATCTCAACCGGAACGAATCCGGAAGCCGGAAGTGGTGGAGCAACTGCGGGCGTTGGCTCCGGATGCGATGGTGGTGGTGGGATACGGGCAGATCATCCCTCAGGCGATTCTGGATATTCCGCCGCAAGGAATTATTAACGTGCACGCGTCGCTGCTCCCGAAGTATCGAGGCGCTGCGCCGATCCAGTGGGCCATCGCGCGCGGGGAGACCCGCACGGGTGTGACGACGATGAAAATCGACGCGGGGTTGGATACGGGCGATATGCTGCTCAAGTGGGAGACAGAGATCGGGCCGGAAGAGACGGCGGTGCAGTTGGGCGCTCGGCTGGCGGTGGCGGGAGCGGACCTGCTGGTGAAGACCTTGGCGGAGCTGGGGGACATTGTTCCGGAAAAGCAAGATGAGGCGCAGGCGAGTTATGCGCCGATTCTGAAGAAAGAAGATGGCCGCATCGATTGGTCGCTGAGTGCGGACGAGATCGTGAATCGGGTGCGGGGCTTCGAGCCATGGCCAGGATGCTATGGATCGTTGCGGGGGCAGCGGTTTCACGTGTGGAAGGCCAAACAGGCTGGAGGTTCCTTCCATGAAGGTCACCTTCAGATGTTAGGAAAAAAGCTATACGCAGGATGTAAGGGAGGAGCAATCGAGTTGCTGGAGGTCCAGTTGGAGGGGAAAAAGAGGATGACGGCGGCAGCTTTCCTAAATGGATTCACGCTTAACGATAACGAGGCGTTGGCATGAGCCTGCCGGCGGGATTTCGATATGCGGCGGCGTACGCGGGCATTCGCAAAGTGGCCAAGGATGATTTGGCGTTGATTGTGTCAGACACGCCGGCGTCGGCTGCCGCCGTATTTACGCAGAATCGCGTGGTTGCGGCTCCGGTGGAATTGGCGCGCACCCACTTGCGGGAATCGCGAGGACGCGTTCGGGCGTGCCTGGTGAATGCGGGCAACGCCAATTGTGCGACGCGGACGGGCGATCGGGTGGCCCTGGAATCGGTACGAGTAACGGCCAAGACGCTGGGAGTGGAAGAGGAGCAGGTGTTGCCGGCATCGACAGGCGTGATCGGCGTGGAGATGAACGGACGACTGGTAGTGGATGCGATGCCAGAATTGGTAGCAGCGCTTCGGCCGGATTCGTTCGATGCAGTGGCGGCGGCGATCATGACGACGGACACGCGGCCGAAGACAGCGTTCGCGCAAGTGAAAAAAGCATCCATAGCTGGCATGGCCAAAGGCTCGGGCATGATCCAGCCGCGTATGGCGACCACCCTGGGATTCGTGATGACGGATGCAGTGGCCTCACCGGCCGAGCTAAAAACGGCTCTGAAGAAAGCCATCGCGGTATCGTTCAATCGGATATCGGTCGACGGCGATACATCCACCAACGATATGGTCGCGGTGCTGGCGAACGGCGCATCAGGATTCAAGCCGGCGGTGCGGGCGCTGGAGGCAGGGCTTACGGAAGTTCTGGAATCGTTGGCCAAGCAGATCGCGCGCGACGGCGAGGGCGCACGAAAGCTGGTAACCATCGACATCGAAGGCGCGGCCACGGAGCGGGATGCTGAAACCATCGCACGGACGATTGCGAATTCCCCGCTGGTGAAAACGGCCATCGCGGGCTCAGATCCGAATTGGGGACGGGTTCTGGCAGCGGCAGGTTATTCGGGCGTTACATTCGATCCGCGTAAGACGGATATTTTCATGCAAGGGATCGCGGTATGCCGAAGCGGCCTGGCGGCGGATTTTTCGGAAGCCGAACTGACGCGAAAACTGGATGACAGCGAGTGCCTGGTCCGGTTCGTGATTCGCGGCGGCGGCAAGGGACGGGCGCGATTCTGGACGTGCGATCTTACCGAAGAGTACATTCGGATTAACGCCAGCTACCGGACATAAATGCATAAGCTGTTGGCCGGTTCCCTTCTCGCAGCCGCGCTAATGTTCGCGCAGGAGCGTCCGGCGCCGCAGATGGAAGTGTTCCGCGATATCGCCGAAGCTTTAGCGAATCGCGATGCGGAAGCGTTTCTGGATCAGTTCGATCAGCAGATGCCGGGCTACGAAAAACTTCGCGATGAAATTCGCGAACTGCTGGCCGTGACCCAGGAGATCGGCACAACGGTAGACGTGATCTCGGACGAAGGCGACGAGCAGAAACGCAGCCTGGAGCTGGACTGGGTTCTGAAGTTCGACACGGAAGACCCGCGTCGTCAGATCGTGAAGTGCCGCGCGGAAAAGCAGGGCAAGAAGTGGAAGATCACCGCGCTGGAGCCGGTGGAGTTTTTCAAAAAGTAACTACAACGCTTGCTCCATGGGCAGGGCCAGCGGGGGCTCGACCAGGAAGTTGAGCTCGGCCATGCGCACAATGGCGGCACGGATGGACGACTCCGTCGTGGGCTGAGTGGTAATCACGAACGGCAGATCGCGCCAGTTGGAGTGCGGCAGTTGGAGTACAGCGTCGATCGAAACATTCTCCGCGGCCAGGGCGGTGGCCAGTTGCGCGATGATTCCCGGCCGATCGGCAACCCGGAAACGCAGGTAATAGGCCGATTCGTGCAGCGTAACGGGAATCGGCTTGTAGGCTCCCAGGCGGGCGTGCGCGAAAGGCGAGACGCGGTCAGGTCCGCCATGGCGGATTTCTCGCGCCACGCTCATCAGGTCGCTGGCGACGGCGACTCCAGTAGGATGGGCGCCTGCGCCGCGACCGTAATAAAACGTATCGCCACCGAATTTTCCGCGCACCCAGATGGCGTTATAGGCGCCACGGACGCTGGCCAGGATCGTCGATTGCGGGATCAACGACGGCCGCACCGAGAGGAGCACACCGGCGGGAGTCTGTCGTGCGGCGCAGATCAAGCGGATGGTGTGATGCAGCTGATGCGCGTACTCGAAATCGATGGGCGTGATCCGGCGAATGCCTTCGGTGTAGATATCGGAAGGAACAATGCGCTCGCCAAACGCCAACGCGGCCAGGATGGCGAGTTTGGAGCGCGAATCGAAACCATCGATATCAGCCGAGGGATCGGATTCGGCGTAGCCGGCACGCTGGGCTTCGAGCAACACATGTTCGAAGCTGAAACCGTGCTGCTCAATGGACGTCAGGATGTAATTGCAGGTGCCGTTCAGGATGCCGTAGAAAGTAGTGACGCGATCAGCTGCGATCCCTTCCCGCAAAACATGGTGAATCGGGATTCCGCCGGCCACGCTCGGTTCCATGGCAATGTTCACACGCTTAGCGATCGCTTTCGCCCATAGATCGGGGCCGGCCAGCGCCATTAGTTCCTTGTTCGCGGTAACGACGGATTTACCTTGCGCAATACAGCCTTCGATGATTTCGCGGGCGGTGGTGACGCCGCCGACCAGCTCGGCAACGATGTGCACGCTAGGATGATTCACCACCTCGCGCCAGTCACTGGTGCGGTGGGCGGAAGCGAAGGCAGACGGGACGTGTCTCTGGGCAACTCCGCGGCTGCACAGGGCTACGACGCAGAGCGGGAAGCCGAGCTTCTGCGCGATCAGGTCGCTGTTTTCGGCCAGGACGTCAAGGGTGCCTAGGCCGACGTTGCCGAGTCCGATGATGCCGATGTTAACGGGCTGCATGGGGAAACTTATATGATCGCTCAAAACCGCTCGATTACTGTCGCGGCTCGGTTTACTTGACTATCAGCTTAAAGTCGATGACGAGGACCAGGGCGTCGGGAGTGACACGGATACCGGTGAGATCCAGATCCTTGAGCTCCTGCTGATAGGTTTGGTTCGGCGATGCAGGCTGCTCCAGAAGACGACGAGCCTGATCGCGAATATCGATCTTGAAATCCTTGTCGAAGCTCTGGGTCATGGCCGTGCGGACGCGGCGGATATAGTAAGAATCTTTGGGCGTGCTGACTTGGGCATCCTCGAAACCGATGGCGCCTTTACGGGGAACAGGAAGGGCGGTGACGGTGAGATTGAAAGAATCACCCATGCCGACGCAGCGACTGAACAGATCCAGCGCGGAACTGCCGCTGAAGCGCGCATTCACCTGGAGACGTCCGTTGGCAGCGCTCAATTTGGGCGCTTCCAGATACGCATACTGGCACTTGGCGGCTTGGTTGCCGCGGACGTAGCGTCGGCCTTCCTGGGTAAACATCTGCGCCGCCACCATGCGCTCCAAAGCGGAGTAGCGGATTTCAAGATCGGCGGCGAAAACCGGCACAGCAAGGGCTATCAAGACTACAAAACGGAGCATGTAACATTAATAAGTATGAGGTATCTGGGCCTGTTTTTGCTTACAGTTTGCATCCTTCTGGCGCAGAGTTCAGCGACGAAAGAAGAGTCCGACGTGAAGCTGCCCAACGGGAAATCGCAGAAGGACGAGATCATTCGCGTGGACTATGAGCGGAACTTGAAAGACGCCGGGGATCTGGCGCAACTGTCGCAGGAGATCAAGGACGATTTCGAAAGAGGCGATCGAAATCTGGTTTCGCTCAAGACCTTGAAAAAGCTGGATGATATAGAGAAGTTGACCAAAGACATCCGGAAGCGGCTGCGCCGAAATTAGAATCCGTCCCGTGTGCTAATCTGGAGCGTTTACCCATGAGCCCTACTCGCGAGAAGAGTCAGTTGATGAGTGCGTCGGAGATCGACCGTACGTTGGTCCGGCTGGCTCACGAAATCCTCGAAAAAACCAAGAATCCGGAAGATTTAGTGTTCATCGGCATCCGCCGTCGGGGTGTGCCCCTGGCGCAGCGGCTGGCCCAGAAAATTGAGGCGATCGAGGGACGCAAAGTGCCGGTGGGGATCCTGGACATCCAGCTCTATCGGGACGATCTTTCGACGGTGGGCAACCAGCCGGTGGTGAGCGCCACGGATATTCCGTTTGCGGTGGCAGGCAAAGACGTGATCATGACGGACGATGTGTTATACACCGGACGGACGACGCGCTCTGCCCTGGATGCCCTGTTCGATCATGGCCGCCCGGCGCGGGTTCAACTTCTGGTGCTGATCGACCGCGGTCATCGAGAGCTGCCGATTGAGGCGCGCTATATCGGCCGCACCATTCAGACAACGGCGAACGAGATCGTCGAAGTGAAATTTCAGGAAATCGACGGGATGGAGAAAGTGTTGCTCACGGAGAAGGCGAGCTGACGTGGCGCAGGGGCTACTCGGGATTGAGTCACTCTCACGCGGGGAGATCCAGGAGATTCTGGATCGGGCTCGCGATTTTCAGCCGCGCGAGGGTCAGAGTTTCCGCAAGTACGACCTGCTGCGCGACCGCATGGTGGTAAACCTCTTCTTTGAGGCGTCCACCCGCACGCGGACCAGTTTCGAGATCGCCGCTAAACGCCTCGGAGCGGACGCCGTTTCGATTACCGCGCAGGCATCCAGCGTCTCTAAGGGTGAATCGCTGGTGGATACTCTGAACACGCTAGGGGCGATGCGGCCTGACGCGATCATCATGCGGCACGCGGCATCGGGGGCTCCGCACTTTCTGCAGCGGCACTTGGGGATACCCATCATCAACGCGGGCGACGGGACGCATGAACATCCCACGCAAGCGCTGCTGGATGCGCGGACCATTTTGGACCGGGGAGCCAAGCTGGAAGGGCTGCGGGTGGCGATTATCGGCGACATCGCACACAGCCGCGTGGCGCGGTCGAACGTGCACTTATTGTCGAAGTTTGGAGCCGACATCGTGCTGTGCGGGCCGGCGTCACTTCTACCGGAAGCATTGAAGGAAATCGCTCCGGGCGTCACGCTGACGACCAACATGGACGAGGCGATCCGCAACGCCGATGTCATCATGATGCTTCGTGTGCAACTCGAGCGGCAGCACGAACCTGGATTTTCGGCCAGCGAATACTTCCAGTTTTATGGACTTCGCCTGGAACATCTGAAGCTCGCGCGGCCGGATGCGATCGTGATGCATCCGGGTCCGATCAATCGCGGACGGGAGATTTCGTCAGAAGCGGCGGACTCGCAGCGGTCGGTGATTTTGAATCAAGTGGAGAACGGGATCGCGGTGCGGATGGCGGTTCTGGAGCGGGTATTGGCGGTCAGGAAAAAAGATGGCGCGACTGCTCATTAAGAACGGGCGAGTGATCGATCCGGCGTCGGGTCACGACGGTGTGGCTGACGTTTGGATCGAAGACGGAGTGATCAAGGGCGTCGGTGCGGGCTTGGCAGCAGCAGGCTCAGAGGTGATCGATGCGACGGGACTGATCGTCGCGCCGGGATTCATCGACATGCACGTGCACCTGCGCGAGCCCGGCTTCGAACATGCCGAAACCATCGAGAGCGGATCGCGGGCGGCGGCTGCAGGCGGGTTCACATCGATCTGCCCCATGCCCAATACCAAGCCGGTGAACGACAACGCCACGGTCACCAGTTACATGATCGAAAAAGCGCGCCGGCACGCGGTGGTTAACGTGTATCCGATTGGCGCGATCACCAAGGGAAGCCTCGGCGAAGAGCTGGCAGCTATCGGGTCCATGAAGCAGGCCGGGGCGGTGGCCATTTCAGACGACGGGCGTCCCGTGATGAACGCGCGAGTGATGCGGCGGGCTATGGAGTTCGCGCGCAGCCTGGGGATGCCGGTGATCAACCACTGCGAGGATCTGCATCTGAGCGCGGGCGGCGACATGCATGAGGGAGCCGAATCGGTTCGACTGGGCCTGCGCGGAATTCCTGGCTGCTCAGAGGACGTGATGGTGGCGCGCGACATTCTCCTGGCGGACGTCACGGGAGCGCGGTATCACGTGGCGCACATTTCGTCGCGGCATTCGGTGGAGATGGTGAAGTTCGCCAAGAGCCGCGGCCTGGCAGTGACGGCTGAAGCGACGCCGCATCATCTGGCGTTGGCCGATCGCGACATGAAGCCGTACGACAGCAATTACAAGATGAAGCCTCCCCTGCGTGCGCCGCGCGACGTTTCGGCGGTGCTAGAGGGCGTGGCGAATGGCGCCATCGACGCGATCGCCACGGATCATGCTCCACATCCCGGCAGCGAGAAGATGCAAGAGTTCGAAAGCTGTCCTTTCGGGATTCTAGGTCTGGAGACAGCTATCGGCGTGACGCTGGAACAGATGGTTCACCCGGGGTCAATTGAAGTTGCGCGGATGGTTCAGTTGTTCACGACGGGCCCAGCGCGGATTTTGGGGATCGACCGTGGAACGCTGGCCAGGGGCGCCGTAGCCGACGTGACGATTTTTTCGACCGATCGCGAGTGGACCTACGACGTCAACAAATCGTTCTCGAAAAGCCGTAATTCACCGTTCGACGGGAAGTCGTTCAAGGGCGGCCCAGTCGCGACGGTGGTGGCGGGCGAAGTGGTTTGGCGAGTTTGATGGCAAAGCAGGACTAAACCCTGCGCGGACTTAAGTCCGCCCTCCGCACTCGGTGCAGGAGCAGATTCCCCGCAGGTAATCGAAAGAGTAGATTCCCGATCCGTGGCCGTCGCTCCAGTCGATGCGGATGGCGTAGCCACCCACCGGCTCCACGTTCAGCATCTTCAGGGTCGGCGTGAACATCTGGAACGGAGATGCTGCCTTAGGGGCCGAATAGTTGGTCTTTTCCGGCGTGGTGCCGTGCGCGCCCGTACACGTGGCGCAAGGACACTCGTCGCGCAGGTATGCCAGTGCGTAGTCGCTGCGGTGGCCGTCTTTCCAGTCGATCTTAATTCCCTTCGACTTGGAAATGGCGATGTGCTCGGGTTCAGGTGCGTTCATTCACTCGTTCGATGTCGCGGACGCCGGAGATGCGGCGGATGGCCGAAACCACGCGCTCCAGCTGCCGCTTGTCCTTGACTTCCAGGGTCATGTCTATGGTGGCGCCGCCGTCGTTCTCGCCGCCGTGGGTTTCCAAGCTGCGGATATTGGTCTGCTCGGTGAACAGAGCCGTGGTGATCTGGCTCAGCATGCCGGGGCGGTCCTCGGTCCGCGCCAGCAGTTTCACGGGAAAGGTGTGGCTCACGGCGCGAGCCCACTCCACGTCGATCTTGCGCTCGGCGTCATACATCAAATTCTGTACGTTGCTGCAATTGACGGAATGTACCGCGATCCCCTTCCCACGGGTTACGTACCCGATGATGGGCTCGCCGCGGATCGGGTTGCAGCACTTGGCGCGATATGTCAGCAGATCGTCGATGCCTTTGACCTGGACAACCAGGTCCTGATCGTCGCCGGGGCGAATAACGGCCGGGCGTTCCGGAGTTGGTGCAGCGGGCTGGGGAGCCTCCGCCGGTACCAGTTCGGGCGCCAGTTTCTGCAATACCTGCCGCGCGGAATACTTTCCATAGCCGAGCGCGGCGTACAGATCCTCCATCTTGGAGCAGCCATATTCAACTGTGACCTGATCGAATTGGCTCCCCGAAATGCGGCCGAGCTGCACACCCAGGCGTCGCGCTTCGCGTTCCAGATACTTCTGGCCGATCTCGACAGCCTTCACGCGCTCAGTGGTGTTGATCACGTGGCGGATCTTGTTCCGGGCACGCGAAGTTTTCACCACGAGCAACCAATCCTTGCTGGGCAGGTGGTTGGCCTGGGTCAGGATCTCTACGACGTCGCCGTTGCGCAGCGCCTGCTTGAGCTGCACGATGCGCCCATTCACTTTGGCTCCCACGCAGGTGTTGCCGACGTCGGAGTGGATGGCGTAGGCGAAATCGATGGGCGTCCCGCCGCGCGGCAGGGCGATGACACGGCCCTTGGGAGTGAAGCAGTAAACTTCTTCCGGGTAGAGATCCACCTTGAGGGTGGACATGAACTCGCCGGAATCGCGCATATCGCGCTGCCACTCGACCAACTGACGCAGCCAGGCGATCTGCTGTTCGTCGTCGGCGGGACCGCGCCGGCCTTCTTTGTATTTCCAGTGCGCCGCGATGCCTTCCTCGGCGATGCGGTGCATCTCATCCGTACGAATCTGAACTTCGAAATGTCGGCCTTCTGGCCCCATCACGGAAGTGTGCAGGGACTGGTAGAGATTCGGACGCGGGATGGCGATGAAATCCTTGATCCGGCCGGGAATGGGATGCCATTCGTTGTGAATCACGCCCAGAGCGGCGTAGCAGTTCTTGACCGAATCCGTAATGATGCGCACGGCGAGAAGATCGTAAACCTGGTCCAGCGTGATTTTCTGGCGCTTCAGTTTCTGGAACACCGAGTAAGCCCGCTTGACGCGAATTTCGACACGGGCAGGGATGGCCTCACGAGCCAGATTGACGTCCACGATGTGCTTGATGTTGTTGAGAAACGCTTCATTCCCGGGCCGCGCGGCCTCGAATTCGCGCAGCAGCCCCTCGGAGGCTTCAGGTTCCAGGTAACGAAACGCCAGGTCCTCCAGCTCACTGCGGACCTTTCCCATGCCCAGGCGGTGGGCGATGGGAGCGTAGATATCCATGGTTTCCTGGGCGATGCGAAGGCGTTTTTCCTCCGTCAGAGAGCCCAGGGTGCGCATATTGTGAAGCCGGTCGGCCAGCTTCACCAGGATCACTCGGATATCGTTGACCATGGCCAGCAGCATCTTGCGGACGCTTTCCGCCTGGCGTTCCTCGCGCGAGGCGAGGTCGAGCTTGCTCAGCTTGGTGACGCCATCCACGCAGCGGGCGACTTCGTCCCCGAACTCCGCGCGCACTTCCTCAAGAGTCGCCGAGGTGTCTTCGACTACGTCGTGGAGCAGTCCGGTCTGAAGGCAAACCATGTCCATGTGCATGTCGGCGAGCAGGCCGCTGACCAGCAGAGGATGAGTCATATAAGGCTCGCCTGAAACCCGCGTTTGGCCCTTGTGGCGCTCTGAGGCGAAGCGATATGCGCGCTCTAGTGGGGCCAGGTCCTCTTTAGGCCGCGTTTCCCTCAGGCGCGTTTCCAGGGCGCCAAACAGGGATTCGACGGAGGGGACGGGTTCGGGCGGAGATGCAGCTACAGGCAACGGCGCAGGCGGGGAAACGGCATCCGTGGATTCCAGTGACATCCAGTGATACCAGTGTATCGAAGCGGGCAAACGGGGGCAGGATTTGGCGTCCTGCCCTGCTCGCTAGTTTTCGGTGTGGATACCGGTCGGCTGCTTGGCGGCGCGGGCGGCCTTGATCTTCTTGGTATCCAAGGCTTTCTGGAGCCAGCCGTCGGCGACTTCGATCTGTTTCTTGTATTCTTCAGGGCTGTCCAGCAGGTCCGCGCGCTCGCGAATCAGCAGGTTGAGGTACGCCATGGCGTCGTCGTATTCCGGATCGATCTCCAAGGCTTTGTTGAGGTTCTGCATCCCGTCATCGACGATGGGGCCGTAGTTTGCTTTAAGTTCTTCCTTGACCTTCTTGTCCTTCAGGGGGCCAGGATCTTCGGGCCGCATTCTCAGATTGGAGCGGGCGGTCATCAGGGCTGGAATCCACTTCTGATAGTCGATCACGCCCAGGCTGTAGTAGGCCTCTTTTTCCTTGGGGTCAACCTCGATGCGGCGGCGCTGCCACTTAGCGGCTTCATCGAACATTGCAAGCTTCTTGTCCAGAGGCAGCGACTGCGCCTGATTGAACGCCAGCATCGCCAGAGAAGCCAACGCGTTTTTGTCGTTTGCATCCTTGTCCAGAACCTTCTGGAACTCTTCTTTGGCTTTCTCTGCGAAGGCGAGATTCTCGGGAGATTCCGCGCCGGGGATCCACTGAACCATGTAGGAGGTAGCCAGGTATAGCCGCGGCGTGGACCATTGCGGATCGAGCTTAATGGCCTGCTCGAAGTGCTCCACCGCGTCACTATACTTGGCGTTGCGGAAGGATGCGATTCCCTGATTGAGGTGGTCGCGTGACTTAAGATAACTGCAGCCGGTCCCCGCCAATACGATGGCCGCGGCAAGCAAGGCGGCACTCAGGGTCGGAATTCTGCGCATAACTCTTCTCCTCGTGATCTATTTCCTGATGTCTTCCTGTGTGCGACTATTCGCCTGCTTCGATCTTGGGCGTCATCAGGCCGATCTTGTCGATGCCCACGCCCTTGGCGATATCAATGGCGCGCGCGACGGTTTGATAGTCCAGATCCGGATCGCCTTTAACGAACACTACGCGCTCAGCGCGGGTCTTGAAAACCTGGTCGAGACGTGGCCCAAGACGATCGAAGTCAGTGGGCTCCTCGTTGATCTTCATGGACCGATCTTTCTCAATCACGATGACCACGGTTCGATCGTTGTTTTGCTCAGGCTGATTCTTCTTGGGCGGTTGCGGCGCGATAGCCTCCAGCCCATACGGCGTCAAGGGCGTGATCACCATGAAGATGATCAGCAGCACCAGGAGCACGTCGATGAGCGGCGTAACGTTAATATCCGCCTTTGCCGGGCCGCCGCCTACATTCATTGCCATAAAAGAATCTCCTTACCCTTCTTGCCTGCTACTACCGAACACCCTACTGAACTGCCGCGGCGGTCTGACCCGTGCGATCCGTCGGCGATTCGGTGATCAATCCAAGCTGATCCACTCCAGCCGCCCGCAGGTTATCCACCACGTCTTCCACCGCCTGGTACTTCGCACGGGCGTCGGCTCGGATGTAAACCGTCTTGTCCAACTTATTGGTCAGCAGATCCTGGACGCGCGTCGGAAGCTCATCCAGAGTCACCTGCTTGTTGCCGGGACTCAGAAAGGACTGACCGTTGCGTGAAACCGATATCAAGATCGCGTCCTCCTTGTCGGCGTTCTGCATCGGAATTTGATTCTTGGCCTTCAAAAATTCCACCGTGACACCCTTGGTGAGCAAGGGCGTGATCACGATGAAAATGATCAGCAGCACGAGCATCACGTCCACCATGGGGGTAACGTTGATCTCGGAGACTACTTGTGGCGCTACCGGTTTCTTCATATCAAAACTCCCGACGTAATCCTGTCACATCAACTCCGAACGGAGACGCCGCTAGTGGGCGGCGCCCCATCCGTTAATCAACTCGCAAATGCCAACTCGTAAACGACAGCCGCAGACGCGGCGTGGCATTTTACTTGGTGGCGCTGGCCCGCTGGGTCCGCTTGAGGAAGTAATCGATCAGCTCAGAGCTGGAGTTACCCATCTCGACGTCGAAGGCTTCCACACGGTTGCTGAAGTAGTTGTACATCCAGACGGCGGGGATGGCGACCAACAGACCGACGGCGGTGGTGACCAGGGCTTCCGAAATACCGCCCGCGACCGCGCTCAGACCGCTGGACTTCTCCGTGGCAATTCCTTTGAACGCGTTGATAATGCCGACGACCGTTCCCAGAAGTCCCACGAAGGGAGACGAGGAAGCGATGGTCGCCAGGGTCGAGACGCCGCGTTTCAGCTCGGCGTGTACGATGGCCTGGGCGCGCTCCAGGGCCCGGCGGGAGGCTTCGATCTCTTCACCGGAGATTTCCGTGCTCATCTGGTGGGCCCGAAACTCCTGCAGACCGGCGACGACAACTTTCGCCAAGTGGCTCTTGCCGTACCGATCGGCGATTTTGATAGCTTCATCGAGCTTGCCCTCACGCAACGCTCCGGCCACGGCCGGGGCGAAGGCGCGGGACTGCTTGCGCGCTCCGTTATAAGCAATCCAGCGGTCAATCATTACGCCGATGGACCACGCCGACATAATGAAGAGGACGATAACGACGGTGCGGGCCGGCCACTGCATGTTGGACCACATCGTCATCAGGTCGAAGCTGACTGCCCGTTCCTGAAGGAGCATGAATGCCCACGATTGCAACTGAAAAACCATGATTTAATCTCCTGCGAGTTGATTTGGACCGCGAACGTTTCCAACGCCGCGGCGGCTGCTAGTTCAAGACAAAATTCACTGTAATCTCGGTGATAACGTCCACCGGCTCACTATTCAACAGATACGGCTGGTATTCCCACTCGGACACCGCTCTCATCACTTCCGGGGTAGCCAGCATGGCCGGTCCGGATACGTACTTCAAGTCGCGGATCTTACCGTCTTTCCCGATCACCGCCGTGTAACGAACCGCGCCCTGAACACGGGCGAGTTTGGCGACTCGGGGATAATCCGGCGGAACCCGCTTTACAATTCGGCCTTCAAAAACTTTCCCACCGACCGTCACCGGCTTATCGTTCTTGGGCGGAGGCGGCGGAGGAGGCGGAGGAGGCGGAGGCGGCGCGATGCCAGCCAGGTTGCCGATAGATGGTGTTCCTCCCGGCACTCCACCGGGCACGCCGATCACGGATACGTTTGCGACCGAGGGCGGCAGCTCTTCTTCTTTGATGATCGCGATTTCTTTGGGAATCGCCTTGGGCGCCATCAGCTTTCCGGCGTCAAACTGGCGTGGTGGAACTTTAATAACTTTGACGGGCGTGGGGGGAGGAGGAGGCGGCGGCGGAGGCGGCGGGGCTGGCGCTTGCAGCATGCTCACCAAGGTCGCCTTAGGCAGCACGTCCGTGAAGATCAGCGGGAGAATGACCAGCACTGCGATGATCCCCATCTGGACGAGGAACGACACCGTCACAGTCCAGCTCTTATTAGTTTTCCCAACTCCGTCTACGAAGGTCTGATCAAACATCCCAATCTCCTAATCTGCCGAACTGCACCAGCTCTGCTGCACTAGCCTCGTACAGCCTTGCGTGTAGCGGCCGTTTCCCGAGCCACCGGCACAGCCGCGGCCGGTTTACCCTTGCCGCGGAAGTTCTGCCAGAATACCAAAATCGGACTGGCAACGAAAACCGAAGAATACGTCCCCACCAAAATACCCATCACGAGCGCGAACGAAAACCCGTTCAGCACATCTCCGCCGAACAGCCACAGCGCCAAAGCTGTCAGCAGCGTGAGGCCGCTGGTCAGCACCGTCCGACTCAACGTTTGATTGATGCTTTGGTTGATAATGTTCACCAAAGACTCGCGGCGCGACATCTTCAGGTTTTCCCGGATCCGGTCGAAAACCACGATGGTGTCGTTCATCGAATAACCGACCAGGGTCAGCAAGGCCGCCACCACGGTCAGCGAAATCGGCTTATTGAACAGCGAAAAAAGCCCGATGGTGATCACGGTGTCATGAAACACGGCCACTACCGCGGCCACACCGTAGATCCATTCGAAACGGAACGCGATATACACCAGCATTCCGGCCAGCGCATAGAGCGTCGCCAGCACCGCCTGCCGCCGCAACTCCGCACCGATCTTAGGACCTACCACTTCCGTCGATAGGATCGTGAACGGCCCCAGGGCCACGTTGGCTTTCATAACTTCGATGACTTTAGGCGTCACGCCCTTCACGCCGGAAAGCTCGTCGACCGATCGCAGAATGCCACCGTGATCTTTGCGATAGGTGTTGATTTCGGTGCACAGATCCTGCAGCTCCTGCTCGGAGAGCGGAACAGCGGCCTGCTGCAGCGGTCCACGTATACGGTCCGCCAGCTCGCTCGAGGACGCGTTATTCAGGTCGATCTTACCGCCGGTATCGCCGAACATTCCCCGCAAGGTTTCTTCAATCTGCTGGCGGTTGGCGTTCAGCTCCTTCTCGTCCTTGATCTCGGTGCCGATCAAAACCTCGGGTTTCCCGGTCACCTGCTGGACGGAAATCTCGCCCGGCATCTTGCTTTCGAGCGCGGAACGGATCTGCTGCACGGGCGGCTCCTGGGAAAAGCGCAGCCACATCTGGGCGCCACCCTTGAAGTCGATACCGTAACGCATACCCTTCATGCCGATACTGATCAATCCCGCTGCCGTCAACACGAGCGATAGGCCGATGAAGGGCCACTTGTTACCGAGAAAGTCGAAGTTGGTGTTCTTAAATAATTCCATTGAGCCCGTTACTGCCGGCCTAGAGTGTCAGACACCGGCGCGCCGACAAAAGTTCCCGCCGGCCACATTCCCCAAACATCCAGAATTCGCAAAACGATTTAGGCTACCACAAACCTGGAAGTCAAACCATTCAAATACTGAGCGTTACCGCTCGCTTCTGCCCGCCCAATTCCCAATCGAATATGGTTCGGGAAACAAATACCGCCGTAAACACGTTGGCGAACAACCCGATCACCAGCGTCACAGCAAACCCTTTGACTGGACCAGTCCCGAAGAGGAACAGGAAACAGCAGGAAACAATAGTAGTTACATGCGTGTCGATAATCGTCAGGAACGCCTTGGCGAATCCCGCTTCGACCGCAGCAATAACAGCTTTTCCGGCCCGCAACTCTTCCCTGATGCGCTCAAAAATCAGCACATTCGAGTCTACTGCCATACCGATGGTCAGAATGATGCCGGCGATCCCGGGCAGCGTCAAAACCGCTTCAAAGTAGCTCAGCGCGGCAATCAGGATCAACGCATTTAGAATCAATGCCAGCGTGGCATTGATGCCGCTACGCTTGTAATAAATCAGCATGATGGTGACCACCGCGATCACGCCCGCGATGCCGCTCACCACGCCCTGACGAATCGAATCGGCGCCCAGTGAAGGCCCTACGGACCGCTCTTCCATATTCAACAGGCTGGCCGGAAGGGCGCCGGCGCGTAGATTCAGCGCGAGATCCGCCGCTGCGTCATGGCCGCCCATGTTGGTGATCACGCCGTTGTCGCTGATCTTGGCCTCGATGGTGGGCGCGCTCAAAACCTTCTTGTCCAGTACGATTGCCAGCCTATCGCGAATATGCGCGCCGGTGAACTTCTCGAAACGCCGGGCGGCGTCCTGGGTCAGTACGAAATTCGTCTCCCAGCCACCGGTAGTGCCATTCTGGATGGGCTTGGCATCGCGCAAATCCTGTCCTCTGACTACCGGCGTGCGGGCCAGGATGTAAAACTCGGCAGGGGTCCCACCGCGGACACCCGATCCTAGAATCTGCGAGCTCAGGGGCAGGACGCCATTCTTGCTCTGCATGGCTTCTTCGCGCGATGAGAACGGTCCGCCCTGAACCTCATATAGCTCGAGGATCGCGGCGGTCTGCAGGATCTGCTTGATCCGCGCCGGATCGCCCACGCCCGGCAGTGTTACCAGAATCTGCGATTCCCCACGCTGCTGCACACTCGATTCCGCGAGTCCCAGTCCATTGATCTTCTTTTCGATGGTGTTGATGGTCTGGGCCATCGTATCGGTCCGTACCCGCAGCGCTTCCGTCGGCTTCATGGTCATGCGGTAATCGGTTTCATTCACCGGGGTAAGATTCCACACGGCGCCGAAGTTGTCGTTTACGATAGTCCGGAAGTCGCCCGCCTTGGTACCGGGTACGCCAGTAACATTGATCTGAATATTGTTGGCGGTCTCAAAGGTGGGCTCATTGCGATTCATGTCCACGAACGGTATGGAAGCCTTGGCCAGCTCGTCGCGAAGCCGCTGAATGACGGTATCGGCTTCTCCCTTGAAGGCGTCCTGCATCTGGATCTGATACACCAGATTGCTGCCGCCCTGAAGATCGGTCCCGAGGCGGATGTTGTTCTTCCAGTTCTCGGCCAACTGCGCCTTCGATGTGGGCAGGCCGATGATGCCGTAGATGCAAACCAGCGTCACCGCAAAGATGATCAGAAGCCTGATTTTGGTATTGCTGCTCATAGTTTGGTTACTTCTTCTCTTCCAGCGCCTTCTCCGCGCTCACCATGCTGGCCACCGCGCTGCGGGCAATCTGCAGCTTGATATTATCCGGCTTTACCCGCACGATCAAGGTATCCGCAGCTACGCTGACAACCGTCCCCACGATTCCGCCGGTGGTGATTACTTCGTTCCCAGCCTGCAATCCCGCCAGCATCGCCGCCTGCTGTTTCTTCTGGCGCTGCATGGGCATGAACACCAGGAAATAGAAAATCGCCACGATGAAGATCAGGGGCAGAAAGCCCACAATCGGATTGGCCGCGGGCTGCTGCTGAAGCCAAAAGGCGAGGTCTTGCATGGGAAGATTTATACGGCTTTCTAGATTACAGCTACGTTAGCATTGTCCCGCGCTGTGCGCGCAGAAACGTGGGGAACTCCCCAACCAGTATAGCCTCCCGCATCTGCCTCATTATGTCAAGGTACCGGTACAGGTTATGCAACGTCGCCAGGATTGAGAACGTCATTTCGCCTGCCAGGAACAGATGGCGAAGATAGGCCCGCGAAAAGTTGCGGCAGGCGTAGCACCCGCAGGTCTCGTCGATGGGCCGTGGATCTTCCTTATATTGTGCCTGCTTGATAAGGACGCGCCCCCGGGTGGTAAACAGGCAGCCGTTACGAGCGTTGCGCGACGGCAGGACGCAGTCCATCATGTCCACACCGCGCGCCACGTACTCCGGGAGTTCCTCGGGCATTCCCACCCCCATGACATAGCGCGGCCGATCCTTGGGCAGCAGAGGGGTAGTGATTTCCGTCACTTCCAGGCTGAGCGCGCGCGGCTCACCAACCGATAGCCCACCGATGGCGTACCCTTCCGCG
>Ga0068855_100003303_pt1 | contig 19736 bp, 13 predicted proteins | sample KBSCornC52_FD_66592 | JGI IMG/M metagenome (GOLD analysis project Ga0068855, IMG submission 66592) | Corn rhizosphere microbial communities from Kellogg Biological Station, Michigan, USA - KBS Corn C5-2 | ecosystem: Host-associated > Plants > Roots > Rhizosphere > Soil ...
CGGCGTGCACGCAAGCAAGAACCACCGAAATAACGGCGTGCGGATCGTCCTAGATACCAACGTAGTGATATCGGCGCTCTTGTGGCGCGGGCCACCCTACCGCTTGCTTGAAGCGATTCGACAACACCCGCGCCTCCAGCTCTATGGCAGCCCCGTACTGCTCGCGGAGCTCACCGACGTACTCACCCGATCGGCTGCCACAAAACGGCTCAGTGTGCTCGGCAAAACAGCTCGCGAAATCCTTGCTGACTACCTCGACGCAGTCGAACTTGTCGAGCCGACCGAGGTTTCATCAGTGGTCATCGATGACCCTGACGACGATCACGTCCTTGCCTGCGCACTCACCGCCAACGCCGACATGATCGTCTCAGGCGATGCCGATTTACTTATCCTGAAAACGCATCAAAGCATTCCGATTCGAACACCGGTCGAGGCGCTGTATATAGTCGGTTCCGCTACGTAAGAGCAATCGCTTCATATTTACAGCCGCTAGGCGCACAAAACACTGTTCCGCACTCTACGACGCCGCACACTTCCTCACCGTATCCCACGTCCGCGTCGTGAGATTCGTGCCGAAAGTTTTCTCGATCAGCCTCATGAACACTGGCCCAGCTTCGGTCGACACGTACGCAGTGAAGATCTCGCCGCTTTCCACAGACAAAATTCGAGCGCCGTCCACTTCGGGCGGTAATACGACTTTGCCTTTGTGCGGCTCTCGCAGAAAGGTGACTACTTTCTTGGCGTTGGCGGGCAACCGAAACGACGCATAGGGATTGCGTTCCAGCAGGTGTAACAATCCATCGACTGGACGAACGATGGTATAGAACGATCGGTCGAGATGCTGCTTCATCGCAGCCTCGACTTTGCGTTCGAGTGCCGCGATCGAGGTAGCGCGCGTATTGAAGATCACGTTACCGCTGGACAGCACCGTCTTCACTTCGCCGAACCCCGCCTTTTCAAAACAGTGTTGCAGCTCTGCCATCTTGGCATTCATCGGACTCACTCCGCGCAAGAAGGCTGCATATCTGGGCATGGCGATCCGGTGTCTCGGTTTATCTAATGCGTTCGCTCGCGCTACAGATTAGCACCCTATCCTGGCTGTAGGCTCCGGACTGCCAGTCTCTGCTGGAATGATCGAGTGACGGCGAACCATGGTATCGCGCTCTCACGGTGCAGAGCGCGATACCCAGTATTCGTCAGCCACCCGGCGTAATACCTGTGTTGTTGTTCTTGGCGACGCGCACTGTATTGCGCTCGTTATGTACGGCACGCAGCGCTGCCAAGTTCACATTGGCGACAGCGTTAGCGAGTGCTTGCTGATAGCACGTGTTATAGAGCGACAGTCTGGCCAATTCACGCGACTGATAGGGCTGACACACCGCGCGGGAAGCTGCTTGCAGTTGTCGATAGAGCTTTTGCGCGCCGGCTTCCGTACTTGTCGCCTGCACCGAGTAGTGCACCGATACCGACTGCGGTTCGCCATCCTCAGCATGTGCCGACGGAAGGGCCGACATTGCAGCGAGTGAAGCGGCGGCGAGCACCAGGCATACACGGGCCGAATCGCGTTTGATACGGATATTCATCAATCTCTCCTCGAATTTGAAAGTATCGAACGTTGCAGCCGGCGTGCGCACAGGACACGGATGCCGTCGAAAGGTTGCAGAGGAGAGAAAGATTTTCGCGCGATTGTTGTGCATAGGTTGCCCAACGTTGCGCTGAATGCGATCAGAAGCTGAGCCGAGTGCACTCGCAGACGCGCGGCCGATGCGACGAAATAACGTGTTTTTCCCGATGAATTCTTGATCTTTTGCTCCTTCCGAAAAACTTGGCACAACGATTGCAAAAGAGACAGCCAACAGAACGCAACCGTTCTTAGGTCCAACGTAGGACCGCAACCTAGGCAACGCCGCCGATCAAGTGACGCATTCCAAGTGCGCGCACGGATCGGCGGCTTTTTTTTGCCCGTCGCAAATGCACGGGTGTGATACGGCAGATAATGAGGAGCGCCCATGACGATGTCTTTCGACGAGCCTGCTCGTCGCGACAACTTGGCCAAGGTTCTGATGCGCACAGTTGCGCTAGGCATGATCAGTCTGATCGCGAGTGTCGCGGCCACGGTCGATGCCAAGCCTCTCAAGCTCGAGAAAGAACAACTCAAGCTCGGCTTCATCAAGCTCACAGATATGGCGCCGCTCGCGATTGCGTATGAAAAGGGCTACTTCGAAGACGAAGGACTGTTCGTCACACTGGAGCCCCAAGCGAATTGGAAAGTGGTTCTCGACCGCGTCATCACGGGCGAGTTGGACGGCTCGCACATGCTTGCGGGACAGCCTATGGGCGCCGCCATCGGCTTCGGCACCAAGGCCGAGCTGGTCACCGCGTACAGCATCGACATCAACGGCAAAGCCATCACGCTTTCGAACGATGTTTGGAACAAGATCAAGCCCGCACTGCCCGTCGATGCGCAAGGCAAACCTTCGCATCCCATCAAGGCGGACTATTTGAAACCCGTGGTCGAGGACCTCAAAACCCAGGGCAAATCGCTCAAGATGGGCATGGTGTTTCCAGTGTCGGGACACAACTTCGATCTGCGCTATTGGCTCGCGGCGGGCGGCTTGAATCCAGGCTTTTATTCGCCTACCGACGTGTCGGGCCAAATCAAAGGCGACGTGCTGCTATCGGTGACGCCGCCGCCGCAAATGCCGGCCACTCTGGAAGCGGGCACGATCAGCGGCTACTGCGTCGGCGAGCCGTGGAATCAACAAGCCATTTTCAAGAACGTCGGCGTGCCGGTCGCGCTCGACGACGAATTCCTGATGACGGTGCCGGACAAGATCTTCGGTGTTACAAAGGCGTTCGCCGATAAATATCCCAACACGCATCTCGCACTCATCAAGGCGCTCATTCGCGCTGCGATTTGGCTCGACGCAAACAACGGCGCGAATCGCAAAGAAGCGGCGCAGATTCTGTCGCGCCCCGAATATGTAGGCGCCGATTACCGCGTCATCTCGGCCAGCATGACCGGCACCTTCGAGTTCGGACGCGGCGACAAACGCGCCGCCCCGAATTTCAACACGTTCTTCCGCAGCTTCGCGAGCTATCCCTACGTGAGCGACGGCGTGTGGTCGCTCACGCAAATGCGTCGCTGGGGCCAGATCGCCGAAGCCAAGCCGGATGCTTGGTATCAGGAGACGGCGAAGAAGGTGTATCGCCCGGATATCTATCTGCAGGCAGCAAAGCTCTTGGTCGAAGAGGGCAAAGCCAAGAAAGAAGACTTCCCTTGGGATTCCGACGGCTATCGCGCGCCAGCCAAAGCGCCGATCGACGGCGTCGAGTACGACGGCCGCCAACCGAACGCCTATATCGAGAAATTCCCGATCGGGTTGAAGGGCTCGCAGAGAGTCGAGAACGGCAACGTCGTCGGCAAATGAGCGGACGCGAGAACTCGAGCATGTCGAAAGCAACCATGGCCGCCACGCAATCACCGGTTCCGGAAGCGCACGAAAGGCCGGCGCCGACTGTCGCGCCGGCAAAGCCGACGCGAAACCAGTCGCAATCACTCGAACGGTTGTTGGGAGTACTCTCGGTCGCGGGATTGGGTTTCCTCGTACCTGTCGTGCGTCTCGCACGCGGCGAAAATTCGCGCGCGCAACTGCGCAGCCTCTGGCGTTTGCTCGGCGTGCCGTTGTCGGCGATCGCAATATTTCTTCTTTGCTGGAGCAAGCTGTCGACGGCAATCGTCACGAGCCTGGGCCAGATTCCCGGGCCGGTGGCGGTGTGGGAACAAGCGGGGCATCTGTGGACGGACCACAAAGCCGAGCGTGCCAAAGCGACCGCCTTCTATGCGCGGCAAGCGCAGCGTAATGCCGAGCGTTTGCAAGAAGATCCACACGCACAGATTACGGTACGCAAATACACGGGTAAGCCGACGTATATCGATCAGATATTCACGAGTCTGAAAACGGTGTTCACCGGATTCCTGCTCGCAAGCCTGGTCGCGATACCCATCGGCATCGTGTGCGGTTTGAGCGCGACATTGAACGCCGCGTTCACTCCGTTCATTCAAATCTTCAAGCCCGTCTCGCCGCTCGCGTGGTTGCCCATCGTCACCATGATCGTGAGCGCGGTCTACGTCACCAACGATCCGCTCTTCGAGAAATCGTTTCTCACTTCCGCGATCACAGTCGCTTTGTGCTCGCTCTGGCCGACGATGATCAATACCGCCCTTGGCGTGTCCTCCATCGACAAAGATTTGATGAACGTCGCCAAGGTGTTGCAACTCAAATGGACCACTCAGCTCTTCAAGCTGGTCCTACCCTCTTCACTGCCGCTCATTTTCACCGGCCTGCGCTTGTCGCTCGGCGTGGGTTGGATGGTGCTGATCGCATCGGAAATGCTGGCGCAGAACCCGGGGCTCGGCAAATTCGTGTGGGATGAATTTCAAAACGGCAGCTCGGAATCGCTGAGCCGCCTCATGGTCGCGGTCTTCACCATCGGCATCATCGGCTTCTTGTTGGATCGCGTGATGTTCACGCTGCAAAGCCTGATGAATTTCGGAGCGCGACGATGACGTCGAGCCCCGGAGCATTCCTGGAATTGAAGAATGTCTGCAAGAGTTACGGCAGCGGCGCTGCGCGTAGCGAAGTCCTGCACGACATCAATCTCAACATCGAAGAGGGCGAGTTCGTCGCCATCGTGGGCTTCTCGGGAAGTGGCAAGAGCACGCTCATTGCGACGATAGCGGGCCTCACGTCGCCCGACAGCGGCACGATCACGATGAACGGCACGACGATCACGGGCGCAGGTCCCGACCGCGGCGTCGTATTTCAAAACTATTCGCTCATGCCATGGCTCACGGTTCGAGGCAATGTGAGCCTCGCGGTGGATGCGACGTTTCCTCAGTGGAGCAAAGAACAACGGGCGCTGCACGTTGCGCGCTACATCGACATGGTCGGCCTGTCGCATGCCAGCGAACGGCGACCAGCGGAGCTTTCCGGCGGCATGCGTCAACGCGTTGCGGTGGCGCGAGCGCTCAGCATGCAGCCACAAATGCTGCTCTTGGACGAACCTCTTTCGGCGCTCGATGCGCTCACACGGGCGAAATTGCAAGACGAGATCGAGGCGATCTGGGAGCAGGAACGCAAGACGGTCGTGTTGATCACGAACGATGTCGACGAGGCGATTTTGCTCGCCGACCGCATCATTCCGCTGACGACGGGGCCGCGCGCGACGCTCGGTCCGGAATTCCGCGTGCATCTGCCGCGACCGCGCGATCGCAAAGCAGTCAATCACGATCGCGAATATCAGGCACTGCGCGCTCATATCACCGAATACCTACTCCACATGGGCGCGGAACAAGGTGCAGACACGGACACGTGTATCACGCTGCCCGATGTCGTGCCCATCACCGCAGCACGCGTCCCCACGGCGGTGCGCGATGCAAACAAGATCAAGCCCGCAGCCAACATCGACAAGTACGTCGAGTTCTATGACGTCAGCAAGGTCTACCCAACACCGCAGGGACCTCTAACAGTCGTCGAGCGCTTCAATCTCGATTTGCGCAAGGGCGAGTTCATTTCGCTGATCGGTCATTCGGGCTGCGGTAAGTCGACGGTGCTTTCGATGGTTGCAGGGCTCACCGAATTGAGCGGCGGCGGCATCGTGCTCGACGGCAAAGAAGTGACTGCGGCAGGCCCGGATCGCGGCGTGGTGTTTCAAGCACCATCGCTTCTGCCTTGGCTAACCGCGCGCGAAAACGTGGCGCTCGGAGTGGACCGAGTGTATCCGCACGTGCCTGCCGCGGAACGCCGCGATATCGCCGAATACTATTTGACGCGCGTGGGATTGGCCGATGCGCTCGATAAACATGCAGCCGAATTATCGAACGGCATGAAACAGCGCGTCGGGCTGGCGCGAGCCTTCGCACTCTCACCCAAGCTGCTGTTGCTCGACGAACCCTTTGGGATGTTGGATGCGCTCACGCGGTGGGAACTGCAGGAAGTGCTCATGGATGTGTGGAAGCGCAGCCAAGTGACCGCGATTTGCGTCACTCACGACGTCGACGAAGCCATTCTGCTCGCGGACCGCGTAGTCATGATGACCAACGGCCCGCACGCGCACATCGGCAACATCATGAACGTCGATCTGCCGCGGCCGCGCACGCGCAAAGCGTTGCTCGAGCATCCCAAGTACTACGCATTCCGCGAGGAGCTGCTGAGCTTCCTGCAGGAATACGCAACGCATCCGGGCCAACAAGCTGCATAGATCCAAGGCCCGCACCGGGTTTCTTTTTCAATCGCACGCGAGGAGTGATCGACGATGAGACGGGGAGCAACAAAGTGGAGAGTGTCGCTAGTAACGAGCGCGCTCATCATCGCAACGAGCAATGCTCAGGCATCGGGCCTGTCGCCGATCATGGGGGCGTTGGGCGAAACCAAGCCGCTCATCGATGCGCGACTGCGCTACGAGTACGTCGATCAGGCGGGCGTGGGCACGGCAGCGACATATCATCCGGCAGATGCGGAAATTTTCCGCTTGCGATTGGGCTTCGAAACCGGCAAGGCATGGAACACATCGCTGTTAGCGGAAGGTGAGTTCGTGACTCCGCTGCGCACAGACTATCGTCCCGACAATGCCGTAGCGACGAAGACGAACTTTCCTGTCGTTGCAGATCCGGAAGCCTACGAGCTCAATCGCTTGCAGCTCGTCAACTCTTCGTTGCCGGACACGACGCTCACCGTCGGCCGCCAGCGTATCAATCTGGATGATCAGCGCTTCGTCGGTGCCGCCGGCTGGCGCATGAACGAGCAGACGTTCGACGCCGTGCGTGTCGTGAACAAGACCGTTCCCAATCTCACGTTCGATCTCACCTATCTCGATCGTGTGAACCGCGTCTATGGTCCCGATTCGCCGCAGGGCACTTGGAAAGGCGACAGTTACCTTGCGAACGTCGCTTATCAAACAACTTTCGGTAAGGTCACGGGATTTGCGTACTTGTTGGACTTCAATCCGGTCAAGTATTTCGGCAACACGGCGTTCAACCCGGTGCGCAGCTCCAGCCAAACTTACGGCGTGCGCTTTGCAGGTGACCGCGCGCTCAGCAAGATCAAACTGAGCTACGCAGCCTCCTATGCGACACAGTCCGACTGGGAACGCAGCCCGCTTCATTATTCCGACGACTACTTCTTGGCCGAGGTGTACGCCACCTATCGTCAGTTCACGCTGGGTGGAGGTTACGAGCAATTGCAGGGCAACGGCACGGTGGGCTTTGCGACACCGCTCGCCACGTTGCACAAATTCCAAGGCTGGGCGGACAAATTTCTAACCACACCTGCGAATGGCATCGACGATACCTACGGTAGTTTTACTTACCTGCTGAAAGGCGTGGGCCCGCTCGATACGTTGTCAGCCACAGCGACATACCACGACTACCAGACAGAGAGGCGCAACCAAGACTTGGGCCACGAGTGGAATTACCAGCTTCAGGCTAAGTACCAGCGCTTGGTCGGAATCGTGAAGTACGCCAGTTACGTCGCGGGCAATACGACGCCTGCTACGTATCGAAATACGACGAAATTCTGGGTGGAGCTGGATTTCGTCTGGTAATTTAGTCGGCGATGACGCGCGCTGCCGAGCGCGCGTCGCCGAGATTTCAGCTCCACTGCCCAATGACCGAACCGCCTCTTCGCATTCTCATCGTCGACCAGAACGTCACTCGCGCTTCGATTCTCGAAGACGGGTTGCGCGAGGCCGGCTACACCGACGTGACCGTCGTACGCGACATGCAGAATCTCATGAGACGCATCGTCGATGCCGATCCGGATGTCATCTGCATCGATCTGGAAAATCCAAACCGCGACGTGCTGGAGCAGATGTTTCAAGTATCGCGGCTGGTGCGCCGGCCCGTGTGCATGTTCGTCGACAAATCGGACACCGCCTCGATGGAAGCCGCGGTGGATGCCGGCGTCGGCACGTATGTCGTGGACGGCCTCAAAAAGGAACGCATCAAACCGCTGATCGAAATGACGATGAGCCGCTTCAAAGCGTTCGATCGCTTGCGCGAAGAGCTCGATCGCACCAAACAACAGCTCGAAGACCGTAAGTTGGTCGACAAAGCCAAAGGCATTCTGATGAAAGAGCGTGGCTTGACCGAAGAGCAAGCCTATTCACTCATGCGCAAAGCCGCGATGAACGAGAACGTCCGCTTGGGCCAGATCGCACAAAGCATCATCACGGCGTCGAGGTTGTTGAAATGAGTTCCTCTCCCCTCATCCTCGGCTTCGTTCCTCTGCTCGACTGCGCTACGGTGGTAGCCGCGCACGAGCTTGGATTCGCACGGGCGGAAGGACTCGAGCTCACGCTGGTGCGCGAGAACTCATGGGCCAACATTCGCGATCGTGTCATCGTCGGTCATTTCGACGCGGCACATATGCTGGGACCGATGGCAGTGGCATCGGGATTGGGCATTAGTCACATGACTGTGCCGATGATTGCAGCGATGTCGCTCGGACTAGGCGGAAATGCGATCACTGTATCGAAGGCTTTGTGGCGAGACATGGCGGCACACGGTGCAACGCTGGGAGCCACGGCAGCCGTGCAAGGCGCAGCACTATGCAACGCGATTCGCGCACGCGCCGCGCGCGGCCTTGCTCCGCTCACGTTCGCGATGGTGTATCCGTTTTCGGCACACAACTACGAACTTCGTTATTGGCTTGCAGCGTGCGGCATCGATCCCGACGTGGACGTGCGCTTGACGGTGATCCCGCCGCCGTTCTTGGTCGACGCATTGCGCGAAGGCCAAGTGGATGGTTTCTGTGTCGGCGCGCCCTGGAGCAGTCTCGCGGTCGAAGCCGGCGTCGGCACCATTGTCTTGCCGACGACTGCGATTTGGCGCTTGAGCCCGGAGAAAGTGCTGGGTTGTCGCGCCGATTGGGCTCAAACACACACCGCTGAACTCGCAGCGCTAATTCGTGCGACAACCCGAGCCGCAGCGTGGTGCGATGATGCAAACAATCATGCCGAGTTGGCGAAGCTGCTTGCCGAACCTCGATATGTCGGCGTGTCGGCCGACATCCTACAACGCACACTGGCAGGCACGCTGCGACTCTCACCCGAATCCGACGCGACGCGTGTGTCGGATTACCTGTGCTTTGCACGTCACGGCGCAAACTTTCCTTGGAAAAGCCACGCGCTCTGGTTCTACAGCCAAATGGTGCGATGGAAGCAAGTCGAACCTTCGAAGGAGCGCGCCGACATTGCGCGCAGCACCTTCCGTCCAGATATTTATCGCGACGCCGTCAGATCTCTCGGCATCGACGTACCGCTTGCCGATGCCAAGATCGAGCGCACGACGGAAGCGATCACCGATGCGAAGGGTGAAGTCGTGTTCGGTGCGGAGGGATTCTTCGATGGGAAGGTGTTTGATCCCGAGAATGTGGATGATTATGTCGGAGAAGCAGCTCAACAGCTGAATGAGACGTAGGTTCGAGCCTTCTCCGCACCTTCTTCGTGCGCCACCACGCTGCGCTGCCCCATTGCCGCCCATTCAAGCGACGTTAGAACGGCTGCCGAACACGTAACCCCCTGATCGGACTCAAGTCATGCTGCATGGCACAGGCATTGCAATGCAGTAAGCGAACAGACGTGCAACCCCCCCGCTCGTCTGACGAGGCTCATAACGAGCCTCTTGGCAACGCCGCCGACCTTTACGGTTTCTTTGTCTCGTTACAAAGCGCCCGTGAACAGTCGAGCGGCGTTTTTTTTTGGAGCTGGCTTCGAGCCAGTCTGTCGGGAGTTCGATATGGACGGACGCGCCACTCGCATCGACTTGTTCAGTTTGTCATCCACGCAGATGCGCGTGTTTCATCTCACCTGGCTCGCGTTCTTCGTGTGCTTTTTCGCTTGGTTTGCAGTGGCACCGCTCATGCCGGTGATCCGCACGGATCTCGGACTCAGCAAAGACCAGGTCGCCAACATCAATATCGCCGCGGTGTTCGTCACGATTTTCGTGCGCATTCTCGTGGGACCTCTGTGCGATCGCTTCGGCGCGCGGCTCACCTACACGTGGTTGTTGACGTTAGGCGCAATTCCCGTGTTTGCGATCGCATTCACGCATAGCTATGCAGCGTTTCTTTTCTTTCGCTTGTGCATCGGCGCCATCGGCGCGTCCTTCGTCATCACACAGTTTCATACGACTATGATGTTTGCACCGAACGTCGTCGGCACGGCGAACGCTACGACTGCAGGCTGGGGCAACGCAGGCGGCGGCGCGACGCAAGCGCTCATGCCGCTCATCCTCGCCGCCGTCGTGAGTTTCGGTGTAGAACAAACGCTCGGCTGGCGCATCGCGATGTTCGTGCCGGGCACGTTGATGCTGATCACTGCGTGCTTGTACTTCAAATTCACGAAAGACACACCGCACGGCAATCTGAGCGATCCGGCGCTGCGGTTGATCGGTCAAGAAAACAAGCAAAAGAAAGGCTGGCATAGTTTTGCCGTCGCGGCGCGCGACTATCGCGTGTGGATGCTCTTCATCACCTACGGTGCGTGTTTCGGCGTCGAGCTCACCATCCACAATTTGGCCGCAACATATTACGTCGATCATTTCGCGCTCGACGTCAAAACGGCCGGGCTGTACGCCGGTAGCTTCGGCTTGCTGGCGCTCTTCGCTCGCGCGTTGGGCGGCATCATTTCAGATCGCATAGCGCACACTCGCGGTCTCGACGGACGCACGACGTTGCTCTTTGCGCTGATTCTTTGCGAAGGCTTGGGGCTGATCCTCTTCGCGAAAGTCACCGACGCGCATACAGCGCTCGTCACGATGCTGTGCTTCGGACTGTTCACGCACATGGCGTGCGGTGCTACGTACAGTCTGACCCCCTTCGTCAATCGCAATGCCATCGGCGGCGTCGCCGGCATCATCGGCGCCGGCGGCAATACCGGCGCCGTAGCTGCAGGCTTTTTAATGAAAGGCGCGAGCACGACTCAGCAGGGACTGTTCGTTCTCGGCGTGATCGTAACTGTCTGCGCATTCTGCGCGGTGGCCGTACGCTTCAGCAGAGAGCACAAGGCGCAGGAACGTCAGCTCTATCACGAAGCTCTCGCAGCACGCGCGCGTGCTAGCGCAGGCGGGCAAATGGACCCCGCAGTTTCTTGATACCCCGGCCAACTGCTAACGACCCACCGCTAACCGCCAAACTCTATGACTTACACCCGACCCAAATTGCTCGTGATCGGCAACGGCATGGTAGGCCACCGGCTGTTGGAACTCCTCGCGCAAGACAATGCGGACTACCACATCACGGTGCTCTGCGAGGAGCCGCGCGCTGCCTACGATCGTGTGCAGCTCTCAGCGTTTTTTTCAGGCAAGACTGCGGACGATCTATCGCTCGTGAGCGAAGGATTTTTCGCGAAGCACACCATCGAACTCGTACTGAACGGTAAAGCGACAGCCATCGATCGAGCACGGAAGGTTGTGCACACGGCTAAGGGCGAGGAGCTCGCGTACGACAAACTCGTGATTGCAACGGGCTCCTACCCCTTCGTGCCACCCGTACCCGGTCGAGATCGTGAACACTGCTTTGTCTATCGCACCATCGAAGATCTCGAAGCGATTCGCGCCGCAGGCGCAACGAGCAAAAACGGGGTCGTCATCGGCGGCGGTCTGTTGGGACTCGAAGCGGCCAAGGCGCTGAAGGACCTCGGACTCGAAACACACGTGGTGGAATTCGCGCCGCGGTTGATGGCGGTGCAGCTCGACGATGGCGGCGGCCGTTTGTTGCGCAAGAAGATCGAAGATTTGGCCGTACGCGTCCACACCGGCAAGAACACGCGCGAAATCGTCGCCGGCGTCAACGCAAAGCACGCGATGAAATTTGCCGACGGCAGCGAGCTGGAAACGGATCTGATCGTTTTCTCCGCCGGCATTCGTCCGCGCGACGAACTCGCCCGCGACGCAGGACTCGCAGTGGGCGAGCGCGGTGGCATCGTAATCGACGATCGCTGTCTCACGTCCGATCCCGATATTTTCGCGATCGGCGAATGCGCGCTCTGGGGCGGCAAGATCTACGGCTTGGTCGCGCCCGGATATCAAATGGCGCAAGTGGTGGCGACTCAGCTACTCGATAAACAGAACGTTACCTTCACCGGCGCCGACATGAGCACCAAGCTCAAGCTCATGGGCGTCGATGTCGCCTCGCTAGGCGATGCTCACGGCACGTCGCAAGGCGCGCGTGCTTATACGTTCGTCGACGAACGCAAGCAGATCTACAAGAAGTTGGTCGTCGACGCCGACGGCAACAAATTGCTCGGCGGCATTTTGGTGGGAGACACGGACGACTACGGCACGTGGCTGCAAATGATGTTGAACGACATGCCGCTGCCGGAACATCCGGAAGAGCTCATCGTGCCGAGCTTCGGCGGCGAAAAGAAATCTGCAGCGAGCGGCGTCACAGCGCTCCCGGCGACGGCGCAGATTTGTTCTTGCAACAACGTCACCAAAGGTGCGATCTGCGCGGCAATCGAAGCCGGCTGCACTACTCTCGGTGCGCTCAAGAAGTCCACCAAAGCAGCCAGCTCGTGCGGCGGCTGCGGACCGTTGGTAACGCAGATCCTCAAGGCCGAGCTCGCGAGTCGCGGCGTCGCCGTGAACAATCATCTTTGCGAGCACTTCCCCTATTCGCGCCAGCAACTCTTTCATCTCGTCAAAGTGGGAGAGATCAAAACCTTCGGCGCGCTGTTGGAAAAGCACGGCAAGGGATTGGGCTGCGACATTTGCAAACCCGCTGCCGCGTCGATCTTCGCTTCGTGCTGGAACCAGTTCGTATTGAAACGCGATCAAGCCGTCCTGCAAGACACCAACGATTACTTTCTTGCGAACATGCAGAAGGACGGCACGTACTCCGTCGTGCCGCGCGTAGCGGGCGGTGAGATTACGCCGGACAAACTCATCGTCATCGGTGAAGTCGCCAAGAAGTTCGGTCTCTACACCAAGATCACAGGCGGCCAGCGCATCGATCTCTTCGGCGCGCAAGTGCATCAGTTGCCACTCATCTGGGAGGAGTTGATCGCTGCCGGATTCGAGTCGGGCCATGCGTACGGCAAAGCCATGCGCACGGTGAAATCTTGTGTGGGCTCCACGTGGTGCCGTTACGGCGTGCAAGACAGTGTCGGCTTCGCGATTGAAATCGAAAACCGCTACAAGGGCCTGCGCGCACCTCACAAGATCAAGCTCGCCGTCTCGGGCTGCACGCGCGAATGCGCCGAGGCGCAAAGCAAAGACGTGGGAGTGATCGCCACCGAGAAAGGTTGGAATCTCTATGTGTGCGGCAACGGCGGCATGAAACCGCGGCATGCCGATCTGCTGGCCGGCGATCTCGATAAAGCAACGCTCATCAAATACATCGACCGCTTCTTGATGTTCTACGTCCGCACGGCGGATCGCCTGCAGCGCACTTCGGTGTGGCTCGAAAATCTCGAAGGCGGCTTGGACTATCTGAAGCAGGTCGTGTGCGAAGATAAGCTCGGCATCGCACACGAACTCGAAGCCGATATGGCACGCATCGTCGCGACGTACGAATGCGAATGGAAGAAAGCCGTGACCGATCCGGCCACGCTCAAGCGCTTCCGTCACTTCGTCAATAGCGATCGTAACGACGACAACGTCGTGTTCGTAGAAGAGCGTGGCCAGATTCGTCCAGCGACCCCTGAAGAACGACGCGCTCGCCGCGTCACGGAGGAAGCCGTATGACGGCTCGCAAAGATTGGCGCTTCGTGTGCGCCTTCGACGACATCATTCCTGAAACCGGCGTCTGCGCCCTGCTCGACGGCAAGCAGATTGCCGTCTTCCGCGTCGGCGAAGCGGTGTACGCGCTCGACAACCACGATCCCTTGAGCAATGCCAACGTGCTGTCGCGCGGACTCATCGGCGATCTGGGCGGCGAAATCGTCGTTGCATCGCCCGTCTACAAACATCACTTCAGTTTGGCTACCGGGCGCTGCCTGGAAGATGCGGAAAAATCGGTGCGCGTGTATCCGGCGCGCATCATCGACGGTCATGTATGGGTACGGCCCGAACCGCTGCGCATGCGTGCTCACGCAAAGCGCAAATTGGTCGTCGTCGGCAACGGCATGGCGGGCATGCGCACCGTCGAAGAACTGCTCAATCTCACTGCGTCGAATTATGAAATCACAGTGTTCGGCTCCGAGCCGCACGGGAACTACAACCGCATTCTGCTATCGCCCGTATTGGCGGGCGAAAAGAAAGTGGAAGACATCATGTTGCACACGCTCGAGTGGTATGCCGAACACGGTGTGACGTTGCATGCGGGCGATCCTGTAGTAGCGATCGATCGGCGGCGACGCATCGTCAAGTCGAAATCCGGCATCGAAGCACCGTACGATCGCTTGCTCATCGCCACAGGCTCGAATCCCATCGTGCTGCCCGTCCCGGGCAAAGATCTTCCCGGCGTGGTCACCTTCCGCGATCTGCAAGACGTCGACGCCATGCTACAAGCGTCCAAACAATTCAAGAAAGCGGCCGTCATCGGCGGCGGATTGTTGGGCCTCGAAGCGGCGAACGGTCTGCGCCGCCAAGGGATGGACGTCACCGTCGTGCATCTGCTCGATACGTTGATGGAACGGCAGCTCGATAAGAATGCAGCAGCATTGTTGCGAGCCTCGCTGGAGGAGCGTGGTCTCAAGTTCAAGATGCCGGCGAAGACCGCGGAAATTCTGAGCCGCCCCCATCCTGACCTTCCCCCGCAAGCGGGGGAAGGGAACGCTTCGTTTCTTCCTACAGCCTCTTCCTCCCGCGTCTCCGGCTTGCGCTTCGACGACGCTTCCATCATCGAAGCGGATCTCATCGTGATGGCTGCCGGCATTCGTCCAAACATCGACCTCGCAAAGCAAGCGGGCTTGCGCTGCGATCGAGGCATTCTGGTGGACGACACCATGCAAACCTACGATCCGAGCATCTATGCCGTGGGCGAATGCGTACAGCATCGCAACAGCACCTATGGATTGGTCGCACCGCTCTGGGAACAGGCGCGCGTGTGCGCGACCCACCTCGCCGAGATCGGCGTGTCTCGCTACAGAGGCTCGATGATTTCGACGCAACTCAAAGTCACGGGCATCGATTTGTTCTCCGCGGGAGACTTCGTGGGCGGCGCCGACAGCGAAGCGCTGGTTCTCAAAGACGCCAAGCGCGGCATCTACAAACGTCTCGTCATTCGCGACAACAAAGTGCACGGCGCGGTGTTGTATGGAGACACCAAGGATGCCTCTTGGTATTTCGAACTCATGAGCGAAGGGCGGGATATCGGTAAGATGCGGGAGACGATTTTGTTTGGCGAAACCTTTTCTGCCGGAGCGCAATGAGCGAGTGGATCATCTCACGTTAATCGCCCTCCCCCGCTTCGCGGAGGAGGGGACATGAAAGCCGAAGCTGTCGTGACGACGTCACTGGCCACTGCGATGCTGCTAACCGCAGCGATGTCACTACATGCGCGGTTAATTCCCTCCCCCGTGCAACGGGGGAGGGCTAGGGTGGGGCAACTCCGCCGCCTGTCCATAAATGCAACCCATGAATGAATCCATCCGCACCACCTGCCCCTACTGCGGCGTGGGCTGTGGTGTTTTGATTACGCGCTCCGGCCACGACGTTACGGTTGCAGGCGATCCCGATCATCCTGCGAATCAGGGACGGTTGTGTTCGAAGGGATCTGCGCTTGCCGAAACATTGGGTCTCGATGGACGCTTGCTCACGCCTCGAGTTCAGGGTGAGGAGGTCGATTGGGATCGCGCGCTCGATCATGTGGCGCAGAACTTCAAAAGCATCATTGCCGAGCATGGGCCGGATGCGGTTGCGTTCTACGTTTCCGGGCAACTTCTCACGGAGGATTACTACGTCGCCAACAAGCTCATGAAGGGCTACATCGGCACGGCGAACATCGATACCAACTCGCGGCTGTGTATGTCTTCTGCGGTGGCCGCTCACAAGCGTGCGTTCGGCGAAGACCTCGTGCCCATCGCGTATGAAGACTTGGACGCGGCGCAACTGATCGTGCTCGTCGGCTCCAATCTTGCGTGGTGTCATCCCATCTTGTACCAGCGCATCGTGAAGGCCAAGGAGCAACGGCCGGATCTCAAGCTGGTGGTGATCGATCCACGCCGCACGGCAACGTGTGATATCGCGGACTTGCATCTGCCGATTCGCGCGGGAACCGACGTGCTGTTGTTCAATGGTTTGCTCGCGTTCTTGCATCAGCATGGCGTCGTCGATCCGGCGTTTGTCGAGACGCACACCAAGGGAGTGAATCGAGCCCTTGTCGTGGCTGAAAATACTGCAGGCGATGCGCGTGCCGTCGCGCGAGCGTGCGGCGTCTCGCCGGATGCACTGCTCGAGTTCTATCGGTTGTTTGCACGCACCGAGCAGGTCGTGACAGCCTTCTCGCAAGGCGTTAATCAATCTTCTTCGGGCACGGACAAAGCCAACAGCATCATCAATTGTCACTTACTCACTGCACGCATCGGACGCGTGGGTATGGGTCCGTTCTCGATCACCGGTCAGCCGAATGCGATGGGCGGCCGCGAAGTGGGTGGTCTCGCCAACATGCTGGCCGCGCACATGGATTTGGATTCGGAACAACACCGCCGCATCGTGCAAGAGTTTTGGCGTAGTCCCCAGATTGCGGCCAAGCCCGGTCTCAAGGCCGTCGAACTGTTCGAAGCCATTCACGCAGGTAAAGTGAAAGCCGTGTGGATCATGGCGACGAATCCCGTGGTGAGTCTGCCGAATGCGGACAAAGTTCGAACGGCGTTGCAACGCTGTGAGTTGGTCGTGGTATCCGATTGCGTAGCGGCGACAGATACGACGGCGCTTGCGCATGTGTTGCTGCCGGCCACGGGATGGGGCGAGAAAGACGGCACGGTCACCAACTCCGAGCGTTGTATCTCACGTCAACGTGCATTTCTCGATGCGCCGGGATTCGCCAAGCCCGATTGGTGGATCGTGAGCGAAGTCGCCAAGCGCATGGGCTACGAGGAAGGCTTTGGATATGAATCCGCACACGACATCTTCACCGAGCACGCGGCGCTCTCTGGCTCGCACAATCAGGGTAAACGCCGCTTCGATATCGAGGCCCTGACTTCACTCGATCGCACTCAATACGACACACTCGCGCCGATTCAGTGGCCGGTGACAAAGAACGGAGCCCAGGAGTATTCCGGCGTCAAACGCTTGTTCGGCGATGGCCGCTTCGCGTTTGCGGACGGCAAAGCTCGCTTCGTCGCCACCACGCCGCGCCAACCCAAGCATGCGCTGAGCGAAGAGTATCCGCTCGTGCTCAACACCGGACGCGTGCGTGATCAATGGCACACGATGACGCGCACGGGCAAAGCACCGCGACTGACCGGACACACGCCGGAACCCTTTGTAGACATGCACGCGCAGGATGCTCTGGCAGCCGGCGTGCGCGAGAACGAGTTGGTCAGAATCACGACACGCTGGAGCAGCATGATCGCGCGCTTGCGTATGAGCGGCGAAATGCGTCGCGGCATGATCTTCGTCCCTATTCACTGGAGCGGCACGTTCGCCTCCGATTCGCGCGTCGGCGCATTGGTCAATCCAGTGGTCGATCCCATCTCCGGTGAACCCGAGTTCAAACACACGCCGGCGCGCGTCACGGCGTTCGTCGTGAGTTGGCAAGGCTTCGCGCTATCGCGCGACGCGCTCAAGCTACGCGACACCACGTGGTGGGCCCGTGCGCTAGGCGCCAACTTCATGCGTTACGAATTTGCAGGCCGCCGCGTTCACCGCGATTGGTCGCACTGGGCCAAGCCGATTCTCGGCGCCGATACGGCACAAGGCGATTGGCTGGAATACTCCGATGCGAGCACAGGCGTTTATCGCGCAGCCTATGTGCGTGACGATGTGTTGCAAGCCTGTTTGTACATTTCGCCACGCCCCGATCTGCCTTCGCGCGCTTGGCTCGCATCACTATTCAGCAAGCCTCGGCTCGAAGAAGCGGATCGCGTGGGCCTGCTCGTCGGACGCCCCGCGCAAGCAGGCGCGGATGCGGGACCGACTGTCTGCTCCTGCTTCGGCGTCGGGCGCAATACGATCTGCGACGCCATCCGCAAATACAGCTGCAGCTCGCCGCAGCAAGTCGGGCAGAAATTGCGCGCCGGCACCAACTGCGGCTCCTGTGTGCCGGAAATCAAAGTGCTGATCGCGGAAGTCAACGCCAGCTCGGCGGCATGAACCGCCGCCAATAATTGGGTTGTATTCTCGGTCGCGTCACGGCATCGTGCGCGCATAGATGAAAATAACACCAAGACTCTGGGGGAGCATCGCCGCCGCAGTGGCGATGGGTATCGGACTGGCTGTGGCATGCGTTCATGCCATGCATCCCGCCGCCCACGTCGTGCTGATCACGGCCATTGCGCTTGCATTTCTATTCGCCGGCTGGAAGCTGCACGGCCTGCAATTCAAGCGCCGCGTGTACGGCCTGGTGGCTGCGTCGGTAAAAGTCGCAGAAGGAGATCTGCAAACTCGTTTCCACGATCACGGCACGGACGATCTGGCGCAATTGAGCCGCGTATTCGATTCCATGGTGCAACAGCTGCATGCGGATCACGCTGCGCTCGTGGAAAACGAGAGGCGTTATCGCTCGCTCATCGAAAACTTGCCCGAAGCCGTGGCGGCTTGGCGCAAGGGAAGCATCATTTATGCAAACGCTGCCGCCATACGGCTGCACGGCGTCGGCGGTCCTGAAGAGTTCATCGGACGCACCACGGCAGAATTCCTAGCGCCGGGAACGGAAGACTTCGTGCAACGAGAAATCTTCGACAAGCTCGAAAGCCAAGAAACGATCGGCCCATTCACGATGCGCGTAGCGCGCTTGTGCCGCCCGACCGCCGATATGGAAATCGTCGCCACGCGCTACTTGCAGGACGGCGAATGGGTCACGCTATTCATTTCGCGCGATATCTCCGAACAAAAGCGCGCGCAAGAGGCGTTGCGTGAAAGCGAAGAGCGCTTCCGGCTGCTGGTCGACAGCATGGAAGACTATGCCATCTGCATGCTCGACCTCTCCGGTCACGTGACCACCTGGAATAGAGCCGCCGAGGCTATCTTGGGCTATGCGCCCGACGAGATCATCGGCCGTCATTTCGAGTGCTTCTTTCTACCGGAAGAACGGGATAGCGACGAGCCCGCGCAGCTCCTGCAGCAGGTGCGACAGACCGGCCGCTACAAACAAGACGGCGATCGAGTGCGCAAAAACGGCGAATATTTTCGCGCCGGTGCCGCCATCACGCCCGTTCATAACGATGCAGGGGAATCGATCGGATACGCGCACATGTTGCGCGATCTCACAGAACGTATTCGCGCGGAGAAATCCCAACGCAACTTGGAACGCCAGCTGCTGCACTCGCAGAAAATGCAAAGCGTCGGCACGCTCGCCGGCGGAATCGCACACGATTTCAACAATATTTTGCTCGCGATCACGGGCAACGTCCGCATGGCGCTCGAAGACTGCAGCCCCGAATCCACCCTGCGCGAATATCTTTACGAAATCGAAAAGGCTACCGCGCGCGCCAGCACCCTTGCACGCCGGCTGCTCACTTTCAGCCGCGCAAATGAACTAGAGCGTAGATCGGTCGCACTTGCACCCGTCGCTCAAGAAGCGGTAACGCTGCTGCGAGCGGCTATTCCCGCGATGGTCGATATCCGACTG
>Ga0068855_100003308_pt1 | contig 19725 bp, 16 predicted proteins | sample KBSCornC52_FD_66592 | JGI IMG/M metagenome (GOLD analysis project Ga0068855, IMG submission 66592) | Corn rhizosphere microbial communities from Kellogg Biological Station, Michigan, USA - KBS Corn C5-2 | ecosystem: Host-associated > Plants > Roots > Rhizosphere > Soil ...
TCTGCGCCGAGCATGAAGTTCACATCGGGCTCATCCTGCACCACATGGCGGACGCCGCAGAATTTGGGATGCGGCGCCAGCGCGGCGAGATCGTGCTCCACATCCGGCGAGCGGAGGTCCACCCAGCCGACCACGCCCTTGATGATGGAGTGATGCTCGGCCAGCTCCAGCAGCCAATGGCTTTCCTCAATCGTCTGCCGGGCCTGCACGGCGATGCAGCCGTCGAGCCCCGCGGCCTTGAGGAGCGGTGCGAGATCCGGCGGCAGCCAGTCGCGCTGCAGCGGTGAGCCGGGAGCGATCCAAGGGTATTGCCTGGCATCGTAGCTCCAGAAATGTTGGTGCGAGTCGAGTTTCATCGGGAAGGGGGTGGGGAGAAAAAAGCAAAGGCAGAACATCCAACATCCAACATCGAACATCCAACATCCAACATCCAACATCCAATTTTTCAGGTCGCGCGCCCGCAGAGAGGCGCGGGGGCGCCCTGTCTACGAGGCGAAAGCCCCAAAAGGCGTCTTGCTCCTTTCCGGCGTTAAGACAAGCATGATACGTATGAGCACGTTTCAGAGACTCCTGTTGATTGCGCCGCTCGTCTTTCTGACAGCCTGCGCCACGATTGCGACGACCGCTACGACCAGGCGGGACTACGACCGCAACACGGACTTTGCGAAATACAAGACCTACGCCTGGGTGGGAACGAAGACCCAGGCGACCTCTCCGGCCGTAGACCAGTCGATTCATGCGGCGGTGGACAAGAGTCTCACGATGCACGGTTACAAAAAAGCCACCGGAAAGACGCCCGACTTCTATGTCGCGTATCACGTGACCGGGCCGAAAGCGGATGCGCATCACTATACCGATTGGAACATGAACACGGGCGCCAGCTATTATGAAGGTTGGCCGAATAATCCGGACACGTACCGAATCCTGAGCCCGGCCCATGCCGGGACACTCATCCTCGACGTCATCGAACCCGGTCGCGGCGCACTCGTCTGGCGCGGAGTGGCGACCTCGGCCTTTGATGAAAAGGCGAAGGATAGCGCGGACAAGGCGACCGTCGCGGCGAACATGCTGATCGGCATGTTCCCGCCGCCGCCAGCTCCCGCGGCGAAGAAGCAATAGCGCGGTCGCTAAAAAGTCCGCTTGGCGGAAAGGCGGGCGCGCTTTACGTTGCCCGCCCTTTTATGAAATCCGCCGAATCCCGTGCTGAAGGAATCTGTTATCTCGCTGGTGCGGGACCGGGCGATCTTGGACTCGTCACGCTCAAGGTGAAGGAAGTCGTTCAGGAGGCGGAAGTCATTGTTTACGATTACCTCTGCAATCCGGAGATCCTTTCGTGGGCGCCGGTCGGTGTGGAGATCATCTACGCGGGGAAAAAGGCCGGGGCGCACACCCTCAAGCAGGAGGAGATCGATGCGCTGCTGGTCGAGAAGACCAAGGCGGGCAAACGCGTGGTGCGCTTGAAGGGCGGCGACCCGTTTTTGTTTGGACGCGGGGGCGAGGAGGCGGAGGCGCTCGCTGCGGCAGGGCTGCGTTTTGAGATCATTCCCGGCGTCACCTCGGCCATTTCCGCGCCGGCCTATGCGGGCATCCCGGTGACCCATCGCGATCACGCCGCGCAACTCACGATCTTCACCGGGCACGAAGATCCGGCCAAGACCGAGAGTTCGCTGGATTTCAAGCAACTGGCCGCCACCCCGGGGACGAAGGTCATGCTCATGGGGGTGGAGCGCATCGGCGTCATCACCGCGCGACTCGTCGAAAATGGCGCGGCGCCGGAAACTCCCGTCGCGCTGGTCCGCTGGGGGACTACCGGCCGCCAGCAAACTCTGCGCGGGACGCTGGCGGACATCGCCGGCAAGGTGGAAGCCATCGGCTTCAAGGCGCCGGCGGTGTGTGTCATTGGCACCGTCGTCAACCTGCGCGACACGCTGAACTGGTTCGAGACCCGCCCGTTGTGGGGCAAGCGCATCGTCGTCACGCGCACGCGCAAACAGGCCGGCGGTCTGAGCAGCACGCTGCGCCGCCTCGGCGCGGATGTCTTCGAAATGCCGACCATTCGTATCGAGCCGCCGAAGGAGCTCCTCGAGTTCGGCCAGCTCGTGCAGGACGCCCACTCCTACGACTGGATCGTCTTCACCAGCCCGAATGGCGTGAATGCGTTCTTCGAGATGTTTTACAAGATCTTCAACGACGCCCGGGAGATCGGCGGGGCCCGCATCGCCGCCATCGGACCGGCCACGGCCGCGCGGGTGCGCGATTTCCGCCTCCACGTCGACCTGCAGGCGGAGGAGTTTGTCGCGGAAGGTGTCGTGCGCGCTTTCCAGAAAGACGGCTCGGTCGAGAACCAGAAAATCCTCCTCGCGCGAGCCGAGCAATCGCGCGATGTCCTGCCGAGGGAACTGACCAAGCTCGGCGCGATTGTCGACGAAGCGATCGCTTACCGCACCGTGCCGGAGACCGAGGACGTGAGCGGCGCGCTGGCCCGTTTCCGCGAAGAGGGCGCGGACCTCATCACCTTCACCAGTTCCTCGACGGTCGAGAATTTCCTCGCGCTGAAGCTTCCGTGGCCGAGGGGTTTGCAGACCGCGTCCATCGGCCCGATTACCTCGAAGACAATGCGCGATAATGGCTTGAAGGTGGACGTGGAAGCCAGCCAGTACGATATCCCCGGCTTGGTGAAAGCCATCCGTCGATTCTACGGGGTGTAAGAGCGCTCATTGTTAATGGGTTTGTAGGCCGAGGAGCTCGTGTTTCTTCGCTTGGGCTCATCCCACGTTTTGGCTTCGATGCTCCAGATCAGCTTGGCGCCGGGCCGGAGCAGAGCTCCGCGCTTCTTAAGACTCTTCCGAAAGAAGAGCCGCGTGTCAGGGCCAAACCGATATTTCATTGATTCCCACGGTTGCGAGAGACGAGCCAGATGACGGGAGTGCTACGCCTCAAAAACGAGAATTTCCCGCTGATTTCAGAAGCCGGCTTGGGCCGTTCCTGCCTCTTTAGCGAGTACGTATTTGTCGTTAGAAACGCCAAATCGGCCTCTTCCCGGCCAAAGTAGGCCGTTTGTTCTCAAAATCACGGGGGTTGGCCCGGATTTGGCTAAGTCAATCCTGCGTATGCCTCAACAAGAACAAAACCTGGACGCCGATTTCGACACCCAGCTCCGCGGGTTATTCCAAGAGGCGACCCAGAATATCGAGGAGCGAGAGACCGCTGCCCGCAAGGGAGAAGAAAACAAGGAGCAGGAGATCAGCCGCCGGGTGGACGAGCGCATGGCCAAATCCTACGTCAGCGTGCCGCAGATGTTGCTCCCGCTCAAGCAGGGGCTCGAGGCCGTGATCCGCGCGACGAGTGAGAACACGGCGATTTTGCAGAAAATGGACAAGACCACCGATGCGTCCGCCACGGCGCAGGCGGACTTGCCGACGCTCGTCCGCGAACTCCAGACAATGGCCGACCAGAAGAACGGCCTGAATCAGCGGATGTTCGACGCGTTGCACCAGGAGTTGAAGGGCTACAAGGATGGCTTCCTCCTTGAGTCGGTCCACAAGCCGATCATTCGCGACCTGATCACGCTTTACGATGATCTGACCCGGACTCACCGCCAGTTGCAGGAAGCGGCCGGAGATTCGGCCAAGCTTTCCTCAGAGACGGGAGACAAGCTGTTCGAGCGGCTCAAGACGATGGACACGAATGTGGAGCACAACTGCGAATTCATCGTGGAAGTGCTCGCTCGCCTGGAGGTGACGATGCTCCCTGTGGGCAGCGGCAAGCTCGACAAGCAAACCCAGCGCGCGGTGGCCGTGGAGATGGCTGAAGATCCGGACGACGACGGCAACATCGTACGCGTGGTGAAGCGCGGGTTCTTTTGGAAGGATCGCGTGCTCCGCGCGGAGGAGGTGGTCATCAAAAAATGGAAAGAGGGTTTCCTCGTGGCCCTCGCCACCCCCGCACCTCCGCAAAAATAGGTGCTTTTCCTCTAAAGGCACGTATCCTGCCGCAAAACCCTACCGGACACCGACTTTGACCCTGCAAAAATGAGCGTCCCCGATCAAGCTACCTCCTCCCGCAAAGCAGTGGGCATCGACCTCGGCACGACCTTTTGTGCCATCGCCCACATCGATGCGTACGGAAAGCCCCAGATTATTCCCAATTCCGAAAGCGAGCGCATCACGCCCTCGGTGATTCTCTTCGATGGCACCAATGCCATCGTCGGCACGCTGGCCAAGCAGAACGCCGTGGCCGAGCCGGAGAAGATCGTGGATTTCGTGAAGCGCGAGATGGGCAAGAGCAAGGCGCAGTTCCATCGCGAGTTCAACGGGAAGATCTATTCCGCCGAGGAGCTTTCGGCGCTGATCATCAAGAAGCTGAAGAACGACGCGGAGAAATATCTCGGCGAACCGGTCACCGACGCGGTGATCACGGTCCCGGCTTACTTCAACGACGCGGAACGCACGGCCACCCTGCACGCCGGGCAGCTCGCCGGCTTGAACGTTCTCCAGGTCATTAACGAACCGACCGCGGCCGCGCTGGCCTACGGTCTCGACAAGCTCGATTCCGACCAGACGGTGTTCGTCTTCGACCTTGGCGGCGGCACCTTCGACGTCACGATCATGAAGATCGAGAACCACCACATTCGCATGATGGCCAGCAACGGCGATCATCGTCTGGGGGGCAAGGACTGGGATGATATCATCGTCAATTGGGTGGCCGATGAATTCGACAAGATCCACGGCGAGAATCCGCTGCTCGATCTGCAGAGCTACCAGGATCTCTACAACCGCGCGCTGACCGCGAAGATCCAGCTCTCCAGCCGCACGCGCACCACGATCGTTCACAGCTACAACGGCAAGAGCGTGAAGCTCGACCTCACTCGCGAGGAATACGAGAATCGCTGCCGCCACCTGCTGGAAAAGTGCAAGACCATCTGCGAAATCGTCATGCAGGAAGCCGGCCTCCAGTGGAGCCAGATCGACCGTATTTTGCTCACCGGTGGTATGACGCGCATGCCTTCGGTGCGTGACATGATCAAGGCGATCTCGAACGTGCCCGTGGCCGATGACGTGAGCCCCGACGAAGCGGTGGCGATCGGCGCCGCGGTGCAGGGGGTGCTCTCGCTGCTCAGCGAGGAGGACAAGCTCGGCGAGCGTGTCCTGCCGCAGGAAGTGCGTGACCAGTTTTCCAGCGAGGATGGCTCGCTCATCAAGGTGACGAACATCACCACGCACACCCTCGGTGTCGTGCTGTGGGACGATGGCAAGGTCGAGGAATACGTCTTCCCGATGATCCGCAAGATGACGCCTGTCCCGGTGGAGACGAAGAATTCCTTCGGCACCGCCAAGGCGAACATGAAGAACGCCATCGTGCGCGTCGTGGAAGGCGAGAGCACGGTGCCCGGCGAATGCACGCCGCTTGGCATCTGCGACATCGAGTTGCCGCCCTTCCTGCCGAAGGGTTCGCCGGTGGAACTCACCTACAGCTACAACGAGAACCAGGTGCTCGAGGTCATTGTCGACGCGTATGGGCGTCAGAACCGCGTGCAAATCGCGCGCAACACCGGTCTCTCGGAAAGCGAGATCGAAACCGCCACCGCAGATTTGCTCCAGATCAAGGTTGTCTGAGCCGATGATTTGATTTCATTCTCGGCTTGTGGCGTTACCGAACCCGATTCCCGACAATCCGCTGCGCTGGGACGGTTGGAAGAACTACAATTCTGACGACCTCTATGCACGGTTGTGCCTCTCGTACGAGTCCAACCCGAGCCCGGATCAGATCGAGGAAAACTGCCGCCAGCTCCTTGTCTGGTGGCAGAAAAAGCTGCCGCTGAAAAACCAGCCGAGCAACCCGCTCTCGCAGATGTTGCGCGGTGGACTCGATGAGGCCCCGGCCTTTCTCGCGGAAGCGCGGACCAAGCTACTCGATCCGGAAACACGGTCAGTCTTCGATCAGCAGTTGCATTCGCAGATCGTCCAGGAGGCGATGGGTGAGTTCAGGAAGCTGCTCGCGTTTGCCCTGCATGAAAACAAGCTGCGCGAGGAAGACGAAAATCGTCTCTACGAGCGCGGCCGCGGGCTCGGCCTGACCAAGGACGATATGCACGCGGCCATCAACGCCGAACTCGAGCGGGCCGGAGGCGAGCGCGTGGCCCTGGCCATGATGGTGGCTCCCGCACCCGCAGCCATGGCGCCAACGTTGGCCGCCGGTGTTCCCATGGTCATGCCGGCCGGGTTGGAAGGCCGGGATCCTTTTTCCGAGTTTCGCCGTATGCTGCGTCTTTCCCGGCTCTGTCTCGACGGCGACGAGATGACCGACGACCAGCGCGACGCCATGTGCAACATGGGCGAAAGCCTCGGGCTCACCGGTGGACAGGCGGAAGATTTGATCGACGAATATCTCGAAGAGATGAGCGGCATGCCGGTGACACCGGTGGTGCCGACTTCGATGCGGACTCCTGCCGCGGCGGCGCCGATTCCGCCGGCCAAGGCGGCCTCGGGTAAATTTGCGGCCGTTCCGCCGGCGAAGAAGTCCGAACCGCTGCCTCCTTCGGCGAAGCCCGTGCCCAAGGAGATCAATACCTCTCCGCTGGCCCGCGCCCAGGAGCGGCAGAAGTATCCGAATTTCGCCAATCACGCCGGCATCGAGATGTTGCTCGTCCCGTCCGGAGTCTTCGGGATGGGCAGCGCCGCACGCGATGCCGCGCCGCATGAGCAGCCGATCACGCAGGTGACGCTCAGTTGCTTTTACCTCTCGCGCTTTCCGATCACGAATGTGCAATACGAGAAGTTCGACCCCGCGCACAAGATGAAGCGCGCGCTCAATGCGGGCGACAATCATCCGGTGGTCTATGTGAACAGCCGGGAGGCGGAGAAATTCTGCCAATGGCTGTCGACCAAAGAGGGGAAGAAGTACCGCCTGCCCACGGAGTCCGAATGGGAATACGCGGCGCGCGGCATGGATGGGCGCACCTTCCCGTGGGGAGAGCGGCTCGACGCCGGCAACCTCGCCAATTTCGCCGACAAGCAGACCAGTTTCGCCTGGCGGGATCCGAACATCGATGACGGCTTCCCTGAGTCCGCACCGGTGGGCAGCTTCCCGCGTGGCGCCAGTCCGTTTGGCATCGAGGACATGGCGGGCAACGTCTTCGAGTGGTGCCTCGACTATTTCGAAGCGTATCGCGGCAAGGATCGCGTGAATCCGCGCGGTCCGAGCAATGGGACGAAGCGCATCTATCGCGGCGGGAGCTGGAAATCGCGGGCGACCAATCTGCGCACCACCGCGCGCAATCACAACCTGCCGGACTACTCGTCGAACGACGTGGGCTTCCGCGTGTTGTGCGAGTGCACGGAGTAGGCTCCTATAAGTCCTATTTTTCCTATCCCTCCTATTTCCTCAGATAGGAGGAATAGGAAGAAGAGGAGGTATAGGAGCAGGCCATGCGCGCTTCAACGAAAAGCAAAACAGCCAGCCCTCGTGAGGCTGGCTGTTTCGAAAATCGAAATGAAAGCTGCGTGCTCGCAGCGCCTTGACTTAGTTAGACGTGTTGAAACGGAACTTCGCCTTCGCGCGCTTGGCGTTAGCCTTCGCCTTGCGGCGGGATTTCTGCGTCGGCGTTTCAAAGGCGCGGAGACGACGGACTTCGTCCATGATTCCCTCGGCGTCGAGTTTGCTCTTGAGGCGTTTGAGAGCGCGATCGATAGGCTCTCCTTTGCGAACGATGACTTCAGGCATTGTAGGTTTCCCTTGGGCTAGTGGTTAGTAAAATTTGGTAAGCGGGCTGCCAGACTAGGAGGGGAAGGCTCGGTCGTCAATGGCGGTTTCGGGGATTTTTCCGAGGCGGGTGCTCCCTCTAAAAATGGCCCTCTCTGCCTATCTGTAACCATTTTCTCCGGGAAACGGCAGGAGAATAGGGTTTCCGAAAGGGCGCGGTGGGTCGAAATGTCTCAAAAGATTCGGCATTTACTCTGAAGCGAGTTGAAGGGTCAGAGTATGAATAAACTAATTATTCAGTCTCGATCCGCTCGCTCAGTCGTCCCTTCATCCGGGTAAACTTCGGGTCCTGCACCCGCGCCAACGCCGCTCGCGCCTCCGGTTTGTTCCCCAGCTTCATGTGCACCCGCGCGATATTCACCAAGGCGAAATCCTTCTCCGTCGAGATGTCGTAAAGGTGCTGCCAGGCTTGGAGCGCCGTGTGCCAATCCGGCTGCGGCACGGAATAGAACGTCTCCGCAAATGCACGCGCATATTCCGCATTCAACGGCTGCAGGCGCACTGCTTCGGCGAAGTGGTGCAGCGCTTCGGCTATCCGCGAATCGGAATCCGGATGCGTGGTGTCATGCAGATCGTGACGGAAGAGGAACACGACGTTCGCGTAGCGGAAATGGTAGTCTGCATTGTCCGGCGTACTGTGGATCGCCCGCGCGTAATACTCCGCCGCCTGCTGGATCTCGCCGTCGGCGACCGCACTGCCCCCGAGATGATCGAGCACCGCGCCGTTGTTCGGATCGATCTTCTCCGCTTCCCGCCACGTTTTCACCGCGCGATTGCGATCGCCCGTCTCCCACAGAAATTCGGCGTGTGCATTCCGGATCGCCGCGTCGCGCGGATACTTCGCATCGAGATCCGCGAATACTTGCTGCATTTTTTGCATTTCCTCCGGGCCCGCCTGGCGGGCGAAAAGCGCGGCGGCCATGAGTTGCGCGGCGTGCAATTCTCCCAAGGAAGTCGTGGGAGGAGGCGGGGATGGAGGAACTGCGTGCAAATGCGCAGATCCGAATAGAAAAAGGCCAGCTAGCGCGAGCAGTTGACGCCTATGGGCAACATGCTTACTTTCGGCCCGCAGTTTGGAAGCGTGAATTCTTTTCACCGACTGAATGCAGTGTAAGCGCGGGTTTACCCGGCGCCAGCACGCATTTGGCTGTAAAGCTTCCGGACGGCCTAACCCCATCTATGCAGAAACTCGACTTCGGTGAAAAACTCGATCTGATCGTGGAGCAGGACTCGCGATACGATCGTGAGGCTTATCACTTTCTCCGCGACGCATTGGACTACACGGTCAAGCAACGGAAGAAAGCCAAGGAGAGCGGCGACCACGTCACCGGCCAGCAACTGCTCGAAGGCATCCGCCTCTACGCCCTGAAGGAATTCGGTCCCATGGTGCTGACCGTCTTTAACTATTGGGGCGTGCGCCGCTGCGAAGATTTCGGCGAGATGGTCTACAATTTCATCCGCGAAGGCATTTTTGGGAAGACCGATACCGATTCCATCGAGCATTTCCGGGGCGGTTACGATTTCCACGAGGCATTCGTCCTCCCTTACCTGCCGGAAAAGACGCCCATGCGCCGACCGAGCAGCGAAATTGCGGAAGAACTGCATTGATCGCAGCCGATTAAGGGCGGACGGTGGGTTCTTCCACTCATGACGCCACCATCTCCTGTCACCGCTTCGGCCGCGCCGAAAGCGATCAGCTACCCCGCCGTTAACGCCCGCACATGGACCCTGCCGAATGGCTTGGGGATCATCGTGCAGGAAGACCACAGCGCGCCGGTGGCCAGTGTCCAGGCGTGGATCGAGACCGGGAGCATTCATGAAAACCAGCATCTCGGCGCCGGGCTTTCGCATCTGGTCGAACACATGCTTTTCAAGGGCACGTCCACGCGTGGGGCCAGTGCCTTTGCCCAGAGCATTCAGGACGCCGGCGGCTACATCAACGCCTACACCTCTTTCGAGCGCACGGTTTACTGGATCGATATCCCGGCCAAGGGCGTGCCGGTTGCGCTCGATCTGTTGTCCGATGCTGTGATGAATTCCACCCTGCCGATGGAGGAATATACCAAGGAGCAGGAAGTCATCCGCCGCGAATTTGCCATGGGAATGGACGACCCGGATCGCATGAGCAGCCAAGCGCTCTTTGCCACGGCCTTCCACGAGCATCCCTGCCGGCATCCGATCATCGGCTACATCGACGTCTTCAATGCCCTTCAGCGCGACGAGGTCATGGCCTATTACAAGAGCCGCTACGTGCCGAACAACATGTTCTTCGTCGTGGTTGGCGACGTGAATGCCGAGGAGGTGCACGCCAAGCTCGCCGAGCTCTTCGCCCCGCACCCGCGTCGCGGTTTGCCCCCGACTTATATTCCCACGGAACCGCCGCAACTCGGCAGGCGGGTGTCGCACACCGAATTTCCGACCGAACTGACCCGCCTGCATCTCGCCTGGCACATCCCGCCGTCGTCGCACCCCGACATTCCGGCGCTCGATGTCGCGGCCGTGGTCCTGGGCAGCGGACGCAGCTCGCATCTCTACAAGTCCCTGCGCGAAGACCTCGCCATCGTCCATTCCGCGGATGCCTGGTGCTATTCGCTCATGCATGGCGGGCTGTTTGGCGTCGATGCCGTGCTCGATCCCGAGAAGCGCGAGCAGGTGGAGCGCGAGGTGCTGGCGCTCCTCGATCAACTGCGCGACACGGGCGTCACCGCCCAGGAGCTGACCAAGGCGAAAAAGGCCTCGCTCAGCCATCAGCTTCAATCGGTGACCACCATGCGCGGGCGGGCGGCCGATCTCGGCTCGAACTGGCTCATCGCGCGCAACCTCGATTTTTCGCGCGACTATCTGGACGCCATCCAGCGCGTGACCTCGGCGGACATCCAGCGCGTGCTTGCGACCTATATCGTCGACCGGAATATTTCGGTTGTTTCGCTTAATCCGCCGGGTTCGCTCGCCGCGGCGAAGGCGGCTGATGCGGCGGTCAGCGCCGGCGAGATCCAGAAGTTCGAGCTCTCGAATGGCCTGCGGCTCCTCGTCCGCGAAGATCACCGGTTGCCGCTGGTCTCGTTCAACGCGTCCTTCAAGGCTGGCCTGCTTGCGGAGACGGCGGAGAACAACGGCCTTACGCGCTTGCTTTCCAAGGTGATCCTCAAGGGCACCAAGACACGCACCGCCGGCCAGATCGCCGACGAAATCGAGGACATGGGCGGCGTCATCGGCAGCGATGCGGGCAATAACAGCGTGAACGTTTCCGCGCGCGTCATGCAGCCGGATTTCCGCGCCGGTCTCGAAATTTTCGCCGATATCCTTTGCCATGCGACGATGCCCGAAAAGGCGGTCAGTCGCGAAAAGGAAGCCCAGCTTGCCGCCATCAAGAGCGAGGAAGAGGAGATGACCGTCGTCGCGCGCAATCTGCTGCGCGAAGAATTGTTCGGCGCGCATCCCTACGGCCTGCGCGCCTCCGGCACGCCGGAGTCCGTGGCCAGCCTCACGCCCGATGCACTGCGTGCCTTTCGCGATCGTCACATCGTGGCGCGCAATGGTGTGCTCGCCATCTTTGGTGATGTCAACGCCCAGGAAGTGCTCCAGGCGGTGGAGGAGCTATTCGCCGCGCTGCCGGCCGGGGAACCGGCGCTGGCGTCGGTCGCCGAGCCACCCGTATTGGCCGCTTCGCGTGAGGTCGAGGAGATCAAGGACAAGGAGCAGGCTGTGCTGATGGTCGGCTTCCCCGGGACGGATTTGTTCGATGACGACAACGCCGCGCTGGAGATCATCGATGAAGCCTGCAGCGATCTCGGCTCACGACTCTTCCTGCGCATCCGCGAGGAAATGGGGCTCGCCTACTTCGTGGGCAGCAGCCAGATGAGCGGTCTCGCCCGCGGGATGTTTGGATTCTATCTCGGCACCGACCCGGCGAAACTGGCGGACGTGAAAGCCGCCCTGCAGGAGGAGATCACCAAGCTCGCGGAACTCGGCCTCGCGCCGGAGGAGCTCGCCCGGGCGAAGGAGAAATACGTCGGCCAGCAGGAAATCCGCAACCAGAGCAACCAGGCCTTCGCCTTCCAGGCGGCGCTGAACGAGCTCTACGGTCTGGGTCACAGCCATCACCTCGAGCAACGCCGCCAGATCGAGGCGTTGACCGTCGAACAAGTTCAGGCCGTCGCCCGCAAATATTTCACCCAACCTGCCATCACCGCCATCGTGCGGCCGGAGGGGTAGAAGATCGCCATGCCTTCCTTCGACATCGTCTCGGAAATCGACAAGCAGGAAATCGATAACGCCATCAACCAGGCCGTGAAAGAGCTGGCCACGCGGTTCGACTTCAAGGGGAGCACCGCGACCATCGAGTGGAATGAGAAGGAATCGAAGATCGAGCTCAAGGCGGAGGACGGCTCGCGGCTCAAATCGTTGCACGACATCGTCACCGGCAAGCTCGCCAAGCGTGGTGTCGATCTGCGCAACGTCGATCGTAAAGATCCCGCGATCTCGCCGCTCGGCCATGCCACGCAGGATTTCGTCATCAAGCAGGGCCTTGATGGCGATAAGGCGAAGGAGATCGTCAAGGCGATCAAGGAGCAGACCTTCAAGGTGCAGAGCGCATTGCAGGACCGGCAGATTCGGGTGACCGGGAAGAAGCGCGATGAGTTGCAGGAAGTCATCGCCTTCCTCCGCAGCCGCGATTTCGACGTTACCCTCGGCTTCAAGAATTTCCGCGACTAGGGGCCTTCGAAAAAGTGCCTGCGGATCACGCGAATGACACGAATGGGAATTCCTGATTCGTGCTATTTGCGTGATTCGCGGGCTAAACCCATTTTCAGGCGATCGCTTTCCCGGCGGCCGCGAAAAAGAGGATGCCGCCGCGTGCAGATTTTCTGTCCAAAATTCTCAACCCCGGACTAACACTGTCGTCTCCACTGCCTTTCATGAAACGATTCCTGTTCTCTCTCGCTCTGGTCCTCTCGCTCTCGCTCCACGCCGAGGAGCCGCTCGAAATCAGCGGTATTTATCCAAGCCTGGCTTCGTTCAATAAAAACGGCGAATGCGGCATCGGCGCCGTCGTCCCCTGGGCCGGCAAACTGTGGTGGATTACTTACCCGCCGCACCTCACGCACGGCAGCAGTGACAAGCTCTATTCGCTTTCGCCGGACATGAAGACGCTGGAAATGGCGAAGGAGAGCGTCGGCGGCACGCACGCCGACCGCATGATTCACAAGGAATCGAACCAGCTCATCATCGGTCCATATTTCATCGACGCCGAGGGCCACGTGCGCGCGGTGGATGTGAAGACGCAACTGATCGGCCGCATGACCGCGGTGGCGCGGCATCTCACCGATCCGGCGAATCTGGTTTATTTCTACGACATGGAGGGCGCGCTTTATGAAGTGAACGTCCACACGCTCGAGGTGAAGAAACTCTTCAGCAAGCCGGTGCCCGGCTGGCACGGCAAGGGCGCTTACACCGCGCAAGGACGGCTCGTCATCGCCAACAATGGCGAAGAGCCCGTGGGCGGCATCAAGATCGAAAACCTCGCCGAGTTGCCGCCGAAGACGCCCGAAGATCGCGGCGTCCTCGCGGAATACGATGGCAAGGACTGGCACATCATTCAGCGGCGGCAATTTACCGACGTCACCGGTCCCGGCGGGATTGCCGGTTCGCCCGACGACAAGGCGCCGCTCTGGACCATCGGCTGGGACAAACGCAGCGTGGTGCTCAAGCTGCTCGACGGCGGCGAGTGGTTCACTTTCCGCCTGCCGAAGGGCTCCCTGGCCTTCGATCCGTGGCACGGCTGGTACACCGAATGGCCGCGCATTCGGGAGGTGAACGACGGCAAGTTCCTCATGGACATGCACGCGCAGTTCTTCAACTTCCCGCCGACGTTTTCGCGGGCGAACACCGCGGGCATTCGTCCGCTCGCCACGCACCTGCGCTATGTGCCGGACTTCTGCGCATGGGGTGACAAACTCGTGATCGCCAGCGACGACACGAGCATCATGCGCAACCCGCTCGCCGGGCAATCGCAGTCGAACTTGTGGTTCGGCAAGCTCGACGATTTGAAAACGTGGGGACCGTCCGCGGGATGGGGCGGCGTGTGGGTGGACGATCCGGTGAAAGCGGGCGAGCCCAGCGATCCGTTCCAATTTGCCGGCTGGCAAAATCGCAGCCTGCACCTGGCCAACGACGGCGACGCGGCGGTGAAGTTCACCATCGAAGGCGACGCCGCCGGCCGAGGCACGTGGCAGCCGCTGGAGACGATCTCGGTGCCCGCGCACGGCAGCGCACATCGGGAATTTCCGGTCGAGACCAGCGCCGAGTGGGTGCGGCTCAAGACTGACATCGATACCAAGGCGACCGCTTATTTCCACTGCTCGAATCCGAACCCGCATCCAGCCTCGACCGCGACGCCGCAGATCGACCCAGCAAAATCCGCGCTGCTCCGCCCGGCCAAGGGTAATCGTAATCTCCAGGTCGTCACGCCCGATGGCTATTATGAAGTCGACGAGGCGCTGAACATCGCGCCGGCGGATCAACCCGGGGAAGTGAAGAAGATCATGCCGGATTTGAAGATCCCGGTGGTCGCGACCGTCGATGCCGCCTCAGTGATCGTCACCGATCATCTCGGTCGGCGCTGGCGTCTGCCGAAGACGGATGTCGCATATGATGCGCCGGCCACGCCCCTGCGCGCCGCGCGTGAAGTGGAGAGCGAGCGCTTCCTCGGCAACATCCACGGCATCCTTTACGAAATCCCGCGCGCCACGGGCAAAGGCGATCTCGATCCACCGGATTTCCAGAAGATGAAGCCGCTCGCTACGCATCGTTCCGCGTTGGTGGATTACTGCACGTGGCGTGGGTTGCTCGTCCTGTCGGGCGGCGCCGCCGTGCCGGGCGCGGGCCGGGTGATCCAGTCGGCGGATGGCAAGGTCTCGCTTTGGTTCGGCAAGACCGATGACCTCTGGCGTTTCGGCAAAGCCGTCGGCGAAGGTGGCCCATGGAAAGATACCGACGTCCGCGCCGATGCCCCGAGCGAGCCGTATCTCATGACGAACTTCGACAAGAAGTCCGTGTCGCTGTCACACAACGGCAGCAAGCCTGTCACCTTCAAAATCGAAGTCGATGCCGTGGCCAACGGCGAATGGCACGAATATACCAAGCTCACCGTCCAGCCCGGCGAAACGCTCAAGCATGATTTCCCGGCAGGTTTTGGCGCCCATTGGGTCCGTGTCCGCGCGGATGCCGATGTGAGAGCCACCGCGACGTTCCATTACGAGTAGCTAAAACAAATCGCGGGTGCCGTCGGTGTCATTGGCCAGAAGGCCAACCTCCACTCAACGGCACCCGCGTGTCCGTTACTCAATCTGCGAGCTTCGTTCGCGCTAGCGCTGGTAAGTTACTTCCCGATCTTGCCCTGAATGCTCTCGGCCATGGAGAGATGTTCCTTCAGCGTGGGCAGCATCTTGTTTGCCAGGTTTTTCACATCGGTGTCCTTCGCCGCATTCGCTTCCTTTTCGAAAGCTTCGATGTCCTTCTTGTGATCCTTGATCTGGTCATCGATCCAGGCCTTGTCGAAATCGCCGCCGGTTTTCGCATTGAGCGTCTTGCCTTTCGACTCGTCCTTGAGCGACGTGCCGCCTTCCACGGCCACCTTCTTCGAATCCGCCATGGCCTTCAGTTCATTGTTGGCCTGCGTATGGTCGGTGACCAACTTTTCGGCGAAGGCTTTGACGTCGGGGTTGCCAGTCTTCTGCTCCGCCATTTGCGCGCTTTGGATCTCGGTGACACCGTCCTTGTAGGAATCTTCCAGAAACGACTTGTCCGTATGGTTCAACGGAGAGTCATCGGCAGATGCCACGGGAATGAGGGTGACGCTGGCGGCAAGAGCCACTGCGCTCGAGAGGAGGATACGTGGTAGAATTGTTTTCATAGTTTTTGAATAAGTCTTCTCTCTGTGTTCGGGAGCCGTGGATGAGGCGGAACTCTGACTGAGGCATCCGGCGCGTAGGGGATTGTGCAGCAAGCTCCCAAACATCCGTGAAGCCCCTCGTTCGCGTTGCCATGGAAAAGAAAATAATACGCACCATGCTTTATTTCCTCTTAGTTATATTTGCCTACGGGACCTGCTGTTACGCGCTGACCGCCGCGGCCGCCGAAGAAAGCGAACGCCGGTGACTCTGCTCGTCGCGCTCCGTCGAGCCGCGATCATCCCTGCCCGCAAAATCAGCGGCGATTCGCGGCGACCTCGCCCAGTCCGGATCCGCGCGAATGCCTTTGGGCAAAGGGATTGTTATCCCCGTAAAGCAGCCACGGTCCATTCGGTATCTCGTGTGTGTCCACGAATTTCCAATCCGTGACGTCCGTGCTCTGCAAGCCGAGATAGTCGCGCACCGCCGGTGAAACATCGAGCCCGGCGCCGCCATTGAGGTTCGGCTTCGGCCGGTCCAGGCCAAAGACGTACTGCCAGTGATCCGTACGGAAGGGCCCGCAATCACTCCACTGCGCATAAGCGACGCGGCCCGAGCGGCCACGGATTGCCACCCAGCGATCCCGGCAGACCGACTGACCTTCCCGACGAAACGCTTCGCGGAACCAGGGAATGATCACGCGTGCTTCTGGTTTCGTGGTGCCGCGAGTCACATCGTTGTAGGGCAGCGCGACGTAGAAAGGATTTTGCCGCGGGGTGAAATTCACCGGCAGGAAATTGCGCCGCGCCTCGGGATTTGGATTGTCGAATCCGCCATAGCTCTGCGTCCAATGCGCGTCCCATGAACTCGAACAGTTCGGCGTGAAATTGTGACCGCCCACCGGTTCCCCGATCCAGAAAACGGTAGTGACGATTCCCGCCTTCCAAGGATACCGGTCGGCCCTGGTTCCGCCGTGGGCCGGAGGAAGAGTGGGCCGCGCTGTTTCCGTCGGATGGGTATCGGCAATTTCCAGGTCGGCGCGCCTCGACATGGCGACCACGACCTCGTCGTGCTTCGAGCACGGGCCCCGTTTCGGCGCGGGCGTTACGGCGGAGTGATTTTCTGCGACCCGGGCCTCGGAGGTCGGCTTCGTTTCGGCGACACTTTCGGCGCGCGCGGTGGATGCTTTGGATTTCGTCGAAGGCGTCCCGGCTGCGTGCGATTCGGAATGATGCTTCGCACTCGCCACGTTCTCTTCGTGATGCGCCTTTTCCGCTGCTTTGCCGCTAGGCATGGGCGCTGCGGATGAATGCACCTCGGCGATTTTGGGCGTAGGAGAAGAGGCCGTTCTGGCCGGGGTGGCCTCGCTCTTGTGCGTCTCCGCCGTCCGGGCATCTTTCGGCCCGGCTTCGGTCGTCGAATTCGCCTCGGCCGGCGGCGCATCGTTGAAACGGACGCCGAGGTTCCGCGTTTCTGCAAAGTGCTTCCGCGAGGGAGTCGGTGTCGGGGTGGTGGATGTCGCCTCGGTTGGCGCCACCGCTCTCAGCCATTGCAGACGCCTGGCGGCCTCTTGGGATGAAAGCGCGCTATCCTGACCGGCCGTCTGAGCCGGCGCCAGATGCGCCTGGCTGAAAAATGCCGCAGCCAGGCAAAAGAAAAAACACGACCCTCTAATTGGTTGGATGTCCATTTCGGGGCGTTGCATCGCCTAAGGCAAGAGGCCCCAATGCGTAAAGGAGAATCCACGTTGCTTCTGGGAGGAGAGGAAAACGTGTCGACGATCAACTGCGGCGCGTTGCTATAGAACACCACGCGAAACGGTTCATGCGGTTCACGACCGTTTTACGAGGCGGCGCAAGTCCGCTGCCTCGATCTACTTCATCGAGTGCAGGCCGATCATGTTTCCCTCGGTATCCAAGACCAGGGAAATGAACCCGTGCTCGCCGATGGGCGATTTCTTTTTCTGGATGCGCCCGCCGTTTTTCTCGGCGAGATCCGCGCCCGCGCCGCAGTCGTCCACCGGGAAATAAATGATCACCCCGCCGACGCCGGAATCCTTGCCCTCCATCTTCACCAGCGCGCCGGTGCAGCCAGGGGCTTGGTGATCCATGGGCCAGGCCCACATCTCGACGCCGGGACCACCGAGACTTTCCAGCTTCACCGCGAAGGTCTTTTCATAAAACGCTTTCGCGCGGTTTACGTCCTGAACGTAAATTTCGAACCATCCGACGGGGTTGTGCTTTTCGCTCATGTTGTCCCTATCGCCGACGGCGGTGGTGGTGGCTGTATGGATTCGCCAGCTTCACCGCATTGTCACGATGGGCCACAGGTCGGCCTGCGTTGTAGCCAGGCCTCACTGAGCCGCAGCGATGCAATGGAGCGCGTGCAGCACTTCCCGTCTGAAGTGGCGCCGTTCCGGGCGCCGGTCGTATGCTCTGAAAGTTTCCGACGCCGGGGACGGCGCCGCTACAGACGTTATTTCTTCGCCGCCGCGGCGTCGGGCAATTTGCCGGACTGCCAGGCGAGGAAATGCCAGTGGCCTTTCTCTTCGCGCCACACGCCGAGGAAGACGAGCACCATCTCCGCGCTATCGGCCTTGCCCACTTTGACGCGGGTGCGCCCGGTCATAAGCGCAATGCCCGGCGCCGGGAAACTGAAGCTGCGCTCCTGATATTCCCAGGAGACATACTTGAGTTTTCCGCCGGTCAGCGCGTCGATGTAAGACGCCTTCGTATCCACCGCGCCGCTGGAATGCGAATAGTGGAGATCATCGGAATAAATCGCCTCGAGCCGCGCGCGATCGCCCACCAGGGTAGCCGCCACGCGCTCATCGTCCGCAGTTTGCAAAGCCGGCGTGCGCGGGTCATCCGCAGCGTGCAGCGGAAGAATCGTGAGAGCGAAAAATGCGAGAAGAGGAAGCAGGAGGGATTTCATGGCGGCGATGATATCGGGAGCGGATGGCGTGGGAATACGAAAACACGCTTCGGCGCGAGGTGCATATGGGGAACGCGCGGGAGCGTGTCTCTCCGGGTGCACGCAAAGAGCTTCTGCCTTGCGATCTTTCCGCGTATTCTCACTGCCTCCATGAAAGTTCGCGGACGTTTCCTTCCTCCATGGTTCATGCTCGGATGGGTACCGGCTTTGTTCAGTGGCTGCCTGCTCGTGCCGCATTCGAGGGGGCATACCGAGCACCATCACGCCTTCATCGATTACTGGCCGAAAGAGGCCCGCAAGCCGGGGCTGAAGCTGGCGGTAAAGGACAATATCGACATGCGCGGGGTGGTGACCACCGCGGGTTCGGAATACCTGGCGAAGAACAATCCGCCGGCCAAGGCGGATGCGCCGTGCCTGGCGATTGCCCGGGCGCGCGGGGTGCCGATCATCGGCAAAACGAACCTGAGCGAGTTCGCAGTCGCGCCCTCCGGATTCAATGAATATTACGGCACCCCAAAGAGTCCGCTCAGCCGTATGCACCGGCTGATCCCGGGCGGTTCCTCGTGTGGCTCGGCCGTCGCGGTGGCGCGAGGATATGCGGACGTTTCTTTCGGCTCGGATACCGCAGGGTCCGTGCGTGTGCCGGCGGCGTGTTGCGGCGTGGTCGGACTCAAGACGACCTACGGACTGGTGTCCCTGCGCGGGGTGGTGCCGGTGGAGCCGAAACACATGGATACGGTCGGCCCGATCGGCAGGAATATCGAAGACACAGCAAAGGGAATGGACCTGCTGGAAGCGGGGTTTGCCGGCAAGTATGCAGCGGCGAGAGCCGCGAAACCGGCGGGGCAGGACATTCGCGTAGGACGCCTGTATCTCAAGGGCACAAACTCGAGCGTGGACCGGGCGGTGGACGCAGCGTTGCAGAAGGCGGGCTTCAAAATCGTGCCGCTGAGTGAAACGTTCCGCGAAAAATGGGATCAGGCGAAAAAGGATGGCAACACCATGGCAGCCGCGGGCGTTTGGCTGAGCGAGGGATCGTATCTAACGAAGAATGGCGTGAGCGCGCGCACCAAGGCGACGATCCTCGTGGGCCGGCTGCAATATCCGCTCGCCTACTGGAGCGCGCTTTCGCGCCGAG